>Ga0068862_100004392_pt1 | contig 11912 bp, 10 predicted proteins | sample KBSSwiS52_FD_66598 | JGI IMG/M metagenome (GOLD analysis project Ga0068862, IMG submission 66598) | Switchgrass rhizosphere microbial communities from Kellogg Biological Station, Michigan, USA - KBS Switchgrass S5-2 | ecosystem: Host-associated > Plants > Roots > Rhizosphere > Soil ... | reverse complement strand
CTGGGCATCACGACCGTGAACCCCGGGCAGTACCTCAACACCGGGGACAAGATCGTGACTCTGCAGGCGGTCGACCCGATCTATGTGGACTTCAAGTTGCCGCAGCAGCAGCTGGCGCTCATTGCCGATGGCCAGTCGGTCAACTTGACCACCGACTCCTATCCGGGCGTCAAGTTTGTCGGCAAGATCAACGCCATCGATCCGCGGGTCGATGCGAGCACGCGCAACTTTCAGGCGGAGGCGACGGTTCCCAATCCGGATCGCAGGCTGCTGCCCGGCATGTTTACTCGCGTCGCCGTTGTCGCGGGCGAAACCAAGCGCTACCTGACCCTGCCGCAGACCGCCATTACCTATAATCCGTACGGCGCCACGGTGTTTCTGGCACAGAAAAAGCCCGGCGGCTCCGACAAGGATCTGATCGCACAGCAGAGCTTTGTAACGCTGGGTCCCACCCGGGGCGACCAGGTTGCCGTGTTGAAGGGTGTCACGGAAGGCGACGTGGTGGTGACCAGTGGCCAGATGAAGCTGGTCAACGGGGCGCCGCTCATCATCGACAACTCGGTACTGCCGGCCAACGACCCGAATCCCAGCCCGCAAGAGCAGTGAGGCTGCCCCATGAAATTCACGGATATCTTCGTCCAGCGACCGGTGCTTTCACTGGTGCTCAGCATGCTGATCCTGGTGCTGGGCATGCGGGCCATTTTCATGCTGCCCGTGAGCCAGTATCCGCAGACCGAGAACGCGGTTGTCACGATCTCCACGACCTATTACGGCGCTGATGCCGCCACGGTCGCGGGCTTCATCACGCAACCGCTCGAAGCGGCGATCTCGCAGGCGCAGGGCATCGACTACCTGTCCTCGAACAGCAGCACGGGCGTGTCGGTCATCCAGGCGACCCTGCGGCTGAACTACGATTCCAACCGGGCGCTGACTGAAATCAACACCAAGGTGGCCTCGGTCCGCAATCAGTTGCCGCCGCAGGCACAGCAGCCCGTCCTGACCGTCCAGGTCGGCCAGACTGTGGATGCGATGTACATCGGCTACTTCAGTGACACGCTGCCGGTGAACGGCCTGAGTGACTACCTCGTGCGCGTCATCAAGCCCAAGCTCGATGCCGTCGAAGGTGTCCAGACTGCCGAAGTGATCGGTACCCGTCTGTATGCACTGCGTGCGTGGCTCGATCCGGATCGCATGGCGGCTCACGGAGTGGCGGCGAGCGATGTCTACAACGCATTGGCAGCCAACAACTATCTGACCGCTGTCGGCACCACCAAGGGCCAGGCGATCACTGTGGACCTCACCGCATCCACCGACCTGCATTCGCTGGAGGAATTCAGGAAGCTGGTGGTGAGGCAGCAGGACGGCGCCATCATCCGGCTGGAAGATGTGGCCAATGTCGTGCTCGGTGCCGAGAACTACGACTTCAGTGTGGCCTTCACCGGGCAGCGCTCGGTGTTCATCGGCATTCAGGTAGCGCCCACCGCGAATGTTCTGCAGGTCGCGGATCGCGTGAAAAAGGCCATGCCCGGCATCGAAGCGCAGCTTCCCGTGGGCATGAAACAGAAGCTGGCCTATGACGCAACCGAGTTCATCGACACCTCGATCAAGGAAGTCATCAAGACCCTGGTCGAGGCTTTGGTTATTGTGACCGTCGTTATCTACCTGTTCCTGGGTACGTTGCGGGCGGTTGTGATTCCGGTCGTGGCCATGCCGCTGTCCCTGGTGGGCGCGTTCTTCCTGATGTCGGCGTTGGGTTATTCCATCAACCTGCTGACGTTGTTGGCACTGGTGCTCGCGATCGGTCTGGTTGTCGACGACGCCATCATCGTTGTTGAAAACGTGGATCGGCATTTGAAGGCCGGGTTGTCGCCGTTCAATGCTGCGCTGCAAGGTGCGCGTGAGCTTGGGGGGCCCATCATCGCCATGACGGCTGTGTTGGTTGCGGCGTATCTGCCCATCGGTTTTCAGGGCGGTCTCACCGGCGCATTATTTACTCAATTCGCGTTCACGCTGGCGGGCGCGGTGACCGTCTCCGCCATTATCGCTTTGTCGCTGTCGCCGATGATGTGCGCGACCGTGTTCCGCGCGGAGCAGGAAGAGGGGCGCTTCGTCCATCTCATCGACAATGTGTTCGGGCGAGTGCGCGCCCGATACCAGCGTGTCCTGGCCAGTTGGTTGCAGACCTGGCAGGTGCTGGTGGTGTTGGGTCTGCTGTTGTTGGCCGGCGTGATCTACCTCTTCATGACGTCTGACTCGGAGCTCGCTCCACAGGAAGACCAGGGCATCGTGCTGTCGCAGGTGATCGGGCCGCCGAACGCAACCTATGCGCAGATGCAGAAATACACCGACCTCATCTTCAATGCGGCCAAAGAGCTTCCTGAGTTCGATTCCTCGTTCCAGATTACCGGCACACCGGCCGTCAACCAGGGATTCGGCGGATATCTCATGGCCCCGTGGGACAAGCGCAAGCGCTCCGCGGACCAGTTGCAGCAGGTCCTGCAGGAAAAGTGGAATCACATCGCCGGTGTGCGTGTCGCGGCGTTCCAGTTCCCATCCCTGCCGGGCGCGCAAGGCTTGCCGCTGCAGTTCGTGATCACCACCACCGAGCCCGTGGCGCAACTCAACGAAGTGGCCAACAAGGTGTTGGAGAAAGCGAAGGCCAGCGGCATGTTCTGGTTCGTGGATTCCGACCTGAAGCTCGACAAGCCCCAGGCCACCCTGAAGATCGATCGCGACCTGGTCGCCGATCTCGGCCTGACGCAGTCGGATGTGGGTAATTCGCTGGGCGCGGCATTGGGCGGCGGTTACGTCAACTACTTCTCGTTGTCGGGTCGCTCGTACAAGGTCATTCCGCAGGTGTTGCAGAAGGACCGTCTCAATCCCGACCAGGTGCTCGACTACTACATCAAGTCGGGCGATGGCTCGCTGATTCCGGCCAGCACTGTGGCGAGCATCGAAACCAGCACGGTTCCCGAGGCGATCAATCACTTTCAACAGTTGAATTCCGCGACAATTGCGGGCGCACCCGGCGTCTCGGACGGTGTGGCTCTGCAGATGTTGCGGGAGGCGCTGCATGAGGTTGCGCCGACCGGTTACAACGTTGATTACTCCGGCCAGTCGCGACAGTTCGTTCGGGGTTCGAGCGGCTTTGTGTCGACGATGTTGTTCGCGCTCGTCATCGTGTATCTCGCGTTGGCGGCACAATTCGAGAGCTTCCGCGATCCGGTCGTCATCCTGGTGTCGGTGCCCATGGCGCTGTTCGGCGCGCTGCTGTTCATCAACCTCGGCCTTTCGAAGTTGAACATCTACACCCAGGTGGGACTGGTGACGTTGCTGGGCCTGATCAGTAAACACGGCATTCTGATCGTGCAGTTCGCGAATGAGCTGCAGAGGGAAGGGCGCGGCAAGCTGGAGGCTATCGAGGAAGCTGCGTCGGTTCGCTTGCGTCCGATTCTGATGACCACCGCGGCGATGGTGCTGGGCGTGCTCCCGCTGGTGATTGCCTCGGGCGCAGGCGCGGCTGGGCGTCGGGCGATGGGTCTCGTTCTCTTCACCGGGCTCTCGATCGGAACCCTGTTCACCCTGTTTATTGTCCCGGCCGTCTATATCCTATTGGGTGCCGACCATGCCAAGGACAGAGCCAAGGCTTTGTCCAAGGGTGACCGCGGCTCCGGAGAGCCTATACTCACCGATGCCTAGGTAAACGTAAGGGGCCTCAGGCCCCGGCCTTGACAAATACAGCCTAGGCAACTATCTTAGGGGCCATGGCTGATATTTACGACGAAGAGACCTACGCGCCCAAGAAGGGAGTGGGCTACCTGCTGCACCGGGTGCGGTCGGAGCTGCTCGCCGCCATGGACCGCGAATTCAGCGCCGATGAGGAGCTGCGGGCTCTGCAGGCCACGTCGGCTCAATTCATCGTCCTCGCCACGCTGAGCACCGAAGAGGTGAAGTCGGCATCCGACCTTTGCAAGGGAATGACGTACGACGCTGGCGCGATGACCCGGATGATCGATCGCCTGGAGGAGAAGGGGCTGCTGAAGCGTAGCCGCTGCCCTGATGATCGCCGTCTGGTCAATCTGGAGCTCACCGAGAAAGGACAGGTGGCTCTGCCTCGAATGCGCAATACCGCTCGGAAGGTTTTGAACCGATTCTTGGAGGGGTTCACCAAGGCGGAGGCCCGGCAGCTGGAAGGCTTTTTGACCCGGATGCTGGAGAACGCACCCAGGCAGGGCTGAGTTTTTTTATGTATTTAGTTGCCTAGGCATTGGTCGCCGCGGCAGGAAGAAGACGATGAGCCATCTAATCAAAAAAGGCCTCGAGGGAGTGCGGCAATTCGGGCCGTATGCGGCCGTGGAGTTGCTCGTGCCCGGCGGTTCGCTGATCGCCGTGGCGATGTACCTGTACCGCCGCCACAAGCGGATGGAGATGCACTCGTGATTTCAAGAAGCGCTGTTGTGTTGGTCGTGGCTGCTGTTTTGTCAGCTTGCGCCAGTACGCATGGGCTCAAACCTGAAGCCACGTTGCAAAAAGCCGACTCGTTGGCGGCCACGACGACTCTGTCGGGCGCCACGGTGGATCCGGCTGCCTGGCCGGAATCGGACTGGTGGACGCAGTTCCACGATCCGCAGTTGAATGAGTTGATTGCCGAGGGTCTCGCCGGCAGCCCGACGTTGAAAGTGGCGGAGGCGCGTACTCGCGCAGCCCTTGCACAGGCGCAAGTAGCGAACTCGGCACGACTGCCGCAGGTTGATGCCAAAGCTGACATTACACGTGAGCGATTTCCTAACCAGTCGTTGATCCCACCCCCTTACGCGGGTACGTGGGACAACTTCAGTGAGCTGTCCACGACGCTGAATTGGGAAATTGATCTGTGGGGTAAGAATCGCGCTGCCTATGAGGCGGCTGTGGGTCAGGCTCGGGCGAGCGCGTTGGATGCGCGGGCTGCCCGACTGGCGTTGTCGGCGAGCATTGCGCACGCCTACGTTCAGCTCGAACGAGCCTACCTGCAATTGGACGTCGCGCAGGCAACTCTTGCGCAACGTGAACAGATCTTCAAGCTGACACAGGATCGCAACGAAGCCGGCGTCGATTCGAAGCTCGAGCTGCGTCAGGCCCAGTCGGCACTACCGGCGGCTCGCGAGCAAATAGCGCAGTGGCAGGAAGCCATCGAGCTCAACCGCAACCAACTCGCTGCACTCCTGGGTAAAGGCCCCGACCGGGGTCAGACCATACAGCGTCCAGGCGCCAGCGCGCTGACAGCGGTTTCGATTCCCAGCCGGGTGCCTTCCGAGCTGCTGGGGCGTCGGCCTGACATTCTGGCGCAGCGTTGGAGAGTGGAGGCGGCGCGTCACGGTATCGACAACGCGAAGGCGCAGTTTTACCCCGACGTGAATCTGTCGGCCTTTGTCGGCTATCAGATCCTCGGTCCCGGAGCTCTGCTGACTGCGGGTAACCGCGAGATTGGCGCGGGTCCGGCCGTGACATTGCCGATTTTTGATGCGGGCCGGCGTCGAGGCAATCTCGCTGCACGCGATTCGGAGTACGACGTGGCGGTCGAGCAGTACAACCAGGCGGTAGCCGATGGCCTACGTGAGGTTGTCGATCAGCTGACGTCGTTCCGGAGCGTTACGGAGCAACAGCTCCAACAGCGTGAAGGACTTTCGACCGCGCAGGACGCCTACGATCTCGCGACGCTTCGGTATCGCGAAGGTGTTGGCAACTACCTGCAGGTGCTGACGACTGAAACGCAGCTTCTTTCCCAGCGCAGCCTCGATGCAGATTTGCGAGCGCGCGCATTGGATACGTCTATCAATTTGGCCCGCGCCCTCGGCGGGGGTTTTGACAATCCGGCACTCGTGCAGGGATTGCCTTCGGAGCGTTGATCATGAGCACAGAGACGAAAGAGACCACTCGCCGCAGCAAGCGGGTTTTGTGGCTGTCGATCTTCGGCGGCGCTTTCCTGTTGATCGGCGCGGCGTATACGGCCTATTGGGCCAGCGTGTTGCGGTATCGGCAGTCGACGGATGATGCCTATGTGAATGGCAACGTTGTGCAGATAACTCCGCAGATATCGGGGACGGTCGTGTCGATCGGCGCCGATGACACGCAGTTTGTGAAGGCCGGCCAGCCACTCGTGCGGCTCGACCAGGCTGACGCAAAGGTTGCGTTGGATCAGGCTGAGGCGCAGTTGGCCAAGACGGTTCGCGAGGTGCGCACCATGTTTGCCACGTCCGCGCAGTTGCGAGCTGCTGTCGCGATCCGGGAAAGTGATCTAGCGATCGCACAGAAGGACTTGGCACGGCGTGAGCGGTTGGCCAATTCGGGTGCGATTTCGACGGAGGAGCTGCAGCATGCTCGCGATGCGGAGCGGGGCGCGGAGGCGGGCTTGATGTCCGCTAAGCAGCAGTTGAATGCTAATCAGGCGCGCGTGGATGGCACGACGCTAGAGAATCATCCGGACGTTCGCAATGCTTCTGCTGTTGTACGTAACGCTTACCTGACCTATAGCCGCACAACTTTGCCGGCACCTGTGTCCGGATTTGTTGCGCGCCGCGCTGTCCAGCTGGGGCAGCGGGTGGGTCCTGGTGCACCGTTGATGTCGGTTGTGCCGCTGGACCAGGTATGGGTGGATGCGAACTTTAAGGAGCCGCAGTTGGCCAACATGCGGGTAGGGCAGCCGGTCACGCTGACCGCCGACCTTTATGGCAACGGGTTCCGTTATCATGGCAAGGTTGTAGGTTTCGGCGCCGGCACAGGTTCGGCATTCGCGCTGCTCCCGGCGCAGAACGCCACGGGCAACTGGATCAAGATCGTGCAGCGTGTTCCGGTGCGCGTTGCGCTGGATCCAAAGGAGCTCGCTGAGCATCCTCTGCAGGTGGGCTTGTCGATGAAGGTGGAAGTGTCGGTGCGCGATGGTGGTGGCGAGCGGTTGCCACAGCTTGCGCAGAACGCGCCGGCTTACTCGACGGATGTGTTTCATTCGGTGGATGAGGCTGCTGACACGCGAGTGCAGGAGATCATCGCTGCCAACGACTTCGCTGCCGCGGCACCCAAGGTGGGGATAGCGAAGGCGGCGGCTGGGAAAGTGGCCAGCCTGAATTGAGTCAGGCTGGGTGAGAGACCAACATGACTGATGAGAACAAATCGGTGTCATCAGGCAACGGGGCTGGCGGAAACGCGGCGGCTGACCGGGCATCGGCGCCCATTGCTGGGTCGACGGGCGCCGTCGCGGCCGCCGGCACGGATGCTGCGCCGACCGGGGCTGTAGCGGCTGGGGCCGCTGGGGCGGGTGGGTCCGGCAGGTCGCCGCCGGCTGCTGCGGGTGGTGGTCGGCCTGCGGGGCCGCCGCAACCGCAGCCGTTGCATGGCACTGCGTTGACCATCGGTACTATCGCGCTATCACTCGCGACGTTCATGAATGTGCTCGACACGTCCATCGCGAACGTCTCGATTCCCGCGATCTCGGGCGACCTGGGCGTCTCACCCGACCAGGGCACCTGGGTCATCACGTCATTCGGTGTCGCTAACGCGATCTCCTTGCCCCTGACGGGCTGGCTCACCAGAACCTTCGGCCAGGTGAAGCTGTTCATCTGGTCGATGACGCTATTCACCATCGCATCGTTCCTGTGCGCGCTCGCTCCCTCACTCACCCTACTCATTCTCTTCCGCGTTCTGCAGGGCGCCGTTGCAGGGCCCATGATGCCTCTGTCGCAGGCGCTCCTGCTGTCGAGTTACCCCAAAGCCAAAGCAGGCGCCGCATTGGGAATGTGGTCAATCACCACGCTCGTGGCTCCAGTGGTAGGCCCCGTGTTGGGCGGTTGGATTACCGACAACATTTCCTGGCCGTGGATTTTCTACATCAACGTGCCCGTAGGCATCATTGCCATTGCTGCCACCTGGATCATCTACAGGTCGCGTGAAACTCCCACAATGCACCTGCCGATCGACAAAATCGGCTTGTTCCTGCTGGTGTTGTGGGTCGGCGCACTGCAGGTCATGCTCGACAAGGGCAAAGACCTCGACTGGTTCGGCTCCGGTCAGATCATCACCCTGGCGATTGTCGCAGTAGTGGGTTTCGTCATCTTCCTGATCTGGGAGCTGACCGAGGAACACCCCGTTGTCGACCTGTCTTTGTTCAGCCGGCGCAACTTCGCCGTGAGCACCATTGCCATGTTGATGGCGTATGGACTGTTCTTCGGCAACGTCGTCCTGTTGCCTTTGTGGTTGCAGCAGTACATGGGCTACACGGCAACGCTCGCCGGCCTGGTCCTAGCGCCAGTGGGAATATTCGCGATCTTCCTGACGCCTGTCGTGGCGCGGTTCACTGGTAAGGCGGACCCACGTGTGTTCGTGACGGTCGCGTTTGGCGTGTTTGCTTTGGTGCTGTTCATGCGTCAGCACTTCAATACGGACGCGACGCTTGGCACGTTGCTGGTGCCCACGCTCGTTCAGGGTATCGCCATGCCGTTCTTCTTCATTCCCTTGATCTCCCTCAGCCTCTCAGGCCTGGCTCCTGAGCGAATCCCCGCCGCCTCCGGCTTATTCAACTTCGCGCGCATCACAGCTGGGTCGTTCGGCACGTCTATCACCACTACGCTGTGGGACCGGCGGGCGACGTTGCATCACTCGCAGTTGGTGGAACATCTGACTGGCGCTGACCCGGCTTCTTCGCAGGCGTTGGCGACGTTGCAAGCTGGCGGTCTAGGCCAGCAGCAGAGCTACGGCGTCCTGAACCGCCTCGTCGACCAACAGGCCTTCATGCTTTCCGCCGACGACATCTTCTATGTCTCCGGCATCCTGTTCCTGGCCCTGATCGCCGTAATCTGGCTCGCGAAGCCCGAGAAAGGCGGCGGCGGTGCCGCATCCAAGGAAGCCGCCAGCGGCGCTCACTAGACCCTGAATTCTTCTGCGTAGCGCGCCATATACTCTCGGAGTTCCTGGGCGGTGTCATCCTGCTCGCACATTGCAATTGGAAGTCGGTTGCCGAGGTGTGCGCACGGCTGATTGAGCCACTTGCGCGCCGCGCCGGCGCTACGGCGGACGCGCTTCGATTCGTCGAATATCGGGATGAGAAGATCGGGTCGTCGGTACCACGAAAGAGGCTTGTGCACCGCGCCCTGAGGTCGCGGCACCACCGAAGGCAGTTGGCTGCGCGCGATTTCATCATCGAGTATGTGCCGGCGAATCCAATGCGCCTGCATTTGCAACTTGGCGTTGACGTTGGCTCTTTCGGGCTTGATGGGAGCAACCAGTCCGATGATGGTTGGAGTGTGCTGGCGGATCATCCGCATTGCCGGCTCAAAATCCGAGTCGTTGGTCAACACAACGATCTGATCCACTTCGTTTCGAATGGCGTCGCTGTAAGTATGCAGGGCAAGCGCGACGTCTGATCGTTTCTCTTCGACCTTCCATATTTCGACTCGATCGCATTCGCGCGGTGGCTTGTCAGACTCCCATCTGTACGCACGGCTGGGACGCGCGTCGTAGTGGCCCCTGATGAGTTGAATTTCATCACCGAGGTGTCCGACGAGTGCGTCGTGATAGTAATTCTGGCAGACGATGGAGTCGTCCGATTTCGCGAAGGCTCGGAGGATGGGTGCAGTAAAGTACTTTACTGCAGGGGTTACGAGCTCATACGCGGCAGGCTCGCCGTCGCGCCCGTGAGGAACATTCGCGAGAATTCGCTCAGCTAGTGCGCGAAGGTCCAGCCACTTGTGAGCGGACTTCTCGAGGCAACCGTAGTAGAAGTTGTATCCGTCCACATACACACGGGTACGAAGCGCGTGCGTCTTTCCTGATTTCATGGGATTCCAGAAATGCAAAAACCGCCTTGCGGCGGTTTTTGCGCCCTGCCGCCCATCCGTTCTTGTCGGATGAATCTGGCAGGGAGGTTGATTCATATGTCACCACGAAGTGATCAGCGAGTCAACCGGTGAATTGATCGAAATTGCGGCGGAATTCGATGTCATGCAGAGCGGGCGGTGTGGATGGAGAGGAGTTGGGCTTCGGGGATGTTGGGGGCGAGGGTTAGGTGGAGGAGCATTTCGCTGTCTAGATAAATGGCTTCCCCGGCGGTGAGGCGCGTGGGGGTGTAGTAGCGAGTGTGGACGTCGATTGTGCCGCGGAGGATGAAGAGGAGTTGTTCGCCGGTGTGGGGTACTGGCGGGGTTGTGGAGTTGGTGCGCAGGTGGATCAGCGTCGGGGTCATGCGCTTGTGGGTTAGGTCTGCGAATAAAGCGAGGGAGGCCGCGGGGTCGCGGACGGGGTTTAGGCGTTCTAGGCTGCGGCGGCAGAGGATGGGGGCGGTGGAGGTGGAGTGGGGGGAGAAGAGATCGGTGACGTCGATGCCGAGCCGGTTGGCGATGGCGTTGAGGCGGTCGAAGCTCAACGTGAGGCGGTTGTGCTCCACCTTCGAAAGCGTGGAGACGGGAATCTGAGTGCAGGCACTCATGTCCCGCAGCGTCATGCCCCTAGCGAGGCGGATTCTTTTGAGAGCCAGGCCTAGCGAGGCTGACACGGGAGCGTACTAGCTAGCCTCGACGCCAGACGACGTATGAATAAATCATCGGGTAGAGGCCGGTGGCGAGGAGAATGGCTAGGGGGATCGATGTCGGTGCGTGGGACATTCCAGCGGCGAGGACTGCCGCGCCACCTAACACGTAGACGGGGCTGGCGGCGCGATGTGTTCGCTCCCACACGGCGGGGTCGTCCAGAGTCCAGTAGGTGCGGATCCCGAGGAAGAAGTTCCATGTGATCTTGCCGAGGATGTTCCCTACCACCATCAGGAAAACACCCATGCCCATAAATAAATATGGAAGTGGCGATGCTGCCGGATGAGCTGCGGCGAACAGGTTGATTGCGCAGAGATAGCAAAGCAGGCCGGCAACGGCGTTGGTAGTGATGAGTGATGTCCGCTTCGGAGGCAGTAACCACATCAGGCCCGCCGTAACAAGCGCTGTTATCACGGGTATGATCCAGGCCGCCCACCATTTAGGCACATAGATGGAAGGATGACCCTGGAGATCCCATCTCATTGGCAGGGTGTCGGGAAGTTGGCTGTAAGCGAGAGCGGTCGCGACAAAGGCGAGCAGAACGAATATCAGCGCCGGCCTCATACGGATTTCCTCCGTGAAAAAGGCGGCCTCACCAGGTCCAGCACCAACACCGCCAGGTCCTCAAGCACCGACGTATTGAGCGAATAAACCTGCACCTGCCCGCGGCGCTCGCTGCGAATCAGGTCCGCTTCCTTCAGGATGTTGAAGTGATAGGAGAGGGACCCCTTGGTGATCTCAAACTCATTCGCAATCTGTCCGGCCGTGCGCGAGCCGGACTGCAGCAGCTCCAGAATCTTGCGGCGCTGAGGGTCCGCGATTGCCTTGAATACGGTGTCTTGCATAGGATATTTTGATAATTATCAAAATATAGACCCCCCACACCCAAAAAGCAACGCCGCTGCCGGGAGTGATACCCAGCAGCGGCGTGCCGCTCGAGACCCCCTTGAGTCGTTAGCCGTGACCGGCTACGCGCCCCGTTTGAACTGCTCTTCTTCGGTGCTGCCGGTCAGCGCAGTGACGGAGGAGTTACCGCCGGTCACCACTTGGGTGACATCGTCGAAGTAGCCAGCGCCGACTTCGCGCTGGTGCTTCGTGGCGGTGTAGCCATTGGGTTCAGCAGCGAACTCGGCCTGTTGGAGTGCCACATAGGCAGTCATCTGCTGCGCCTTGTAGCCGCGCGCCAACTCAAACATGGAGTAGTTGAGCGCATGGAATCCGGCCAACGTGATGAACTGGAACTTGTAACCCATCGCCCCCAGCTCGCGCTGGAACTTCGCAATGGTGCTGTCATCGAGCTTGCGCTTCCAGTTGAACGACGGCGAGCAGTTGTAGGCCAGCAGCTTGCCGGGGAACTTC
>Ga0068862_100004390_pt1 | contig 11917 bp, 10 predicted proteins | sample KBSSwiS52_FD_66598 | JGI IMG/M metagenome (GOLD analysis project Ga0068862, IMG submission 66598) | Switchgrass rhizosphere microbial communities from Kellogg Biological Station, Michigan, USA - KBS Switchgrass S5-2 | ecosystem: Host-associated > Plants > Roots > Rhizosphere > Soil ... | reverse complement strand
GCGTGCCGGCGATGTGCTAGTGGTGTGGAAGCTCGATCGCCTCGGCCGAACGATGAAGGGGCTCGTCGACCTCGCGGCCGAGCTGGTCGAACGCGGCGTCGGATTCCGGTCGCTCACGGACGGGATTGATACGGTCGGCACTGCCGGAAAGCTGATCTTTCACATCCTGGCCGCGATGGCGGAAATGGAACGCGATCTCATTCGCGAGCGCACGACGGCCGCGCTGATCGTAGCCCGGCGTGAGGGCAGGGTAGGCGGCCGCAAGACGGTCATGACTCCCAAACGGCTCGAAGCTGCCCGCAAACTCCTGGCTTCCGGCATGACCGTCCGCGAAGTGGCGCCGGCGATCGGCGTCTCGGTGCCGACGCTCTACCGCCACTTTCCGGCATCGGTGCAGGATATGATCAACGCGGAAGGGGAGGGCGTCGAGGCGTGAACGTCTGGCTCTCGCCGGGGCCGATGGCCCTGTCTGCTCTGACGGTCGATGGAAAGGGAACGAACCTCCCCGACGAGCTTCCCAATCGGGGAGGCTGGCGCGGCCACCATCGCCGCCTTAGGCTCAGTCATCTTTAGCAGGGGCGACGGCGCGGTGAGGTTTAACGATCGACTGCTTCGTGGTGTTGTGCTGACCGCCTTGCTCGCTGCCGCAAGTCCGGCTCTGACAAGGTCAAGCATCGGGGATTGGGCTGCGAAGGCCCGTGAGGATATCATAGCTTCACACAACATCATCCGGGACAATCACCCCGGCCCTGTCGATGCACTCAATCCAAGGTTTAAGGACTGGCTAGAGAAAGGTCAGTCCCAGGCTCTGGCGAAAGCCACCTTCGCCAGAACAGAAAGCGACTATTGGCGAGCGCTGACCTTTTACATCAACGGTTTCCGAGACGGGCACCTTACAGCTCGGCGAAACGGTAGCGTGAACCAAGTCTGGCCTGGCTTTCTGACGTCGACGGATGCGTCAGGCACAACTCGAGTCACGGTCAGCACGATCGCGGCAGCACCGATCGGCGCACGGATAATAGAATGCGATGGGATTCCTGTCAGGCGCCTGCTTGATGAGCGGGTCCATCCGTATCTCACGAACGCCGGCATACCGCATGAACGCCTGCTAACCGCGTCATATCTATTCGTTGAAGACGCGGATGATCGCGCGAAGATGCGGGCCTGTTTCATCGACGTCGGTACCGGTCGGACCAAGACTATTGCGCTCGATTGGCAACCTATCAACAAGGGCACGCTCGCGCAAATGCTCCCCGAGGCGCAAGGTCGAGTGGAGCCGCCCTTAGCCGTGCGTCAGATTGATGGTTTGTGGTTCATATCGCTGCCGTCGTTCAACTGGTGGGGCGACCAGGCCGCAAAGATGCAGGCGATGGTGGACGAGGTGAAGCGACAAGCGGCCACGCTCCACGCCGCGCCCATCGTTGTCATCGACGTTCGCGGCAACCCAGGCGGGAACAGCCAGTGGGCACGGGAGATCGCGTCAGCACTGTGGAGTGAGGCAGCCGTTTCCGCGATTGTCGATAGCTTCGACCAAACGGTCGATTGGAGGGCATCAACTCAGAACGCGCAGCTCACCCGTGCATCTGCCGCACGATCGGCAGCGGCGGGATTGGCCGACGACGCGAAGAGTCGCGACCATGTCGCGGATCAGATGGACACTGCGATAAGTAAGAGCCAATCCCTGTTCACCGACGCTGAACCGCCCACGTCACACGGACTTCCGCCAAGTTATTTATCGCCGTTCAAGGGCAAAGTGTTCTTCCTTACGGACATGCGTTGCGCCAGTGCGTGCCTCGACTTCGCCGATATCGTTACCCGGATGCCAAGCGTCGTCCACGTCGGCCAGCCCACCTCGGCCGATACGGTCTACATCGACAACGTCGAGGTGCCGCTGCCAAGCGGCGCTGCTCGACTTAGCTACTCGCTCAAGGTCTACCGACACCGGCTTCGTGGCAGCAACCAATGGTATAGCCCGAAGGTGAGTTGGGGCGGCGGACGGATGACCGATGCGGCCGTAGCGCGGTGGATCACTACACTCTAACTTCGAGGGCTTTCCCGAAATACCCTCCCCTGTGAGACGGTCCAGGGCTTCTCGCTTACCATTCCGTTTCTGGGAAGCCCGAGACCGTCGGAACACCCTTTCTGCTTCGCCATCTCAAAAGCCAGTGCTTGAACCGCGCACTCCTAAAGGCCGCAGGTTTGACTGCTTTATGTGCCGCGTGCGTTGACGATTGCAGTGCTAACCTTGGCGCCTCAGCTTTCTGCCCCGTGATGCTGCCGCCACGCGATCAACGCTCGGAGTACTCAGTCGGTCGCCGGCGATCTGGAATCGAATCGTTCCGCATTGCAGTATACTGTCATGCAAATGCCGATCACCGATCCGGGTCACACCCGAGCGAAAAGCAGCTTGCCAGCGCCCGCAGGAGACCTGAGTCCGGCCGAGCGAATCGCGCAACTGACCGAGCGCCAGCGATCCTACCTGCGTCTGGTTCAACAGAATCGGAACTCGAAGGAGATCGCCTCACTGTCGGGCGCTAGCTACCGGGCTGTGGACAAGCAGTTGATGAAGGCCAACAATGTCCTCGGAACATCCACACGCTTCGAAGCGGCCCGCATGCTCGCGGAATACGAGAGGGGGGTAGGTTCTTCCTCCCCTGCAAACGACCTACCTTCCGCGCCGTCGACCTTTCCGCTTCCTTTGCCCCTGCCGAGCTCAGGAGCAGTGAACATGCTTACCTGGAAGCAGGCAGCCATCTGGACCGCGATCATCGCGATTGCGGCCCCCATAGGGCTGACTGCTGCTGGCATGGCGATCGTCACGCTGGTGCTCCTGCTCGGCTCCAGTACACCATAGGGCGCTGGGGCGCCCAAGGAGGCGTTATGCATGCACTTGCCAATACGAGCCGGATCGTCGCCGATGAACTGCGTAAGGCAGAAAGATCGATCAACCTCGCTGCGCGCGATACAGCTCAATTTCTCCTGACCATGCTTGACGCGACCGAGACTCATCGCCTTTCGCCCGCGATGACACAGTCCACCCTTAAGGCAACCATAGCGGCTCTCGCCGCACTCGCCGAGGGGCAGGATCAAATGGCGATGCGGGCGCATTCCTCAATCGAAAAGGCCGGCCGCCACCTCGGCCTAAACGAAACAAACTGGGGTGAGAACCTACCGAAGCCTGCCATGAGCCCGCTCAATGAGCCGGCTTTGCAACCGGCTTAACCGACAGGAAGGTAAGGGCGGGGATGAGCACACAAATCTTTTTAGCAATCATCTTCAACGCTATCATGGCGGTAGTGTTGGGGTTTGCTCTGCTACGTGGCGGTAGGCCCGAGCGGCTCGGCGTGCTCATCAATCTTGGCGGCTTTGCCGCCGCCACCGCATTTCGGCTGACCGCATCGGCCGTCGCCTGGGTCCCCGGACATGTCGTCGTCCTTGTGATCGACGCAGTCGTGGCTGCGGGATTTTACTGGCTCGGCATCACGACCATTCGTTTCTGGCCGATCTGGGCGGCGGGTTTTGCGGTCGCCAATATCTTCATGAGCATAGTCGGCGCACTGCTGCCTTCGGTGCCGCTTTTCGCCTACCACACCGGGCTCGGGATATATGCCTACCTCGCGCTCGGGGCCCTCGCGCTCGGAACGTTCCGCTTACCCCGGAGTGCCGAGCCCTATCTTCGGGATGGATCAAGACAATCATGGCTACAGCATCAGAAGGAGACGAGCTGATCGACGTTGTCGTTCGGCTGCCGCGCAAGGCGATCGAGGAGACATTGCTATCGGGGCCTTCGTCCGGCAATCAGCTTACTGATCGGCGCCTCGGCGGGGCCAAGGCCCTGCTGACAGGTAGACGTCGGCGGGCAGGATGCTTCACTGGCGTGCGATTTTGCGACCCAAGCTGGGACATGATTCTGGAACTCTACGTCGCTACCCGCGAGAACCGGCGCCTCGCTGTTTCCCAGCTTTGCAGCTTGAGCGGCGGCTCGACCACGACGGCCCTGCGCCACATCGAACACCTCGAGGCGCTAGGCTACATCAGGCGAGAAGCGGACCCGGTCGACCGGCGCCGTATGAACGTGACCATGCTCTCTACCCTTGTCGAAGCCGCCGAGCAGTGGCTCGATCTCCAACTCGCCGCATCCCGTATAGTGGGCGTCACATAAGAGGGGCCCAGATATACGGGATGCGAAGATCGTGCGGGCAGCCAAGTGGTCTGACGCAGGGGCCGCTACCGTTTGATGCGCCGGGGACCTGCCCAGAGGTATAGCCGGTCAGGTTGATGTGCTGCCATCCGAGCGGATAGGTGCTGTAGCAGGTCGGGCGGTACTGGACGGCCTTGCTGATCGGGGTGACGCATGGCGGCTTCGAGGTAGATGGTGTTCCACAGCACGATGGCGCCGGCAACCAAGTTGAGCGCGCTAGCCGGTGTTGTCCTTGGGCTTGCAGGCCGTGGTCGCGGACGGCCAGTGCGGTGGAAGAAGATTGCGCGCTTGGGCGCGTTCTGCGCCTCGCCCTTGTTCAGTTCACGGGCGGCGATGTTGGGGATGCGCGGCGCGAAGCGGAAGCCGAGCAGGTGACAGAGCGTGGTATTCGAGACCGGACCGTGGTCAATTTGATTCTATCATGCACTTTGCGCAGAAGGCATGCCGGCTATGCCTCGATGCGCGCCAAGCGCACGGACCGAGCTGTTCAGCCACCTGGCAGCGGTTTAGAAGAAGGCCTTGTGAGAAAAGAAGCTTCTGTGGGAGTAGCTCGGTCAAGATCAATTAAGGGGCGTGCAGGCACGCCAGCGACCGTCAGGCTTGGAGGAACGTCGCGAGTAACGACCGCTCCGGCCGCGACCGTCGCCCGATGCCCGATCGTTCGTCCCTGGAGCACCGCAGCGTTCAGGCCAATAAAGACCTCGTCGCCGACCGATACACTCCCCCCAAGCCGCGCTCCTGAGCACAGGTTCACGCCGACTCCAAGCGTGCAATCATGACCGACGCTGGCGGCGTGATTGACGATACAGACAAGCCCGAGCCTAGCGACCGCTGATACGATCCCGCCGGCCAGGACGACGCTGCCGGCGCCGAGGACCGCGCTGGTCGAGATGATGGACGCGGGGTGTTCGATCGTGGCAAGGACGCCCTCCGCTGCCAGTACCTGCGCGGCGATCCGGGCGCGGGCAGCGTTGTCGCCGAGCCCCGGCACGATGGCGAACCGCGAGACCAACTCCGCCTGCGAAAGTGCGTCTTCCCCGCCAAGGACTTTCGCGCCGAAGACGTTCGGAGGTCCATTTGCGCCCAGGCTGACGATACCCGCAATGGTCCATCCGGCGAGGATCGCCGCCTCAAAAACCACTCGGGCATGCTGTCCCGTCTGTCCGGCAACGATAACCAGCGGTCTTCGATTAGGGGTCATGCGGTCGCCACATCGCAAAGAATCTACGCTACGGCCTTGTAGCGTGGCGCATTCGCGCGGACAATTAGCGTGTCGAGGCCCCTACTCAGGCACATCCCGGTCGCTCCGCATGGACGGTTTTTTCCTCGGGCGTTCTAGACCCGACGAGAAAGGCGACGGCCATGAAGGCCGCAGCCACAATCAGCGAGATGCCGGAGAGATCCACGTCGTGAGACGCCTTGATCGCCCAGGCGAAAGTCGCGCCGTAGATAATCGGGCCGACTACGGTCGCCAATGCATTCAAGGACTGGATCGCACCCCGGATCTGCCCCTGCTCGGCGGGATCGGCCTGTTGGCTGATCATCGCCTGCAGGCTCGGGGCGGCCAGCAGTACCAGGGCGGCCGGTGGTAGGCACGCGATGTACCACCAACCGTTTGGCGCGAACGCAGCGTAAAGGAGCGTCAGCGCACCGACAGTCAGCCCGGCTAGCAGCGTACGCTTGTCGCCGATCCGATCGGCGACCCGACCGACGATCCACGTCTGCACGATGATGCCGACGGCCCCGGACGCGCACGTGACCACCCCCATCTCTAGAGGGCTCCAGCCGAACCGGCGATAGCAGAACAGTATCCAAACACTCACCCAGATCATGTTAGATAGGGTCAGAAAGAAGCTGGTCACGGCGAGCGTTCGCAGCGGACCGCTCTTCGCGACTCTCGAGAGTGCGGAGGTGCGCAGGGCCAAGAACAGCCGGCCGCTCTTCGCGCGTCGCTCTGTTGGGAGCGACTCGGGGAGGATGAAAAGTCCGTAAAGCCAGTGTAGCAGCGTGATCGCCGCCGCGACCAGATAGGGCAGCCGAAGACTGATTTCTCCCAGCAGCCCGCCAAGCACGGGACCGACGATGAACCCGATGCTGATCGCGGAGGACAACCGACCGAAGGCAGCGGTTCTTTGTGCGGCCGGGGCAACGTCCGACACATAGGCATAGGCGGTGGTGAAGCTGGCAGCGGTCGCACCGCCTAGAAAGCGGCCAATCAGCAGAAGGGGCAGGGTGGGAGCGCACGCCATGAACAGAAAGTCGACCCCGAGGCCGAGCGTGGATAGGAGGAGCACGGGCCGCCGACCATAGCGGTCCGCAAGCGCGCCGAGCACGGGCGAAGAGACGAACTGTGCCAGACCCCAGAGCGACGGGAACCACATCATCCAGATGGCCGCGGTCGCCGCATCGCCCCCCGCGACGTCCTGCACGAGCAGAGGCAGGATCGGGATGACGATACTGTAGGACACTGCGCTCATCACGGCGCTGGCATAGATGAATGTGAACCCTGCGCGACGTCCCGCCGATCCCCGCCGCGACACTAGTCGAGCGCCCTCGTGCGCGGGGCATCCCAAGCGGGCCGACGCGGGAGGCGGCGGGCGATGCAGGCCCGTGCGCGCATCAGCTGTTCTGTCCAGTGACCAGCGATCGCGGCGACCAGCCACCGTTTTGAGCGGCTCCCCAATGCCGCTGCAGCGCTTCAGCGAAAAAATGGAAATGCATGCCGCCCGAGGCCTTCAGCAACACGCAATCGCCCGGCCGAATGGCGGAGAGGACGTCGGGGAGGGCGTCCTCCTTCGTCTCGCGGTGGCTGAGCCGAAAGCGGTAGCCTGCCCGCGTGATCGCACCGGCCAGAACTTTCATGCGCGGACCGACGAGAACGACCTCGTCGGGCGCGACGGACGCGATGTGGGGAAGCATGTTCAGATGAAAGTCGTCGCTGCCGCCGCCGAGCGCGTGCATGTCCCCGAGAACGAGAACCATCCGGCGCGTATCGGTCGAGGACTTGATTTCCCGAACGGCGTCGAGCGACGCGAGCAAGGAGGTCGGGCTCGAATTCCAGAAGTCGCAGACGAGTACGGTATCTGGATCCAGATAGACCAATTCGGTTCGCGCCTGCAGGGGCCTGCACGACGCGAGCCCGGTGAGGATGGCAGGCAGCGGGATCCGCATCGCGCGCGCCGTCGCCACTGCGCAGGCCGCGTTGGACCGGTTGTGTGTGCCATGAAGCGCAAACAACACCGCACCTTCCACGCGCCCGTCGATCGCCAGTTCGGCCTTGCCCTCGGCTGACGCGACACTGACGACCTCGTCGCATCGGCTGTCCTGCCCATGATGAGTTGAAAAGCCGATCACCCGCTGCCCCGGTCGTTTGACGAAGTTCGAGACGCAGAGTGCATCGTCGAGGTTCAAGACCGCAGTTCGACAATCCTCTCCGCCATAGGCGAGGAGCTTTTCCGAAGCGATCTGCCTCTGATCCTCATAGTTGACGATGTGATTTAGGCCGATCATCGTCACCGCCGCAATCGTCGGTCTGAAGAAGCCGACCCGTTCGTCCATCTGTCCGGGGCGGTCTATCCCGGTTTCCAGAACGCAATACCGTTCGCTTCCCTGCGACTCGAGAAGCGTTTCACAAGCGCCGACGAGACCCGATCGGTAATGCGCGGAAACGATGTGATCCCGCCCGTCCGCATGCAGTATGCAACGGAGGATGTCGGTGGTCGTCGACTTGCCGGCGCTGCCGGTGATCAGCACCATGTCTCCCGACATCAGGGACCTGCGCCAGCCGGCGAGCCGCTTGAGGAACGAGAGCGAGTCCGTGACACGGTAAAGATCGAGGGGCGCTGCCGCGTCCTCGATGAGCGCCGACAGGAAGCCCGGTTCAGCCACGACCGCCGTCGCGCCAGCGCGGATAGCCGTCTTGACAGCATCTGCGTCCGCCGGAGGAAAGAAGGAATTGGCGGCGTCGAGCGACTGCTTGCTCAGTGCGACGAAGACGAACCCCGGCCTGACGCCTTCCGCCGTGGCCGTGATGCCGGTATATCGCCCCGCAGGCGCACCCGACGATGGGTCTGAGAGGACGAACGGATGGCTGCCGCCGGCATCCCAGCTCCAGAGCGGGTCCAACATCGCTACCGCAATCCCTCGTGATGCAGGGCTATTGCTCGCCGCCCGTCCGCGGTTTCCGCACTGGGTTGATCACGAAGCCGACGGACGGCACGCGTCCGAAGCCAGGACGGTAGGCGCTCCGCGTTATCTCGTTTCAAGAGGCAGAGGGGGTCTTCCCGAACAGCCGTGACGAGTTCCCGCTCAAGGTCACTCACTGACACATAGAAGGCCGAACTCCGCCCGACATCGTGGCGACAGACGTGAGCGTCGATCATCGCCATCATCCCGGGCACGTCCTGGCGTAACAGGCACGCATCGTCGGAACGGGGTACGTCGCGAGAATAGACGGTCGTCGTGCCCTCAACGACGGTCCCCGAATACCGCATCTCGCCCGAGACGAGAGCCATCATCAGGTAGGGCACGCCCGCCACATATTCGCATCTGTGCGAATGCGCGAACTCGTCGGTCCCGAAGCCGACGAGAAAGGAGCGGGCTTGAGAAATTTCGGCGAAGATCGAATCGTCGCCGAATGGGTGGTGCAGCCAATAGTCCTTCTCACCGAATTCTTTCGCGCGGGAACCGGCGGCGACGAAGGAGTAGACCGGATGGCGCGTGCGTTTGCCGTCGAGGCGTTCCTGCACTACCCGCGCCAGCACGCCTGTCTGCGAGCGCGACGACGCATCGTCGTACCGTTTTTCGTGTACGTACTCGGTGGTGAATGCGGGGAACAGCCACGTGGTATCAGCGAGGCTCTGCCGAACAAGATCGACGATCGTATCGGCTAGCGTCGATGCCGCGATGCCGGACACGCCGGAAAGGGAAGAGTGGAACACGACGATTTCCGGGCGCTGCACAAAGAGCGTGTGAAAAAACGCGGTGGTGTCCAACCGGGTGCGATCGTCCAAGGGATTGCCCGAACTACTCAAGGCCGGGAGGGAACCGGCTCTGACGAGAAGGCCAGACCACACGCCAACCGTCATGTCATGCGCCTGCAAAACGTCACCCTCGAACCGCCAGCTGAGCTCGGCGAGCGCGATCTGAAGCTCCACTAGCTGGAGTGAATCCAGGGAGAGTTCCGCCACGACCGTTGCGGCCGTGATGGGCCGCTTCAGCAAATCTTCGAGGATACCGACCAATACCGGCGTTCCAGGCACGGCATCCACCTGTCCCGACGGTCCCGCGCGCGGCGGCTGATCTTGCTCGCCTCGCGCCAGCCGCTGCAGCATGCCGCGATCCAGCTTTCCGTTCGGCGTATACGGGAAGTCGTCCATGCATACGATCGATCGGGGAATTCGATCCGGCGGGAGGAGTCGGTCGAAGGCGGACCTGATCTTCGTGCGGTCGGCGTCTTTAGGCGACACGGCGCAAAGCAGCGACGGTCCCGCTTCGCCGCCATCCCAGCCCTGGTCTAGGACGATGACGCGGGCGGCATCGCAACCGCCCGATTCCGCCGCCACGGTGGCGATCTCGGAAAGTTCTATCCGGACGCCGCGTATTTTTACCTGATCGTCACGGCGACCAATATATCGCAGGTTCCCCTCGGGTGCGACAGACACCCAATCGCCCGTTCGGTAGAATCGAACGGGCCCGTCGGCGGTGGCGTGTACCTGGAAGCGGGCGGCGGTCTCTGAGGGATTGTTGGCGTAACCCGACGCGAGTTGGGCGCCCGCAACCAACAGCTCACCACAGACGAAGCCGGGCTCAGTAGGCGCGTCGTCCGATGCGGCAATGTGAAACAAGGTGTTCGGCGCTGGCAAGCCGATCGGCACGCTCCCCGGGTAGCTCTCACGCCCACACACGTGGTCGGTGACGATGACGCAGGTCTCGGTGGGACCGTAGCAATTGTGAACAGTAGCCTGCGGGAAGCATTCGTACACGGCTTGGCGGAGCGGGTCGGTAAGCTCTTCACCAGCGCATACGATATGCCTCAGCGACTGGAACTCGCGCCGCAGTTCCGGCATAGCACGGAGTAGCCGGGTGACCCGGCTGAGCACCGTCGGCACGAACTGGATGATCGTGACCCTGTTCCGCGCCAAGTGGCTCAATACCCCGACGACATCTGTCTGGAGCGATGCCGGCGGCAGGAGCATCTCGGCTCCACATAGCATCGGCAGGAACAGTTCGGGGAGAGAAACGTCGAAGGTAGGCTGCGTGATGTGCGCGATCCTATCGGTGGCGGATACATCCAGGAAGTGCCGGTGCCAAGTGAGGCAGTGAAGCAAGACCGCGGTTGGCACGACGACACCCTTCGGAATGCCCGTCGAACCCGACGTGTGCATGACATAAGCCGTGTCGTCGGGAAGCGCCTCGACCGATTGGCTCACCTCGACCGCCGTGAACACGAAGCTACTCCCAGTTCGCGTCGGAGTCGCCTCGATAACGACGCCGGCCCGACAATTCTCGACAATGCTTCGCAGGCGCTCTTCCGGTTCCGTCGGGGCGACCGGAATGAAGGGACTGCCAATCTTCGCCGCGGCACAAAGCGCAACCAAGTAATCGAGGCTCCGGCCGATCCGAACGACGACCGCACTGCCCTGTTCAAAGGATGCTCGGCGCAGATGAGCCGCGAGCACTTCCACGCGGTCCTGGAGCTCCGCATAGGTCACCGCGGTGTCGGTCCTGACGGCGATCACGCGTGGGAAAAGACGGAACGCGCGATCTATCAGTTGATCGAGGCGATCCGCTGGCAGGTCCCAACTCACGGTTGGTCCCTTTACGATCGTATGAATTTCCGGGTCTCGCCTCTTATGTCCGCCCATAGTTTACCCCAATGTCAGAACAACGGTTCATGAGGCTGCAAGTATAATGAGAATCTGGGATCATCCTTGATAAGCGAGTGCCTTTGGCCATCACGTTAGTGCCAAAGCGGAGCTATATCACTGGCACGAATTTGCCTTTGCGGTATTCCTATGCAAAATTTTCCTACGCATCAATCCGATTATTTAAGCATCCTACTTCGGACCTAATTCACTCCAAATTGATATCTTTTTATTTCGGTAATGCGTGGATACCTTGATCACGTCTTAAGCCAGCCATTCCTGCTAGATCGGTGCGAATGGTATTGAACCCAAGGTGGACGCAAAGGCTACTTTCCTTGGCTTTTGCAAGAGAAAGCGGATCATGTCGGCTTTATTCAATCTTATTAGTGTAGGAATCGTAGATCTCGAGCAAGAGGACTGCGAGTTGTTTGATCTTCTCGAGCTTGAAGCCGTCCGCCAAGAGGAGACGCTCTCCTTGGTCGCATCGAGCGGGGGCACAGCAGCGAGCGTGCTTGCCGCGCTTGCGACAGCAAGCATCAACGTCACGGCGGAGGGTTATCCGGGCAGTCGCTATCATGGCGGATGCGAGTTGATCGACAAGATCGAGGAACTCGCGATCGCGCGGGCAAAGTCGGCATTCAAGGCGCAATATGCGAACGTCCAGCCCCATGCCGCGAGTACGGCCAACCAGATCGTCCTGCATGCGCTGCTCCGGCCCGGCGATCCGATCCTGGCGATGAACCTAGAGTCCGGCGGCCACCTGAGCCATGGAGCTTCCTTCAACATCAGCGGGCAGCTTTTCGACGTTGCGACTTACGGCGTGGACGAGGACGGGCGCATTGACTACGAC
>Ga0068862_100004389_pt1 | contig 11925 bp, 12 predicted proteins | sample KBSSwiS52_FD_66598 | JGI IMG/M metagenome (GOLD analysis project Ga0068862, IMG submission 66598) | Switchgrass rhizosphere microbial communities from Kellogg Biological Station, Michigan, USA - KBS Switchgrass S5-2 | ecosystem: Host-associated > Plants > Roots > Rhizosphere > Soil ... | reverse complement strand
GGGACCATGGTCTGCGCCTGCATGAAGGTGGGCAGCTACGCCATCGACAAGGCCATCGCCGAGGGCTGCGCCACGGTGGACGAGGTCGGCAAGGCCACCTTCGCCGGAACGAACTGCGGCTCCTGCCGCCCCGAGATCGCGGCCATGCTCAAGGCCGCCCAACCCGCCGACAAGGAATCCGCCCGCCATGCCGCCTGAGACTGGACGCGTCCTGCTGGTGGGGGCGGGGCCCGGGGCCGCGGACCTGATGACCGTGCGCGCGCTGCGCGCCGTGGAAGGCGCGCAGGCGCTGCTCTACGACGCCCTGGTGTCGGAGGAGGTGCTGACCCTGGCGCCGGCCGCGTGCCTGCGCATCCAGACCGGCAAGCGGGCCGGCAAGGCCAGCATGAAGCAGGACACGATCAATCGCCTGATGCTGCGCCTGGCCCGCCGCGGGCTGAAGGTGGTGCGACTGAAGGGCGGCGACCCCTCGGTGTTCGGACGCTCCGGGGAGGAGCGCGCGTTCCTGGAGGCGCACGGCGTCGTGGTCGACATCGTCCCCGGGGTCACCGCCGCCAGCGCGGCCGCCGCCCAGTTCGCCTTCCCGCTGACCCATCGGGGCGAGGCCCGGCGCGTCGCCTTCGCCACCGCCCGGGTTCACAACGGCGAGGTCGTCGAGGCCGGCTGGGCCGCGCTCGCCGACCCGCAGACCACCGTGGTGCTCTACATGGCCCGCGACGCCGCGCGCGCCGCGGCCGACCGGCTGATGGCCGAGGGCCGTTCGGCGGGCACGCCGGCTCTGGCGGTGGAGAACGCCGGCCGCCCGAACGCCCGGGCGATCACCACCACCTTGGGCGCCCTGGCCGAGACCGTCGCCGCCCAGGCCTTCGAGGGGCCCGTCGCGCTGATCGTCGGCGAGGCCACGGCCCTGGCGAGGGGCGCAGAGATTTCCGGGGAGAGCGCCGCGCGGCGGTCGGCCTAAGCGAGCGCCGGCGGATCAGCCGCCCGCCAGCCGCCGCGCCGCCTCGGCGATATCTTCGGCGGTGTTGACGTTGAGGAACGCCGCCTCGTCGGGGAAATCGACGGCCGCCACGTTGGCGTCGGACAGGATGGTGTGCACGGCCGGGTGCAGGCCGTCGGCCAGGGCCGCCTGCAGCGGACGGATCATCAGCGTGCGCCAGACGGCGCACAGCGGCTGCATCCCGCCCGGCGTGCGGGCGACGGCCCCGGTCGCGCCCTGGGCGGCTGCGACCAGTCGTCGCGGCAGGTCCGGCGGCAACAGCGGCGCGTCGCACGGCAAGGTCAGCAAAAGGTCGTCCTTTCCGCGCGCCCACAGCAGTCCGGCGAGGATTCCGGACAGCGGGCCGCGTGGACTGCCCGGCGGGTCGTCCAGCCTTTCCAGGCCCAGCCGCTCGGCGATCAGCGCCGCCTGGCCGCCGAGCGGCGCGCTGACGGCGACGGCGGCGCAGTGCGGCTGCAGCCGCGCATAGGCGTGCTCCAGCAGGCTCTTTCCGGCGAGCTCCGCGGCCGCCTTTTCGGCGCCGAACCGCTGCGACCTGCCGCCAGCGAGAATCAATCCATAGGCCATGCGCCATCCTAGCGCGGCCGCCCCCCGCGCCAGACATGGTTAACAGCTAATTCATCCTCGCCGCGCACGGTTTGCGCCATGCGCGTGTCCGGCGCCTTGATCGCACTTCTGATGACGCCCTCGCTCGCCTGGGCGGGCGACCTCGTGGTCAGCGTACGCACGTCCGCGGGCAAGCCCGTGGCGGACGCGGTGGTCATGCTGCATCCGCAAGCCGGGGTTCCGAAAACGCCGATCCGCTTCGCCTGGCCCTATCGCATGGCCCAGCAGAAGATGCAGTTCACGCCCTTCGTGCTGGTGGCGCCCGTGGGGGCCGAGGTCTCGTTCCCGAACCTCGACCTGATCCTGCACCACGTCTATTCGTTCTCGCCCGCCAAGACCTTCGAGCTGAAGCTCTATGGTCACGACGAGACCCGCAAGGTGCGCTTCGACAAGCCCGGCGTGGTGGCGGTCGGGTGCAACATCCACGACACCATGGCCGGCTTCATCCGGGTGGTGGACACGCCCTACGCCGCCAAGACCGACGCCTACGGCCAGGCGGTGATCCACGACGCGCCGGCCGGCGCGGGCCAGCTCGTCCTGTGGCACCCCTATCTGAAGGCCGCGCGCAACGAGCTGGCGCAGACGGTGACGCCGGCCGCTTCGACCCTGCAGGTCAAGTTCACCGCCGACCTGCGCACGCCGCCAATGCGGCACGGGGCCTACTGATGGGTTGGCGCCAAGCCGCGATTCTCTGGGCCGCGTCGGCCGCCCTGTTCGCCGCCGGCCCGGCCTGCGCGCAAGCCAACCTCTTCGGGCGGGACACCTTCCACGGCCTGGCCGATGTGCGCCTCAGCGTCGCGAACGGCGAAACGAGCTGGCTTGAGGGGGGATTCGGCAAGACCTCGGCGTCCGGCGGGGAGGCCGAGGCGCGCCTCTCCGAGGCGGCCCTGGAATGGAAGCCCCGCCTGAACTTCGCGGTCAGCGGGGTCGTCACCGCCGAATTTCAGCCGCGGACCCGCCCGAAGCTCGACCTCGGGGAAGCCTATCTGCAGCTTCGCGCGCCCCCGAACCGCGTCGGCCGCATCTCGGGGCGCGCGGGCTTGATGTATCCGCCCGTCTCGCTGGAGCACGACGGCGTGGCGTGGACGACGCCCGACATGCTGTCCGCCTCGGCGCTGAACACCTGGATCGGCGAGGAGGTCAAGGTGATCGGCGCCGAAGGCACGATCGAGCGCGCGTTCGGCGACCATGAAATCCTGGCCACGGCCGGCGTGTTCGGCTGGAACGACACCGCCGGGACGTTGCTGACGTTCCGAGGCTGGGCGCTGGGGTCGGTCAAGACTGGCCTGAACACCCGTTTCGAACTGTCGCCGCTGTCGCCCTTCATCCGCCGCATGCAGGGCGACGAGACCTATCCCATCCTCGAGCTGGACCACCGCGCCGGCTACTACGGCCGCCTGGAGTGGCGTCCGCCCGCGCCGGTCAGCGTCAGCGCCACCTACTACGACAACGCCGGCAACCGCATCGCCGTGGACGACGAGCTGCAGTGGGCCTGGGAGACCCGGTTCCTGAACCTCGGCCTGCGCTGGGACGTCGACGAGCGCACCAGGGTGCTGGTCCAGGCGATGAACGGCGAGACCCTGATGGGCTACCGCAAGCCGCAGGGCCACTGGGTCGACATGGGCTTCCACGCCGCCTACCTGCTGGCCTCCCGCCGGTTCGGCGAGCACGCCCTCAGCGGGCGCTTCGACTGGTTCGAGGCCAACGACCGGACGTTCCAGGTCCTCGACAACAACGACGAGACCGGCTGGGCGCTCACCGCCGCCTGGCGCCAGCGGCTGGCGGCGCACGCCGACCTCCTCATGGAACTGCAGCACGTGGCCAGCAAACGGCCCTCGCGCACGCTGGCCGGCGTCGCGCCGGACCAGGATCAGACCGTCCTGCAGACGGCCTTGCGCCTGTCGTTCTGAGCTCAGCGACCGCCTGGTGACGCTACGGCGCCGGTCGACAAGCCGGCGCCGGTCGGCTTTGCTGGCCGAGGCGAATTTCACGCCGTCCGCCCCCCATTTTGGAGAACCAGATTTCATGACCCGTCTGTTGCCGGAGCCGACGCCGGAGACGCGGAGCTTCTGGGAAGGTTGCCAGGCCGGCGAGCTTCGCCTGCAGCGCTGCGCCGACTGCGCCCACAGCTACTTCCCGCCGCGCCCGTTCTGTCCCAAGTGCGCCAGCCGCAACGTCGAGGTCTTTCCCGCCAGCGGCGCGGCGACGCTTTATTCCTACATCATCAACCACCGCCCCCGCCCGGACGTCAGCGCCGAGCCGCACGCCATCGCCGTGGTGACCCTGGCCGAGGGCCCGCGGATGATGACCAACATCGTGGGTTGCCCGCAGACGCCGGAAGCGCTGGTCCTCGACATGCCGCTCCGCGTCACCTTCGAGAAGCAGAGCGACGAGATCACCCTGCCGTTCTTCACGCCCGTGAAGGGGTGATCCGATGAAGCCGAAATCCATCGCCGTGGTCGGCGCCGCCGAGACCACCAAGCTCGGCAAGATCCCGGACCTCTCCGTGATCGGCCTGCACGCCGACGCCGCGCTCAACGCCATGGCCGACGCCGGCCTCAAGCCCTCCGACATCGACGGCGTCGCCACCGCCGGCGAGAGCCCCACCGCCATCGCCCATTACCTGGGGATCACCCCCACATGGGTCGACGGGACCAGCGTCGGCGGCTGCTCCTTCATGCTGCACGTCCGCCATGCGGCGGCGGCCATCAACGAGGGTCTTTGCAACACCGTGCTGATCACTCACGGCGAGTCGGGCCGCAGCCGCGTGGGCGCCTTTCGCCCGCCGCGCGCGCCCTCCAGCCTGATCGGCCAGTTCGAGATCCCCTACGGCATCACCACGCCGCCCACCCAGTTCACCATTCCCGCCCTGCGCTACATGAAGACCTACGGGGTGACGGAGGCGGACCTGGCCATGGTCGCGGTCGTTCAGCGCGAGTGGGCGGCGAAAAACCCCAGGGCCAGTTTCAAGGACCCGCTCAGCGTCGAGGACGTCCTGAACTCCGAGATGATCGCCTATCCGTTCCGCAAGCTGATGTGCTGCCTGGTCACCGACGGCGGCGGGGCGCTTATCCTCACCAGGGCCGAACGCGCCAGGGATTTCCCCCGGAAGCCGGTCTACATCCTGGGGAGCGGCGAGAGCGTCGAGACGCCGATGATCAGCCAGATGGAGGACTTCACCACCTCCAGGGCGTTCCGCGTCTCCGGCAAAAAGGCCTTCGACGAGGCGGGGATTCGACACGCCGACGTCGACCACCTGATGATCTACGACGCCTTCGCCCACCTGCCGATCTACGGCCTGGAGGACCTGGGCTTCGTCGGGCGCGGCGAGGCGGCGGCCTTCATCGGCGAGCGCAACACCGCCATCGGCGGCAAGCTGCCGCTGAACACCAACGGCGGCGGCCTCTCCTACATGCACTCGGGCATGTACGGCATGTACGCCCTGCAGGAGAGCGTGCGCCAGCTGCGCGGGATCGCGCCGGCCCAGGTCCCCGGCGCGAAGATCTCGGTATGCCATGGCGTGGGCGGCATGTTCGCCGCCTCCGGCACGATCATCTTCACCAACGAAGGGTAGAGGCGAAGCTCCTCCCCCTCTGGGGGAGGGCTATCGCATTTGGCCAGCACGAACGCGGCTCCAGGCCTTCTCCCTGCAGGGAGAAGGCCTGGAGCCGCCCCCCCGCGAATGCGATGCGGGCTCAGGCCACCTTCAAGCCCAGCACCGTGCTGGGGTCGGGGGTGTTCTCCATGTAGAGCACCGCCGGGCGGGCCTTGCGGCGGCGGGCCTTCTGCGGGGCGATCGTCCCGTCGTCCTCGAGCTTTTCCAGTTGGTCGACGCGTTCGCCGGTGACGAAGTTGATCGACACGCGGTTGGCGTCATGTACGCCTGCGCGGCTGAAGTGCACCGCGTCGAGGCCGGCCAGGCGCACGCGCCCGCTCTGGCCGTCGTAGCGGAACCGATATGTGGCCTGGATGGCGGTCTCGCCGCCCACCAGGTCCTCGACGGTGAGCACGCCACGGTCGCCGATATTCAATTCGGCAGGCCGCAGCGGACCCGCCGGCAGCACCGCCTCGCCGACCTTGCGGAAGCCCTGCGGCGTGCCGCGGCCGACCGTCAGCACCCGGTGTCCGCCGTCCGGCGAGACCAGCACCAGCGCCAGGTCCGCGCGGCCGTCGCGGTCCAGGTCGCCCATGGCTTCGGCCTCGCGGCTCCAGCCCGGCGGAGTGAGGCTCGCGGCGGACCGTCCGGTGGTCGGCAGCAGCGTCGTTTCGCTGGAGGGAGCAGACCCGGACTTGTCGAGGGCGTCGAGCATCGCGGGGGGCTCCTTCTGCAGGCGCGACATAGGGCGCACGCTGTCGGCTGGGGTTAAGGTCCCCACTCTTTTACACAAATTTGCCGGACGTGGCGATTTGCGATCCGAACACGCCAGGCGGCGCGTCGTGCAGCCGTCGCAACACCTCGCGCTACTTCGGGAACACCTGCGTCATCCGGTAGACGATCGGCAGCAGCAGCACCCCCATCAGGCAGGGGAAGATGAACAGGATCAGCGGGACGGTGAGCTTGGCCGGCAAGGCCAGGGCCTTCTCCTCGGCGCGCAGCATGCGTTTGGCGCGCATGTCGCGGGAAAAGACGGATAGCGTCTCGCCAAGGCTGGTGCCCATGTCCTCGGCCTGGCGCAGCATGGTGGCGAACGCCCGCGCGTCGTCGATGCCCAGCCGGTCGGCGAAGCTCGACCACGCCTCCTTGCGGGCGCGTCCGGCGCGCAGCTCCAGCACCAGGAAGCGCAGGTGGATCACCAGGTTCGGGTAGCGGCGGGCCAGTTCGTCGGTGCAACGGCTGACGGCGGCGTCGAGACTTAGCCCCGCCTCCACCGAGGCGACCAGCAGGTCGAGCAGGTCGGGGAAGCCGTCCGCGTACTCCCGTTCCCGGCTTTTCCGGCGGGTGTTGAGCACATGGTCGGGGCCCAGCATGGCGGTGAGGGCGAAGATGCCCGCGATGCAAAGCGCCGAAGCGCCGTTTCCCTTGGCCACCAGCGGCAGCACCAGGACGACGCCCACCGTGGCGACCACCAGGGCCGCGGCCCGGGCGCCCAGGTAGATCACCGGCGCCTCGCGGTTGAAGAAACCGGCCTGGATCAGCTTGTTGCGCAACACCGAGAGCTTGGCCGGGTCGCGCACGGCGGTCTGCTGGCCGATGCGCCGGAAGGCGTTCTTCACCGGCTCGACGAGGTTCAGGCCTTCGCTGGTCGGCATCGGCAGGGCGGGCGCGTTGGCGAAGCGGTTGCGTCGGCGCATCCGCACCTGGATCTCGCCGGCCAGCGCCAGCAGGCCGCCGATGGCGGCCACCGCCAGGAGCAGGGCGCCGGCGCCGAGCGACAGGTCGTGTATGCGGGCCGCGTCCATGGCTCAGATCCGCATGTCGATCATGCGGCGCATGATCAGGTTGCCAACCGCCATCCAGACGCCCAGCGCCACCAGCCCGATCTGCACGAACCGCACGTGGATCACCTCGCCGTAGAAGCTCGGCGAGCTGAGCTGCAGGAACAGGCCGACCAGGAACGGCGCCGAGGTCAGGATGAGCGCCGAGGCCCGGCCCTCCGAGGAGGCGGCCTTGATCTTCAGGCGCATCTTGTGCCGCTCGCGCACCGTCTCGGCGTTCAGCTTCAAGAGGCCCGTCAGGTTGCCGCCGGCGCGTTCCTGCAGCCGCACCGTGGCGGCGAACAGGTCGACGTCCGGATGCTGGCACCGGTCGGACATGCGCTCCACCGCCTGGGACAAGGTGGCCCCATAGGCGATCTCGTCGGCGGACATGCCGAATTCCGAGCCGATGGGATCGGCCATCTCCTTGCCGACCAGCGCGATGGCGGTGGGCACCGGGTGTCCGGCCTCCAGGCTGCGGGTGATGATGTCGAGCGCCTGGGGAAGCTGATGGCCCAGCGCCTTGGAGCGCCGCCCGGCGCAGACCTTGAGGAAGATCACCGGCGCGCCGGCGCCCACCACGAAGAAGCCTGCGAGGGCGCCCAGGACCGAATGAAAAAGGAATCCGCCGCCGACCGCGCCGCCGGCCGCGACGCCCGCCACCATGAACACCCAGCGCCGCGGCTCGAAGGGCAGGCCCGAGGCGACGATCAGATCCGACAGCCACCGCCAGCCCCGGCGTTCGCCGGCGGCGTTCAGGCCCCGCTGCTTGCGCAGCTCAACCACAAGATTTGACAGGCCCCCCGAGACCCTGTCGGCGACCCGCAGGCGCTGGTTCACCTGCCGCTTCTGGGTGGCGACGGTGGCCAGGCCGAAAACGCCCTGGCCGGCGGTGAACACCGCCGCGAACAACAGGATGAGGAAGACGGTCGAGCCGTTGAACGCCATCGGCTCACCCCAGGACGCGGGAGGGATCGAAGTAGGTATTGTCGTAGGCGATGCCGCGCCGGACCATCTCGTCCAGGCAGCGGGGCCGCAGGCCCGAAGCCTTGAACTCGCCGTGCACCGTGCCGTCGGCGCCGGTGTGGGTGCGGTGGAAGGCGAAGATCTCCTGCATCTGGACCACCTGGCCCTCCATGCCGGTGATCTCGGTGACGCTCATCACCCGCCGCTTGCCGTCGGCCAGGCGCATCACCTGCACGATCAGCCCCACCGCCGAGGCGATCTGTCCGCGGATCGCCTCCGGCGCCAGCGGCATGCCGGACATGGCCACCATCTGCTCCAGGCGGGTGATGGCGTCGCGGGGGGTGTTGGCGTGGATGGTGGCCATGGAGCCTTCGTGGCCGGTGTTCATGGCCTGCAGCATGTCGAAGGCTTCTTCGCCGCGCACCTCGCCCAGAATCACCCGGTCGGGACGCATCCGCAGCGCGTTCTTCACCAGCTCCCGCTGGCGGATTTCGCCCTTGCCCTCGATGTTCGGCGGCCGGGTCTCCATGCGCACCACGTGCGGCTGCTGAAGTTGCAGCTCACAGGCGTCCTCGATGGTGATCAGCCGCTCCTTGTGGCTGATCGCCGACGACAGGGCGTTCAGCATGGTGGTCTTGCCCGAGCCCGTGCCGCCGGAAATCACCGTGGAGACCCGCGCCTTGGCGGCCCCGTGCACGAAGTCGGCGACGCACTGGGGCATGGCGCCCACCTGCACGAGCTTCTCCAGAGTGTAGGGCTTCTTGGAGAACTTGCGGATCGAAACGCAGGCGCCGTCGACGGTGATCGGGGCGATCGCCGCATTCACCCGGCTGCCGTCGGGCAGGCGCGCGTCGACCATCGGCGAGCTTTCGTCGATCCGGCGGCCGACGCCGGCGACGATGCGGTTGATGATCCGCAACAGGTGGTCGTTGTCGCGGAAGCGGATGCCGGTCTCGGAGAGCTCGCCGCCGCGCTCGATATAGACCTGGAAGGGGCCGTTGATCAGGATGTCGGCGATGGTGTCGTCCTTGAGCAGGGGCTCGATGGGCCCCAGGCCGACCATCTCGTCGTAGACCGAGCCGCCGAGCTGCTCGAGCTCGACGGAATTGTAGACCAGCCGCTCGGCGCGCGCGAAGTCGGCCACCAGCGACAGCACCTGGCGGCGCAGTTCGCCCTGGTCCAGGCGGTCGAGCTTGGAAAGGTCCAGCTCGTCGATGAGCCGCGCGTGCAGCTTGAGCTTCACCTCCAGAAGCTGGCTCTCGGCGGTGGGCGCGGTCGGTTCCGGCCGGGCGCGGGGCGCGGGCGCGGCGGGCGCCGGTTCAGGCGGCGTGGCGGTGTCCGAAGCCGGGCGGGCGAGGCTGAAGCGGCCCATCAGGCGGCCTGGGCCGGAACGCTGCGGCGCGAGCCGTCGGCCAGCAGGCCGTCGATCAGGGCGGCCACGTCGCGCACGATCTTGGACTTGGGCCGGTGCTCGCTGATCGGCCCGCCGAGGTTCGCCGAGGCGGCCGCCGCCTCCCAGTCGGAGGAGATGCCGCCGTCGGCCTTGCGTTGCAGGGCGCGCTCGGCCTCGGCCATGGAGGGCGCGGGCCCGAACATGCGGCTGGCCAGCCGGTTGAGCACGATGCGGGGCTTGCGGCCCAGCGGCAGGCCCGCTTCGATCTCGTCGGAAAGCGATCGCGCGGCGAGCAGGGCCGGCACCGTCAGCTCCGACACCACCAGCACCTCGTCGGAGCCGCCCAGGACCTCCATTGTCCAGGCCCGCCGGTGGCGCGGCACGTCGACGATGACGAAGTCGTAGATGTCGCTGGCCAGGTCCAGGACCCGCAGCACCGCCTCCGGGGAGGTGTGGTCGAAGGCCAGCGGGTCGCGGGGACAGGCCAGCAGGTCGACGAACTTCGACACCGGCGCGGCGAAGGCGGAGAGCAGGCCGGTGTCGATGCGATTGGCCTCGGCCCCGAACTCGGCCAGCGGCATCGAGGCCTTGGCGCCCAGGTAGGCCGCGGCCGCGCCGTCGGCCAGGTTCAGGTCAACCAGGCAGACGCTGCGCTCCTTGCCGCTCTTCAGGCCCAGCATGGTGGCGATCTCCACCGCCATGGTGGTGGCGCCGGCGCCGCCGACGGCCCCCGTCACCGACCAGCAGCGGGAGGGCGTGGACGGCGCGTGCGCGACCGGGGCCGCCACGGGGGCCGGCGCAGCGAGCAGGGCCTGCACCGCGGCGGTGAGCTGGTCGGGCGCATAGGGCGCCTCGATGACGTCCGAGCGCTCCAGGCGCAGGAACGCGCGCACCAGCTTCACCGGAAGCCGGGCGCCGATGAGCAGCGCCGGCGGCGGCGTGGCGATCCCGGCGAGGGCGGCGACGCCGGCCTCCAGGGCGGCGGCGTCGCCGCTGTCGGCGTCGATCATCACCAGGTCGTAGGCGCCCGGGGCGAGGTGCGACAGGCGCTCGACGCTTCCCGTCTCCAGGATCACGCCGAACAGCGGGCCCTCGGCCAGGGGCGCGAGGTTTGCGCCCACGGCGAGGACGCGTCGGCCGAACAGGGCGCTCATGTGCGGGGCTCCTTGGTCCATCCGGCGGCCACGGGCTTGCGAAGCGGCACGTCCAGCGCCTTGCCGGTCAGGAACATGTCGATCGCACTGGGCTCGTGGCCATCGTCGAGCGGGGTCTTGGGCTGGGCGACGAAGTCGTCGGCGGTCGCCAGCCTGGGCGTGACGATGATCAGCAGCTCGGTCTCGTCCCGCTTCCAGCGGGCGGAGCGGAACAGGGCGCCCAGGACCGGGATGTCGCCCACGCCGGGTATCTGGCGCACCGTGTTGAGGTAGTCCTGCTGCAAGAGCCCCGCGATGGCGAAGCTTTCGCCGCCGCGCAACTCCACGGTCGTGGAGGCGCGCCGCACGGTCAGGCTGGGCACGTCGAATCCCGAGATGCGCAGGCTGTTGCGGGGATCGAGCTGGCTCACCTCCGGCGCGACCTGCAGGCGGATCAGCCCGTTCTCCTGCACGGTCGGCTGGAAGTTGAGGGTCACGCCGAACGGGCGGAACTCGATGGCGACGACGTCCTTGCCGGTGGGCACCGGGTAGGGGAATTCGCCGCCGGCCAGGAAGCTCGACTTCTCGCCGGACAGCGCCGTCAGGTTGGGCCGCGCCAGGGTGCGGATCGTCCCCTTCTCCTCCAGGGCCTGGAGGGTGGTGTCGATGGTGGCCGAGCCCGCGAAGCCGCGGATATGCAGCAGTCCGGCCGGCTGCGACGCGCTGATCAGCCCGCCGCCGGTGGACAGGTCGAACCGCGGCCCGCTGGCGGTGACGTGCAGGCCCAGATCCTGCATGGCCGAGCGGCCGGCCTCGACGATCCGGACCTCCAGGATCACCTGCTGCGAGGCCCGCACGGTCAGCGCCGAGGTCACCGCCTCGGGGGCGAACCGATCGGCGAAGGCCTTGGCGCGGGCGGCGACGCCGGTGGTCGAGACCTCGCCGGTGAGGATCAGGCCTTCGCCCAGGTTGCGTACGGCGATCTTCTCGCCGGGCAGGGCCGCGGCGAGGTCGCCCTGCAGCGCCGCGGCGTCATAGCCGACGCGCACGTCGATCACGTCCATCAACCGGCCGTGGTCACCGTAGACCAAGAGGTTGGTGGCCCCCAGCGCCTTGCCGCGGACGTAGAAGCTGTGATCCGTGGTGGCGACGATCTGCGCCGTTTGCGGCTGGGCCACCACGATGCGGCTGGCCGGCAGGTCGAGCTGGAAGGCCAGGGACTTGTTCTTCGGCACGTTGATGACGCGGCTGGCCGTGGCCTCGCTCGGATAGCTCTCCGCGTGAAGCGAGGGCGCCGCGAGGGCGAACAGGGACGCCGCGACGGCGCTAGCGATGGGACGTTTGATCATAAGGTCACCTAGACGCCGGACTTGGAATCGCCGTCGCCTTCGACGATGCGGATGAGCGTGGGC
>Ga0068862_100004388_pt1 | contig 11926 bp, 7 predicted proteins | sample KBSSwiS52_FD_66598 | JGI IMG/M metagenome (GOLD analysis project Ga0068862, IMG submission 66598) | Switchgrass rhizosphere microbial communities from Kellogg Biological Station, Michigan, USA - KBS Switchgrass S5-2 | ecosystem: Host-associated > Plants > Roots > Rhizosphere > Soil ... | reverse complement strand
GAGCCGCTCCACGAACGCCGCATCGACGGCAAGGACCGCTATTTCCAGGCCATTTCCTCAGGCTGGGGAGAGGCGCTGAAGAAGGCGTTCCTCTCGTTGCCGGCCTACGTGATCGACGATCCCTTACGTCAGGCGGCAGAATAGGTGTATGGACGGAGGCGCGCGGCTGATGCCCTGCGTATTGCCCGTGTCCGAGCCGGCGAAAGGTGAGCATGAAACCGAGTGAACTGCTGGCCCGCGCGAACATCCGCCGGGAGCGCAAGATCGCCGAGAAGACCGCTGCCTCGCGCAGCGCGGCGGCTGCGGCCTCGCAGGATGCCGAGGCGGGCAACGCGCTATACTACATCGCCGGGATCGCCTTCTTCACGATGATCCTGCTCGCTCCGATGATGATCATCACCGAGGTCCAGTCGGGCCAGGTATCCTATACGGGCGAGGGCAGCTCACTGCGTCAGGTGGGCTATCTCATCATCCTGGCCGTCTCGATCTTCGCGGCGGTGCGCTACAAAGGCGGGGCCAAGGCGCTGGTACTGCCCTGGCCGCTGCTGCTGGCACTGGGTTGGTGCTGGCTGAGCCTCGCCTGGTCGAATGTTCCCGATGTCGCGGTACGCCGCCTGGTGCTGTCGACGGCGGTGGTGTGGAACACTTTCATCATCTTCCAGTCCGCCGGGTACGAGCGCACCATACGCATCCTGCGGATCCTGCTTGTCGTGCTGCTGGCCGCCAACTTCGCGACGGTGTTCCTCGATCCGCCCGTCGGCATCCACCTGATGCTGGAGGACAAGATGAACACCGCGCTGATCGGCAACTGGCGCGGCCTGATGGGGCATAAGAACGTGGCGGGCGCGGCCTGCGCGGTGACGATCCTGCTGTTCATGTTCGATGCCAAGCATATCAAGGCATGGCTGCGCTATGGCGTGATCATTGCCGCCGCCTACTTCCTCTACAAGAGCCAGTCGAAGACCTCGGCCGGCATGATCGCCTTGGCGACCGCCTGCGGCTGGATCTTCCAGCGCTACGACGACAAGATCAGGGCTTTCGCGATCCCCACGATCATGTTCCTGAGCGCGGTGGTGTGGTTCCTGATCAGCACCTACAAGACGGTCGCGATCAACAACTTCCTCAATCCCAGCTTCTTTACCGGGCGCGGCCGCATCTGGGCGGCGATGTTCCGTTTTTCGGGAGACCATCTCGTACTGGGATCGGGGTTCCAGTCCTTTTGGAACGTGGGTTCGGCCAGCCCGATCTACGATTATGCGCAAGGGTGGATTCGCGGCGTGGCGACCGGCCACAGCGGCTACATCGATCTGCTCGTCTCGATCGGCGTGCCGGGGCTGTTGCTGGTCGTCTTCGCGTTTGTCATCTGGCCGGTGTGGAGGCTCCTCGCCAGCCGCATCGTGCCGCAGCGCGGTGCGCTGGCGGTGGCGCTGCTGCTGTTCTGCATGGGCCACAATATCACCGAATCGAGCCTGCTGGAGCGTGACTCGATGATCGGCATCATCATGCTGATCTCGGTCGCGGTTGCGCAGAACTGGGAGAGCCTGGGCGTCCAGGCGGGCAAGCGGATGGGCGGGTCCGACGTCTTCGCCTACCTGCAGCAGCGGAGGGTGGAGGCGGTTGAGGGGGGCTCCTCGCGCAAGCGACGCTCGTCGAAGCGGCCTAGCGCCTCGGCAACGCCAGCGCGCGCGCGATAAGCGCGGCGACCGGTCGCGCCGCCTGCGGCGTGAGGTGTGCCTGGTCCACATGGATCGGCGCACCGTCCGGCGTGACGAGGGCGCAGCGGCCTGCCGGACATTCCAGCGCGAAGTAGGAAACGAACTCGCCACCCGCGCCGCGGACGGCGGCCTCCATGGTCCGGCTCAGCGCGGCGCGGTCGGGCGTGCGGGTCTGCGCGAGGCGGCCGAGGTCCCCCGCCAGCATCGCCCGGCCCAGCAGATCGGGCATGTCACCCTGATACTCGACCATCGGCCCCATCACGACGACACGTGGCACGCCCTTGGCCCGCAGATATCGGATCGTCTCTGTCAGGCCGTCCACGTCGACGTCGAACCAGCGCCCTGCCAGCACGACGCCCGAGACGCGGCCGATATCGGTCCGTGTCAGCGCGCGCAGTACGAGGCGGTGGCAGCTCTCCAGCCCCTTCGTCACCAGCAGCGGCCGGCATCCCGCCGCGGTCGCCTGCATCACATGCGCCGGGGCCAGGGCATCGCGCAGCGCCTCGGAAAGCTGCGCGGCGTGGCTGTCGCCGACGAGCAGGACATTGGGCCTGCCGCGCGCCGGCGCGAGGCAGGCGTCGACGAAGGGCTTGCCGTATGGGAGGACAAAGCAAGTGTCGGTGCGGTACTGCGCGATACCGGCAGGTGTCTTGTCGAAGCCGATATAGTCGACGACCCGGGCGACGTCGGGCGGCAGGTGCCGGACGTGCCCGGCCGTTGCCGCGATCGCCATGCTCCCTAGCGCCAGTGCCACCAGAGCGCCCGCCGCCGCGATATGCGGCTGTGTGCCGGTGCCCCGGCGCCAACGGCGCAGCGCCGGGCGCTCGATGAGCCAGTACGACAGGGTCGCGGCAGCGAAGCTCATCGCCAGAAGCACGGCGGTGTCCGCGCCGTTCATCTCCCAACTGCGGCCGAGCAGGTACCAGGCGATGATCGGTCGGTGCCAGAGGTAGAGCGAGTAGGAGATGAAGCCGATCCAGCGTAGCGGGCGCCAGCTCAGCAGCGCGGCGGCGGGCGTTCCCGGCGCATAGGCGAGCAGCAGCGCCGCGCCGACGGCCGGCGGCAGTGCGAAGGGAACCGGAAATGGCCATGTCGGCTTTGTGACGGCCGTACTGGCGAGGATGACCCCCAGCGCGATCCAACACAGCAAAGAGCGCAAGCGTGAGCTGTCGACGCGGGGGGGCGCCCCGATCGCCACCAGAGCGCCCAGCAGCAGTTCCCACGTCCGAGCCGGCAGCAGGTAGTACCCTGCGGTCGGGTCGGAAAGGGCAAGATACCCGCCCACCGCGATCGAAGCTGCCGCCAGCACCTGCATCACGACGGCAAGGCGCTGGCGCGACAGGCCTCTCAGCATCAGCAGCAGAGGCGGGTAGAGCAGGTAAAACTGCTCCTCCACCGCCAGCGACCAGGTATGCACCAGCGGCTTCAGCTCAGAGGCCTGCGCGAAATAGTCGGTGGTTGCGTAGAAGTAGAAGTTCGAGCCGAACAGGGCGGTCGCGGCGGCGCTCAGGCCGAGGTCGCGCAGCGGCACGGGAAACAGTTCCAGGCTGCCGACCGCGAGCACGACCGTGACCATGGCCAGCAATGCGGGCAGGATGCGCACGATACGGCGCCGGTAAAATGCGGACAGGGTGAAGGTGCCCTCGGCGATCTCGCGCTCGACGATGGCGGTGATGAGATATCCCGAGATGATGAAGAATATATCCACGCCCACATAGCCGCCGCGCAGTTGCTCCACCCCGCAATGCAGCAGCAGGATCGGCAGGATCGCGACGGCACGCAGTCCGTCGATCTCCGCACGGTGGCCAAGCGGCGCCGCGGACCTGCGCGGCCGGGTGGTCATCGGACCGATTGCGTCATCTGGGGCGGATGCAACAGTCTGGCCGAGCATGGACTTCCTTCGCCCTCATCCACCTCGCCTCTATCCATGTCGCCGCGTCGGCCCGGTCCGGTCCCGGGCGCCATCGAGGCGAGGGAATCCGGCGGCAGTACGGCAACGGGACACGCCCGCCGTGGCTCTCGACGACAGGTAGATGCACTGATAGACGCTTGGCAAGTACGGCCGGGGGGCACGTCCGGAGAGGGCAGCGCATCCGCCCGGCAAGGACGGCCATCTAACCGCCGCCGTCGCACCGGGTCCCATGCCAATGCCGACGTTCCACCTCGCCCCACAGCCACCCTCGTCGCTCGAAGTGCGACGGGGCGGGGCGGAGCCGGGCCGCCGATGATCGTTACCGTCGGCATCAAGGCGTTGAACGAGGAGGCGCATATCGCCGCGTCCCTGGCGAGCGCCTGCGAGGCGGTGGCGCCGCTCGGCGGCGAGGTGATCCTGGCCGATTGCGGTTCGACCGATCGCACGGTCGAGATTGCCCGCGACTATCCTGTGAGAATCCTGCAGCTTTCCGATCCGGCGCAGAAGTCGTGCGGAACCGGCGCGCAACTGGCGTTCCAGGAGGCGCGGGGCGATTTCTTCTACCTCCTCGACGGCGACATGGTGCTCAAGCCCGGCTTCCTCTCCGAAGCGATTGCTTATCTGCGCGCCCATCCGGAGTGCGCGGGCGTCGGCGGCCGGGTGTGTGAGGCAGACACCAGCAGCATCGAATTCGAAATGCGTGCCCGGCTGAACGACGCGCAGGCATCCAGCGCCGGCGGGGAAGTCGATCGCCTCGACTGCGGGGGGCTCTACCGGGCTGAGGCGATCCGCTCGGTTGGGCACTTCGCGGATCGTAACCTCCATGCCTTCGAGGAATTCGAACTCGCCGCTCGCCTGCGCGCGAAGGGCTGGAAGCTGGCGCGCATACCAGTCGATTCGGTGGACCACTTCGGGCACGCGGTCGAAGGACCTCGGCTGCTGTTGCGGCGGGTCGCCACGGGCTACGCCGGCGGGGCCGGCGAGGCGGTACGCGCAGCGATCGGGCGTCCGCACCTGAGCTACGTGATACGCGATTTTTCGCAGCTGCGCTTCGGCCTCGCGATGTGGGCGTGGTGGCTGGTCCTGCTGACGACGCTGGCGGAGGGGCAGTGGGCTGCATTTCTGCTCTTCCTTGCGGTGCCGGTTGCCTATCTGGCGTGGCGACGCGGAGGGCTCAGGCTTGGCGCATACTCGCTGGTCACCTGGAACGTGACCGCGATCGGGCTGGCGCAAGGACTGCTGCGGCGACGGCGTCCGACGCGCGAGCCAATCCCTTGCCGCGACCTCTCAGCCCGGCCGGGGGCATTGCCTTGACCGATCGAGGCGCCATTCACTTCAGCATCACCCATAGCGAACCGGGCGGGCTGATCGAAATCTGGAACGACGTCGCCGCAGGCCTTGTCGCACGCGGGCATCGGGTCGAGCGCTTCGTACTCTACCCCGGCTTCGGTCCCGAACAGCGCGCCGAGGCCGAGGCCGATGGGTGGCACCATGTCATGCCGGCGCGCGCGACAGGACCGCTGGCGATCCCGCGCGTATTCGCGGCGCTGGTGCGCTACTTGCGCCGTACGCGGCCGGCGGCGCTCGTCACCGCGATGCCGCTGGCCAATGTCTTGATGCCGCTGGCGGTGAAGGTCGCCGGGACCGCGACCCGCGTGTATATCTCTCATCACTCCCCCATCGAGACTCACAATCCCGCGCTTGTGCGGCTGGACACATGGACCGGCCGACTGGACTGCGTGGCGGCGGTGATCTGCGTCTCCGGTGCGGTTGCAGCCTCGCTGTCGGGCAAGCCAACCGCTTACCGCGCGAAGTGCGTGACCGTTCCGAACGCGTTGCCGGATCGCATCGAGGCGCTGATCGACCGGCTTTGCGGCGCCGATGCGCCCGAAAAGGTCGCCGGTCGGATCGTCGCGCTGGGCCGGCTGACGCACCAGAAGAACTATCCGATGTTGGTGCGGGCAATGGCCTACGTACCTTTGGGCACGCTCGACATCGTCGGTGCCGGCGAGGACGAAGCCGCTCTGCGCCGGCTGGCGTCGGAATGCGGCGTCGAGGCTCGGGTGCGCTTCCTGGGCCAGATGCCGCGCGAGCAGGCGCTCGCCCACGCGGCAAGCGCGGAGGTGTTCGTACAGGTCAGCCATTACGAGGGCCATAGCCTCGCCCTGATCGAGGCTGCCCGGCTCGGGCTGCCGCTGGTCGTGTCCGATGTCCCCGTGCAGGTGGAGGGGATCACCGCCCCGGATGGCGAGCGCTGCGGACAGGCTGTCTCGATCGGGGACGACCGGGGTCTGGGCGAGGTTCTTGCCCGCCTGCTCGCACAGCGGGAGGAACGGTCGCAATGGGCCGCGCGAGCCAAGCGGCTGGGGCTGGGTGCGTCCAACGGGGCGATGATCGACGCCTACGAAAGCCTTCTGGCGCGGAGCGTGCCGGAATGCTAACCTTCGGGAATGCACATAGGGGGCGATTACCGGTCTTCAGGGGCGCGATCTCGCGCGGCGGCAGGGTGAGGGCGCGCTGATGGCAACCGTTCTGCCCTCGCGCCGTCAGGTCGCGATCGACACGTTCGAACTGCAGATGAAGCGCCGCCGCTGGCTGGCGGCGATCGCGCTGATCATGCTGCTGGAGCAGGTGCTGATCGGGCTCACCCCGTTCAGCAACTGGACCATGACGGAGGCGGATGCCCAGGGCGACGTGCTGCGCCAGGTCGTCCTCATCGCGACGATGGGCCTGCTGCTGCTGGCTCCGCACAATGCTCGGCCGCCGATGGCGGTGCCGGTGTCGTTCCTGATCCTGTTGGCTTACTGTCTGCTCAGCACCACTTGGGCGATCGATCCGGGCATCAGTCTCCGGCGCCTGGCCTTCACCGCGCTCGTCATCTGGATACTGGTGCGCAGCATCGGCGATCTGGGCGCGGTGCGGACGCTGACCTTGATCCGGACGGTGATGGTCGTCCTGCTGGTCATCAATTTCATCGTCGTGGCCGTTTCTCCCTACGGCAAGCATCTGGCGATCGAGGCTGATTCCATCGTCGGCGACTGGCGCGGGATCATGCGGCACAAGAACAATGCCGGCCCGGCATGTGTCTTCACGGTGATGCTGTTCACGTTCGATCGCAGCCGGATACCCGCGTGGGTCAGCGGCGTCGTCATCGCGGCCAGCCTGTTTTTCCTCTACATGACCCATTCCAAAACCTCGGAGGGAATGCTCGCAGTCGCGCTGCTGGCGGGCGCGGTCATGCAGTTCTACAACCCGCGCCATCGCTCGTTCATATGGCCTGTCGGGCTGATCGTGATCGCCGGGCTGGTGCTGGCGCTCACCATGTTCTCCGGCGCGATCGAGAACGTGTTCGACGATCCCAAGTCGTTCACGGGCCGTGCCACGATCTGGCCGCCGCTGATCGAGTATGCGCGCCAATACCCCTGGACCGGAGCGGGATACGGTTCGTTCTGGCAGATCGGCGACAAGAGCCCGATCTTGTATCTCAATAGCACATGGGTGGCCGAGAGAGTGGGGGCCGGGCACAACGGCTATCTCGACATTCTGGTGACGCTTGGCATCCCCGGTCTGATCCTGACGGTGATGGTGCTGTTCGTCTGGCCGGGATTGCGGCTGCTTTACGCCACCGGGATCTCGCGCTCGCGCCGCGCGCTGTTCACGGCGATCATGGTCTTCGCGGCGGGCCACAACGCCACGGAGTCCTCGCTGTTCGATCGGGTCGCGGTGGTGCACGTGTTCCAGATGATCGCCGTAGTGTTGATCCATCGCCTTTCCAATCAGAGTAGCGGCATGCATCAGCGGATGCGCGCGCGGATGGTCGAGTTGGCGCAGCGCGAGCAGATCGCCCGGTTGCGGCGGCAGTTGCGCTGGCGGTTCGGTGTGCCCAAGCGCTTCGCGCGTGGGCGGCGGGACCTGGCGACACCCGCCGGGGGTGACGGCGCGACGTGAACGCGAGCGGGGCGGCATCGCTTCGCGGCCGCCTGCAGTGGTACGCCACGGCCGCCGTGGGCCCCATGTCGGCGGCGGGAGTGCAATTCCTGCTTTCACTGACCCTGCTCGCGCGCCTGCCGGTGGGGGAGTTCGGCCGCCTGTCGTTCCTGTTCGTCGTCTCTCAGTTCAGCATCGGCATATGGGGAGCGCTGTTCACCTCACCCTTGCTCGTGCTCTCTGCGCAGGCGGCGTCGGCCTCCGGGGAAGCGACTACCGCCGCGATCGAGCGCGACGGGGTGTCCGCCATGTCCGGCCTGGCATTGCTGCCCGCCGCGGTTTTCTTCGTCGCTGTGGCGGTTGCGTCCGGGGTGCCGGTGCCGGCGGCCGGGGTCTATGCGCTCTACGCCACGCTGCTGCTGGGGCGCCAGTTCGCGCGGGTTAGGGCGACGGCGGCGGGCCGCTACCGCACGGCGATGACGTCCGATCTGGCCTATAGCGGCTTGCTGTTGGCGGGGGTGGGCGTGCTCGCGTTGCTGCCGAGCGCGGGCGAGAACGCCGCGCTTGCGCTCCTTGCGCTGGCCGTGGCTGGCGCGCTGGCGCCTTTCGCCACTCAGCCCAAAGTGCCGCGCTGGTCCTCCGCGCGCAATTATCGGGCGGTCTGGAGCCGCGATGCGCGCTGGTCGCTGCTCGGCGTCGTGACCACCGAAGCGACCGTCAACAGCCACAGCTATATCGTGACGGCGCTGCTGGGCCCCGCCGCTTTCGCGCCGATCGCGGCGACGGCGCTTTTCATCCGCCCGGTCACCGTCGCCATCAACGCGCTGGTCGAGTTCGAGCGGGCGCGCGCCGCCCACCGCGTAGCCCGGCGCGAGTTCATGGAAATCGCCAGCGCGCGCGTACACCTGCGCCTGCTGCTGCTGGTCATCTGGGCGGCGACCGGCGTGTTGGCGGCGGGTGTCATCGCTCTGGCACCCGCGACCTACCTCGTGGGAAAGTTCGGCGCGGCGACGGTCATCGCCGGCACCATCCTCTGGCTCATGGTGGCGCTCGCCCGCCTGCTCCACGCGCCCGAGGGTGTTATCCTGCTGGCTGCGGGGCGATTTCGCCAGCTCGCCTGGATCAGCGGGTGGACGGCGCTGGTCTCGCTGGTGGCGGTGTCGATGCTGGTCGCCTGGAATGCGCCGGTCTACTCGATCGCGGGCATCGTGGCCGGCGAGGGTGCGTTCGCCGTTGCCGCCTGGCGCGCGGCCACGCGCCTTCTCCGGGCGCCGGGAGCCGCCGGGGCGTGACCGCCTTAGGGTTTATCCGTGGCCTGCCTGTGCTAGGGTGCCCCGGCGCGGCCATGAGGCGGCCAGCGGACGGAGCTGCGGCTTGAACGAGGTGACACCAGACCTGGCACCCGGTTGCCACGCTGCGGCGTCCGATGCGGTTGCAGCGTCGCGCGCTTCCGCCACGCCTTCCGTAGTCGACAAACTGACCATCGGTGGCCTGCCGATCGCGCGACTGACCCGCGCCTGCATGACACGCCTGATGCTGGAAGACGTCGCTCTTGCACGAGCGGGGGAGTTGTCGCGTCCCCGGCTGCTGACCTCTGCGAACGGCAGCTTCGTCGCCGCTTATCACACCGACCCCGCCTTGCGCCGCGCGGTCGATACAATCGACGTGATCGATGCCGACGGTATGCCGATCGTTTACGCCAGCCGGCTGTTCTGCAAACGACCCCTGACCGAACGCGCCGCGACGACCGATTTCCTGCTAGATGCCTGCAAGGTCGCAGCCGAGACAGGCACACGGTTCTTCTTCCTCGGAGCCCGGCCCGGCGTTGCGGCACGCGCCGCCGAGCACTTGCGGTACCGCTATCCCGGCCTTCAGATCGCCGGCACCCGCAACGGCTACTTCGCCGATGCGGAGCTGGCCGAGGTGTGCCGGCAGGTGCGCGAAGCCGGCACGGACGTGCTGTGGCTCGGCCTGGGCACACCCCGGCAGGAGGAAGTCGCAGTGCGCGCGGCGGACATGCTGGGCGGCCTCGCCTGGGTGCGGACGTGCGGTGGCCTGTTCGATCACTATGGCGGCGGCGTCTCGCGCGCGCCCCGGTGGATGCAGTCCGCCGGTCTCGAATGGGCGTATCGCGGCGCGCGCGAGCCGCTGAGGCTGGGCTGGCGCTATCTGGTGACCAACCCTGTCGCCGTCTACTACCTGCTCACGCGGACGCACGATTGACGCGCCCGTGGCCGATCCGCCGATGCTCTGTTTCCCGAAGAGGACCCGATGCCTGCACGCGACCGCAGTAAGATCAGCTACGACCAGTTTGCCAAGCCCAAGCGGCGGTGGCCGAAGCTGATGGCGTTCGTCGGGCTTCCCCTGATCGCGGCTGCCGTTCTGGCGGGCGGTTATTATTACAAGACGCACCATCTGCTGCCCGACGCACTCGACACGACGCCTCCCCTGGCGCTGGCGAAGGCGGACGGGCCGAGCGCGAACGAGACCTACCGTTGGGCGCGCGTCGCTATCGGTGGCGGCGGCTTCGTCAGCGGCCTGTCGATGGACGCGCAGGGCAAGACCTTCGTTGCCCGCACCGACGTCTATGGCGCCTACATCTGGGATGCGAAGGCAAACCGCTGGCAGCAGCTCGCGACGACGGCCGCATTCCCGGCGAACGACCGGGTGCAGGACGGTATCGGCGAAGGCGCTTACGAGATCGTGGTGGCGCCTTCCAACCCGGACCGCATCTACCTCGCCATCCGCGGGCGCGTGTACCGCTCCGACGATCGCGGCGCGCACTTCACTGCAAGTCAGAGCGCCCCATTCCCGCTGGTGTGGGACGCAAACAGCCAGTGGCGCCTCGGCGGCCCCTATATGGCCGTCGATCCCAGCAATCCCGACGTCGTCCTGCTGGGCACTCCCGGCGACGGGGTGCTGCGCAGCGCCGACGGCGGCAACAGCTGGCAGCGCGTCGCCAGCGTGCCCGTCAACAAGGACCGCTCTCGCGAGGCCGGGCAGCAAAGCCCCGGCTCGCAGATCTGGTTCGAGACCGGAAAGGGCGGCAAGCCGACCGGACGCATCTTCGCGTTCGCATCCGGGTCAGGAATGTACGTGTCCTCCAACGGCGGCGCCAGCTTTGCGCCACTGCCGGCCACCGGCGACCGTCCGATGACGATCAAGCGCGGTGCGTTCGATCGCAACGGGACCTTCTTCGCCGCCGACGAGGACAAGGCGCTGTGGATGTATCGCCAGGGCAGCTGGCACAACCTGGTGCGCGAGCAGAACCTGAACGCGTTGAATTATGTCTCGGTCACGGCCGATCCGCGCAGCGACCGCGTGCTGGCGGTGGATGAGGGGGGCAACGGCTATCTCAGCCCCGATGGCGGAACCCGGTGGTCCAGCATCACCCACTCTGCAAGCGTGGGCGAGGGCGATCCGCCGTGGCTGAAGATCGCCGACTATCCCTACTTCGCCACCGGATCGGTGATGTTCGACCCGGTGAAGCCCGACCGCATCTGGGTCGCGCACGGTGTAGGCGTGTTCTACGCCGACCTCGTGGGCGGAGACACGCATCTCGCCTGGGTGAGCCAGGCGCGAGGCATCGAGGAACTGGTCGCAAACGACGTTGTCCAGACACCCGGTCATGCGCCGCTGTTCGCCGCGTGGGACTTCGGCATCCACATCAAGCACGATCTTTCGACGTTCTCGCAGCGGTTCGTGCCCGATCGCGGCTTCATCGCGGTGCAGCAGATCGACTGGACGCCCGCCGATCCCGACTTCCTCGTCACCAATGCTTCGGACACCCGCAACTGCTGTTCGGAAGACGGCAAGGCGGTGATGGCGGGCTACAGCACCGACGGCGGCAACACCTGGACCCGTTTCTCCACATTGCCGACACCGCCCGGAACGAAGCAGGACGATCCGTGGCGCATGTCCTTCGGGACAATCGCGGTCTCCTCCGGCGATCCCGACAACATCGTGTGGGCGCCTGCGCACAACCGCACGCCGTTCTACACCAAGGACCGGGGCAAGACCTGGGAACCTGTCGTGTTGGCCGGCGCCATCGGCGACAATCCAGGCTCCTTCCAGAACACGTGGTATCAACGCAAGACGCTCACGGCCGACAAGAGCAAGCCTGGCGTGTTCTACCTGGTCCATAGCGGCGAATCGCCGAATCAGGCACTCGCCGGCCTGTGGCGCTCGAACGACGGCGGCGTGAACTGGGAGCATGTCCACATGGGCGAGATCGCGCCCAACAGCGGCTCCGCCGCCAAGCTGCGCTCGGTGCCGGGCCATGCAGGGCACCTGTTCTTCACGTCGGCGGTGAACGGGGGCGAGACCGTCCTGCGCCGCAGCATCGATGGCGGCACGACCTGGTCGCTGGTTT
>Ga0068862_100004384_pt1 | contig 11933 bp, 9 predicted proteins | sample KBSSwiS52_FD_66598 | JGI IMG/M metagenome (GOLD analysis project Ga0068862, IMG submission 66598) | Switchgrass rhizosphere microbial communities from Kellogg Biological Station, Michigan, USA - KBS Switchgrass S5-2 | ecosystem: Host-associated > Plants > Roots > Rhizosphere > Soil ... | reverse complement strand
ACGCGGCCCCGACGGTCTGTTCGCCTATGTCGTGAAACCCGATGCCAAGGTCGAGGCCCGGCCGATCAAGGTCGGCGTCAACACCGGCGCCTTCGCGGTGGTCGATAACGGCCTCGCGCCGGGGGAATCCGTGGTCACGGTCGGACAGTATCGCCTGGAGCCCGGCGCCGCAGTGAAGCCGACGCCGACCAAGACCAGTGCCATCTCGCAAGGCCAAGAGAAGGCGGCGCAATGAGCTTCTCGACAAGATTTATCGAGCGCCCGGTCGCCACTTCGCTGATCATGCTGGGCGTGCTGCTGGCCGGCGCGGTTGCGCTGCCGCTGTTGCCGGTGGCGCCGCTGCCGCAGGTCGATTTTCCGACCATCTCGGTCTCCGCCAGCCTGCCGGGTGCGAGCCCGGAGACCATGGCCTCGACCGTCGCGACGCCGCTGGAGCAGCAATTCTCCGACATCCCCGGCGTCTCGCAGATGACCTCGACGAGCTCGCTCGGCAGCACCAATGTCACGGTGCAGTTCGATCTCGACCGCAACATCGACGGCGCGGCCCAGGACATCCAGTCGGCGATCGACGCCGCGGCCGGCCAGCTGCCGAAGGACCTGCCCAGCCCGCCCTCCTACCGCAAGGTCAACCCGGCGGATTCGCCGATGCTGGTCTATATCGTGCATTCCGACGTGCTGCCGATGACCGCGGTCGATGACTATGCCGAGAACGTGTTGGCGCAACAGATCTCGCAGATTCCCGGCATCGCCCAGGTGGTGGTCGGCGGCCAGCAGAAGCCGGCCGTGCGGGTGCAGATCAACCCGACCAAGCTCGCCGCACTCGGCCTCTCGCTCGATCAGGTCGCCGGCACGATCTCGACCGTCTCGGTCGATGCCGCCAAGGGCTCGATCGACGGGCCGCAGCGCAACTTCACCATCTATGACAATGACCAGCTGACCACGGCGGCGCCCTGGAACGACGTGATCATCGCCTATCGCAAAGGCGCGCCGATCCGGGTCAAGGATATCGGCGTCGCGGTCGATGGGCCGGAGAATGCCAAGGTTCGCGCCTATGGCGACGGCAAGCGGGGCGTGCTTTTGATCATCTACAAGCAGCCCGGCGCCAATGTGATCGACGCGGTGTCGCGGGTCCAGGCGCGGTTGCCGCAGGTGCAGCTCTCGATCCCGCCCTCGGTCAAGATCGATCAGGTGCTGGACCGCACCGGCACCATCCGCGCCTCGGTCAAGGATGTCGAGTATACCCTGCTGCTGACCATCGCGCTGGTGGTGATGGTGATCTTCCTGTTCTTGCGGAACTTCTGGGCGACGGTCATTCCCGGGATCACCGTGCCGCTCGCGCTCGTCGGCACCGCGGGCCTCATGTATGTGGTCGGCTACAGCCTCGACAATCTTTCGCTGATGGCCTTCACCATCGCGGTCGGCTTCGTGGTCGATGACGCGATCGTCATGCTGGAGAACATCTACCGGCATATCGAAGACGGCATGAGCGTCAAGGAAGCCGCGATTAAGGGCGCGGGCGAGATCGGCTTCACCATCATCTCGATCAGCGTCTCGCTGGTGGCGGTGTTTATCCCGCTGCTGCTGATGGGCGGCATCGTCGGGCGCCTGTTCCGCGAGTTTGCCGTCACAGTGACCATGACCATTGCAGTCTCGGCCATCGTCTCGCTGACGCTCACGCCGACCATGTGCGCGATCTTCCTCAAGGACGAGAAGCACCGGAAGCACAATCGTCTCTACCGCGCGATCGAGGGTTTCTTCGACGGCATGCTGGCCCTCTACACCAAGGGCCTGGACCTGGTGATGCGGCACCGGCGCATCACCTTGGGCGTGTTCTTCGCCACGGTGGCGGCGACGGTCTGGCTGTTCATCCTGGTGCCGAAGGGCTTCTTCCCGCAGCAGGATACCGGCACGATCACCGGCTTCTCGGAAGCGGCGCAGGATGTCTCCTTCGCGGAGATGACGCGGCTGCAGGACCAGGTGCTGGACGTCGTTTCCAAGGATCCCGATGTGGCGAGTTGGGGCTCGGCGATCGGCGGCGCGCGGACGCTGAATACCGGGCTGGTGGTGATCAGCTTGAAGCCGCGCGACCAGCGCGCCTCCAGCGCCGACCAGGTGATCGCGCGGCTGCGTCCGAAGCTGGCGCAGATCAAGGGCATCGCGCTCTACATGCAGGCGGCGCAGGACCTGAACGTCGGCGGGCGCCTGGCCCGGACGCAGTATCAATACACCTTGCAGGACGCGGATCTCGACGAGCTCAACAGCTGGGCGCCGAAGATCATGGCGAAGCTGAAGACCCTGCCCAATCTCCGCGACGTTGCGACCGACCAGCAGACCGGCGGCGGCACATTGACCCTCACCATCGACCGCGACCAGGCTTCGCGTTTCGGCATCCAGCCGCAGCAGATCGACCAGGTGCTGGACGACGCCTTCGGCCAGCGCCAGGTGGCGCAGTATTTCACCCAGCGCAGCAGCTATCACGTCGTTCTGGAGATCGATCCCGCCTTGCAGGGCGATCCGCAGACTTTGGACCATATCTACATCACCTCGCCGGTGACGGGTCAGCAGGTGCCGGTCTCGACCTTCGCCAAGTTCGACACGCGCAAGACCAGCTATCTCTCGATCAATCACCAGGGCCAGTTCCCGGCGGTGACTCTGTCCTTCAACCTGGCGCCCGGTGTCGCGCTCGGCGATGCGGTCAACGACATTCAGCAGGCGGTGGCCGAGATCGGTGCGCCGGCGGCGATGCTCGGCACTTTCCAGGGCAATGCTCAGGCGTTCCAGGATTCGCTCCGCACCGAGCCTTATCTGATCCTGGCGGCGATCCTGACCGTCTACATCATCTTGGGCGTGCTCTATGAGAGCTACATCTACCCGCTGACCATTCTCTCGACTTTGCCCTCGGCCGGCATGGGGGCGTTCCTCATCCTGATGCTGGCGCATTTCGATCTTTCGATCATCGCTTTGGTCGGCGTCCTGCTGCTGATCGGCATCGTGAAGAAGAACGGCATCATGATGGTGGACTTCGCGATCCAGGCGGAGCGGCACCAGGGCATGACGCCGGAACAGGCGATCCGCCAGGCCTGCATCCTCAGGTTCCGGCCGATCATGATGACCACCATGGCGGCCTTGCTCGGTGCGGTGCCGCTCGCGATCGGCCATGGCACCGGCTCCGAATTGCGGCAGCCTTTGGGTTACACCATGGTCGGCGGACTGCTGGTCAGCCAGGCCTTGACCCTCTTCACGACACCGGTGGTTTATCTTTATCTTGACCGGCTGAACCACTGGCTGGGCCGGCATCGCCATGCCCAGCCCGGGAAGGAAATCATCGTCGCGGGAGAGTGATGGCCGCGAAGCAAAGCGCCGGATTGCTGCTCTATCGCTGGGGCGACGCGGGCCTCGAGTTCCTGCTCGCCCATCCCGGCGGGCCGTTCTGGGCGAAGAAGGATCACGGCGCCTGGTCGATCCCCAAGGGCGAGTTCCTGGACGACGAAGCGCCGCTCAGCGCAGCGCGCCGTGAGTTCGCCGAGGAGATCGGCACCCGGGTCGAAGGCGAGGCGCTGGCGTTGACACCGCTGAAACAGCCGAGCCGCAAGGTGATCCACGCCTTCGCGGTCGAGCACGACCTCAACGTCGAGAAGATCACCAGCAACATGTTCGAGATGGAATGGCCGCCGAAATCCGGGAAGCAGCAGGCCTTTCCGGAGGTCGATCGCGCCGCCTGGTTCGGCGTCGAAGAGGCGCGGAAACGAATCCAGCCCGGCCAGGTCCCGATCCTGGACGAGCTGGTCCGCCGGCTCGAGGCCACGCGCCCATAACTCTCTGATCCGACATTTCAAGTTCGACCAAAGTCGGTATTCCGGCCAGCGCAGCGCGCCGTTTTCGGGTTGATCCCCGCAAAGAGAATCGCATTAGAATGACAGCGCTTTCAGAAAGGCGCCGCGGAACAGATCGCGGCCCTGCTGAATTGCATGCACGAAGGTCCGCCTAAGAGACCGCCCGCGATAAACCGATTTGGGAGGAGCTTCAGCCGGCCATCCGCTTGTGCGCCCTCGAACGCGCCTCCTCTCGTTCCCGTTCTTCCCAAAACAAATCAATCGGAGGAAACGTCATGACGAAGTTCAGACTCACGCGGCGACAGCTGATGCATGGGACGGCGGGCATCGCCGCCGGCGCGGTCGGCGCGCGGCTGCTCGGGCGATCGGCCGCGGCGCAGGATCTGAAGATCACGCCGGAGGAAGGGGCCACGTTGCGCGTGACGCGCTGGTCGCCCTTCGTCGAGGGTGACGAGAAGCAATGGCAGGCCAACACCGAGAAGTTCACCAAGGAAACCGGCATCCAGGTCCGGATCGACAAGGAGAGCTGGGAGGACATCCGCCCGAAGGCCGCGGTCGCCGCCAATGTCGGCTCCGGCCCCGACATCATGTGGGTCTGGTTCGACGACCCGCATCAGTATCCGGACAAGCTGTTGGACGTGACCGAGCTCGCCGACTATCTCGGCGGCAAGTATGGCGGCTGGTATGATGGGCCGAAATCCTATGCGACCCGCGACGGCAAGTTCGTCGGCCTGCCGCTCGCAACCATCGGCAACGCCGTGGTCTATCGCAAGAGCCTGGTGAAGGCGGCCGGCTTCGACGAATTCCCGAAGGACACCGCCGGCTTCCTGAAACTGGTGCAGGCCTTGAAGAAGAACGGGCTCGGCGCCGGCTTCACCCATGGTCATGGCGTCGGCGACGGAAACAATTACGCCCACTGGCTGCTCTGGAGCCATGGCGGCAAGATGGTCGATGAGCAGGGCAACGTGACGATCAACAGCCCGGAGACGCTCGAGGCCGTGAAGTATGCGAGCGAGCTCTACAAGAACTTCGTGCCCGGCACCGAGAGCTGGCTCGACGTCAACAACAACCGCGCCTTCCTGGCCAAGCAGGTGTCCTGCATCGCCAACGGCGTCTCGGTCTATTACGCGGCGAAGAAGGATCCGGCCCTGGCCGAGATCGCGGCCGATATCGGCTCGACCAATTTCCCGATCGGCCCGAGCGGCCAGAACGCCGAGCTCTACCAGGTCACTTCGGCGGTGATCTTCAAATATACGAAGTATCCGAAGGCCGCGATGGCCTATCTGCAATACATGTTCGAGCAGCCGCAGATGGATCCCTGGATCGAAGCCTCCAGTGCCTATTGCTGCCAGACCCTGAAGGCTTACGCGGCCAACAAGATCTGGACCGCCGATCCAGTCTTCGCGCCTTATGCCAAGGCCTCCGAGACGCTGCGCGCCAACGGCTATGCGGGTGCGCTTGGGCCGGCTTCAGCTGGCGTGATGGCGGATTACGTGCTGGTCGACATGTTCGCGGAAGCGGTCACCGGCCAGCGCGCGCCGGAAGACGCCGTCGCCCGCGCCGAGCAACGCGCCAAGCGCTACTACAAGAGCTGAGATGGCTTCGATCCTGACGACGGACGCCGCCGGCCTTCCAAGGGCCGGCGGCTTCTCCCGCCTGCTGGAGAACCGCAATGTGCTCGGCGCGCTCTTCCTGCTGCCGGCCGCGGTCATCCTGCTGCTGTTCCTCACCTATCCCCTGGGGCTGGGCGTCTGGCTCGGCTTCACCGACACCCAGATCGGGCGCGAGGGCATCTTCATCGGCCTGGAGAACTACGAATATCTCTGGTCGGATTCCGTCTTCTGGCTCTCGGTCTTCAACACGGTGGTCTACACCGTGTTCGCGTCGATCCTGAAATTCGCCCTCGGCCTCTGGCTGGCGCTGATCCTGAACGAGCGGCTGCCGTTCAAGGCCTTCTTCCGCGCGATCGTGCTGCTGCCCTGGGTGGTGCCGACCGTGCTCTCGGCGATCGCCTTCTGGTGGATCTATGACGCGCAGTTCTCGATCCTCTCCTGGTCGCTGATGAAGCTCGGGATCATCGACACGCCGATCAACTTCCTCGGCGATCCCACCCTCGCCCGCGCTTCGGTGATCGCCGCCAATGTCTGGCGCGGCATTCCCTTCGTCGCGATCACGCTGCTCGCCGGCTTACAGACCATCCCGCCCTCGCTCTACGAAGCGGCGATGCTGGACGGCACCAATTCCTGGCAGCGGCTGCGCTATGTCACCCTGCCGATGCTGACGCCGATCATCGCCGTGGTGATGACCTTCTCGGTGCTGTTCACTTTCACCGACTTCCAGCTAATCTACGTGCTGACCCGCGGCGGGCCGGTCAATGCCACGCATCTGATGGCCACCCTCTCCTTCCAGCGCGCGATCCCGGGCGGGCATCTCGGCGAGGGTGCCGCAATCGCCATCGCCATGGTGCCGTTCCTGCTTTCCGCCATTCTGTTCAGCTATTTCGGCCTGCAGCGCCGCAAGTGGCAGCAGGGAGGGCGCGACTGATGGCTGTCACTGAAACGATGAGCAAGAAGAAGCGCGCCGACGAGGGCGGCGCCACCTACCTCGAGAAGACGCCGCGGCGGCTGGTGACGCTCTATCTGCCGCTGGCGATCTTCGTCTTCGTGCTGCTGTTTCCGTTCTACTGGATGACGATCACGGCGCTGAAGCCCGACAACCAGCTGACCGACTACAACAACTACAGCCCGTTCTGGGTGGTCAAACCGACGCTGGACCATATCCGTTATCTGCTGTTCGAGACCTCCTACCTGCCCTGGCTCTGGAACACGATCATCATCTCGGCGGCGGCGACCTTCCTGTCGATCTTTGCTTCGGTGTTCGGCGCCTATGCGATCGAGCGACTGCGCTTCAAGGGGTCGCGGCAGGTCGGCCTCGGGATCTTCCTCGCCTATCTGGTGCCGCCGTCGATCCTGTTCATCCCGCTGGCCTTCATGGTGTTCAATCTCGGGCTTTATGACAGCAAGTGGGCGCTGATCCTCACCTATCCGACCTTCCTGATCCCGTTCTGCACCTGGCTGCTGATGGGCTATTTCCGCTCGATCCCCTACGAGCTCGAGGAATGCGCGCTGATCGACGGCGCGACGCGGCTGCAGATCCTGTGGAAGATCATCCTGCCGCTCTCGGTGCCGGGGCTGATCTCCGCCGGCATCTTCGCCTTCACGCTCAGCTGGAACGAGTTCATCTATGCCTTGACCTTCATCCAGTCCTCGGAGAACAAGACCGTCCCCGTCGGCGTGCTGACCGAGCTGGTGCGCAGCGATGTCTATGAATGGGGCGCGCTGATGGCAGGCGCCTTGTTCGGCTCACTGCCGGTGGTCATTCTCTATTCCTTCTTCGTCGATTACTATGTCTCGTCGATGACGGGAGCGGTGAAGGAATAGCGTTCAAATGGAATGGGTGTTCGAAGACGGCGGGATCGACTGGTCCGCGTTGTCCGAGCTCTATCGCATCGCGCCGCTCGGCAATAAAAGTGCCGAGCACCTGAAGCGCGCCTACGCGAACAGCATGTTCAAATGCTTCGTGCGCCATGACGGAAAGCTGGTCGGCGCTGGTCGGGCCGTGGCGGATGGCGTCGATTGCGCTTACCTCTGCGACATCGTCGTGCATCCCGAACTTCAGGGCCAAGGTCTTGGCAAGGCCCTGGTCCTGAAGCTGAAGGAACTCTCCGCCGGACATGGCAAGATCATCCTCTACGCCAATCCGGGCAAAGAGGATTTCTACCGCAAGCTCGGCTTCCGCCGCATGCGGACCGCCATGGCGATCTTCGCCGACCAGGATCGCGCCACCAAACGTGGCCTGGTCGACTAGTCCATCGTCAGCACGATCTTGCCGAACGGCCCACGATCGAGGTGGTCAAGCGCCGCCGGCAGATCCTTCAAGACATAGCGGCGGTCGATGACCGGCTTCAGCCCGGTGCGGTCAATGGCGGCGACCATTTCCGCCAGGCCGCGGCGATGGCCGACGCTGATGCCCTGGATGATCGGCGACTTCAGCAACACCGGACCGGCCGGCCCGGAAAGTTCGAAGCCTTCCAGCACGCCGATCACCGAGATCCGCCCCTGCACCGCGACGGCGTTGACCGATTTCCCGAGGCTCGGGCCGCCGGCGATCTCCAGGATATGGTCGGCGCCGCGATCCTGGGTCAGGCGATGGACGACCTCGACCCAATCCTCCTTGCGGTAGTTGATGCCGTGATCGGCGCCGAGCGCTTTCGCCTTGGCAAGCTTCTCGTCGCTGGATGAGGTGACGATGACTTCGGCGCCATGGAGCTTCGCCAGCTGCAGGCCGAACAAGGCGACGCCGCCGGTGCCCTGGATCACCACGGTCTGGCCCGCACGCAAAGCCCCAAGCTCGATCAGCGCGAACCAGGCGGTCAAGGCGGCGATCGGCAGGGTCGCGGCATCGGCATCGTCGAGACTCTTCGGCGCCTGCACCAGCCAGTCTTCCGGGAAGCTCACATAGTCGGCGAGCACGCCGGGATAGAAGCCGCCCAAGGTCTGGTAATGCGGCACCCGCGCATTGCCGGGGCGCGCGCCGTCGAGCCAGTCCGGAATGAAATTGGAGATCACTCGGTCGCCGGTCTTGAAACGCGCGACGCCTTTGCCGGTCGCGGCGACGGTGCCGGCGAGATCGGAGGCGGGGGTGAAGGGAAAGCCGAGCGGCAGGCCCATGCCGGTCTCGATCACCAGCTTGTCGCGGTAGTTCAACGAGGCGGCGCCGACCTTCACCAGGACTTCGCCGGGCTTCGGCTCGGGGACCGGAACCTCGGCCAGCTTGAGGTTGGCTCGCCCGATCGCATTCATCTGCCATTGCCGCATAGTCTCGCCCATCGCCGCGCTCCTTGTTGAAATTGGCGTGGGAAAAGATTTAATGGTGCCTGATGATCTTCAGTGGCGATCCTTTTTCGCCTAATTGGCGCCGAAAGGTCTACAATGAGCGACGTGCTGAATGGCGTTTCGGTCTTCGTGGCGGCGGCCGAGAGCGGCGGGTTTTCGGCCGCGGCGGCGAAATTGCACCTCTCCCGCTCCGCCGTCGGCAAGACCATCGCCCGGCTGGAAGCGCGGCTGGGCGTGCGCCTGTTTCACCGCACCACCCGCGCACAGAGCCTGACCGAGGACGGCCAGGCCTATTTCGAGCATTGCCTGCGCGCACTCGAGGCGCTGCGCGCCGGCGGGCAGATGCTGGAATCCGGACGCAAGGAAGCGAGCGGGCGGTTGCGCGTGACGGCACCGGTGCTGTTCGGACGGCGCTGCGTGGCACCGATCCTGACCAAGCTCGCGACCCGGCATCCGAAGCTGGAGCTCGAGATGAACCTGAGCGATGCGGTGGTCGATCTCATTGAGGATCGCTACGACCTCGCGATCCGCAACGGAAGGCCGCAGATCGAATCCAGCAATCTCAAGAGCCGTCTCATCACCCTGCAGCGGATGACGGTCTGCGCTTCACCCGCCTATATCGCGAAACATGGCGCGCCGCGGAGCCTGGACGACCTCCACCAGCATCAGACCGTTGCGTACGCGCGCGCCGGCGCGGTGAAGCCCTGGCTGTTCCCACAGGACGGGGCAGAGCCGATCGAGATCACGCCGACCGGCCGCTTTCGCTTCGACGATCTCAGCGCCATGGCCGATGCAGCGGCGGACGGGCTCGGCGTCACCTGGCTGCCCTGCTGGCTGATCCGCGACCGGGTGCGCGAAGGCAAGCTCGTGCCGCTGCTGCTCGACGGGCCGCGGCTGGTGATCGAGACGCACGTGCTCTGGCCCGAGACACCGCATCTGCCGACGCGGGTCCGGCTGGCGATCGACGCGCTGGTGGCGGACCTGCCGGGCAGCGCCGAGCTTTAGGCTGTCTGCAAGCGCGCGATCCGTTCGGCGGTCGGCGGATGCGAATGCTTGAAAGTCGAGTAGACCGGGTCGGTCGTGCTCGGCGCCGCATTGTCCTTGTGCAGCTTCAGCAAAGCCGAGGCGAGATCGGCGCCGTTGGTCTGCACGGCGGCATAAGCGTCGGCCTCGAACTCGTGCACCCGCGAGCGCCAGTTGGAGAAGCCGCTCAGCCAACCCGTAAATGCAGGGAGCACCAGCATCGCCAGGATCAGGCCGGCCAGCGGCATCGCGGCGGAGACGCCGAAGGCCGCGGTGAACCAGGGCTGTGCGATCAACCAGCCGATCACCGCGAAGCCGATCAGGCTTATGACCAGCATGGTCAGCATCCGCTTCACGATGTGCTTCAGTTTGAAGTGACCGAGCTCGTGGGCCAGCACCGCCTCGAGCTCCTCGGCCGACAGGCTGGCGATGATGGTGTCGAAGAGCACGATGCGCTTCGAGGGACCGAAGCCGGTGAAGAAGGCGTTGCCGTGGCCTGACCTTTTGGAGGCGTCCATCTTAAACAGGCCTTTGGAGCGGAAGCCGCATCGCTCCAGCAAAGTCTCGATCTTGCCACGCAAGGAGGCGTCGTCGATCGGCTCCAGCTTGTTGAAGAGCGGCATGACGAAGGTCGGGATGATCAGCAGCATGAAGAGGTTGAAGCCGATATACAGCGCCCAGCCCGCCAGCCACCAAGTGGCGCCGACATTCCGCAGGATGAAATCGATCGCCAGGATGAACGGCGCGCCGAGCACGATGGCGACGGCGGCACCCTTCGCCATGTCGGCGATGAAGAGACCTGGCGTCGTGCGGTTGAAGCCGAACTTCTGCTCGATCTTGAAGGTGCGCCAGATCGAGAACGGCAGCTCGACGATCGCATAGGTCAGCAGCAGCGCGCCCGCGAGCAGCAGGCCGGCGAGGTAGCCGGTGCCGACCAGGTCGGTGATGGTGCGCTCGAAGAAGGCGAACAACCCGCCGATCAACAACAGGGCGCTGAGTGCAGAGCCGACGACGGAATCGATCCGCGCGACTTGGAGCTTCTCGATCGAGTAATCGACCGCCTTCTGGTGCTCGTCGAGGGCGATGCGGCCGGCGAAGGCGGCGGGCACGCTGTCCCGATGGCCGCGGATCCAGCGGATCTGCCGGCTGTCCAGCCAGAGGTCGAAGACGAGGGCGGCCAGGATGGCGACGCCGACGACGAGAATTACGACAGAAGTCTGCAAGTTTGGTCCTCCGCTGCTCCCCCTTATTTAGGGCGAAGCCGGGAGGAAGTGTAGGCCTACTCGACCTTGATGGTGATCGGGGTAGAGCTCAAGCCCCGATAGGGGACCTTGGCCTCGAAAGTGTGAATCCCGGGCTGGAGCGCCCAGCGGGCGGCGGTATCGCCTTCCGCCACCAGGAAAGGCTTGCCGTCCACATACCAGACGACCTGGGAAACGCCCGCCGGCACCGTGGCTTTGAGCGGCAGGCTGGCGAGGTCGGCCGGCAGTTCCGGGTTGCGGATCACCCGCATGTTGTTGCGGGGCGAAACCACAGTTACCACCTCCGCGGACTGATCCGGCGGCGTCAGCTCGGCGAGGGTTTGCGGATCGACCGCGGCGACGGGCTTCGCCGCCGTCTCGGTCCATTCCGGCATCTTCTCGCGGCCCAGCCGATAGCCGGGCGGTGTGGGAAAGGCCAAGGCCGCGACGTCGGGCGCATCGCCGTGCAGATCGAGCATGATCGCGCGGACCACCTCCGCGGCACTCCCCGCCCCCGTTACATCGCGCATCGGTCCGGCATCGGAACGCCCGATCCAGACCCCGACCAGATACTTGCGCGAATAGGCCATGGTCCAGGCATCGCGATAGCCCTGCGAGGTGCCGGTCTTGATCGCGACCGGGAACGGATATTCGGTCGAGCCCATACGCGGGAAGCTCGGCAACCGCGCGGATGGATCGGACAGAAACTGCGTCACCAACCGCGCCGCATCGACCGACATGACCCGCATGCCAGCTTCGCGCTTCCCATTGCGCAGCCAGACCAGATCGCGCATCACGCCGTCATCGGCCAATGCGAGATAGGCGCGGGTCAGCTTGTCGAGCGTGGTTGGCAGCGCGCCGACGGAAAGCGAGAGTCCGTAATAGGCCGCAGGCCGTTCCGCCTGGTTGACGCCGAGCAGCCGGAGATAAAGGAAGGTCTC
>Ga0068862_100004383_pt1 | contig 11935 bp, 9 predicted proteins | sample KBSSwiS52_FD_66598 | JGI IMG/M metagenome (GOLD analysis project Ga0068862, IMG submission 66598) | Switchgrass rhizosphere microbial communities from Kellogg Biological Station, Michigan, USA - KBS Switchgrass S5-2 | ecosystem: Host-associated > Plants > Roots > Rhizosphere > Soil ... | reverse complement strand
TCAGCCGGCGTGATCTGCTGGATGGCGCCGCCAAGCTCGGTATCGCAGGCGTTGCCGCAAACGCGGCCTTCGCATCCTCGGTGTCGAGGGCAATGGCCGCGGATTTCAACTGGAAGGCCCACAGCGGCAAGACGGTCAAGCTACTGTTGAACAAGCATCCTTACGTCGATGCCATGGTCGGCGATATCGAGGCGTTCAAGACGCTGACCGGGATGAACGTGGCTTACGACATCTTTCCGGAGGACGTGTATTTCGACAAGGTGACGGCGGCGCTGTCCTCGAAGTCGGACCAGTACGACGCCTTCATGACGGGGGCCTACATGACCTGGACCTACGGTCCGGCAGGCTGGATCGAGGACCTCAACACCTACATCAAGGATCCCGCAAAAACCAATCCGGCGTTCGCCTGGGAAGACGTGCTGCCCGGACTGCGTGCCTCGACGGCATGGGACGGCGTCGCAGGCTCCGAGCTCGGCTCCGGCAAGGCCAAGCAATGGTGCATCCCGTGGGGCTATGAGCTCAACAACATCGCCTATAATCGCAAGGTCTTCGACAAGGTCGGCGTCAAGCCGCCGAAGAACCTCGATGAGATGATCGAGGTCGCGGCCAAAATCACCAAGGATGCGGGAGGACCCTACGGCGTCGGCGTCCGCGGCTCGCGCTCCTGGGCGACCATCCATCCCGGGTTCCTGTCGGGCTATTCGAACTTCGGGCAGAAGGACTTCGTGATGGAAGGCGGCAAGCTGAAGGCCGCGATGAATACCAAGGCTTCGAAGGAATTCCACGAGAAATGGGTCAAGATGATCCAGGGTTCGGGTCCGAAGAACTGGTCGACCTACACCTGGTATCAGGTCGGCACCGATCTCGGCGCCGGCGCTTCCGGCATGATCTTCGACGCTGACATCCTCGGCTACTTCATGAACGGCGGCGACAACAAGGAAAAAGGCAATCTGGGCTACGCACCTTTCGCCGCCAATCCGGCAGCCAAGGCGCCAACGCCCAATGTCTGGATCTGGTCGCTCGGGCTATCGAGCTTCTCAAAGCAGAAGGACGCGGCCTGGTTGTTCATGCAGTGGGCGGCCTCCGTGGAGCATGACCTGTTCGGCGCGCGCAAAATGGATTTTGTCAATCCGGTGCGGGCGTCAGTGTGGAAGGATAGCGAGTTCCGCGACCGGATCGCGAAATCCTATCCCGGCTATCTCGAGCAGCATGACGTGTCTTCGCCCGGTGCGAAGATCTACTTCACGGCGCAGCCGTTATTCTTTGATCTGACGACCGAATGGGCGGCTTCCTTGCAGAAGATGGTCGCGAAGGAGGTCACCGTCGATGAAGGATTAGACAAGCTGGCCGACAGCATCAATCGTCAATTGAAGCAAGCTGGGCTGGGCTAATACCTCACACCGTGGTGCCGGTTTCGCGGTACCATCGGGATGCCGCCGGTTCGGTCTTGGCCACACCCGGACCGGCGGCATTCCGACAAACCGTTGGTGGCCCGTTATCATGACCATGCTGCAAATTCTCCAGACGAGCGCGCGCGCCGGCCGCAAGGCAAGGCCACGCGGCCAGATATTGCCGTATGTACTGAGCCTGCCGGCCCTGCTCGTCTGCGTGGCCATCCTCGTTCCGTTCGTGACCGCGGCGATCTATTCGCTGCAGCGCTATCGGCTGAACCTGCCATACCTGCGCGGCTTCATCGGCCTGCAGAACTATATCGATTTCCTCTCTGACCCCGCGTTCTGGAATACGTTCCGCATCTCGCTCACCTATACCGCATTGACAGTGGTGCTCGAGCTCCTGCTCGGTCTTGCGATCGCGCTGCTGCTGCGGCGGCCGACCCGCTTCCACAACGCTGTCTCGATCGCGCTGCTGTTGCCACTGATGACGGCGCCTGCGATCGCTGCGTTGATGTGGAAGCTCATGACCAACCCGAGTTTTGGCATCCTGTCGTATCTGGTCAGCCTGTTCGGCATCACTGATTTCAAATGGGCTTCCGATCCGTCGACCGCGCTGTTCACGGTGGTGCTGGTTGATATCTGGGTCTACACACCCTTCATCATGATCCTGCTGCTCGCCGGATTGCGGTCGCTGCCGCGGCAGCCGTTCGAAGCGGCGGCGCTCGATGGAGTGCCGGCAAGTTTCGTATTCTTCCGGATCACGCTTCCGATGCTGGCGCCGTACATCATTACGGCTTCGCTATTCCGCCTGCTCGATTCGATCCAGCAGTTCGACATCATTTACGCGATGACGCAGGGTGGCCCCGGCGACCGGCTGATGGTGTTTCAGGTGCAGGCCTATCTCGAATTCTTCCAATACACCAATGTGGGCCGCTCGACGGCGCTGCTGATGATCCTGTGGCTTATCACCAATATCCTGTCGAATATCTTCATCAAGAACTGGCTGCGGCTGCGCGAACGCGCGCACCATCAGGCGTGACGGTCGGGAGAGCGGCGATGGAACATGTCAGTCTTGCAGGTCGCATCTTCCGGGGTGTAGCGCTCACGGTCATCCTCGTCTTCTTCATGTTTCCGATCTTCTGGATCCTGTTGATGTCGTTCCAGACCAACGAGCAGATCCTGCGGATTCCGCCCCGCATCTATTTCGAACCGACGCTCACCAATTACGAGGCGCTGATCTCGGGCCAGTTACGTACCGCGGCTGGCAATCTCCAGATCTCCTTCATGCGGAATCTCTTCAACAGCTTTGTGCTGTCGAGCGCGGCGGTGGTGTTGGCGTTGCTGCTGGGCGTGCCGGCGGCCTACGCCTTTGCGCGCTACAAGTTCCGGCTGGGCGAGACGATTGCATTCACGCTGCTGTCGTTCCGCTTCGCGCCGCCGCTGCTCGTGCTGCTGCCGCTGTCGCTCTACTATCAGCAGCTCGGTCTTAATGACACCTATTTCGGCATCGTCTGGGTCTATCAGCTGATCGCGCTGCCTTTGATCCTGTGGATCGTGCGCGGCTATTTTGAGGATATGAGCCCCGACATCGAGCACGCCTATCGCCTTGCCGGCCATTCCTGGCGCGAGGCGTTCACGCGTATCGCGGTGCCGCTTGCCGGTCCCGGTATCGCGGCCGCCGGGCTGTTGTCGTTCATCTTCTGCTGGAACAATTTTATCTTTGCCCTGATCCTTGCCTCCGCCGACAAGCAGCCGGTGACGGTGGGCGCGCTTGCTTTCGTCACCGCTTCGGGCATTCAGTATGGTCAGATCGCCGCAGCGATTGTGCTGTCGGTGATGCCGACCTTGCTGCTCGCGCTCTATGCGCAGCGCTATCTCGTCGAAGGCCTGTCGCTCGGTGCGGTGAAGGGCTGATCGGATGGCGCGGCTCGAACTTAAATCCGTCGGAAAGAGGTTTGGGGTGATGCACCCGGCCGACGGCGTCTCGCTGACCGTCGAGCCCGGCGAAATTGTCGCCGTCTTCGGGCCGTCCGGTAGCGGGAAGACGGTGCTGCTGCGCATGATTGCGGGCATGTTCGAGCCTGATGATGGCGATATCCTTGTTGGCGGCCGCTCCATCATTGGCGCTGCGCCGGAGCGGCGCGGGATCGGCATGGCGTTCCAGAATTTTGCGCTGTTCCCGCACATGACCGCGCGGGACAATATCGCGAGCGGGCTGGGAGCGAAGGCCGCAGCATCCGACGCAGCCTCGCGAGTCGAGGCGATCAGCCGGCTTCTGAAGATCGAGCACGTTCTTGGTCATGCCCCGCGCGAATTGTCCAACGGCCAGAAGCAGCGGACGGCGCTGGCGCGCGCGCTGATCGGTAACCCGGACGTGCTTCTGCTGGACGATCCACTGCGCAACGTCGACGCCAAGCTGCGCTACGAAATGAGGCTTGAACTGCCGAACCTCTTGCGCCGCGGCACCGCCGCCGTTCTCTACGTCACCCAGGATTATCGGGAAGCGATGGCGATCGCCGACCGCATCGCGGTGCTGGTGGAAGGCCGGCTCGAACAGGTCGCGTCCCCGGAGGCAATCTATATCACGCCGGCGTCGGTTGCGGTGGCGCGGTTGTTCGGCGATCCCAGCATCAATCTCGCCGAGGTGAAGCCGTTTGCCGAGCACGGTACGCTATCCGCGATGGTCTCCGGCGCGAAGGTGCGGCTCGGTTCGGCCGATGGGCATCTGCCGGATCGTCCGTGCTGGCTCGGCGTCCGGCCCGAGGATCTGGTGATTTCATTCTCCGACAATGAGGACGCGATACCGGCCCATATTCTCGCGGTCACTCCGATGCACGAGAAGGCGGTATTGCTGCTGCGGCTTTCGGACGGGACGGAGTGGCTTACGGCGCTGCCGCCCGAGGCGCCGCATGGCGCTGCCAATGACCCGGTCTTCGTCCGCTTCGCGCCGGAAGCAGCTCTGTTGTTCGATCGCGCGACGGGGCTTCGAATAGGTCTGTCGCATCGGCGGCAGGCGGCGTGACGGGAGCGGGATGACCATGGGTACGCTCGAACTTCGCGATATCGACAAGGTGTACCGGAGCCGCGGCAAGCCGCCGGTGCATGCCGTCCGCTCCCTCAACATGGACATCGAGAAGGGCGAGATCGTTGCGCTCCTGGGATCGTCGGGATGCGGGAAGACCTCAACGCTCCGCATGATCGCGGGCTTCGAGAGCGTGACGGCAGGCTCGATCGCGCTGCGCGGGCGGCGGATCGACGAGCTGCCGCCGGCGCGCCGGAAGGTAGCGATGGCCTTCGAAGGCTATTCGCTCTATCCACCCTTGACCGTCCGCCAGAACATTGGGTTCGCGCTAAAGTCCCAGCAGCTTTCGCGGAGCGAGGTATCGCGCCGCGTCGATGCGGTCGCCCGGCTGGTCGAGATCGATGACATTCTGGAGAGTTTTCCGCGCGCGATTTCCGGTGGGCAGCAGCAGCGAGTCTCGCTGGCGCGCGCGCTGGTGCGGGACGCCGATCTCTATTTGCTCGACGAACCCATGGGACAGCTCGAACCGCAGTTGCGGGCGGTGCTGCGTGGCCGGATCAAGAACTTGCTCGCAGAGCGCGAGATGACGGCGATCTTCGTCACCCACGATCAGACCGAGGCGAGCGCGCTTGCCGATCGCATCGCAGTCATGGAAGACGGGGTGTTGCAGCAATTCGCGAGCGAGAAGGAATTGAAGAACCGCCCCGCCAATCTGTTCGTCGCAAGCTTCATCGGCGAGCCGCCGATGAACCTGCTTGCGGCAGATGTCGCGCCGTCGGATGGCGGCTTCCGCCTGTCGATCGGTTCGGACATCATTTTTCAGATTCGAGGCGACGCACTCGACTGTGCGGCGGAGAAGACATTTGGTAAGCTGCCGCGCGTGCGGGTAGGTATCCGGCCGCAGAAGATTGCCGTCGGGACAGGGGATGTGCGGGTGCGCGTTGTCTCCAACCAGTGGCTTGGCGATCAATCGCACATCGCCGGCGAATGTGCAGGCAACCTGCTGATTGCCGTGATGCCGAGCCGGATCGCGGCGCGGCCGGGAGACATCGTTCAGTTCGCGCTGGAGCCGCGCCACCTGCACATTTTCGACGCGGATGGAGCTTGCATTCACCACGCGGAGGTTTCCTGACAATGGCCTCCACGCGCAGGCGAGACGTGATCATCGGCATCGATGCCGGCACTTCGTTGATCAAGACCGTGGCGTTCACGCGGGACGGCCGGCAGCTCGGTGATTTCTCCCTGCCGAATACCTACAGCACGTCGCCCGGCGGTCGCGTCGAGCAGGACATGTCGCGCACCTGGAATGATACGGTTGCGGCGCTTCGCGGGCTCGCAACGAAGGTGCCCGATCTTGCCTCGCGCGCGGCTGCGATCGCGGTCACCGGGCAGGGTGACGGTACATGGCTCGTCGACGACGACGGCCGGCCGGTCGGACCGGCGCTGCTCTGGCTCGATTCCCGTGCGGCCGCACTGGTCGAGGCGATCCGCGCCGGCGAGCGCAACGCGGCTCTTTATCGACGTACCGGCTCCGGGCTAAACGCCTGCCAGCAGGGGCCGCAACTGGCCTGGCTGCATGCGCATGCTCCGGAGACTCTGTCGCGCGCGGCGACTGCCTTTCACTGCAAGGACTGGCTCTATTTCCTGCTCACTGGCAAGCGCGCAACCGACCCGTCAGAGGCAACATTTTCGTGCGGCGACTTCCGCAAACGTTGTTTTGACACCGAAACAGCGCGACTGATCGGCATTGCCGATCTGGTCAAACTGTTTCCCGAGGTTGTTGACGGCGCGGCCGTGACGCATCCGCTCAGCGCTGCCGCGGCAGCGGAGACAGGCCTACCCGAAGGTGTGCCGGTTTGTCTCGGCTATGTCGACGTGATCTGCACGGCGCTTGGCGCGGGGCTCTATGACCCGGATCCAGCGGTCGGCTGCACCATCATCGGTTCGACCGGGATGCATATGCGTCTTGTTCCGAACGCGGACGCGGTGACGCTGAACACCGAAGCGACCGGCTACACCATGGCATTCCCGGTGCCCGGCCATTACGCCCAGATGCAATCTAACATGGCGGCCACGCTGAACATCGACTGGCTGCTCGATCTCGCGCTGGACATGCTTGCCGTTGAGGGTGTGACACGCTCGAGGAGCGACCTTATTCGCCGACTTGACGAGGAAGTCCTGCAGGCGAAACCGGGTGAGGTGCTGTTTCATCCTTTCATCTCCAATGCCGGCGAGCGCGGTCCGTTCGTGGCCCATGACGCTTGCGCACAATTCTTCGGTCTGCGCTCGCACCATCGCTATCGGGACCTGATGCGGGCGGTGATGGAGGGGCTCGCTTTCGCTGCGCGCGATTGCTACGCCGCCATGGGCGCTCTGCCGCGCGTTGTGCGGATCACCGGCGGCGCGGCGCGCAGCCGCGCCCTTGGCGCCATCCTCGGTGCCACGCTGGAATGCGATATCCAGGTCTGCAGCCGCGGCGAGGCAGGAGCTGCGGGGGCAGCGATGATCGCGGCCGTAGCGATCGGTTTTTATCCGGACATGACCGCCTGCGCTGAGGATTGGGTGAGGCCGCATCTCAACGAGCCGCAGAAGCCGGATGCCGCGTTGGCGAGGCGCTATGCGCAGATGTTCCCGGCCTATCTCGATGCGCGCCTTGCGTCCCGGCCGGTCTGGAAGCGGCTTGCTGCGCTGCGTGCGGGGGGCGATCATGTCTAAGTCGATCGCCATCGTCGGGGATCGCTTCATGCTGCCGTCGGTCTTCGCCGAGCGGATCGCGGCTGCCTGCGGCAACGGCGTCCATATCCGCACACTGGAGCAACCCTGGCCGGACGAGCCGATGGAGCACGGCTACGCGGGCTCGACGCTCGACGGGTTGAAGGAGTTTATGGGCGATCCCGATGAAGTCGCCGATTTCATCGGCGACGCCACACTTCTCGTCACTCATCTGGCACCGATCTCGCGGGCGATGCTGGAGCGGCTGCCGATGCTCAAATTCATCGCGGTCTCGCGCGGCGGGCCGGTCAATATCGATATGCAAGCCGCACGCGATCACAACGTGCTGGTCGTCAATACGCCCGGTCGTAACGCCAGTGCGGTGGCCGAATTCACGATTGGCGCCATACTCGCCGAAACGCGTCTCATCCGCAGCGGCCATGAAACTTTGCGTGCGGGCCAATGGCGCGGCGATCTCTATCGGGCCGATCGCACCGGGCGCGAGCTCGGCGAAATGACGGTCGGGATCATAGGCTATGGCGCGATCGGCAGCCGCGTGGTGAAACTGCTCAAAGCTTTCGGCTGCAAGCTCCTGGTCGCCGATCCCTATGTCCAGCTCAGCGCGGTGGACCGCAACGATGGCGTCGAGCATGTCGCGCTTGAGCAATTGCTGACGCGCGCTGACGTTATCAGCCTGCATGCACGGGTGACGCCTGAGACCACAGGATTCATCGGTCGGGACGCGCTCGCACGGGTAAAGAAGGGCGCGTTTCTGATCAATACCGCGCGCGGCCCGCTGGTCGATTATCAAGCGCTTTACGGTGCGCTGGCATCTGGCCAGCTCGGCGGTGCCATGCTCGACACTTTTGCCGTCGAGCCGGTGCCGCCCGACTGGGCGCTGCTGCAGCTGCCAAACGTCACACTGACGCCTCACATTGCCGGCGCCTCCGTGCGCACTGTCACCATCGCCGCCGACCAGGCGGCCGAAGAGGTTCGCCGCTTTCTCGCGGGCGAGCCGCCGCTCAATCCATGCTGAGGAAGAAGGGATCGGACATGACCCGTGAGGAACGACAATTGCGCGAGGCGATTATCGCCAAGTGCCGATGGATGAACGCGTCGGGTCTCAATCAGGGCACCTCCGGCAACATCTCCACCCGCTACGAGGACAGGATGCTGATCACACCGTCGGCGACGCCGTATGACGCCATGAAGCCGGAGATGATCGCATCGATGCCGCTCGAAGGCGCCTATGGCGAGTGGGACGGGCCGTTGCAGCCATCCACTGAATGGCGCTTTCATCTCGACATTATGCGAGCGCGGCCCGATGTCGGCGGCATCGTTCACACCCATTCCACCTATGCCACCGTGCTTGCCATTGCGCGCAAGTCGATCCCGGCCTGCCATTACATGATGGCGGCGTTTGGTGGGACCGATATCCGCTGCGCGGGCTACGCGCGCTACGGCACCAAGGAATTATCGGATCTCGCGATCGCTGCGCTGGAGGGCCGCAACGGCTGCCTGCTGGCCAATCACGGCATGATTGCGCTGGGGGCCAATTTGGACAAAGCCATGTGGCTTGCAGTCGAACTCGAGACGATCGCGCGGCAGTATTACCTTTCGCTCGCCCTCGGCTCTCCCTGCATCCTCAGCGATGAGGAAATCGCGGAAACGGCCAGGGGATTTTCGACCTACGGCCTGCAGGCCGCGCAGCCGAAGCCGGCGACGAAGGCGCGCGCATCGGTAGCGAAGGCCTCGGCGCGCCGGTCAAAGAAGAAGCTCAGCGGGAAGCGATGACGGACGCTGCACCGGTCACGGGCAGGGATCACGGGCTGGTCGACATCGCCATCATCGGTGGCGGAATAAATGGGGCTGGCATCGCGCGCGATGCCGCTGGTCGTGGGCTGAAAGTCCTGCTTTGCGAGAAGGGCGATTTCGCAGAAGGGACATCGTCGCGCTCCGGCAAGCTTGTGCATGGTGGCTTGCGCTATCTCGAATATTACGAATTCCGGCTGGTGCGCGAGGCCTTGATCGAACGGGAAGTGCTGCTGGCCTCCGCGCCCCATATCATCTGGCCGCTCCGGTTCGTTCTGCCGCATTCGCCGGAGCAGCGCCCCGCATGGCTGGTTCGGGCCGGGTTGTTCCTCTACGATCATCTCGGCGGCCGCAAGCGCCTGCCGCCAAGCCGCAGCCTCGACCTCTCGCGTGCGCCCGAAGGGACGCCGCTGCGGCCCGAGTTTCGTCGCGCCTTCGAATATTCCGATTGCTGGGTCGACGACGCTCGGCTCGTGATCCTCAATCTCGTCGATGCCGCGCGTAACGGTGCCCAAGTATTACCGCGCACCCGCGCTGTACGCGCACGCAGGGAAGGGGATCGATGGCGACTTGAGATGCGGGGCGAGGATGGCGGCGCGCAGGTCGTGCAGGCCCGCGTGCTCGTCAACGCGGCTGGACCCTGGGTGCAGGACGTCGTGCAGGGAGTAGCCGACCTGAATTCCGCTCACAACGTGCGGCTCGTCAAAGGCAGCCATGTTGTGGTGCCGAAATTCTGGAGCGGTCCGCATGCCTACCTGCTGCAGAACGACGATCGCCGCGTCATCTTCGTCAATCCGTATGAAGACAATCTTGCCCTGATCGGCACGACCGACATTCCCTATGACGGGCGCGCGGAGGAAGTGGCGATTGATGACGCCGAGATCACGTATTTGCTGCAGGTCCTACGCCGCTATTTTCGAAACGCACCGCAGCATCGTGATATCGTTCATGCGTTTTCCGGTGTTCGGCCGCTCTATGACGACAATTCGGAGAACCCGTCCGCAGTGACGCGGGACTATGTCTTCGAGATCGACAGTGGAGCCGAGTTTCCGCCGCTGCTTTCGATCTTCGGCGGCAAGATCACCACCTATCGCAAGCTGGCGGAACATGTGCTGCTGCGCCTGGGACCCTGGTTTCCGAAGCTGTCGCCGGCGTGGACTGCGCATAAGCCGCTGCCCGGCGGCGACATTCCCGGCACATTTGATGATTTCGCTGTGGATCTGGCCCGCGACTATGCCGGCCTCCCGCAGACACTGGTCCACCACTGCGCGCGTCTGTACGGCACGCGGGCGCGGGAACTGCTGGGTTCAGCCCGTTCCTGCGCCGATCTTGGATACCATTTCGGCGGAGCTTTCTACGAACGCGAGGCGTCGTATCTTCGAGAAACGGAATGGGCCAGGAGCGCCGCCGATTTTCTGGAGCGGCGAACCAAGCATGGGCTGCATCTAACGGCAGCTCAGCGGTCCGTATTCGAAGCGAGCGTCGGAAGCTAGGTCCTCAAGCGACCATACCGGAAATGTTGGAGAGAGACTTTGACGAAATTTGCGGAGTTCACGCGCAGGATGTGCATGTGATCTAGCCATCTTGGATTGACCCGGCTGCGTACCCCGTGCTCGTTGGACTTCGGTGGCTGGAGTTAGCTCAAACTTGCCCATGATGGATGGAGCGAGAGATTAAAGTTTTCAAGTAGTTAGAAGGCTGCGTGTGCACGATGTGGGCACCGAGAGATCAAAGAAAATCTACGAACAACTGACGTGAGCAGGCTGAACTGAACGTGCTGCGGTGTCAGCGGCGGGCCGATGTTTCGGGAGCGGAGTGATCTCACTCGACAAACCAGAAATCTGCGACGGTCTACTGCCCAGGGCTCAGTTCGCGGAATGAGCGGTTATGGAACGACCGCTCATGGCGCAAAGCGGTCGTTAAAGATCGCTGGCGAGGCCCGTGTCGCGCATGAGTTACTGACGGATAACTTGTTCGATTTGGCCGGAGCTCAACGCGGATAAAGCCCGCCGGCCGCCTTGAATGCCTCGAGCAGTGCGTCGGACCATGCTGCCATCGCTTTTTTCTTGCGGGTTTGTTTCGAGGCGGGTCTTGCGCTCGCATGCGACGGCGCCGATCGGCCTATGCAATTGGAGCAAAATGGCGCTTCCAAGTGATCATGTCTCCTGATACCAGGCTGCGAAGACATGGTTCGGCGAGCTGTAGCCTGCCGGAGAAACGATCTACATTCGGCAGAGGGCCTACGTTTGTGTTTCCCGTTTCGACCCGACTACGGCGCGCGGAACATCGCCGACATTGTCAAGATCAGGTGCTTGCCCGTAATTCATGCGTTTCATCTGCTCATGGACCTGCGCCATCTCAGCCTCGCTGAGGCGCGGCGGCTCGCCGATAGCCAGCGCGTGGACATACATCTTCGCCAGGGTCTCCACCTCCACGGCAAGCCAAAGCGCCTTTTCAAATGTCTGGGCTGTTACGATCAAGCCATGATGGCCGAGCAAGCAGGCATTGCGACCTTCAAGCGCCTTGACGGCATAATTCGATAGCGCCTGCGTGCCGAAACAGGCATAGGGCGAACAGCGGATATCGTTGCCACCCGCAACCGCGACCATATAGTGGAAGCAGGGGATGCCACGCTCGTGCACGGCGAGAATGGTGCTGAACGTGGAATGCGTATGGAGGACGACATTCACATCGTCTCGCGCCCGTAGAATATCGCGATGAAACCGCCATTCGGATGAAGGGCGATGGTTGCCCTCATAATTCGCGGCAAAATCCATGGCAACAATGTCCCCCGACCGCATGCGATCGTAGGGCAGACTGGTCGGCGTGATCAGCATGCCGTTCGGAATCCGGTGCGAGAGATTGCCGGATGTCCCCTGGTTGAGGCCGTTTCGGTTCATCTCCTGGCAGGTATCGACAATGCCTTGGCGGAGGTCGGCATGATTGCGGTCTGTCATGATGGGTGCTCCGAAAAAGCGATCCAGGATTGATAGGC
>Ga0068862_100004380_pt1 | contig 11937 bp, 10 predicted proteins | sample KBSSwiS52_FD_66598 | JGI IMG/M metagenome (GOLD analysis project Ga0068862, IMG submission 66598) | Switchgrass rhizosphere microbial communities from Kellogg Biological Station, Michigan, USA - KBS Switchgrass S5-2 | ecosystem: Host-associated > Plants > Roots > Rhizosphere > Soil ... | reverse complement strand
GCAGCTGCTCAGACCAGTGGAAAATCGTGCTGACGTAGGCGAAGCCTTGAAGAAGCCCCCAGCCCCCGGCGACGTAGATAACTCCCCACTGCACGACCTTCCGGCGGCGCAGCCTAACCCCCGTGCTCTCGGCCCCACGCTCTGCCGGCGTGTCGGTCACTCGACGGCCCCATGGCGTCAGAGTGTAGCGGCGCGCCCGCGGGTGCGCGCGGGAAACACGTCCACAGTGACCTGAAGGCTGACGCGCATCTTGTGTCTCAACGAATTCGGCAGCGCCAAAGTCCTCCGTAACGGATCAATTGCCCCCGTCGAGGGCGAGGACTAGCATCGTCGCGATTCCGGCGCGGTCCGGAAGGGCATATTGGCCACTGACCTGGCAGGTCCGAACGACCCTCCGGGAGCCAATCGAAGCCCGGCGGGTATTGGGGGAGCACATGAAACGCACGATCAAGACCGCGACAGCGGCGCGCGTGGCGCTGTCCGTCATTTTTGCCGCGGTTCCCATTACGCTTCACGCCGCGGTGCCGACCGCGGCCAATCATGCGCAGCGCAATCTGGGGGCTGAGTGGTGGCAGTTCGCGCTCAGCTTCTCGAATGCTGCGAGCCCGATCAGCGATGAGACCGGAGCAGCGTGCCAGACCGGCCAGAACGGTCGGATCTGGTATCTATTCGGCACCTTCGGCAACCAGGAGGGCTCACCCACGGTGCGGACCTGCATCGTGCCAAACGACCGCTGGCTGTTCTTTCCTGTGGCGAACTTCATCTGCACCGCGTTTCCCGGCGAAACGGCGCAGATACTGCGCGAGCAGTGCGCCGCGGTCGTCGCGCTCATCGACCTGCTCGAAGTGACCGTGGATGGCACGGTCGTTGCGAACGGCCCGCCCGGGTTCCGTCACCTGCGGTCGGACGCGTTCAGCGTCGTGGTACCGGAGGACAACCTGTTTGGTGTCGGCGCCGGTGTGTACGGACCGGCCGTGGATGACGGCTACTACATGCTTCTCAAGCCGTTCGCGAGCGGGGCGCACACCGTTCGGATACGTGGAGGGGTGAGTGCGTTCGGGTTCCTCGTCGACGTGATCTACAACCTCGATGTCGTCGAACCCGGTCCGGTGATCGTGCCGTAGCACGTGACGCCGCACCGACCGTCGCTGCCGGCGCGACCGACGCGAGCGATCAGGCCATCGTCCGTCGTAGCCGGCTGTGGCGGTACCCGTGCACCCATAGACGGCGATGCGCTCGAGCGCGCGCCGGCCGGCCACACACGCGCGCGACGTCCACGCTCTGACCAGTGCGAGGTGGGGGTAGTTTCGGGGGTAGGTGACACCACCGAGCTGGAAGAAGTACCGCAAATACAGGCAGCTAGGTCAAGGATGGGGTGGCGCCCCTGGCCACCACTTCTACTTTTTTGAAGCGCATGGGTTTTCGGGCATCACCGGCGGACTATCGGTGCGCGGCGGGGCCGGAAATCGGCCGACCATCGGACTATCTGAAATCGGGCCGGTCGCCGCGAGTCCGCGGCGCGGTGCGGGCGGCACCCTGGCGAACTGAGAAACTGGGATCCTGGGGACCTGCGCGGCCGGAGGCCGATTGATCTCGCTCATGAAGCTCTGGGTCGGCATCACCGACGATGATTGGTTCAGATTTCTGGCACAGATAAAGCCGGACGAGGTGAATTGTTGGCAACCGAGTGGCAGGCGAACATTTCAAGTTCTACAGCCTGGAGAGTTGTTCCTCTTTGAGGGTACGCGTGATTTGATGGCGATCTATCAAGTCCAACGCTGCGCATGGGTCAACGGCGCGCAGGGTGACCTGTGTGCCGGTATTCCACAGGGCCGCAAGCACTCCGTTCGAGCCGGCGGCGTGAAAAAGCGGCGCGATGATCAGCGTGTCTTGGTCGCGCCCCGCAGCCACGCGCGCAACTCGCGAATGGAGCCGAATTGGGAGGCGCCGACCGCAGCGAGTGCGGGTGCATAGCTCGCAGCTCCGGTGCCACCAGCGATGATCGCGGTGCTCGCCGGAAGCGCCGCGCGCAAATCGCGTAGCGCGCCAGCAATCGTCGGGTCCTCCGTCGGGTGCAGGAGGCTGAGCGCGACGGCGGTCGCACGGGTATGGTTCGCGGCGACGGCAATGTCACGGGCCGGCAGATTCGCGCCGAGGTAGACGACGCGCCAGCCGTGACTGGAAGCCGCGGCCGCTGCGAGCATCGCGCCGAGCTCGTGGGTCTGCCCTGCAAGAGTGGCTACGACAATCGCCGGTGCCATGGGGGGCGGCGTGCCGTTCTCCATCATCCAGGTCAGCGTGCGACGAACGACGACAGTGGCGAGGTGCTCGTGAGCTGGGCTCAGGAGTCCGGCATGCCAGCGCGAGCCAATCGTGAGGAGGAGGGGGCCGATGACCCCGTCCAGCATTTCGTCCATCCCGAGTCGCATGGCGGCGCCGCGGAGCGTGGACTCCAACTCGGCGGCATCGAAACGTTCCACGGCGGCTAGCGCCGCGGCGTGTATCGATTCTCGCGACTCGGACGCGATGGTGCTCACGGGCGCGGGGATGACGCTTAGGGCGATCGCATCCTTCTCGACGATTCTCTGCAGCTCGCGCAGGGGCAACTTCGCAACCTGTCCGATGGCGCGCCCACCTTTGACCGCCCGCGCGAGCAGCGAGAGACGCTCGACGTCCGCATCGGAATACAAGCGCTGGCCGCCGTGCGATCGAACGGGCGTCACCACTCCGTAACGTTTCTCCCACGCGCGCAGTAGGTCTGGCGTGAGCCCCGTGCGCAGGACCACGAGCCGCATGGGATGCCGCTCGTCGGTGGGCTCGGATTGGGGCATGCCGTGCAATCTGCCAGCCTTGTCTATGTTTTGTCAATATTAATAACTGGAATAAACCTTGACACAGTCCAGACAGAATGGGATATTAGCTCGATCTGACCTGGACAGCAGGCAGAGCCCTTCCCAATCACATCGAGGAAATACCCAATGAAGTTTCGAAACGTAGTGGCGGCGGCTGCCGTTGCGCTGGTGTCTATCGGCGCTCAGGCGACTGGCATTGCACCGTCCAAGGACATCGTCGACACCGCGGTCGAGGCCGGCTCATTCAAGACGCTGGCAGCAGCGCTGCAGGCCGCCGACCTGATCTCCACCCTCAAGAGCGAAGGCCCGTTCACGGTGTTCGCGCCGACCGACGCGGCATTCGCCAAAATCCCGAAGGCCGACCTCGACGCGCTGCTCAAGGACAAAGCAGCACTGACCGAGGTGCTGACCTACCACGTTGTATCGGGCAAGGTGATGGCCGCAGATGTGGTCAAGCTCACGCAAGCAAATACGGTGGAAGGATCTCCCGTCAAGATCAAGGTCGTGGACGGCAAGGTGATGATCAACAACGCGAACGTCTCCGCGACGGACATTGCTGCGTCCAACGGCGTGATTCACGTGATTGACACGGTCATCATGCCTGTCAAGAACTAGCCGCAGGGCCGGGGCCTCGCTTTCGGGGGCCCCGGTTCCGATTCAGCATGCGATCACGCGTACTACATGCCGCGGTTTCAGCAGTGACGGGTTGGCAGGAACTCTGTACCGTCTCAAGATCGGCTGGAAACGCCCGCTGCCTGAATCTCGCCGTGTACGTAACGCATCGTCTGATGCGACGCACGAGCTCTCCTCGTATTCACGCTTGAATTTCGCTCGCTGCCTGGCGGGCGTCGCCGCAGTCGATCCGCACGCGGGTCGCCGGCGTCACTTCGCCTTCCGGAGAAATCTACATTGCTTTCGATTGCCGTTGGTTTTGGTGTCGCCCGAGCCGCCCGCGCAGGAGGCGTCCCCGGGCGGCGTTTGGCAGGGCAATGGGCCCAGAATTTATGCGCGCTGAGCCTTCATGGCAACCGCGCCCAGCACAATGAGGAGATCAGCATGAAACGCATCATCCGGCTTTTCGCAGGGGTGCTGGTCATCTGCGCATCACCTGCTGCGATGGCGCAAAGCGCAGATGGTGGTATGCGCATTGCAGTAGTCAGCATGGAGACACAGCGCCCTCTCGAGGGCGTGACTGTGACCGTGACCGACAGCGACGGTGACGTCATTACCAGGCGCACGGAGGCCAACGGAACTGCCGAATTGAGTGACCTTGACGCGGGGCTCTATGTGGTCACGGCAGATGGCCCTGGGTTGATTGCAGCCAGGGAACCCAGCGTACGTGTAGTCCGCCGCAAGGTGACTCCGCTAAACCTCGAGATGCTCGCCCGCACGGAGGCGCTCGAGGAAGTCATGGTTCTCGCTCGCGCGCAAATTGCCGATCCGTACGGGGCGGTGAGCAACTCCTTGCTGAACCGGGAGGAACTGCGCAGTGCCCCTGGCACGGGTAGTGACGTCCTGCGAGCGCTCGACGGCCTGCCGGGGCTGATATCCGACGGCGAATTCGCCAGCTTTTCAGTGCGCGGCCGTGGACCCCGAGACAACCTGATTCTGATTGATGAGGTGCCCTTTGACCGTGTGGTTCACTTCGACCAGACGCTCGGCGAGGAGGAGGACATCGGTGGCGGTGGTCGCTACTCGATCTTCGCGCCGAATTCCATCGAGAGTGCGGAATTCTCGCCCGGCGGCTGGAGCGCTGCGTATGGAGGGCCCTCGGGCTCCCTGCTGAAGCTCGACGTCGCTGGCGGCAGCCCGACGCCCAGCGCCAGCCTGCGGGTGGATATCGCGGGGCTCGAACTGATGTACGAGGGGCCAAGCGGCATCCATGATGATACGACCGTGTTTCTCACGGCGCGCCAATTCGATTTCGGCGAAGTCTTCGACATGATCGAGGAGTTGGACATTGGTGATCCGGAACTGACCGATATCGTCCTCAAGACGGTGACCTCCCTCGATGAAGACAACACGATCGAATTTCTCGGCATCTACGCGCCGGAGGAATACACGCGGGACATCGACAACGTCCTCGAGTCTCCGGACTTCGAGGACGTGTCGCTGATCGACACCGACCAGGACCTGTACCTGACGGGGCTGACCTGGCGCCGTCTGGTCGGGGAGACCGGTGAATGGACGAATCGCCTTTACTTCCGCGCGAACGACAAAATCACCTCGGAGGGCGAGGCTTACCCGGATCTTGTGCCGGAGGGCACGCCGGCCGCGGACGTCCCGGTGCGCGAGCGCTTGATGACCGTCACCGAGGAGGAAACCGAGATCGGCTGGCACAGCGACTATGTGACTCGCAACCGCTTCGGCCAGGGATCCGCCGGGCTGCGCGTCTGGCAGACCGACGTCGATTATTCGACTTTCCTCAGGGAGGACTGGGACCGGTTCGTCTACCGTACGACTGACCCGCGCCCGCCCGGCCAGCAATACATCACGTTGACACCGGATGACATCGACTCGGTTTATGAGGCGAAGGAGACCAGCTATGCCGCCTACGGCGAGCAGGTGTTCGAGTTCGCTTATTGGGATCTGAGAGCAGGGCTTCGTTACGATCGCGATGGCTTTTCGGACGAATCGCTCGTCTCTCCGCGGTTTGCGGCGAATTGGCGCCCCGAGCCGGACATGCGAGTGTCGGCAACTGCGGGCGTGTTCTATCAGTCGCCGCGCTTTCTGGTCCGCGCGGCCAACCCCGAGAACTTTGATATCGAAAACGAGCGAATCACGCACGTGAGTGTCGGCTTCGAGCGGTCCTTCGGCCCGGACTGGTCGCTGCTCGTCGAGCCGTACTATCAGTGGCTGGACAATGTCATCGTCGAGCCGGAACGCACCAGTGGCCGGGTCACCAACGACGGGGAAGGCACGAATCTCGGCCTGGACGTCGTTCTGTCACGGCGCTTTGAGGATGGCTGGTTCGGGAATGTCGTCTACGCCTATAACGATGCGCGCATCGATGATAACGACGGCTTCGGGGAATATGACGCCGATTTCAACCGCGAGCACTTCTTCTCCATCGGCGGCAGCTGGGAGATCACCGAACGCTGGAAGTTAGGTGCGCGCTGGAAATGGGCGACCGGGCGACCCACGGACGACTTCATCATCAATAGTGACGTGCTGGGAGCAGGACAACCGCTGCGCTACTCGAAGGAACTGACGCAGCAGAACGTGCTTCGGCTTGATGACTCTCACGCGCTCAATATCCGGGTCGACTACCGGCTTCCTCTCGGCCCGGTGGACCTTGTCGCGTTCCTGGACGTGATCAACGTCTATGGCGGCCCGGACGGGGGCTCGGAGGAATTCGACCCGCGGCGGGGCATCATTGTCGAAGACGAAGGGGAAGCACTTCCCATCATCGGCCTCATCTTTGAACGCTCCTGGTGAGAAACCTGCAAGACTCCCGCCCGACGTCCCCCCGTTTTTGAGTAGCGCGAGGGTTTAGAGTCTAACCCCGGTCAGGAGGTTGGACGTGAAGAAGCGATTCAGCGAAGAACAGATCATCGGGTTCCTGCGTGAAGCCGATAAAGGCGTGCCGGTGAAGGAGCTGTGCCGCAGGCACGGATTCTCGGACGCGAGTTACTACCTGTGGCGAAGCAAGTACGGCGGCATGGACGTGTCGGACGCGAAGCGTTTGAAGTCGCTGGAATCGGAGAACACGCGTCTCAAGAAGCTGCTGGCGGAGTCAATGCTCGAGAACGAGGTGACGCGTGAAGCGCTTCGAAAAAAGTGGTGACCGCGCCGGCCCGTCGGGAACTGGTGCGGTGGATGCGATCGAGGGGCCTGACGGAACGGCGCTGCCTGGCGATCGTCGATGACGCGACACACGAAGCCGTGGCGCTCGTCCCCGAACACACCATCGGTGGTGATCATCTGATCCGCATCCTCGATGGTATCTGCTCGCAGCGGGGCAAGCCCGCGATGATTCGCTCGGACAACGGGGCGGAGTTCACGGGCAAGGCGATGCTGACCTGGGCGCATCGCAACGGTGTCGAACTGCGGCTGATCGAGCCCGGCAAGCCGAACCAAAACGCGTACGTGGAATCGTTCAACGGGCGACTGCGCGACGAGTGCCTGAACGAACACTGGTTCACGAGCCTCGCTCACGCACGCGCTGTGATCGAGGCCTGGCGATGTGAATACAACGAGGAGACACCGAAGAAGTCACTGGGCGGACTGACACCCGCTCAGTACGCGACAAAGTTGGCCACCAAGGCCGTTACAATGCCGGACGACTCCAAAGCCCTGCGCTACTGAAAGCGGGGGGACGTCGAAGTGACGGCGATTCGGTCATTCCAGCCTTCACACGCCGGAGGCCAAACGGTTAAGCGGCCAGGGGTAATCAGCGATGACTGCTCTCCCATTCCTTCATCCCCTGCGATTGTTCAGGCGCACAGCCGTGACGCCGCCCTTTTCCGCGATCGTCTGCGCTCTCGCTCTTGTGACAGCGCCAGCTTCTGCGCAGGCGCCATTCCCACCTGACTCGAAGGTGCAGGTATTGCTCCAGCAGCTCGTGAACAGCCATGGAGTCAGGGGCATCGTCGTGGGCTTGCTGGACGAAAATGGGACTCGGCGGGTGATCTCTCATGGCGATCCGGGTCCCGGCGCACGTCCGCTCGACGGTGAGAGCGTGTTCGAGATCGGTTCCATGACGAAGGTGTTCACCGGAATCCTGCTTGCAGACATGGTGCGACGAGGCCAGGTTGAGCTTACCGATCCCGTTGCGGACCTGCTGCCGCGCGACGTTCGTGTTCCCGAACGTAACGGGAAGCCCATCACACTGCTCGATCTCACCACCCACTTTTCCGGCCTGCCGATGAACCCGACGAATCGTGCACCTGTGGAAATGCACGAGAATCCGTACGCGGGCTACACCGTGAGCCGGATGTACGAGTTTCTTTCGACCTACGAGCTTCCGCGCGATCCGGGTGACGCTATCGAGTACTCCAACATCGGCGTCGCCCTGCTGGGTCATGCACTCTCGTTGCGCGCCGGAACAACGTACGAGCGACTCGTATCCGATCGCATCCTGCAGCCGTTGGGAATGACCCACACCGCCGTGACGTTTACGCCATGGATGAGGGATCACCTCGTACGTGGGCACGATCGGGCCGGCGGTCCCGCCGCGAACTGGGATCTCTCCGCCTTGGCGGGGATGGGCGGGCTCAGTTCCACGGCGAACGACATGTTGACGTTCGCGGCGGCAAATCTGTCCTCGGCGGACACCGGTCTAACGCTGGCGATGCGGCTCGCGCATCGGGGACTACGGCAGGCCAAGGGCTTCGCATATCCCGGGATCCCGATCGCATTCAACGAGGGCCGAATCGGATTCAACTGGTTCAACTCGCGACCGGGGGAGCGTCGGATCACGTGGACCGTCGGCCTTACTGGAGGATATTCGAGCCTCCTGGGCTTGGATATCGAGGCTCGGCGCGCCGTGGTTGTGCTGACGAACACCGGCCTCAACAACGTCGACTACCTCGCTTTCCACCTGCTGGACCCGACGGTGCCGCTGCCCCAGGCCCGGCAGCCGGAAGCTGCTCGATAGAAGCGCAGCACCTGCGCATACGCCGAGTGCCATGGGAGCTTCGCGAGGCGGTCCTGGAACAAGACTAGGCCGGGCTTAATGCCAGCGACAATCGCGACCGGCTGCCTGCGATAGTCCGGGTGTAGATTCGGGGGTGGGAGTCGGGAAGTGCCTGCAGTTGCAGCTTAGAAAACGGGCAATTATTTCGGGAATGCGGGGGTGCCACCACCCCCAATCAACGAAGGGGTGAATTTGCTTGGACCGAATCCTTGAATTTCAGACCATGCGTACGGCGATATCACTTCTGAGCGAGCGCGACCATCCGCTGCGTCGGGCACTCGTGGACGAGCTGCACGTCCGGCGCATTCCGCCATTTGCCGCGCCCTTGAACATGACCCAGATCGTGATGTTCATCGCCGATGAGAAGGCGAATGAGGTGCGGAAGCACGCCGAGACCCTGTGCGCGCGCTTCGGTGTCGTACTACCGGTCCGGGGTCGTTATTTCTCCGTCCAGCTCGGCGACATCCATTTCGTGTGGGAGTCTCACGCTGAGTTCAGCACCTACAGTTTTGTCAGGCCCGGTCACGTGAGAGCACCGTTCGCGGAGTCGGTCCTCGAGGGCTTGCCGCTCGACTGGGTTCAAACCTTGCCCGGACAGACGATTCGTGCCACGCAGGTCGTTGTGTTGGACAAATCTGCGCCGCCTCCGGACCCCGCGTTCCTGGGCGCGTACTTCGAGATGGACGAGCTGGTCTGCGCGGATGTGTCGGACTGTGAGGCACGGATCTGGTCCAACTTCCAGGTGCACCAGGATGGTTTCGGCCGACTCCTCGTGCAGGATCTCGGGCTTAAGAGCAGCGCCGACACGTCGCGCCTGCTGCAGCGGCTGCAGGAGCTCGGAAACTATCGGAACATGGCGCTGCTCGGCCTGTCACGCGCGCATGAGGCCGATGTCGAACTTTCCGCTCTGGAGCTCAGGCTGGCCGACCTGACACGCGAGGTCGCGGCCAACGGCGGCGGCGACGACGAGCTCTTTCAGGCCCTTTCGATGCTTTCCGCGAATCTTGCGCGACTCACAGCCGACACGAGATATCGCATGAGCGCGACGGGTGCGTATGCGCAGATCGTGAGCGAGCGTCTCGAGGGTCTCAACCCACAACGCGTTCCCGGATATCAGTCACTGACCGACTTCACCGAGCGTCGACTGCTTCCGGCCGTGAGGACCTGCGAGACCTTTACCAAGCGCCTGGAAGATCTCTCGGAGCGCGCCTCGGGCGTGAGCTCGCTGATCCGCACCCGGATCGAAACGACGCTATCGCAGCAAAGCACCGATCTGCTGCGCTCCATGAACCAGCGCACCCAGATGCAGCTCCGCCTGCAGCAAACAGTTGAAGGCTTGTCGGTTCTCGCGATCAGCTACTACGCGATCGGCATCATCGGTTACATCATGAAGCCGGCGATGCACTATGTACCAGGGCTCGACATTTCGAGTCTGCTCGGCATGGCCGCTCCAGCGATCGTTTTGGCGGTGTGGTACTTCGTTCGACGGCTGCGGCGAATCTAGGGGCGGGAGTCTGTCCTGGCCGAAGCGCACCGGGATGCCGTTGCAGCCACTGGGCGACGGGAGCGACCCGAAGGTCGTGCTGCGCGACTGCACAGATGACCATGTCCACCTGCGCCGCGTGCTCTGTGAGCTTCGGGAGGCGGTGCTGGAACAAGTCGGGAGGGACCAGACGGATCGGCTGCGTCACGCGCTCTCGGATGCGGTGAAAGCTCTCTCAGCGTGATCCGAAGTGCCGTCGTCCCGCAAAGCCCAGACCCGCGAGGCCGAGACCGAGCAGCCCGAGAGTGCCGCCTTCGGGCACGGTGATCGTGTAGGTAAAATCGCTCGTAGGGAAAGTGAACGTCTGGCCATCTTCGCTCACGCTGAAGCACCAGGCATTCTCGGGAACACAGAATGCGCCGCTGTCACTCGATATGTCCGCGATCGTCGGGACGGCCTCTAGCACGTCGGTGAATGCGGCGCTGATGACCAACAATCCAGAAAACGAAGTGATCTCCTCCGCCTGGAGCAACCCGTCTCCGGCGTCATCGAAGACGACGAAGAAATCGCCGTGACTTTCGAGATCTGTGCTGGTCGCGTCCAGGCGTAGCAGGTTGGCATTCGCGGTGGTAGCGCCCAGCAATCCCATGGCCAGCAATCCCAGGATCTCGAACTTCATTTCGCGATCTCCCTTGTTACTGTCATCACTTGTAGTGCGCCTGGCGGGCTCCGGATCAAGCAGGAGGGATGAGCAAGTGACCGCTCCTGGCTCGAATGCGGCCGGCATGAGGGGCGGCGTTTGCCCCCTAAGCGGCCATTCGCCATTGGCCGGTCTGAGTGTCTAAACGGCCTTGAACTTCAACCCATAGTGCCAAGGCTGCAAGAGGAACGGCCCATCAGCCAGTTCCAGACCCCCCGCCTCTGCAGCCCATGCGCCGATCATCGGCGCCGTTGGACGAATGTCCGCAGACGGTCCCCGAGGAGTCGCGAGGTCCGATCTCCAGTGAATAACCGCAAGAGCGCCGCCAGGACGCAAGACTCGCCGGGCTTCCCGGATCAGTTCAATCGGCGACTCGCCGTGCAGAATATTGAAGAGCAAACACGCATCGCAACGGTCTTTCAGGCCAAAACCCTCTGTCGTCACATCGCGCAGCCGTGCGTCGATATTGGTGAGGCGCTCCGCCGCGGCTCTGCGACGGACCGTGTCAATCATCGCCGGATCGATGTCAATGGCGTGCACAGTGCCAGAGGTGCGGCGTGCGAGAGGCAGCGTGAAGGTGCCGTAGCCACATCCGAGTTCCGCCACCTCTCCGGTCAAACCAAACCGATTGAGAATGAGTTCCACATCAAATAGGGCTTCCCATTGAGCCTGCGCAGGCATGGAGCTTTCGCGGAGGTACATCGAACCTTCAATCAATCCGCAATCGACGCGCCCGGGAGGCAGTGTTCGCGCTCAAGATCTCAGCGCAATCAGTAAAGAGCGCCAAACCCCGAGTTGCTTGAGCAGGCCCCAACCGTCCGTGACGGTCCAATCCTCGACTATGAGCTCGCCCTCGAACCGGCTGATCGTGATGCCCTCGAAGGATACCTGGCGACCATAGCAACCTCCCGTCACGGTGAAGCGCGAGGTGACTCGGTCGGTATCGACCATCTGTTCTTTGACGTCGATGCGAAGATCGGAGAGCACTTTCGCGTACGCCTGGACCGAGCGTCTGATTCCCTCGTGCCCGCGATGCTCGGCACCATTCACGTGATCGACAAAGTGCGAGCTGTAGAACTTGGGGGCGGAGGCGAGGCGTGCGCCTGAACAGACCTCCTCTAAGGCCACTTTCGCCCTCAACGCTTGGGTTCTGTCTATAGCGTGCATGTCATTTATCACAGTGCTCTTCGCGGGTGGCCACCCACCTTGCGGCGAGGGCAGGGCAGTGGAATCCGCCTCGTCGGGTAGTCCCTCTAGGGAATCC
>Ga0068862_100004377_pt1 | contig 11949 bp, 11 predicted proteins | sample KBSSwiS52_FD_66598 | JGI IMG/M metagenome (GOLD analysis project Ga0068862, IMG submission 66598) | Switchgrass rhizosphere microbial communities from Kellogg Biological Station, Michigan, USA - KBS Switchgrass S5-2 | ecosystem: Host-associated > Plants > Roots > Rhizosphere > Soil ... | reverse complement strand
ATTGCGGCCACCGCAACGTCAAGGATCCAGCTGGGACCCGGCGTTACAAACACGGTGACGCGCGACCCGGCGGTGACGGCTTCGGCCGCGGTTTCACTGCAAGCGGTGAGCAACGGGCGCGCCGTGCTCGGCATCGGTCGCGGCGATTCATCGGTACAACGCATCGGCAAACATGAGGACCCGGTTGCGAGCTTCGAGCGGTCGCTGCAAATGCTCCAGGGTTATCTCAGTGGAGAGGACGTCGATCGCGACGGTTTCGCCAGCCGGCTCGAATGGATCCGGCACGCAAAGGTCCTCAAGGTGCCGCTCGAGGTCGCGGCGACCGGCCGCCGGGTGATCGAGGCCGCGGCGCGACGTGCCGACCGCATTTGTTTCGCCGTCGGTGCCGACCCTGACCATCTCGCAGACGCTCTCGATCATGCTCGCGAAGCGGCGGGCGCCGCCGGGCGAGACCCGAGCTCTCTGCGGTACGGCGCGTTCATCAATGCCGTCATCACGAACGACGTCGCCGCCGCGCGCAACTATGTGCGCGGCACCGCCGCGACCTTCGCGCGTTTCTCGGCATTCAAAGGAAGTAAGCTCGAAAACTTGCCGGAGCCGTTACGCGCTGCCGCGCGTTACCTGCGAGAGCATTACGACATGAAGGCCCACACCCGCGCCGGTGCCGCGCACACCGCCGGCTTGAGTGACGAGTTCGTTGACTGGTTCGCCGTCATCGGCCCGCCTGAAAAGGCACTGCCGCGCTTCGAGAAGCTTGCCGCCCTCGGTCTCGACTTTCTCCGCGTCGTCCCGGGCTCGACCGACATGCCCCGCGAGCTTGCCAGCGAGTCGATCATGAATCTCGCCGGACTGGTTCGTGCGGTCGGGTAAAGGTGATGGATTGAGACGCCACATCTCGCGTCGCCGCAGTGTGCGACGCGTTGGGTCTTGGCCCTATCGACCCTTCGTCGATTCCCGGAGTTGCCCGATGTAGCGGGCTCGCACGCCTGAGAAGAACTCGAGCCCCACGTCGTCGGCATAGTCAGGATAAGTATGCAGGTAGGGCTGAAACGCGGCGCTCTCGTAGCGCAACGTCGGCTCCGCGTAGATTCCGTCGCCAAGGTAGATCCGGTGCGCTGCGTCCTTCGTGGTTGCCAAGACCATTTTGGCCGTGCCGACGTATCCCGGATCGATGTTGACCTTGCGCTTGCCATCCTTGCGCCAGGTGTCTTCGAGTGTGTTGGTCTCCGACTTGATCGCGGCGATCGCGCCCGGATCGATCAACGCCGCGAAGCTGACGAACTGGCGCCAGATCTCGGTGCCGATCTCATCGTCGTAGTAGTCACTGACCTTCCAGAGCGCGGGGACGCTGGCGTCGTCGATCGCACCGTAGCGCCGTTCCAGCGCGGTGTGGACAACGCTGAGGACCTCTTCGGAGGCGGCCAGCAAGCCGGCGATCAGCTTCACCGGCTGCGGCGAGCGGGCCAGCGCCATGGGCTATCAGGCTGTGCGCGCGGCCGCCTTCTTGCGTTGCTCGCGCACCTCGATGACCGCGTCGAGGATGCGATCGGCGACCTCTTCCTTCTGCATCAACGGCACGTTGCGGCGTTGGCCGTCGGGTCCGATGATCGTCACCGCATTGGTGTCGACGGCAAAGCCGGTGTCGGCGCCGGCGACGTCGTTGGCGACGATGAGGTCGAGCTTCTTCTCGGTGAGCTTGCGTTCGGCGTTGGTGAGGACGTTCTCGGTTTCGGCCGCGAAGCCGACGACGATCTGCTGCTTCTTGCGCGGCGCAATCTCGGCGAGCACGTCGGCCGTTCTCTTCAGTTCGAGAGTCATCGGGCCCGCGGTCTTCTTCAGTTTCTGGGGCGCCACCGTCGCCGGCGTGTAGTCGGCGACTGCCGCCGCCATCAACAGGATCGACGCCTGTTCGAATTGATCGACGACCGTACTGCGCATCTCCTCCGCGTTGGTCACATCGCGCCGGTGAACGCCGTGCGGCGTCGCCAGGTCGGTGGGGCCGGCGATCAACATCGTCTCGGCGCCGCGTCTCCATGCGGCGGCGGCGACGGCGAAGCCCATCTTGCCCGTCGATCGATTGGAGATGAATCGCACCGGATCGATGGCCTCGCGGTTCGGCCCCGCCGTCACCAACACGCGCTCGCCGGCCAGGTCCTGCGGCGTCACGGCGCGTTCGACCTCGGCGTGGATGATCTCCGTCTCGGCCAGGCGTCCTTTGCCCTCGTAGCCGCAGGCGAGAAAGCCCTCGCCGGGCTCGACGATGCGAATGCCGTGCGCCCGCAGGCGGCTGATGTTCGCCTGCACGATCGGGTTCTCGTACATGTGCACGTTCATCGCCGGAGCGATCAGCACCGGCGCTCGCGTCGCCAACAACACCGTCGTGATCAGATCATCGCCGATCCCGCCCGCGACCTTGCCGATGAGGTTGGCCGTCGCCGGAGCGATGACGATCGCGTCGGCGCCGTCGGCGAGCCGGATGTGACCGATCTCGGACTCCTGCGTCAGATCGAAAGTATCTGTACTGACGGGATTCCCGGAAAGCGTCTGCAGCGTCAGCGGGGTGATGAACTCCCGGGCGCCGGCGCTCATCATTACGCGCACTTGCGCGCCGGCGCGGGTCAGCGACCGCACCAGCTCGGCGGCCTTGTAGCAGGCGATGCCGCCGGTGAGGCCGACCAATATGGTCTTGCCCTCAAGCCGCTTCGCCATCTGCCTCGGCGACCTCCTCGACCTGACGTAGGCTCATGCCGGTTCTCGCCAGCGAGTATATCCCCGCGCCCACCACTCCGACAAACTGCGTGACGTGCAAGACGATCGAGAGCGCGATGGCGTCGCTCTTGTCGACCCCGAAGATCCCCAGCCCGACGATGCAACCCAGCTGGAAGCTGCCGATGAAGCCCGGAGCCGACGGCGCCGAAACCGCGATGGCCGTTATCACGGTGAGCGCGATCGATGCCGTCACCAGCGGCACGTCGAGGTGGAAGGCGAGGATGGCGCTGCCGAACACGCAGGACAGCATCAGCCAAAGGAAGAACGACCAGGCGACGATGCGCAGCACTTCGCCCGGGCTTTCGAGCACGCGCAACGCCTGCACGAAGCCGCTGAAGAATTTCTCGACCGGCTCGCTGACTTTCGCCGGCAAGGGGCTGAGAGCCCAGCGCAACAGGCGCAGCGCCGTGGCTTCCTGCCAGCGGATGAATAGCGCCCCGCCGGCGATCAAGCCGGCGACCGTCAGCAACCCGTATCCCGATCGCGTGATCGTCTCCGACACCGGCAACACCGCGGTGGTGATGCCGAACAGCGTCAGGATCGCGATGATGTCGAAGACGCGCTCGAGCACGATCGTCGCCAGGATGCCGCCGAGCGGCTGATTCTCCTGACGACTGACCAACACCGGGCGGATCACTTCACCGGCGCGCAGCGGCAGGACGAAGTTCGCCATGAAGCCGATGTTGGTCGCCGCCACCAAGGTCTTCATCGACGGCGTGCCGATCGGCTGCAGCAGGATGCGCCAGCGTTGCGCGCGGATGTAGAGCTGCCACACGGCGCCGATGAGCATCGGAATGCAGTAGAGATATTGCGCTCGCGCCATCGCCGCCAAGGCTTCGTTCCAGTCGACGCCCCTAACGGCGAAGCCGAGGAAGACGAGCGAAATGATGACCGTGACAGCGATGCGAAACGCGCGGCTCTTCAACATCGTCCGGAACCCTCCGTGGTCGGCTGGGAGATGTCAGCCCGGTTGCGCGCCGTCAGTCGCCCGATACCCCACACGAATAGAGCGATACCGCAGACCGCGATCGCAGCGCCAGCGGCGTCGCCATTGCTGTCGAGGATCACGCCCGACCCCAACAGGACGAGGAAGAACCCGATCACGCGCAGCGCCTTGCCGTCAGGCATGATCGCCTTCCTTCAGGATTCGCTGTACGTGCACGCCGCGTTGTAGCGCGCTCAGATTGGTGAAGACCGCCAGGACCACGAGGGTCGATACCAGCAAGCCGTCGTGCATGCCCCACCACGGACCGGTCAGGCGATCCACCAGCACCGAAAACATGCTGCCGAGGCCGAGGATGACGGTGCGTTCCGGGCGTTGGAGCAGGCCGACCTTGCACTCGACGCCCAGCGCCTCGGCGCGGGCTCGTGTGTAACTCACCATCGAGCCGCCCAGCAGACACAGCAACGTGACCCACAGCACCCACGAGTCGCGCAGGCAGATCGACAGCCCGATGTAGGTGAAGCTGTCGGCGTAACGATCGACGACGGAGTCGAGAAACGCGCCCTGGCGGCTGCCGGTGCCGGTCCGCCGAGCGACCCGCCCGTCGACGATGTCGAAGCTGCTGCTGCCCAGCAACAACCAGCCGGCGGTGAAAAACCATCCCGCGGCGTAGCACGCCCCGACCGCGATGCTGAGGATGAACTGCGCGTAGGTCAGCGTCGACGGCTGAATGCCATGACGGACGCACCAGTCTTCAAACGGCCGCAAGTTTTCAAAGTACCACGAGCGCAGCAGCGGCCCGAGCACCGCCGAGCCGTGCACGCCGCTGAGGTCATGCCCGCCGCGTGCGAAGGCGCGGATGCTCAGCGTTGCGGTGATCGCAATGAACGCGAATACGAAGACGGACAAGACGGCGTCGAAGCTCAACGGCGGTTATCCGATGATCGTCGGCGGTGCGGTGGCGTCGTGCTCGATGCGCACCGCCTCGATCACCTTGGCGGCAATGTCGGCGAACACATGCGAAACGGGATGATCGGGTTGCGCGATCACGATCGGCCGGCCGGCGTCGCCGGCGGCGCGCACCGCCGGCACGAGCGGCAGCTGTCCGAGGACCGGCACTTCGTAGCGTTGGGCGATGCGCTCAGCGCCGCCGCTGCCGAACAGAAATTCCTTCTTTGCGCACTTCGGGCACTCGTAGAAGCTCATGTTCTCGACGATGCCGAAGACCGGCGTGTTGACCTGCCGGAACATGGCGATGCCGCGCTCGACGTCGAGCGTCGCCACGTCCTGCGGCGTCGTGACGACGACTGCGCCGGTGATCGGCACCTGCTGGACGAGAGTCAGCGGCGCGTCGCCCGTGCCCGGCGGCAGATCGATCAGCAAAACGTCGAGCTCGCCCCACTCGACGTCGCGCAGAAACTGCCGCACGAGGCCCATCACCAGGGGGCCGCGCCAGATCACCGGCGATTGATCGTCGAGAAAGAACCCGACCGACATGACGCGCAGGCCGTACTTTTCGAGCGGGTAGAGGCGTTTCTCCGGCGAAGCCTGCGGCCGGCCCGAGATTCCCAACATGATCGGTAGGCTCGGTCCGTAGACGTCGGCGTCGAGCAGCCCGATGCGCAGCCCGCGCGCTTGCATGGCGAGCGCCAGATTGGTGGCGACGGTCGACTTGCCGACGCCGCCCTTGGTGCTGCTGACGACGACGATGTCGCGCACGCCCGGCAGTGGGCCTGGCGCCTCGGGCGCGCCGCCCGGCGCCGGGCCGCCGGCGAGATGGACGTGCACGTGCGTCACGTCGTCGAAAGCGCCGACGGCACGCCGGACATCCGCCACCGTCGCGTTGCGACTCGGCTCCGGCATCGGCGGGAGCTCGAGGCGGATCATGACTTCGCCGTCGCGCCGATCGATCGCCTTCACGGCGCCGAGCGTCACGATGTCCTGCGAGAACCCGGGAGAACGAATCTCCATCAGGCGTTCGCGAATGTCGTCGATGGACGTCATGCCGGAGGTTGTTGCGGCTGGCAGTCGGCGCACGGACACAGGCTGCGCAGCGTGTCGTAGCTGTAGATGCCGGTGTCGTGACGGTCGCTCCACTCGATGCTCAACGCGTAGCGTCCGACCACACCGATCTGAACGGGGTAGAGCTCGGCGTCGGACTTCACCGGCAGCGAGAATCGCGGCTTGCCTTCGCGGCATCCGGCGCAAGGGCAGTTGTCACGCAGATACTGATTTCCGTAGACGCTTCGATGGCCGTCGCGCCACTCGATCTCGACGCTGCTCTTACCGATGCGCTTGATCTTCACCGGTAGCGCGTGCGCCGCCTGCTCTGCATTCATCAATACGACCTGCTGTGCATCTCAACTATTGTTTCCGCTTCAATCGAGGAAGCTAACGGGGAAAGAATGGAAAAGCAACGTAACATGCCGGCGCGCGAGTCCGCCTTGACTCGATAGTGTATTTCCCTTTAGGTGAGCGTCGAGCCAAGGAAACCGAGTGAGTACGGTCAACGAGAGTCGAGCGAGCAAGCTGGGGATTGATCCGACGCTCGCCGATGCGCTGGACCTCGTCGAGGCGCGGCTCGGGGAGCTTCTCGGCTCGCGCGAGCCGCTGCTGACCGAGATTTCGGCGTACCTCGTCGATTCGGGCGGCAAGCGCGTGCGTCCGGCCGTGACCCTGTTGATCTTCCGCGCTTGCGGCGGCGACAAGCTCGACGACATCGTCGATGTCGCCGCTGCGCTCGAGCTCATCCACTCGGCGACGTTGTTGCACGACGACATCATCGACAACAGCGATACCCGCCGCGGCAAGGATTCTGCTTTTCGCAAATACGGATTGGCGAACACCCTGGTGACCGGCGACTTCGTTTTCAGTCGCGCCTTCCAGCTGTGCGCGCGTTTCGAGGAGAAGCTCATCCGCTGGGCCGCCGAGGCGTGCATCAGTCTGACCGAGGGCGAAGTCATGCAGGGGCGTTTCCGCAACAATCCGGCGGTGACGCTCGACGACTACTTCGAGATCATCAGTCGCAAGACGGCGAGTATCTTCGAGGCCGGCGCGCGCACGGCCGCGTATCTCGCCGAGGCGGCGCCGGCGACGGTCGAGGCGATGGCGCGTTGCGGCTTCAATGTCGGTATGACGTTCCAGATCGTCGATGACCTGCTCGACGTCGAGGGCAAGGTCGAGCGCTTCGGCAAGCCGATCGGCATCGACCTGCGCGACGGCAACCCGTCGCTGCCGGTGGTGTTGTCGATCAGGAACGACGCCGAGGTGGCGCGAATCTTCGAGACCCGCGAGCCGAGCGAAGACGACGTCCAGATCGCGCTGTCACGAATTCGTTCGTCCGGCGTGCTCAACCAGGTGCGCGTGATGGCCGCCGACTACGCCGAGCGCGCCCGCGCCGCCATGAAGACCGTACGCCCCTCCACCGATCGCGAGCAGCTGTTGCACCTGATCGATCAGCTGATGGCGCGCACCGCGTAGAAGCGATCCGCCTCTTCAGTTCTCCAGCACCGTAATGCCGTCGGGAAAGTTGAGCCCCGAGTCGATCAGATCGGGAACCTGCGGTGCGCCTTCGATGAAACGAATCCGCCGCATCGTGCCGAGGTTCGGCCCGGGACCGATGTCCGGAAGGCTGATGACGACGCCGAGGTCGGCGTAATACAGCGAACCATCCGAGTCGGTCGCCAGACCGAAGGGCGTACCGGTCGAGAACGGCGCGCGCTCGCCCGATGCGGGCATCAGCACGCGGCGCAAGAACGCGCCGTCGGCGTTGTATTCGTTGATGACGCCGTTGATCACACTCGAGACATAGAACGTCCCTTGCGGCGATCGCGCGATGCCGCTCGGCGCCGGCAGGTTGCCGCTGCCGGCGATGAACGGCTCCCTGACAACGTTGCTGGCGAGCGGCGCCCCGGTGCTGTCCATCAAGCCGCAGCCACCGGCGGCGTCGTCGGAAGTGGGGAAGGGGCCGCTGTAGCGCAGCACGCCGAAGCCGTCGCCGCGGGCGCTGGCGACATAGACCTGATCGTCGTCGTCGACGTAGATGCCGCCCGCCGTGCCGATGGCGATGTCGAGCTTGCAGTAACGCGGGCTGCCGAAGGGGCCGGCGTACGGCGGGAACCAGATGATCAACTGTCCGGTCGGGGGGCCCGCGGCTTGATTGCCGATGTCCGTGGTCAATAACCGTCCGTCGCTCAGAAAGCCGCAGCCGTAGGGCTCACGATTATCGACCGAGTCCTGAAAGGTCGGGACCATCTTGCCGACCTCGGTGGCGGAGAACTCGCCGACCTCGTCGCCGTCGAGTTGGAAGAAACCCCACCCGGGGGTGCGCTGCGGCTGGCCGGTGTCCTCGCCGGCGACGAATCGCTGTTTGCCGTCGCGCGTGAAGCAGACCATCCCGTTGATGTCGATACCGTTCTGCGGATCGTCGTCGTTGCTCGGGATCACTGTCTGCTTGGTGAACGAGTTGTTGACGTCGTAAGCATTCAGCCGGTTGGTCTCCGGCGCGAAGACGACCCTCGATTGGCCGCCACCGCCACCGCCACCGCCGCCGTCATCACTGCCGCAGCCGATCAAACCCACGGCCAAGGCGATCAACGTGAATGCGCGGGCCATCAACATGAGGGATCCTCCCAAGTAGCGCGATGAACGCCGATTCAACACCGATGCCTGAGGATTGAACCACCGATGAACACAGATAAACACGGATACTCGAGTCCCGCTCCGCAATGATCTCTGGAGTTGAGCTCCTGATCAGAGAGTTCTGGACCCAAAGCGACCCAATCAGTGTTCATCTGTGTTCATCGGTGGTTTCAAAGCCTCTTCATCGGCGGCAAGCAACTACGCCTTGCGGCGCGGCGCCATCTCGAGATCGGGTGGCGGCGTGTCGGGGAGCTTCCACACGAGGTAGGGCTTCTCCTTCAGCTCGTGGTAGGCGTTCGCCGATTCGATCGCCTTCTTGAAAGCGCTATCAAAGGCTTCGAAGTCTTTCTTGTTGACTGCTTCGCCGACCGCCTTCCACTCTTCGCCCATGAACTGGTTGAGGGCTTCTTCGTGCTTCGGTCGGGTGATCGCGCCGAGCTCAAACAACCCTTTGATCTCTTTGAATTGGAATGTCGCCAGCGGCCAGTTGCCGGCCTGGGCGGCGTAGTACAGCTTCCACGTCCGCTGCCCGACCTCCGGCATGATGCGCGCCAGCCCCGGCTGGATCATCGCAATGTCCTCGATCGACAGCTCGACCTTGCCGCCCCAGAACTTGAACGTCTTTATTTTTTCCAGAAGTTCCTTGTCATCCATGTTGATGCTCCTTGAGGTTGAGTAGTCCGAGCGGCGATGTAGCACGCGTTCGGAAGAAGTGTCCAGGTTTCGTTGGCGGGGTTTCCGCGCGGTGCTACGTTGTCGTCTAGTGCGCTACCTTCTCCTGATCCTGTCTTCCATTCTCTTGCCCGCGTCACTCCACGCCGAGACCCCGGCGGCCGCGCCGCTCGTGAACGTTGTGGAGGACCTCGGCGTGCGACGCCAAGGGTGGCCGGTCACCTTCGGGTTCCCGGCGCCGCGTGGTTTGCTGACCGGTCCGGGCGGCCTTTATCTCGAGGACCCCGTGAGCGCGCAGAAGCTACCGGTCCAGGTGCGCGAGCTCAGTCGTTGGCCCGACGGCAGCATGCGCTGGCTGTTGCTGGACGCCCGTCTCGACCTCGCGCCGCATCAGCAGCGCAAGTTCCGAGTCCGCTATGAAAAGCCGCCGGAGGCCAAATCCGACCTTCGCATCGCCGACAACGCCGACGCTGTCGAGGTCGATACGGGGCGTCTGCGCTTCATCGTGCCGAAGCAGCGTTTCGCCTTGCTCGACGACATCCGTCTCGACGGCAAACCCGTCGTCGGCGGCGCCGTCACGTCGTTTCTGCGTGTGAGCGACGCGCCGCGTCCCGCCGCCCAGCCCCCGAAAAGTGTGCAGATCATCGAAAAGGGGCCGCTGCGCGCGCGTGTGGAGATCCGCGGCGATTACGCCGATGGTTTCCAATACGTCATCCGCATCGACGCGTTCGCCGGCCAGCCGTTCGTGCGCGTGCTGCACACGTTCGAGGATCACGGCGATCAGCCCTACACGGCGATACGGCAGTTGGCGATCGACATTCCGCTCGAGCTCGGCGCCGATGCTTCCTACAAGGCGGGCCTGGTGGGCGCGCCGCAACTACACGGCCCAGTTGCGGAAGCAGGTGTCGAGCTCGTGCAAATCGACAACGCCACGCTGCGGCGCGGTGGCGAGAGGCTCGCGAGCCGCGGCTCCGGCTGGGCCGACCTGTCCGACGGTAAACACGGCGTCGTCGTTGCCGCTCGCTACTTCTGGCAGGAGTATCCGCAGGCCTTTTCTTTTCGCCGCTCGGGGCTGATCTACGACATGTGGTCGCGCCGCGCGCAGCCGGCCGTCGTCGGCATGGGGGCGGCCAAGACGCACGAGCTGATCATCGCCTTCTCCGGCGCGTCGGGTTTTCCCGCGGCTGAGATGAACGCCTTCATCGTGCCGTTGATCGCGAAGGTCGATCCTCGATGGGTGCGCGCCAGCGAGGCGATGCCGCAGGCGATTGCGCCTTCCAGCGGCACGCACAGTTTTCTGCAGGGTCTCACCAAGTCGTATGAACGCTACCGCGCGACCAACGACAAGGAGGAGTGGGACGACAGCGGTCACGCCACATGCGCTGCTGGCGCCCGGCAAGTCCGTCGCCGCGGGGCCTACGGCATGTGGAACTGGGGTGACTGGAACTTCCCCGGCTACCACGACTCCGTCAAAGGTTGCGACGCGTGGGGCAACCACGAGTACGACATCACGCAGGTTCTCGCCCTCGGTTTCGCCGCGACGGAGGAACGCGCTTTCTTCGATGGCATGGTCGCGGCGGCGAGACATTTCATGGATGTCGACAGGATTCATTATCAGCGCGCGCATCCGGATTTCGTCGGCATGAATCATCCGAAGAATCCGCTTCACTTCACCTTCGAGATGGGCGGCGTCGACCTCGGTCACACCTGGAACGAAGGCTTGCTGTCCTACTACTACCTCACCGGCGACGAACGCGGTCGCGAGGCGGCTCTCGGGATCGCCGACTACCTGGAACGTCGGATCCGCAAGGGCAAGGTGCGCGGCAATCCGCGACAATGGGGTTGGCCGCAAATCGCTTTGACCGCTGCCTACGAGGTGACGCTCGATGAGCGCTATCGCAAGGCCGCCGATGCCTACGCTCGCGGCGGCATGCAGGCGCATCCGCCGGCCGCGAATCATTGGAAGTTCGGGATTCTCGCCGACACTCTGGCCTACACGCATGCTTCGACCAACGATGCGGCGCTGCGCACGGAGATCGAACAGTGGCTGACGAGTTACTCGCGCGCCGCGCTCGAGGCTGGCGTGAAGGATCCTCGATTCTTTCCGGCGATCGCCTACGCCAGCCGCCTCGGCGGTGATCGCAGGGCGGTCGACACGGCACGTGCCGTCGCCGCGCGCCTGCAGTTCGGCTCGTGGGGAAAACCGTTCACGCTCGGCGGCAGGATCGGGTTTCGCATCCTCAATCTTACCGAGCGCCCGACGCCGGCGCCGGAATCCGCGCGTGGCGAGGCGGCCGCGCCGCCCCCGACTCACACGGCGCGCGCCAAGGCGAGACCGAAGTAGCCGTTCGCCGGTGTGTACCAGCGCTCGAGAGCGAAGCCGGCGGCGATCAGGTCGCGGTCGACTCCTTCGCGCGTGAACTTACGACTGATCTCCGTGTGCACGCGTTCACCCGCCGCGAACGGCACGGTCATGCCGAGCTTGGCGATCGATACGGCGTGCGCCTTCTGAGCCTCGAGGAAGATCTCGATCTGCGACTCTTGCGGATTGAAGTAAGCGATGTGCTTGAAACGCTGTAGATCGAAGGTCGCCTCGAGCTCGCGGTTGACGACCTGAAGGATGTTGCAGCTGAACTGCGCAGTTACCCCGGCGCTGTCGTTGTAGGCCGCCTCGAGCACGTCGATCGGCTTCACCAGATCGACCCCGAGGAGGAAGTGATCGCCGGCATCGACGTGGGCACGTACGTCGGCGAGAAACGCCGCCGTCGCCTGCGGCGTCAGATTTCCGAGCGTGCTGCCGAGGAACAGCACCAGGCGGCCGGTGCCGACGGGGAGGCGATCGAGGCCGCGGCTGTAGTCGCCGACGATGGCGTGGACCCGCAGCTTGGGGTACTCGCGCACCAATGTCATGGCCGTCCGCCGCA
>Ga0068862_100004372_pt1 | contig 11954 bp, 9 predicted proteins | sample KBSSwiS52_FD_66598 | JGI IMG/M metagenome (GOLD analysis project Ga0068862, IMG submission 66598) | Switchgrass rhizosphere microbial communities from Kellogg Biological Station, Michigan, USA - KBS Switchgrass S5-2 | ecosystem: Host-associated > Plants > Roots > Rhizosphere > Soil ... | reverse complement strand
TTTAAAAATGAAATTGACCCGGAAAATATTTTTATTCCGCCACTGCTGTTTCAGCCATTTGCAGAAAATGCCATCTGGCATGGATTGATGCATAAACAAGGCCATGGGCATCTTGAAATTGCATTAAGCATAGAGAAAAAAATATTAACCTGTATGATTACTGATGATGGTATTGGCAGAAACGAAGCTGCAACGATTAAAAGCAGATCAGCAGAAAAACAAAAATCAATGGGTCTGCAGATCACCACTGAACGTTTAGCGCTGCTTAACCCCGACATGGATGAACAGACCTTTTTCAATATTGAAGATATCACTGACGATGAAGGTAATGTTGCAGGCACACGGGTAATTCTAAAAATGCAGTATAAGGATGTGATTGAAGCTTTTGCATGACATATGAAATATAATACTCAATGATTACAGCCACCATTGTTGACGATGAGCCTTTCTGTTGTGAAAGCTTAGCCACTTTGCTGGAGCGTTATTGCCCCGCTATTAAAGTGCTTGACATCTGTTATTCTGGTGCCGCAGCATTACAATCCATTACTGAACACAAGCCACAAATACTTTTTTTAGATGTCGAAATGCCACATATGAATGGCTTTGAGTTGTTGGAAAAATTACCTGAAATAAACTTTGAATTAATTTTTACTACCAGCTACGATCAGTATGCTATTAAAGCAATACGTTTTAGTGCGCTTGATTATTTATTAAAACCTATTGACCGCGAAGAGTTGCAAAAGGCAGTGCAAAAAGCAGCACAACGTATGCATCACCCGCTTCCCCAGCAAATAGAAATTCTTTTACAGAAATTGAATCATCCTGTTTTACCTATTTACAAAATAGCGATACCTACAATGGAGGGACTCCAAATGGTTTTTGTTGATTCTATAATCAGTTGTACATCCGATAGTAATTACACCATCCTTCATTTAAAGAATAAACAAAAAATAACCGCTTCACGCACCCTAAAAGAAATTGAAGAAATGCTGGAAGATTATTCTTTTGCAAGAGTTCATCATTCTTATCTTGTTAATTTGAACGAAGTTGAAAAATACGTGAAAGGAGAAGGCGGTTATCTCGTAATGAGCGATGGCTCTACTGTAGATGTATCAAGAGCCAGGAAAGATATGCTTCTTAATAAGTTGCGACCTAACAAGCATTAACACATAAGGCATCCCGGATTAATCCCTGATTTTTTTATCTGCAATCTGTTACTTTAATTACAAGCAGTTACGCAATTGACTTATTGACACCCGCAGTGTATTAAACATTCAGGTGGTTATTGAAGATGAGGAATAATATTTTAAATCGATTATGTTTCCGGGTAATGGTTTTTTATTCCAATGGTTATGGATAATCAACGCCGCACCAATTGCAGAAGCCTGGGAAACAGATGCAGCATATATTTCCATTTCGGGAAATGAAGCGGCTAATAAAAACATATATATATTGTTCTTACTGAACCCTCCATCAACAAATATTCTCCTGGCTCCGGTTCCGTTTATGACGAATTGTGTGGATTTTTTTTGCTGGACAATAATATCGTACATCAGTTGGTGATACGCCTGCCCATAATTATCAAATGATGATAGCTCTCGCTGTGAAAAGATCGATATATGAGTGGTATCCTGTTTTTTTAAAAAAGGGATAACAAGATTATTTTTTTTTAGAGCTGAAACAATTTCGGGATCATATTCAACAGAGGTATAATAATCTGAAGGCATATTAAAATATGCCGATAACTTTTTAACCTGCTGTTCATGCTCATTGCCGGCAAATAACCTGGAAGCTTTTACCGGGTTCCCCTCGTAGGAAAGGTAACAAAGGCAATCATCTTTTAATTCTTCAACGGTTAACGGAGTATGATTAAAAGGGTTTAAGCTAATGCACCAGGTGCCGGTTGAAATTAAAACAAATGGATAATTAAAACTGGTAAGATATGGCAGCAGGGCCGCTGAACTATCATGTAAACCAATACCCACAACCGCCTTATTTTTTTTGAGAGAAATATTTACCGGCTTCTCTCCATCACATACGGGGGGTAATAATTTTTGAATGCCTTCACTTTCCACCCAGTTGTGATAGGTACTCTCTTTAAAATTCCACAAATTGGTATGACAACCAATGCTGGTAATTTCCGAGCATATTTTTTTCGATATAATAAAGCCCAGGTATTGCGGAAGGTGTAAGGACCATTTTATGGCTTTAAACAGCTCCGGACGGCTGTGTTTTAAATAATACAACTGCATCCCCGAATTTAAATTGCCTAATACGGGTGAAGCTGTTTCAATGGATAATTTATCTTTACCACCATACTTCATATAGAACTCCTCCTGCAATGCAGGAGGATAAGGCTTGAGATAATTATACAAAGGTAAAAATGCCTTATTATTTTTATCGAGGTGAACAAAACTTGCTCCATAAGCGGAAAAATTAATTCCGCGAATGATAAATTCAGGCATCGTCATTATCCGGTGAAAAGTATCTTTCACCCAACGGGTAAGTTCGTTAATATCCTCACAGGGAAAGCCATCCTCATCTACTGTCTCTGCCATTGTAACAGATTCTTCAAAAACAATCTTATACTGTTCATTAAACAGGAATATTTTTTTATTGGTTTTGCCAATATCGAATATAGCTATCACTGGCAATACACTCATAAATTATAAGCCGGTTACCGTGGTTTTAAATCCCCTTTCTTTGATCAGCTGTTCCCTCACTTTTTCTTTTCTATAAACCCCGAGGGGTTGTAAAGCGCCCGAAGAGCGTAGGCGCGCTTCGGCTACAAGGGCTCTTACATCAGTGCGAAAAGCATTTTGTAAAATTTCCTGTGCCGAAGCCACATCATTATTAGCCTGTGCTGCTGATAGCTTTTCTTTATCGACTAAAAGGGCCTCTGCATAAGAAATCATGATGGCCTCAACAGATTGTAATAAATCTTCAAGGGGGTCCTTTACATTATGAGATGCATCAATCATCCAGCCTAAATCCGTTGCATGGTTCATGCCTTTTGTGTCCATTCCATCAATGAGTTCATTGAATATTAAAAAAAGCTGGTAAGGCTTGATGCTTCCTACAGTAAGATCATCATCTCCATATTTTGAGTCATTGAAATGGAAACCGCCTAGTTTTCCTTCCATCAACAACAGTGAAACAATCTGCTCTACATTTGCGTTGGGCAAATGATGCCCGAGATCTACCAGGGTATATGCTTTTTCGCCCAGCTTGTTGGCATACAATAATGACTGCCCCCAATCTCCAACAGTAGTGGAATAAAAATTAGGTTCATAGGCCTTATACTCAACATAGATTTTCCAATCAGTGGGTAAAGCCGCATAGATTTCTTTTAACCCTTCCAGTGTATTTTGAAATGCATGGCGAAAGTTTAACTGGCCCGGAAAACATGAGCCATCTGCAAGCCATACGGTCAGAGAGTTTGATCCCAATTGAACACCATGATTAATAACCTCAATATTATGGTTTACTGCCTGCTTACGAACATTTTTGTTTACATGCTGTAATGAACCGAATTTATAACTGTACTGCTGATCAGGCTGGTCCTGGAAAGTATTTGAATTCACCGCATCAAAACGCAAATTAAGTTTAGAAGCCAACGCTTTTATCGAATTTATATCTTCGGGGATATCCCATGGAATATGCAACGATATAGCACCACTTGATTGATTCAATGCGTGTATCAGCCCTATATCTTCCATCTTTTCTTTCAGACTTCGGGGCTCACCTCCGCCGGGAAACCTTCCAAACCTGGTTCCACCGGTTCCCAATGCCCAGCTTGGAATCGTTACCTGGAAATTGATAAGCTTTTCTAAAATATAATCCGTGTTTTTAATACCCGAAGCAATGAAATCAAAGTTACGTTGATGTTCCGCCAATAAGGGCTGATTGTAATTACTAATAACAGATTTCTCTATGAACATATTCTATCATTTTTATTTAATTACGGAAGGTAAAATACTTCTTTTAAAGGTATACTAACGGGTGAATGGTCTGCATTACATTCCATAATATCCTTCATGTAAAACCACCATTTTTGCATTACAGGATGTGTAGCCAAATTTTTAATAAGTCCGGTATCTGCGGCTTTCAATACCCCAAAAAGGTTATTGCTGGTTTCATCTAAAAAAATATGGTATTCACTAATGCCACTTGTTTTTAATAACTGACGCAGTTCAGGCCACAACTTATCATGACGTCGTTTGTATTCGGCCTCAAAGCCCTTGTGAAGCTGCATTTTAAATGCGATTGTGTGCATTGATTTAATTTGGAAGTTAATTTAAACAACTGGTCAGGAGATTCCAGGATTATTGGAATTTGAATTTTTTTAAACCGGGAATCATCCCTTCCAAAAGACCATACAATCATCGATTCATTATAATGCCTTTTCCTTTTCAAAAAAACTAAACACATTCTATAACCAGTTGCCTTATTTTATTGCATTACCGTATCCTACAAGCATTACAGATAAAATGATTGTAATTACCCCGATAATTATTGTTCTGCGCGTCCGGTTGCTTACGCCTTTCCACTCCTTTAGGGCAAAGCCCCATAAGTTGGCCACGAGTATGATGAATGCCATATGTAATATCCATGAACTTGCGCCGTTGCCGAGTTTGCTTTCGCCCATTCCGTAAAAGAAAAATTGCAGAAACCATGTGGTTCCTGCTATGGCACAGAATAAATAATTTCTTGCCAGCGATATCCCTGGTTTTGTGTAATCGCCGAAAGTTCTATTGCGGGCATTTAAAAATAAACACCAGATTAAGTTAGTTGTGAGCCCACCCCACAGCAATACTATATAGATGACATTATTCCGATATAAAAAATTTACGGTTTCCAAAGGATGCGCCGACTTCCATATTTGATTTGCAGTTTCGGCCATGGAGGAGCCGGCTTCGATACCATAATTAAAACAGGCGCTGAGAATGCCTGAGATAATACAGACTATTAAACCTTTTACGAGACTGAATTCTTTCACACTTTCTTTCTTCTTTTCGTCAGAAAGTTCTTTCTCTTTTAAAACACCGGCTTTACCACACAAATAAATACCCGTTAAACATACTGCTACACCAACCAGAACAATTCGTCCCCAGGATGTAGTAAGAAGATCGTTGAAAGTTGTTTTGCCCGCCTGCGGATGAAAATTATAATAAATCGAAGGAACAAGTGAGCCAAATGCCGAAGTAAAGCCGAGCAAAACAGAATTACCAAGTGACATTCCCAGGTAGCGCATGCCTAATCCATACATTAATCCGCCGATCCCCCAAAGTAATCCCCAAAAGTAAGTCCACCAAAATGTGGATTGGGGTGTTTGTTTAATAATATCGGCAAAGTGAGGTATAGTGAGCCATGCGGCAATTGGGGGAACAAGTAGCCACGAGAACAATCCTCCAATAAGCCAGTAAGACTCCCATGACCAGGCCCGTACCTTTTTGTAAGGAACATAAAAACTCCCGGATGCGAAACCGCCGATGAAGTGGAAAATTATACCTATGATAACCTGCATATTTATTTGTACGACTTTAATATTTATGATGCTATGAGAATCATAAGGGTGGGAGATTAAAAGTTGATGTTAATATAAAAAGTTTAGTGTTTTTGTAAAATTTACAACAATCGTTTTGTAAATATAAAATCTCCGGGTGTAAAAATTTTTTAAATTTGAAAAGATTAGATATCGGAGATGAAAATTAGGTGGTCTGTATAGAAATCTTACAGGTACTGCATCTGTTGGTCCATCGCGATTTATCGAAGTTATCAATGCCGCCCGTTAAATTTATATAAATAATAGAAATATGATTGCAAGATCCTGGCACGGAAAAACAAAAACAGCCGATGCTGTAGAATACCGTAAATACGTGATAGAAACAGGCATCACGCACTTAACCGAAACAAAAGGAAACCTCGGTGCTCAAATATGGCAACAGGAGGAAGGAGTAATCACACATATCATTGTAGTCTCCTGGTGGGATAACTATGAAAATATTAAGTTATTTGCCGGTGAGGATTTTACTATAGCCAGGTATTATGAAGAAGATAAAAGATATTTGCTGGAAATGGAACCGCATGTGCAGCATTATGAATGTTATGACTTCCAGAAGGACTAACCCGGGTCATCCATGTAAACTATTTGCCAGCCGTTTTATAAACCTTGCGCACGGCTGATCACATTGAAGCGTTCTTTCTCTTGTGATTACTGTTCTTACACCTTAATTAATTAGCCGTAAGATGGTGATCCAATTTGTCCAATTTTAGAAATCTCATTCGTTATAAGGTATTCAAAATTATCGGGACTTGTCCCTGGATGAGTATTATTGGATCCTCCGGTATTTTCAACCAGGCTTATTGATATGAATGTCAACGGAGAAGAAAATTATATAAATTAAAATGAAAACAAAATCGATCAAACTGACTATAACATTTATCTCAACAATTTAAAAGAAAGTTGACATTATGAAAAGATATTTTTTGATAGGCGGCCTTGTTACTTTTGTCGTCATTTTTAACCTGGGATATGTTTTCCATGAAATTCTTATGGGTCGTTTTTTTAGGGAACATATCGGTGCAATTCAACGCGAAACCTATATCATTCCCCTGATTGCATTGGCATTTATTCTTTACATAGCCTTCCAGGCTTATTTCCTGCCGGTTTATTTTGAATACACCTCTGAGAAGTATAAATGGGGATTAACGGGGACAGCAATTATCTTCGGAGCCCTCACAGGTTTTCTCTGGGATGGTTTGCAGGGGGGACTTATAGAGGTAGCTACTTTTAAAATGCCGATGATTGTATTTTGGTACGACTCGGCCTATCACACCCTTGAGGGGGTCATAACCGCTTTACTGCTTGCATTCTTTCATAAAAAATTCAGGAAAAATGGCATTGCTATGACTAAATAAACTTCGACACAGGTAAATTATAAGCTGAATGTCTGGGTGAAAAAGAGGATGTTAGTAAAAAAATTTTTTTTGTATTCCAAAACGTTGCTACATTTGCTAACAGTGTTAGGAAAAATAGCGGTATGGGAATAGCAGAACGTCGCTCAAGGCAAAAAGATGAAGTGAGAGCCAACATTCTTTCCACGGCCTGGCAAATGGTGAAGCAGGATGGCTGGCAATCACTTTCCATCCGTAAAATTGCGGATGCGATTGAATATAGTGTGCCTGTTATATACGATCATTTTCAAAATAAGGAAGCCATCCTGATGGAATTTGCCAAAGAAGGTTTCCGGTTGTTGTCAAAAAAAATTCAGCAGGCAAGTGCAAAATATAAAGATCCTGCTGAGCAGTTAAAAACCGTGGCAGACGCTTATTGGAATTTTGCATTTAAGAATAAAGAATATTACCAGTTGATGTATGGTTTGGGTATGGCTGGTTGCGAAATAGAAAAATGCTTTCCGGAGAGGGCTGATTTCAGGAATTTAGTGATGGAGCCTATCGCCGCAATAATTGCAAAAAGCAAAAATCCTAAGGTTAACCCATGTTTAAAATATTATACATTCTGGTCAATCCTGCATGGGCTAATATCTATTAAGAGCATGAGAAATTCTAATGTTTCGGATGAAGTGAATAAAATGGTAATGGATGATGCTATTGAAGGATTTATAAAAAACCTGGGTTAAAAATTTAGTTGTATAGTACAAACTAAGAGAAAGCAATGTCGCAATCAGCCCTGTAAATTGCCGCATTTGCACAGCGCCCCGGAATCAATTGACAGGTATTTTTGTGGTAAAATATTTGTGGTAAAATAAAAATTATTCAATAAAAATATAAATTAACTACGCAGCTATAAGCGTAAAGAATATCCTCCGTCGGAGGCAATAAACAGTATTTCAAAACATCTTGCTTCTTATTCATTAACCGGGAAATATTTATTATTTCCCCCATCAATAGTTTTTTATGCAAAAGTTTTTTAGAAAGAATTCACATCCACTTCAGGAGCTGGTTTTTGTATTTATTACAATGTTGGCTTTGCATTCCTGCAAATCATCTGCAGACAATTCACACATGGCCCAACCTCCACAATCCTTACCGGTGATATCCGTGGTTAGTATGCCCTCTACTACCTACCAGGAATATCCTGCATCATTGGAAGGAAGCAGGGATATTGAGATCCGTCCGCAGGTAGATGGTTATCTCGATAGAATTTATGTGGATGAAGGTGCCCGCGTAAAAAAAGGGCAATTATTATTTAAGGTAAATGCCCGACCTTATAGCGAGCAATTGAACAATGCAAATGCAATGTATGCTGCAGCAAAAGCCTCATTGGAAAATGCAGAGATAAATGTAAACAAGCTTCAGCCACTTGTTCAAAACAATGTAATATCAGATGTGCAATTAAAATCTGCGCAGGCTGCTTATAATGCGGCAAAAGCAAATGTGGCGCAGGCAGCCGCAGCTGTGCAATCAGCAAGGATCAATGTTGGTTATACTTTTATCACTGCACCAGCCAATGGATATGTGGGAAAAATTCCTTTAAAAACAGGAAGTCTTGTACGTGAATCAAATGATGATCCTCTAACTGTTATTTCCGAAACAAAAGATATCCGTGCTTATTTCTCAATGAGTGAAGTTGCCTTTCTTCAATTTAAAGATTTGTTTCCTGGTAAGACGTTTGAACAAAAAATAAAACAAATGCCGCCCGTAGAATTGATATTGGCGACTGACAGTGTTTATCCTGAGAAGGGAAAAGTAGAATTGGCAGAAGGACAATTCAACAAGACAACCGGCGCAATTAATTTCCGTGCAACATTTCCCAATGCACAAGGAACACTGCGTTCAGGTAATACTGGCAAAATAAGAATTGCAAGAAAGCTTAATAATGCAATCATAGTACCACAGGAATCAACTTTTGAATTACAAGACAAAATATTTGTATATACGGTTGCCGACAGTAATAAAATAGTCACCAAACCAATTACTGTAAGTGGCAAAAGCGCTAATTATTATTATGTTTCAAACGGGGTAAGCCCGGGGGAGAAGATTGTTTTATCCTCTCAATCTACCTTAATGATGGGTGGTCTAAGAGATGGAATGCCTATAACACCTCAAATGGTTTCAACCGACAGTTTGCTAAGGGCAAAACCGCTTTAATAAATTCACCATTCACATGCTGATAATGCTGAAGCTATTGTCAGTAACAAAATTTTATATCAATGCTAAAACGATTTATAGAACGACCGGTATTATCAACGGTGATTTCAATCATCCTTCTTTTGTTGGGCGGATTGTCCTTATTTACTTTGCCGGTGACCTTGTTTCCAGACATTGCACCACCAAGTGTGCAGGTAACGGCGGTTTATCCCGGAGCCAATTCTGAAGTCGTAGCCCGTACAGTGGCTACTCCAATAGAAGAAGCTGTGAACGGCGTAGAAAATATGACCTATATGACTTCCAATTCAAGTAATGATGGAAGCATGAATCTAACTGTGTTCTTTAAACAAGGCACTAACCCCGATATTGCAGCGGTAAACGTTCAAAACCGGGTTTCAATAGCCAATAGCCAGTTGCCACCGGAAGTAATACAGGCTGGCGTTTCTACACAAAAGGTACAAAACAGCTTTTTAATGTTTACGGGACTATATAGTGAGGATAGTGCAAAGTACGACGAGCTTTTTCTGGAAAATTATTTAAGAATAAATGTCATTCCACAGTTACAGCGCATTTCGGGGGTAGCACAGGCTGTTTTGTTTAGTTCTAAAAACTACTCCATGCGTATTTGGCTGAAACCTGACAGGCTTACTGCCAATAACCTTTCACCACAAGATGTTATAAATGCAATTAAAGATCAGAATATAGAAGCTGCACCCGGTCGCCTGGGTCAAAGCACCCCTGAATCATTCGAATACATTATAAAATATAAAGGTAAAGTTAACAGGAACGAAGATTATGAAAATATGGTAGTGAAAGCAAACAGCGATGGTTCTGTTTTGCGTTTAAAAGACATTGCACGGATAGAATTTGGCGCCTACACTTACTCTTCAAACAATAAACTGAATGGTTTCCCTGCCTCGGGTTTTGGTATTATACAAACCCCTGGTTCTAATGCCAATCAAATTATTACCGAATTGGAACGCCAGTTAAGAAATTTTTCTGCCGGTTTACCTGCAGGTATGAAGTTTAAAGTGATGTACAACTCCAAAGAATTTTTGGATGCTTCCACAAAGCAGGTAAAAGAAACATTGATTATTGCGTTTATACTGGTGGCACTTGTCGTTTTTATTTTTCTGCAAGACATTCGTTCCACTCTCATTCCTGCTATTGCTGTTCCGGTTGCAATTATTGGTACCTTTTTCTTTTTACAATTATTCGGGTTTAGCATTAACCTGCTTACATTATTTGCGCTGGTATTAGCAATAGGTATTGTGGTTGACGATGCTATTGTGGTAGTAGAGGCCGTGCATACTAAAATGGAACGTACCGGATTGCCGGCCCGGGAGGCTACTATTCAAACCATGAGTGAAATTTCGGGAGTAATTGTTTCCATTACGTTGGTGATGGCGGCTGTGTTTATTCCTGTAAGTTTTATGCAAGGTCCGGCAGGAGTGTTTTACCGGCAGTTTGCCATTACACTTGCTACCGCTATTGGTATTTCGGCTGTAAATGCCTTAACACTGACCCCTGCTTTATGCGCTTTGTTTTTAAAAAATGTACATACAGATGAACATGGTAAAAAGAAGGGTTTCGGTGCCCGCTTCTTCACAGGATTTAATGCGGCTTTTAAAGCAACTACTCAACGTTATGTAGGCAGCGTTCGATTTTTGACCCGTCATAAATGGGTAGGTGTTTTGGGTTTGATTGTGATCGCTGTCGGCTGCTTTATATTAATAAAGAAAACGCCGACAGGATTTATTCCTGAGGAAGATCAGGGTTTTATTATAGCAGTTACTCAAACGCCAGGTGGCAGTTCATTAAGCAGAACTACAAACGCTACTGATCAAATAAGCAAAACTGTGTTGCAGGACGGAGCTGCAAGTGACGTATGGAACGTGAACGGAATGAACTTTGTCACCTTTGCGTTTGCTTCGCCCAATGCCGCAGTTTTTTCACGCTTAAAACCAATAAAGGAAAGAGGGCCGGTAACAAATCCCAACCAAATTGCCGGAAGGCTAATTGGTAAAACAAGCCAGGTACATGATGCACTTACCATCTTCGTTAACTTTCCTACGGTACAAGGTTTTGGAAACGTAAGTGGCGTTGAAGTAACACTGCAGGACAGGACAAGCGGTCCATTAGACAAATTAGCTGGCACAGCATGGGGGTTTGTGGGCCGTTTAACTCAGCGAAAAGAAATAGCCTCAGCCTTCACCACTTTTAATACCAGTAATCCACAATATAACATTGAGGTTGATTATGAAAAAGCAAACCAATTAGGTGTAGGCATTAGTGATCTTATGAATTCTCTGCAAATCTTTTATGGAAGCACCTTTGTTTCAGACTTTAACCGTTTCGGAAAATATTATCGTGTAATGGCACAGGCCGATGTGTCTTACCGAACCGATGTCAATTCTTTAAATGGCATTTATGTAAAGAATAATTTGGGTTCAATGGTTCCGGTGACAACTATTGCAAAGTTTACCCGAACATACGGTCCCGAAACCGTTACCCGTAACAATTTATACAATGCAGTTGTCATTAACGCCTCGCCCAAACCGGGATATAGTACCGGGGATGTGATTAAAGCAGTTCAGGAAACGGCTAAAACTGTATTACCGCCAGGTTTCGGTTATGAATGGACAGGGATTACACGTGAGGAAATAGCGGCAGGAAGTCAGCAGACACTCATCTTCCTGCTCAGCATAGTATTCGTTTTCTTTTTATTAGCTGCGCAGTATGAAAGTTATATTCTTCCGTTTGCGGTAATACTTACTGTACCTGCAGGAATTCTGGGTGTGTTTGCGTTTGTAGGATTTGCCGGCCTGGATAATAATATT
>Ga0068862_100004369_pt1 | contig 11962 bp, 9 predicted proteins | sample KBSSwiS52_FD_66598 | JGI IMG/M metagenome (GOLD analysis project Ga0068862, IMG submission 66598) | Switchgrass rhizosphere microbial communities from Kellogg Biological Station, Michigan, USA - KBS Switchgrass S5-2 | ecosystem: Host-associated > Plants > Roots > Rhizosphere > Soil ... | reverse complement strand
GGGAAGCGGACCTGGCCGCAGGCGTCGCATTCCTGGATGACCAGCCGGCGCGCCTTCGCCGCCTGCCAGAAGGGCGCGGTGTCCGGGTCGTCGGTTCTCGGCAGGATGTTGGTCATGGTCCCTCCCTCGGCCGCGCCCATTCCCGATCCGGCCTCTTTGGCGGCGATCCTAACGCCATCATGAGTGTGCGCAACGCTGCGGGGGCCGGGTGAAGTGGTTGTCAGTCGCCCGCCCGGGCTCCTAGTCTGCCGGATCCAAGCTGATCGGGGACGACCCGGTCCGGTCCGGGAGGGGACATGAGCGAGTTCATCGGGGTCGGCGTCGAGCGCAGGCAGGGGATCGGCATCGTCACGATCAGCAATCCTGCGCGCCGGAACGCCTTCTCGCCAGACCTGCGCCGGGAGCTGACGGCGAAGCTCCAGGATCTGGTCAACGACAGCGCGATCCGCGCGATCGTGCTGCGTGGCGAAGGCGAGCATTTCTGCGCCGGCGCCGACGTCTCCGGCCCCAGGGGCGCCGCGCCCTCGCGCACGCTCGTGCAGCACCGGGAGAACAACAAGGAGATCAACCGCCTGACGCAGATCATCGCCGGCGGCCCGAAGCCGGTGATCGCCGCAGTGGAGGGCGCGGCGGCGGGCGCCGGCATGGGCATGGCGGTGGCCTGCGACGTGATCGTCGCTTCGCGCACCGCCCGCTTCGTGCCGCTGTTCACCCGGCTGGGCCTCGTGCCTGAGCTCGGCAGCCTCTATACGCTCGCCCAGCGGATCGGCGCGTCGCGGGCGCGGCGCCTGCTGATGGCGTCCAAGCCACTTAGCGCCGAGCAGGCCTACGAGATCGGCATGGTCGACGAACTGGTCGAACCGGGGCAGGCGCTGGAAAAGGCGATCGAAGTTGCGCACGAATATGATGAATGCGTGCCCCTTTCCGTCGCCCTGGTGAAAGAGGCCTTCGCCAATGGGATCCCCAACATCGCCGAGGCCGGGCGGATCGAGGTCGATTTCGTGCCGATGCTGAGCCGCACCGAGGACACGCGGGAGGGCATGGTCGCCTCCCGCGAGAAGCGGAAGGCGACGTTCACCGGGAATTGACGAACAGTTGGCGTCAGGCGTCCGGGTGAGTAGCCTCCCAAAGCCGCACCAGAGAAGAAGCATTCGGGAGGGCTCATTGGGGTCCGACGCGTCAGGAACAGCCGCCGCCGACAGGGCCGACCGCGCCTTGCGTGAAAAGTATCGTCTCGAGCGCGAGCGCCGCCTGCGCGCCGATGGGATTGATCAGTACGTCCACCTCGCGGGCCGGTACGCCCACTACCTCGACGACCCGTACGCCGCGCCGGCCTCGCCGCGCGCGCCCCGGGAGGAGCAGGTGGACGTGCTCATCGTCGGGGCCGGGTTCGGCGGCATGCTCGCCGCCGTGCGCCTGCAGGACGCCGGAATTCGCGACATCCGGCTTATCGACAAGGCCGGCGACTTCGGGGGGACCTGGTACTGGAACCGCTATCCGGGCATCGCCTGCGACACCGAGAGCTACATCTACATGCCGCTGCTCGAGGAGATGGGCTATGTGCCCACGCGCAAATACGCGCCCGGGCCCGAGATCTTCGAATATTCCCGCCGCATGGGCGAGCGGTTCGACCTCTACAATAGGGCGCTGTTCAGGACCGAAGTCACGGAGATGCGCTGGGGGGACGACGAGGCGCGCTGGCTCGTCCGGACCGATCGCGGCGACGCTCTGAGCGCGCGCTTCGTGGTGCAGGCCGCGGGCCGGCTGCATCTGCCGCAACTGCCGGGCGTCCCGGGGATAGAGGCGTTCAAGGGGCGCAGCTTCCACACCAGCCGCTGGGATTACGCCTACACCGGCGGCGACCACACCGGGAACCTGACCGGTCTTGCGGACAAGCGGGTCGGGATCATCGGCGCCGGCGCCACCGCCGTGCAATGCGTGCCGCACCTGGGCGCCTGGGCCCAGCACCTCTACCTTTTCCAGCGGACACCGGCCCCGGTCGACTGGCGCAACGACCGCCCGACCGACCCGGACTGGGCGAAGACCCTGGGGCCCGGCTGGCAGCGGGAGCGGGTCGAGAACTTCGACGCCGTCATCTCGGGGCTCAAGGTCGAGGCCGACCTGGTCAATGACGGCTGGACCGACCTGATCCCCAATGTGCGCCTGGCGGCGTTCAAGAAGATCCAGGCGGGCGAGCAGGTGGACGATCCGGCCGCCGTCATCCAGGAGGCCGAGGACAAGCGGATGCAGCGGATCCGCGGCCGGATCGACGCCGTGGTGAAGGACCCGGCGACCGCCGAGGCGCTGAAGCCCTGGTATAACCAGGCCTGCAAGCGGCCGTGCTTCCACGACCATTACCTCGACACCTTCAACCGCCCGAACGTCACCCTGGTGGACACCCTGGGCAAGGGCGTCGAGCGGATCACCGAGCGCGGGGCGGTGGTCGCGGGCGTCGAGTACGAACTCGACTGCCTGATCTACGCGACGGGCTTCGAGTACAATTCCGACTATACCCAGCGGGCCGGCCTCGAGGCTTACGGGCGCGGCGGCCTGGCCCTGTCCGACAAGTGGAAGTACGGGGTTGAGTCCTTCCACGGCATGACCAGCCGCGGGTTCCCCAACTGCTTTTTCCTGATGTTCACGCAGTCGGGGCACAGCGCCAACGCCCAGCACATGCTCGACGTGAACACCCGCCACCTCGCCTACCTCGTGAGCGAGGTCATGGGCCGCCAGGCCCGGACGGTCGAACCTTCCGCCGAGGCGGAGGCGGACTGGGTCGACTTCATCTGCCAGCACATGGCGGGGCGGGAGACGGCGCTGAGGGAATGCACGCCCGGCTACATCAACAACGAGGGGCGCTTCGACCTGCGCTCGCGCAAGAACAGCCAGTTCGCCAATCCCGTCGCGTTCAAGAAGATGCTCGAGGACTGGCGCGCGCAGGGCGACCTGGAGGGCCTGGAGCTGACGAGTTAGGGCGGCTGCAAGGCGAGGATCATGGACGAAGCGCGAACCCTGAGCCCGGACGCGATGCCCGCGGTCATCCGCGGGTGGCTGCGGGACTACGCCGATCGGCTGCAGATCGAGGGCGCCGACGGCGCGGCCTGGACCTTCGAGGCGATCGAGGCCGAATCGGCGCGGGTGGCCCGGGGCCTGCTGGCGCAAGGCGTGGGCAAGGGTGGCCGCGTCGGCCTGATGCTGCCGAACGGGCCGGACTGGCTGATCGCCTTTTGCGCCATCACCCGCATCGGGGCCCTGGCCGTGCTGATGAGCACCTTCTTCAAGCCGCCGGAGATCGCGCACGCGCTTCGCCATGCCGATGTCGACACGCTGATCACCACCGACCGCTTCCTGTCGGCGGACTTTCCGGGCCGGCTGGAAGCGGCGCTGCCGGGGCTCGGCGAACGAACCGGCCGGCGCCCGCTGCGGCTGCTGGCGGCGCCGTTCCTGCGTGCGATCTGGGTATGGGGCGCGACCCAGCCCGCCTGGAGCCGCGGCGACGCCGCCGCGCTCATGGCCGGGGCGGAGCTGGAAGGGATCGATGCGCGCCTGCTCGAGGAGGTCGAATCGGAGGTCACGCCCGCCGACCTGGCCTTGATCATCTACACCTCGGGCAGCACCGCGGCGCCCAAGGCGGTGATACATTCACAGGGCACGCTCGTGCGGCATTCCCGCGCGGTGAGCCGCGACTTCATGGACGTCCGCGCGGGCGACCGCCTGATGAGCAGCATGCCATTCTTCTGGATCGGCGGGCTCGACCTCGCGCTGCTGGGGGTCAACCACTCCGGTGGGACGCACGTCGTGCCGGAAACGCCCACGCCCGCCGCCATGCTGCGGGCCCTGAGGGATCGCAACGTCACCCTTATCCAGCTGTGGACGCATGACGTGCAGGCGTTGATGAACCATCCAGACGCCCGGCCGGACGACTTCGCGCGGCTGCGGCCGACCTCGGCTCAACAGCTGGCGCTGTTCAAGCGCGCCGCGCCCGAAGCGACGCCCAACTCGCTGGGCATGTCCGAGACCTTCGGGCCGCACAGCGGGGAGCGGCCGGACGCGCCGCTGCCGGCCGGCCGGGCGGGGTCGTTCGGCCGCCGAATCGGGGCCATGGAACGGATCATCGTCGATCCCGCGACCGGCGAGCAGTTGCCCCCCGGGCGCGCCGGCGAACTGTGGGTGCGCGGTCCGTTCCTCATGCAAGGCATGTACAAGCTGGAGCGCGAGGAGATGTTCGAGCCGGACGGCTTCTTCCGGACCGGCGACCTGTGTTCCCTGAGCGAGGACGGCTACCTGTTCTTCACCGGGCGCAACACCGAGATGATCAAGACCAAGGGCGCCAACGTCGCGCCGCGGGAAGTCGAGGCGGTGCTGGCTGCGGCGCCCGGTGTCGCGGAGGCCACCGTCATGGGCTTGCCGGATCCGGAGGCCGGAGAGATCGTCGTGGCGGTCGTTGTGCCGCGCGAGGGCGCCGAACCCACCGAGGCCGCGCTCATCGAGCATGTCCGCGACCGGCTCTCCAGCTACAAGGTCCCCCGGCGCATCGTCTTCTTCCGGTTCGAGGAAATCCCGCGCACGGACAGCGCCAAGGTCCAGAAGCCGAAACTGCGCGAACTCGTGCTCGAACGGCTGAGCCAGACAATCTAGGCCAAGCGCGGGCGGCCGCGGCCGGAATTCACCGGGTCTCGGCTCGGCGGCCGCGCCCCGATCAGAGGCTGCGGATCGTGGCCAGGATGCGATCGGCCACCGCCGGCTCGCAGATCAGTAGGTCTGGGAGGTAGGGGTCGGCCTGATTGTAGAGCAACTGAGAGCCGTCAAGCCGCGAGACGTGGAGGCCATGCGCCGCGGCCACGCAGGCGGGCGCGCAGGAGTCCCACTCGTATTGTCCGCCGGAGTGGACGTAGGCGCAGGCCTCGCCGCGCAGCACCGCCATGGCCTTCGCGCCGGCGGACCCCATGGGCTTCAAGGTGGAATGCAGCGCCAGGGCGACAGCTTCGGCCTCGGCGGGCGGGCGGCTGCGGCTCACCAGCACGTCGCCGCAGCTGGGTTCGCCCGAGGGCTGCGCCGTGCCGGTGGCATGAACCAGGTCCAGGGCGGGCAGGGCCACCGCGCCGGCCGCCGGCTCGCCATTGACGCACAGCGCCACATGGACCGCCCAGTCCGACCGGCCCTCGGAATACTCCCGCGTCCCGTCCAGCGGATCGATGATCCAGACCCGGGCCTTGGCGAGGCGGCCGGGGTCCGCGGCCTCCTCTTCGGAGAGGATGCCGTCGTCGGGCCGCAAGGTCCGCAGCGCGCCCATCAGGAAGGCGTTGGCGACGGAATCGCCCAGCGCGCCCAGCGCCTTGCCCTCGACCACAGCGCTCTGCCGCAGCTGCATCAACAGCTGCCCCGCGGTCTTGGCCAGCCGCGCCGCCAAGCCGTGGTCATCCTCGGTGACGGTCATGGTCCGCTCCTTCCCCGTTGAGCCCTGCATAACGCAATAGACCGATCGGTCAAGGCATTGCGGAGACCTTCTGGGCTCAGTCTTTGCCGGACCGGCGTGCGACCACGTCGCGGTATAGCTCGACGTAGGCCTCGGCGAACTTGACCTTGCAGGGGCCGGTAATGGCTAGACGCCGCCGGTTGTCGTTGTTGTTGCCCTTGGGCGCGCCCGCCACCGGCCTGACGTTCAGCTTGGCCTCGGTTCCGCACAGCGCCTGCAGATGCTTGAGCACTTCCTGCGTGACGATCACCTCGTCGCCGCCCCAGTTGGTGATGGTCGCGGGCACGGTCGCAACCTCCAGCAAGGCGTGAACCTGCTCCTGCATGTCTCGGGTGTGGATCGGCGCGTGCGGATTGGGATCCCACGGCACGACGACCTCCCCGCCCCCCAGAACGGTTTCGATCATATTCGAATAGTAGGCGCCTGGAACCCCCACCACCGTGTTGAGCCTGGCGATCGTCGTCGGCAGGTTGAAGGCGCGGGCGCAGAACCGGGCCACCGCCTCCAGACCTAGCTTCGTCGCGGGGCTGGTCGCCGCGTAGGGGGTCGCCCCACGCCCCACGGGATCGGTCTCGGCGTAGGGATGAAAGGGATCGTCGTGCGGCGTGTAGACGCCCTGGGAGGAGACCACCAGAGCGGACCTGGCGTTGCGGCAATGGTGCAGGATCAGGCCGGCCCCCTCGACGTTCACGCGCACGGCCTCCTCGAGCTGGTCCAGCCCCGCGCGCATCCAGGCGAAATGCGCCACGCGCGTGAAGTCGACCGGCAGGCCTTCGAACTGGCCGGAGCCGATGTCCGCAGCGAACGGCCGGATCCCGGCGGCCTCGACCTCCGCGCGCTGCTTAGGGTCGGCGAAGCGGGCGAGGCCCCAGACCTCGTTGTCCCTGGCCAGGGCGCGCGCGACCGGCAGGACCGCTTTGCCCGTCACGCCCGTGACGAGAATCTTCTCTCCCGACAGCATGTTCTCTCCCTCGCGTGGGGTCCTGCGCCGCAACAGCTTGCGCTCGGTGACTGCCGGTGTCGACTGGATGTAAGTGACGCACTGTCATTATAATGGGCGCGTTGGTCGATTCCCATGCGTGTTCCCCCCGACGAAAGTGGGAATTCCCCCTTGATTTCCGCACTGGCTGTGGCTGCAATCGCGCCATTGACGCCTACAATTTTGTAGCGCCGTCATAATAAGGGAGTGGCTCTGCGCCTGCTCCCGCCGAGGGGGAAATGACCAGATCCAAGCTCATGAGCAGCGCGCTCGCCGTGGCCGCAACGGCCGCCGCCGTTCCTGCGCTCGCCCAGCCTGCGACGCCGTCGCCGGCGGCGATCGAGGAAGTCATCGTCACCGCACGGCGCGTGGAGGAGAGCGCCCAGGAAATCCCGATCTCCATTTCGGTGGCCTCGGGCGAACAGCTGAGGGCGAACAACGTCGTCGACCTGCGCAGCCTGCAGAATTTCACCCCTGGGGTGCTGATCCGCGGCGGCACGTCCGATCCGGCCGGCTCGACCGTCGTGATGCGCGGCATCGGGGCGGCCGACACGCTGCTGACGACGGACACCTCGGTAGGGGTCTACATCGACGGCGTCTACCTGCCGCGCACCGTCGGCCTTCGCGGCCTGCTGCAGAACCCGGAGGAAGTGGCGCGAATCGAGACCCTGCGCGGCCCGCAGGGCACGCTGTTCGGGCGCAACACCACCGCCGGCGCCCTGAACGTCACCACGGTCACGCCTGCGTCGGTCTTCTCCGCCTACGCAACCGGCACGGTTGGAACGGACTCGATCTACGAGGTGACCGGCGGGGTCAATATTCCGCTCGGGGAGGGCGTGGCCTTCAGAATCGGCGGCGTGCACCGCGAGGAGGGCGGCGTCGGCCGCGCCTCGGACGGACGTGAGGTCGGAACCCTGAACCTCGACGCCGTGCACGCCAGGATTCGACTGGGGTCCGGGCAGCGGTTCACCGTCGACGTTTCCGGCGACTACCAGCGCAGCGAAACCTCGAACCTCTTCAAGCTGGGCGAGCTCTGCGGCCAACCCGGCGTCAATTGCGCGGCGCTCACCAACACCGCCGCGGCGGGCGCTGCGCCCAATCCGTCCTACGTCGGGGGCGCCGCGGCGCGCTATATCGCCGAGGTCGTGCGCGGACTGCCGGTCGCGTGCCGGACCACGGCGGCAGGCGTCGGGGCCTGTCCTGCGAACGCACCCTCGGTCATCGCGGCGGCGAACGCCGAGTTGCTCGGATACGCCTCGGGGAGCCCCTATCTAACCTACGGCACGGGCTTCGACGTCGGCGCCTCGGAAGCAAGCCGCATCGGAATCACCGGCGCTTACGAATTTTCGGATTCGCTGACGCTGAAGTCCATCTCCGGCTACATCAAGACTGACCGTTCGGCCCTGCAGGATCTCGACGGGACGCCTTACCCAATCCTGGTCTCGAACAACGAGCAGCAGGACGAGACCTTCACTCAGGAAGTCCAGCTGCTGGGCGACTATGATCGCTTTAACTTCGTGCTCGGTGGGTTCGCCAACTGGGAGGATGGGTTCGAGTTCGGTCCGCAGTACAGCCTCGCGCCCTTGACCAACGCCCCGATCACCATCGTGGCCGGGGACGTGAAGAACAAGAGCCACGCCGCCTTCGGACAGGTGAACTTCGACGTGACGTCGCGCCTGACCCTCACGGGCGGACTTCGCTATACGAAGGAGACCCGCCAGCTGGTCTCGCGCAACCACGCGGGCGGGCCGCGCGCGGACGTGCTGGTGAATGTAGCCTCGGTGGTCGGCACCACGGCCAACGTCGCTGCGCCTTACACCGCCTGCTCGCTGCCGGGCACGTTGCTGGACGTCCTGCCGAGCCCGCTGGCCGGCGGCGGCGCGCCAGGCGTCTGTCAGATCTCGCTGAAGAACAGCTATTCCGACGTCTCGTGGCTGGCCTCGGCCGACTACAAGGTCACGGATGACGTCCTGGTCTTCGCCAAGGCCACCAAGGGCTTCCGATCGGGCGGGCAGCAGCTGCGCGGCTCCTCGATCCCGGCCAGCTTCCTGCCGTTCGCGCCGGAGTCGCTACTGTCATACGAGGTCGGCCTGAAGTCGACCTTCCTCGACCGCCGCGCCCGGCTGAACGTCTCCGGCTGGTGGAGCGACTACAAAGACATCCAGAAATCGGTGATCGTGCTGACCCCCAGCGGCAACGCCACCGTCACCCAGAACGCCGCGGCCGCCACACTCTACGGGGTGGACCTCGAGGGAACCCTGATTCCGGTCGAGCGCCTGACGCTCAACGGCACGCTCAGCTACGTCCACGCGGAATATGACAAGTACATCGACGGCAACATCGACCGCACCAAGGAGCCTTTCACCGGCACGACGGGCGTGCCCAAATGGACCTACTCTGTGGGGGCGCGTTACGTCGTGCCGATGGACATGGGCGACCTGACGTTCCAGCTGAACTACCACTGGCAGGACAAGATGGTCACGTATCGCCAGCCGCTCACCCCGAACAGCACCCCCTGCTGCAACGTGTTCGCCAATCCGGCCCTGGCCGAGACCATGGGCGCGTACGATGACCTGTCTGGACGCATCAGCCTGAACCTCGATGCGTGGGACGCCACGGTGTCGGTGTTCGGAAGCAACCTCACCAACGAGGTGGTGCTGCTGCCCGGACAGGATCTGAACGCCACCGGCTACCGCGCCGTCCTCCCGCAGCGCAAGCGCACCGTCGGCGTGTCGATCCTGAAGCGTTTCGGAGGCTGAACATGCTCAAGGGACACAGGATCCTGCTGACCGGTCTGACGGGACAGGTGGGCGGGACCTTTGCGGACGTGCTGGCGCCGCACAACGAGGTGTACGGCCTGGCGCGGTTCACCCGCCCGGGCTCGCGCGAGCACGCCGAGCACGCCGGCGTGAAGACCATCGTCGGCGACCTCGCGGCCAACGACCTCGACGAGGTTCCGACCGACATCGACTATGTGATCCACCTGGCCGCCAACACCAAGCCCGGCGCCGCCGAGGTCGGAATGGTGCAGAACGCCGAGGCGACCGGTTTCCTGATGCACCGGTGCCGGGGGGCGAAGGCCTTTATCCATGTGTCGAACAATTCGCTCTACGCCCAAGATCCCGACCCGATGCATCGCTACAAGGAGACCGACCACGTCGGCGGGAACTCGCCCCATTCGCCGAACTATGGCCCGACGAAGCTCGCGGCCGAGGGCGTGGTGCGGTTCCTGTGCCGGCTCTACGACCTGCCCAGCGTGATCGCGCGCCTCAACGTCTCCTACGGCAGCGTCTATGACGACGGCGGCCTGCCGGGAAATCTGCTCGAGGCCTTGCTTGCGGGTCGCCCGATCCGGCTGGCGAAGAGCTGCGTCACCACCATGTCGCCGATCAACGAGATGGACATGGTCGAGCACCTCGACGCATTCGTGCGCGTGGCGTCCGTCCCGGCGACTATCGTGAACTGGGGCGGCGACGAGGCGGTCGGCATCGAGGAGATGGCGCGCTACATGGCCGGTCTCATCGGCGTCGAACCGAAGTTCGAGTACACCGACGAAGGCGTGATCCCGAACCGGATCACCGACCCCGCGTTCGGCCGCTCGATCGGCATGGCCTGGACCGTCAAGTGGCGCGACGGCGTTCGCAAGATGATCGCGGCCCGCCACCCGGAACTGACGCTGCGGTCCGCCTAGGGGCTATTGGGCTGGCCGCCGCACCGAGTTCGCGAATCCGGCCACGAGCCGCCATCCGAAAGGCGCATCATCATGATCACGCGAGACGACCGCCTCGAGGCCGAGGGCGCGATAAACCAGCTCGTCCAGCGCTGCGCGCTCGCCGTGGACGTGCAGGGGGGCGCGGCGCAGGCGGCCTGCTTCACCGCCGAGGGCTTCCTAGAGCTCTCCAACGGTATGCGGCGGGATCGGGCCGCCATGAGCGCCGGCGTGGACGCTGGCGGCGTGCGGCGACGGCATTTCTTCACGCCCCCGGTCATCACCTTCACCTCGGCCGAAGCGGCCGCCGGCGACGGTTTCTGCCTGATCCTGGAGTTCGATGTGGCCAGCGGCGAACAGAAGCCGCCGCTGTCCGTCGACTATCGGGATCTCTATGCGCATACGCCCGAAGGCTGGCTGCTGGCGAACCGGACGATCCGGCGCTCCTTCGGCTGACCTCCGCAGGCGTCGAACGCGCCGCGGCCTTTCCCGCTGGGCCGGCTCGCGGCAATTTATGACAATATTTCATAACCTGCCGGAGCGGATCGGAATGCGGCATGCCTCGGTTCATGCAGCGAGCGCCCAGGTGGCGACGCCGGCGCTCGGGCAGTTGCGACGCCGCGTGAGGGCCTTAGGATTGCTGGGCCGGACGATCGGATCGCGCCGGGTGCGTAGGGGCCGGCGTCGCCGGCTCAGGGGGAATCGATGAGCCGTCGGCCGCCCGGACCGGAGATCAAGGAGCCTGCGCTCGTGGCGGATGCGTTGCCGCGCGTTCCGGTTCGCGGGCGCTCGACGGGCGCCCGTTCGAGTCGCGCCAAGTCGGCCATCACGCAGGAACGGCTGCGCCGGGCCACCGCCCGGCTGCTGGAGCAGAAGCCGCTGCGGGAACTGAAGGTCACCGATATCACCACCCTGGCGGCGGTCGCGCCGGCCACCTTCTATGTCTATTTCGCCGACGTGAACGAGGCGGTGCTAGCGGTGATCGAGGACGCCTATCAGGAGCAGCCCGACTTCGCCGCCATGATCGACAGGTTCACCGAGCGGACGTTGGCGGCGGACGTCCGCGCCTTTGTGAAGGTCTACCTGGAATTCTGGGACGAGCACTATGCGGTGCTCAGGGTGCGCAACCTGACCGCCGACGAGGGCGATCCCAGGTTCCGGGCCGCGCGCGCCCGGGCGCTCGGCCCGGCGCTGCGGGCGATGAGCGCCAAGATCGAGGCGTTCCGCGGCGCTTCCCTGGGCGACGTCAGGCCCATGGCGTTGGCGACGGTGATCGCCGGAACGATGGAGCGCTTGGCGCCCAACGTCCACGTGCGCCAGGTCGACCGCGACATGAGCCGCCGCCGGCTGGTCGACGCGGTCGTGTTGCTGATCTCCGAGGCCTTGCGCCCCGGCTGACGCCGGCGCGCCGTCGACGACCGCGTGCATGGAGGCCTTCTGCGTCCAAGGTCGATTGGCGTTGCCGGGTCGGTCGATTTGCTTATGAGCTTCCGTCAAATTGACCTGAACCGGCATGACTCGGGGCGGGACGACGTCGTCCCGCCCAGGCGGCCACGCGGGGCGTGAAATACGGCGGGCAGGGGCGTGGTCGGCCAGCGGCCGGCGCGCCCTGGTGCGGGGCCGCAGACGGGGGGTGACCGGCTTTGTCTGGACCGAAGGCAGCAGGCTGCGCCTGGCGTCGCGTGGGCGGACTCACCGCCATCGGCGTCGCCGCCGCGGTGGTGTCGGCGCCCGTTCCCGCCGCGGCGCAGCGGACCGCGGAAAATGTCGTCGCCGCCGCGGACGACGCCTTCGGCAC
>Ga0068862_100004368_pt1 | contig 11964 bp, 11 predicted proteins | sample KBSSwiS52_FD_66598 | JGI IMG/M metagenome (GOLD analysis project Ga0068862, IMG submission 66598) | Switchgrass rhizosphere microbial communities from Kellogg Biological Station, Michigan, USA - KBS Switchgrass S5-2 | ecosystem: Host-associated > Plants > Roots > Rhizosphere > Soil ... | reverse complement strand
CTGTCACGGGACCGTCATCGCCGGCGCGCAGAGCGCCGCGAGGCAGGCCGGCGAGCCCGCAGCAAATGAGGAGGGAACCGGCAGGACCCGAAGGCGTTACCGCGCGACCCAACCGACCCGGCCCCGCACTCCCTACCCCCAGCAGACTTCCTTCACCTCTTCCGTCCATCCTCCGCGATGGCCTTCACCAGAGCGATTGCCGTTCCCATGTTCCTGACGACCATCGACTTCGAAGCGTCGTGCCTGCCGCGTCACGGCCGGTCCTTCCCGATCGAGGTCGGCATCTCCGCCGATGGCTTTACCGCGCGTGCCTGGCTGATCCGGCCGCATGACGACTGGGCCGGCTGGACCTGGTCCGACGAGGCCGAGGCGCTGCACGGCATCACCCGCGCCCAGCTCGACCGCGAGGGCTTGCCGGCGGCGGTGGTGCTCGCCGAGCTGACCGCGGCGGTCGGCGGCGGTGCGGTCCTTGCCGACAGTGTCCTCGATGCCTATTGGCTGGAGACGCTGGCCGCCGCGGCGGGGCGGCCGAGCCCGTTCCGCATCGATCATGTCCGCGGGATCATCGACGCGCTCGGCGCCGGGCCGGAGGCGATCATCCGTGCCAAGGCGGTTGCCGATGCCACCACCCTCACCCGCCACCGCGCCGGCGAGGATGCCCGCTGGCTCGCGCGGTTCGTGACGGCGCTCGAGGCGACGGTACCGGCGGCAGGCTGGGCGCAGGCGGCCTAGGCGCGCCTCTCCCCACCGCCCATTCGCGCAGCTTGCCGCGCAGCCGGGCCCGCGCCGGCCGTCGCGCTGCTCCGCGTGCCGGGGCACCGGAGTGCAAGGCACTGGCCTCGGTTCAAAAAACACGCCATCGACGGTTTGAAGGTGGATCGCAGTCGGCCGGGGGATCGCCCCGTCCCGCGAAACGGGCGATCGTACAAGGGCACGCCGGCGCCACGACCGTAAAGTACCGGGTTGCTGTCGGCGGCTTGCCGGCTAATAGGACGGCATCCCATTCGAGGAGCGACATGTCCGAGGACTTTCTCGCGCTGACGAGCGACATCGTCATCGCGCATCTGAACCACAACCGGGTCGAGCCGGCGGCGTTGCCGGACTTGATCCGGTCGACTTATGCCGCGCTGACGACGCTCGGCCAGGCCGCCGCGACACCCGCGTCGGCAGCGCCGGTCCCGGCGGTTCCGATCCGCGCCTCGGTGAAACCCGACCATCTCGTCTGCCTGGAGGACGGTCGCAAGCTCACGATGCTGAAGCGCTATCTGCGCGCCACCTACGACATGTCCCCCGAAGACTATCGCGCGAAATGGGGCCTGCCGGCCGACTACCCGATGGTCGCGCCGAGCTATTCCGACCGCCGCCGGGCGATCGCCGCGGACATCGGCCTGGGCAGGACGCGGGCCACCGCGCCGGTTGAAGCCGACACGATCCCGACCCCCCCGACCGACGATATCGAAACGATTGACCTTGCACCCGAGCCGGAGAGCATGATGGTTGCCGAGACGCCGGCCCCGGCGAAGAAAAACACCGCGAGCCGCGCCAAGGCGAAGGCCGTCCCCGAGATTGCGCCGGCGGCCGAACCGGCTCCGGCCGCCGAGGCCCTGGCTCCCGCAAAGAAGCCGCGCGTGAAGAAGGTTGCGCCGGCCGCCGCGCCCGAGCGCGATCTCGCCCCGGTCGAGGTCCCCGCCCCGATCCAAGCCCCGGCCCCCGCTCTGGCCGATCCGGCGCCCGCACCGGAAGCGTCGGCGCCCGAAGCACCCGCGTCCGCGCCGGAAGCACCCGCTGCCGAGGCGCCTGCCCCGGCGGCCAAGCCCGAGCGCAAGAAGCTGAGCATCGTGCTCGCCAAGGCACCCGTGCTCGATCCCGAGGCGCCTGCGCCCCGGCCGCGGCTGAAACCGCGGATCGACGCGCCGGTTATCGAGGCCGCGCCCGAGCCGGTACCGGCACCGCGCGTCCAGAACATCGAGGAGGACAGCGCGCTGATCGTTCAGTCGATCGAAAGCCGCCGCTGCCTGCGCTGGGTCTACAACCGGACGGCGATGGTGGTGGCGCCCTATGTCCTCTACACCAGCCGCGACGAGCTGTTCGTCGATGCCGTCGCCTATGAGAAGAACGGCGTGATCCCGACCGAGACCAAGCTCGGCCGGTTCAAGCTGACCGGCCTCTCCGCGCTCCAGGCGACCACCCGCCCCTTCCCGGCCGGTACCAAGCCCGACATGGCGGATGCGCGCTACCAGGAGAAAGTCCTCGCGCAGGCGTGAGAGCCAGCGACGCCCATCCCTGAAGGATGGGCGTCGCCGAGCCTTCTACGCGGCGCGGCGGAACAGCAGCGACAGGTTGTTGGCCGGCATCTCGACGATTTCGGCCAGCCGCAAGCCGGTCGCCGCCGCGGCGACCTCCTCGACCGCGCGCAGGCCCCATTGCGGGTTGCGCGCCCTGAGGTCGGCGTCGAAGGCCGCATTGCTCGGCGCGAGCGGGTGGCCCGCGCGGCGGTACGGGCCGTAAAGGTACAGCAACCCGCCCGCCGGCAGCAGCCGGGCCGTCCCGGCGAGGAGACCGAGGGTCGCCGCCCAGGGGCTGATATGGACCATGTTGATCGCAAGGATCGCATCGGCGCGGGCGACCGGCCAGTCGGCCGCGGCGGCATCGAGTGCGATCGGCGGGCGGATATTGGCGAGGCGGCTGGCGTCACGCCAGGCGGCGATCGAGCCGCGCGCCTCGGGCGAGGGATCGCTCGGCTGCCAGTCGAGCGCCGGCAGTGCCGCGGCGAAATGGACGACATGCTCGCCGCTGCCGCTGGCGATCTCCAGCACCGTGCCTGTCGCCGGCAGCGACGATCGCAGCAAGGCGAGGATCGGATCACGGTTGCGCGCGGCAGCGGGTGCGGTCCGTCGCCCGTCGGAGGCGGTCGCCATCAATCTGCCGCCATGTGGGCAGCGAACGCCTCGGCCCAATCCGGGTGCCAGCGCGACAGGGCGGGGCGGTTCTCGATCAAGTCGCCGGCGGCCCAGGCGATGCGCTTCGCATCCTGCGCGCGACTGGTCTCGTTATCGGGGCACAGGATATAGAAATCCCCGGCGGCGATGCTGGCGAGCATGAAGTCGACGACCTGATCAGCGGTCCAGGCGCCGGCCGGCTTTTCGGTGGCGCCGTGGGTCATGCCGGTAAAGGTGAAGCCGGGAATCAGGAGGTGCGCGGTGACGCGGTCGCCGGTCTTCTGGCGCAAGGTATGGGCGAGGCCCTCGGTCAGCGCCTTCACCGCCGACTTGCTGACATTGTAGGCGGTGTTGCCGGGCGGCTGGGTGATGCCCTGCTTCGATCCGGTGTTGATGACGAGCGCCGGCCGGTCGCCGGCGATCATCGCGGGGACGAAGGCCTGTACGCCGTTGAGCACGCCGAACAGGTTGACGCCGAGCACATGGTCCCAGCGGGCGGGATCGGCGAGGATGTCGCCACCGTCACCCACCCCGGCATTGTTCATCAGCACCGATACCGGCCCGAAGCGCTCGGCGATCTCGGCCGCCAGCCGCGTCACCGCCCAGCGATCGGAAACATCGACGGCATAGCAGGCGGTTTCGCCATCGATCCCCCGCTCGGCCGCGGCCAGCGCCTCGCCGCTGCGATCGACAAGGCAGGTGCGCAGCCCCATCGCCGCGAAGCGCCGCGCCGCCGCCAGCCCGATCCCGCTCGCCGCGCCGGTGACGATCGCAATGTTGCCGGGCGCGAAGATGTCGGGTGCGGTCATGGCGGAGTCCTTCGATGGCAGTCCGAGCGCATGTCGGAACGGCCGGGCGGCGTTTCCAGGTCGGATAGCCCGTGATTGGCTTCGGACCGGCCAATTTTTGACGATCCGGCGCACGTTGTTGCCGTTCGCATGGGCCGCCGCAAATAGATGCGCGCAGACATCGCCCCATACCGTGCCCGGCCATGATCGACTATCATTCCCATCACGGCGCGTGGACGGCCGCGCTGCCGAGCGAAGGGAAGAACGATGGGCACGATCACCACCAGCGACGGCACCGAAATCTTCTACAAGGACTGGGGCGCGAAGGACGCCACACCGATCGTGTTCCATCACGGCTGGCCGCTCAGCGCCGATGACTGGGACGTGCAGATGATGTTCTTCCTGAACCAGGGCTACCGCGTCATCGCCCATGACCGGCGCGGGCATGGCCGGTCGACCCAGACCGACACCGGCAACGAGATGGACACCTATGCCGCCGACGTGATCGCGCTGGCCGCGGCACTCGACCTGAAGGGCGCGATCCATGTCGGCCATTCGACCGGCGGCGGCGAGGTTGCGCATTACGTCGCCCGCGCCGAGCCCGGCCGCGTCGCCAAGGCGGTGCTGATCGGTGCGGTACCGCCGATCATGCTGAAGACCGAAGCCAATCCCGGCGGCCTGCCGATCGAGGTGTTCGACGGTTTCCGCGCCGCGCTGGCCGCCAACCGCGCGCAGTTCTACGTCGATATCCCCGCCGGCCCGTTCTACGGCTTCAACCGCGAGGGCGCAGCGGTCAGCCAGGGGGTGATCGACAATTGGTGGCGCCAGGGCATGATGGGCGGTGCCAAGGCGCATTACGATTGCATCAAGGCGTTCTCGGAAACCGATTTCACTGACGATCTCAAGGGGATCGAGGTGCCGGTGCTGGTCATGCACGGCGACGACGACCAGATCGTGCCCTATGCGGATTCGGCGCCGCTCTCGGCAGCGCTGCTGAAGAACGGCACGCTCAAGACCTATGCCGACTTCCCCCACGGCATGTGCACGACCCATGCCGACGTCATCAACGCCGATCTGCTGGCGTTCGTGCGGAGCTGACTCGGTGAGCCCTTCCCCTCCGGATGGGGTGGGGCTCTCGACCACGACCCGTGGCCTGACGAGGCGCCGGATCCCAACAGCCCGCGCACCCGCAGGCCGCCGCGCCGCTCACACGAAGCGGGGAATCGGCCCCGGATGCGGGGTGGTGTCGGGCAGGTCGACCTCGATTTCGTCGACATAGCACCAGCCCCAGCCCTCGGGCGGGTCGTAGCCTTCGATGATCGGATGGCCCGTTGCGGCGTGGTGCTTCGTCGCGTGGCGGTTCGGCGAATCGTCGCAACAACCGACATGGCCGCATTGCCGGCACAGCCGCAGATGCACCCACCAGCTGCCGCTCTTCAGGCACTCCTCGCAGCCGGCAGCGCTTGGGCTTACCGTGCGGATCGTCGCGAGGTGGCTGCAACCGGTCATGCTCTGTCTCCGCGGAAAGGTCGCGACGGATGCTGCGCCCGCTGGATCACTCCCGCAATCCTTCCAGCCAGCCATGGATGCCCTGGATCACCACCGATCCCTCGCCCACGCCGGAGGCGACGCGCTTGACCGACCCCGACCGAACGTCGCCGACCGCATAGACGCCCGGGCGGCTGGTTGCGAAGGGGGCGGCACCGGCGACATGGTTGGTGCGGATGAACCCGCGATCGTCGAGGTCGAGGCAGCCGGCGACCCAGTCGGTGTTCGGTTCGGCGCCGATCATCACGAACAGCGCGCCGGCGCCGAGCGCGGTACGCTTGCCCGTCTCGCGGCAGTTCCAGACCACCCGCTCCAGCACCCGATCGCCCTCCAGCGCCACCACCTCGCAATAAGGGTGGAGCGTCACCCGCGGCGAAAGGTCGATGCGCTGGACCAGATAGTCCGACATCGTCGCGGCGAGGCCCGGCCCGCGGACCAGCAGGTGAACATGGGCGGCGTGTCGCGAGAGGAACATCGCCGCCTGCCCGGCCGAATTGCCGCCGCCGACCACGACCACCTCCTGATTCGCGCAGAGCTGCGCCTCCATCGCGGTCGCGGCGTATTGGATGCCCTGCCCCTCGAACCGCTCGTAACCGGGCACGTCGAGCTTGCGGTAGCGCGCGCCGCTGGCGATCACCACCGCACGGGCCGGCACCGTCTGGCCATCCTCCAGGCTGACCACCATCGGCTGCACGTCGCAGTCGATCGCCACCGCCGGCCGCGACACGGCGATGCGCGCACCGAATTTCTGCGCCTGGACCTGGGCGCGACCGGCCAGCGCCTGGCCCGAGATGCCGGTGGGAAAGCCGAGGTAATTCTCGATCTTGCTGCTCGTGCCCGCCTGCCCGCCGGGAGCGATGGCCTCGATCACCACCGTCTTCAACCCTTCCGAGGCGGCATAGGTCGCCGCCGCCAGCCCGGCCGGGCCGGCGCCGACCACCGCCACGTCGAACACCTCCTGCGGGTCGAACGCCTCGGTCAGGCCCAGCCGGTCGGCGAGTTCCGGCGTGGCCGGGTTGCACAGGGCAGCCCGGTCGGGAAGGATGACCAGCGGCAGCGGCGTCGCCGCACCCTGGAAGCGGTCGAGCAGATCGGTCGCCTCCGCCTCGCTGTCCGGATCGACAAGGCGGAAGGGGTAGCCGTTGCGCATCGCGAAGCGCTCTATGCGCAAGGTATCGGCGTCGTTGGCATGGCCGATGACGGTGATGCCGACTTCGCCATGATGGAGGAAGGCCATGCGCCGGAGGATGAAGGCGCGGGTGACGATCTCGCCGATGTCCGGCTCGGCAGCCATAGCCTGGGCGAAGCGCTCGCTGGCGATGCGCAGCACGCGCGCCGGGCCGAGCGCGCGGCCGGTGACCAGCACGGCGCGATGGCTGAACTGATCCAGCTCACCGGTGAACTGGTGGCGGCGGTGGACGGTGATCATCTCACCGCCGGCGCCGCCCACCCCGCCGTCTTCCGCGCGCAGGATCGCGATCTCGCCATCAAGCACGACAAAGAAATCGGCACGCCGCTCGCCGCGGCGGTAGAGGTCGGTGCCGGCCGCGACATCGCCGGCAATGCCATAGGCGGCCAGCCGTGCGACCATATCGTCGTCGAGCACCGGGAAGATCTGGGCGGTACGGGCATAGGGGTCGTCAGGCCGGCGCTGGTCGGTCATCGTGTCCTCCGCGGCCCAGGGGCAGGCCGTAGCGGGAGAGTAGCGGCCGGATCGATCGAATTACACCCGCTCGAAACCCATCGATCGCCGCGCTGCTGCTTTCGCGGGAACACGAGCCACGAAAAAGCCCGCGCTCCCCAAGGAACGCGGGCTCTTCGAACGTGGCGAACGCGCGATCAGGCGGCGAACGCCACCCGCCGCCGCGTCCGGCGCGCACTGGCGCCGAGCAGGCCGAAGCCGACGATCATCTGCGCCCAGGTCGCGGCTTCGGGCACGCTGGCGCCAAAGGCGCTGTAGACCTGCGCCGTGTCGACCGCGTAGCCCAGGTTGTCGAGGACGTCGAAGCTGATGTCCCAGCCGATCGCGTCCATCGCGGCGAGGTCGTCGGCGGTGATGATCGCCTTGGTGCCGCCGCACAGATACGGGTTCATGATGCCGACCAGGCCGGTGCAGGCCGAGGCGTAGGTGGACTGGTCGGCCGGGGCCAGCCAGTGCGAGGCCTGGTTGCCGTCGCCATTGTAGACGCCGGTCGAGAAGCTGGCATCACCGTTGAACTTGGTCAGGCCGCCGTCGATCGAGAAATACTTGTCGGCATCGTCGGTCGACCAGTCGAGCAGACCGGCGCCGCCATAACGGAACAGGTCGAGCGTGCTCATCACCACGTAGTTGTCGAGAATACCGCCGGCGGTCGGATCGGGGAGCACACCGGCGGCGAGGCTGTAGGTGTAGTAATCATAAGAATCGACACCGCTCACGAAGCCCAACGCATGGCCGATCTCGTGGATGGCGACGCCGATGAAGTCCGACGAACCGGAAGCGATCCCGTCTGTCGGGTTGAAGTCGAAGTCGAAATCGCTGCTGAAGGTGATCGACCCGTCGACCGCAGCGAGAGGATCACCCTGCGAGTCGGTGGTGTAGCCGAGCGCCTTAAACACCGAAGTATTCACTGCCAGCCCGATATTGTTCGACGAACCGTCATTGTCGACGCGCGTGGCGTTGTCGGAGTAGAGGCCGGGATAATTGGCGCTCCCCGCGTTGACCTTGGCGCTCAACGCGCCGAGGCCACCTTGGGACGCGCTCGGCGTCAGCGTCGGCAGCGAAGCGACGGCGGAACTGTCGATCGACGACTTGGCATCGCTGTGCAGCGCCTGGAAGATGTCGTCGTTGAGACCGACACCGCGCGCGCTGCCGGTCGAGCCGAGAATGTTGCCGCCCAGCGACTGGAAGCCGATGTTGAGGTTGACGGTGACATCGTCGGTCAGCACGCTCGACCAATAGGCTGCCGCAATCTCGAAGCCGGCCCGCGCCTGGGTGCCGGCACCCGCGCCGCCGGTGTCGATGAGGTTGAACGTCAGCGCCTGTGCCTGACCTGCCACGAACAACCCCGACGCGAGCGCGGAGCCGACAAGCAACTTACGAAGCATGGCATTTCCCCTTTGCCGGACCCGGCCCGCCCTGCGCGGGGCCAGTCCATGAACGGAAGGTTAACTATTCATTAATGCAACGCAACCACGCGCTCGTGCGGAGTGGCGGTCGGATGCGACGATGCAGCGCACGATGCCCATCGACGAGGCGGGCTAATTGCCTGGAAATAAGTCATCTTTTTCAACAAACCGCGAATTTGTGCGGCGCGTGTTCACGACGAAACGCGCCTTTATCACGGCCAGCCGCGCCCATGGGAGGGGCTCTTCATCGAAATGACGCCGCCCGATGCCTCGCACGAAGCCCTGTCGTGCGGCTCGACCCCTGCCCCCTCCCAGAGATCGTGCATGGCGGGTGTCGTCGGCACATGCGCAGGCGCCGCGAATACTCCATTAACCCGTATCCTCTATGTTTTCGTAGTGGACGGTACGCCGACGATACGATCGACTGGCTGGCGCATCGACGTCCTGTGCGCCGCTGTTGTCGGGCTCGTCTACTATGCCGGGGCGATCGGCTCGCTCGAACTGTCGCTGGGTTCCAACGGGATCGCCACGATGTGGCCGCCGGCCGGCATCCTCCTCGCCGCGCTGGTGCTGGCGCCGCGACGGCGGGGCGTGGCGATCATCGCCTGCGCCATGGTCGCCGGCCTGATCGCCAATGCCCAGGTCAGCAAGTCGCTTCCGGTCGCGGCGGGCTTCACCCTCGCCAACATGCTCGAATCGATTGTGGCGCTGTGGATGCTGCGTCGCCGCCGCTTCACCCGCTTCACCATGTTCGACGCCGCCGCGCTGAAGACGCTGATCGTCAGCAGCGGCACCGCAGCGGCCGCCGGCACCGCGCTCGCCGTCACCGTCGCCGCCCTGTTATTCCCGGCCCCCTTCGCCCCGCTCGATTTCGCGGTCTCGTGGTTCGCGACCGAGGTGCTCGGCGTGCTGGTGATCGCGCCGGTGGTGCTGTTCGCCGCCGATCACCTGGTCTCGGGCGCATGGCGCCGGATCGACCGGCAGACCCTGCGTGACGGCGTGCTCGCGCTCGGCGGGGTGGTCGTCGTGTCGCTTGGCACCTTCCTGCAATCGTCCTTCCCGCTGCTGTTCCTGCCGATGTTCGCGCTGAACGTCGCCGTCTTCCGCCTCGGCATGCTGGGCGCGGCGGCGGGGGTCACGATCATCGGCACGATCGGATCGGTGGCGATCGGCTTCGGCCTCGGCCCGGTCTCGCTCGTCCAGCACACCACCGAGATCAAGGTGTTCTTCTGCCAGTTCTACCTGCTGGTCCTGCTCGCCTCCGGCCTGCCGGTAGCGGCGCTCCTCGCCCGGCAGAAGCGCGTGGTCGGCGCGCTCGGCCGCCGCACCGCGCTGTTGGAGCGCGCCGAGATGGCGGCACATGTCGGCCATTGGAGCTACGACGTCGCCACCGACACCGGCCACTGGTCGGCGGAGATGTACCGTATCTACGGCCTGGCGCCGGGCACGCCGATCACCCGCGCGACTTCGGTCGACCTCCTCCACCCCGACGAGCGTGCGCGCGTCGCCGCGATCGTCGAGGCAGACATGGCCGCCGGCGCGTCATTCGAGTTCACCGCGCGCCGCCTGCGCCCCGATAGCCAGATCCGCCATGTCCTGAGCCGCGGCGAGGCGGAGCGGGCCGCCGACGGCACGATCGTGACAATGTTCGGCATGGTCCAGGACGTCACCGCCCAGGTCGAGGCAGCGGCGCTGCTCACCGAGGCGCGCGAGGCCGCCGAACGCGCCGCGCGCCAAGCGACCGCGATGGCCGAGACCGACCAGCTGACCGGCATCGCCAACCGGCGCAAGGCCGTCCAGGTGCTCGATGCCGCGATCACGGCGGCACATGCAGAGGACAAGCCGCTATCGGTCGCGCTGTTCGACGTGGATCACTTCAAGCGGGTCAACGACACGCTCGGCCATGATGCCGGCGATGCCGTGCTGGCCGCCGTCGCCGCGCGGGCCGAGGCCAGCCTGCCCGCCGGCACGCTGATCGCGCGTTATGGCGGCGAGGAGTTTCTCGCCATCCTGCCGGCGCTGCCGGACGCGGCGGTGATGGACGTCGCCGAGCGGATCCGCCGCGAGGTCGCGCGCGCGACCTTCGTCGCCGGCGCCTTGCGACAGGTGACGGTCAGCATCGGCGTCGCCGCCCTCAAGCGCGGACAGTCGCTCGCCGCGCTGCTGGCCGACGCCGACCGCGCGCTGTACGCGGCCAAGGCGGCGGGGCGAAACCGGCTGAGCCGCGCTGCCTGACGCGCGCCGCGCCGGCCCTATCCTTCGAACGCCTTGATGATCGGGCACGGACCGGCGGCGCCGGCGCCGCAGTCCCGCGCCAGCCGGCTCAGCGCCGCCCGCGCCGCGGTCAGTTCGGCGATGCGCGCGTCCAGCGCGGCGATGCGGGCCTGCGCCATCGACCGGGCGCGGGTCCGGTCGGCGGTAGCGTCGAGACCGATCAGCTCGGCGATCTCGTCGAGGGTGAAGCCGGCCGCCTGCGCGGATCGGATGAAGCGCAGCCGGCGGACATCCTCGGCACCATAGCGCCGGATCCCGCCGGATCCATCCGGCCCGCTCCGCGCCGGGACCGCCAGCAGTCCGCGCCGCTGATAATAGCGCACCGTCTCGACGCCGACGCCGCCTTCGCGTGCCAGCCCGGCAATCGTCGTCGTCATCCTTGACTCCGGACCATGGTACGGACCCCATATGCGCCGGGCCACCGCTAACTGCAAGGAAAGGCCCGCCGATGACACCGCCACCGCCCCGGCACGCCACGCTTTACCGCATGGTGATGGACAAGCATGTCTGCCCGTGGGGGTTGAAGGCGAAGTATCTGCTGGAGCGGGCGGGCTATGCCGTCGACGACCGCTGGCTGCGCACGCGCGCGGAGACCGAGGCGTTCAAGGAAGCGCAGGGCGTGAAGACGACGCCACAGGTCTTCATCGACGGGCAGCGGATCGGTGGCCATGACGACCTCCGCCGCTTTCTCGGGCTGGCCGTGCGCGATGCGAACGCCACCAGCTACCGCCCGGTGATCGCGCTGTTCGCGATGACCGCGCTGATGGCGCTCGCCGCCAGCCACGCCGCCTTCGGCACGTCGCTGACGATGCGGGCGGCCGAATGGTTCATCGCGTTCTCGATGTGCGTACTGGCGCTGCTCAAGCTGCAGGACGTCGAGAGCTTTGCGACGATGTTCCTCAACTACGATCTGCTCGCGCGCCGGTGGATCCCCTACGGCTACGTCTACCCTTTCGCCGAGGGGCTGGCCGGCGTGCTGATGGCGGCGCACGCACTGACCTGGCTGTCGGCGCCGATCGCGCTCGTCATCGGTACGATCGGCGCCACGTCGGTGTTCAAGGCGGTGTACGTCGACCGGCGGGAGATCAAATGTGCCTGCGTCGGCGGGTCGTCGAAGGTGCCGCTCGGCTTCGTGTCGCTGACCGAGAACCTGATGATGGTGGCGATGGCGGCGTGGATGTTGGCGGGATAGTCGCCCGCACCTTACGCTTTCCTCCCGTAGTCCCCGGCACCCGCCACGAAGCCGAGCGGATGAGGGGCGACGGCTGTTACGAGTAGGCTTCGGCCAGCCACATCTGCTCCGCTGC
>Ga0068862_100004365_pt1 | contig 11973 bp, 11 predicted proteins | sample KBSSwiS52_FD_66598 | JGI IMG/M metagenome (GOLD analysis project Ga0068862, IMG submission 66598) | Switchgrass rhizosphere microbial communities from Kellogg Biological Station, Michigan, USA - KBS Switchgrass S5-2 | ecosystem: Host-associated > Plants > Roots > Rhizosphere > Soil ... | reverse complement strand
ACCCTTGCCGGTTCTCGCGGGGCCATTCACTTGGGTACCGAAACGGAAGGCGCGGGATCTTTTCAATGGGGTCAAGGGAAAATTCGTCAGCCCGGTGAACAACTGGCAGCCGGCGGATTTCCCTCCGTACTGCGAAGACGGCCGACACGGCTTCGTTGGCTCATCCGCGCTCTACGAAAATGATATCTACCTCGAGCAGGATGGCGGAATCAGGATCTGGAAGGACATCCAGCTTCCGTTCACCATCAGCTATGCGGCGGCCCAGAGAATCGCCTGTATCGAGTTGAGGCGATCCCGGCAGCAGGGGACGGGCACCTTCCGCTTCAATATGTGGGGCTACCAGCTAACGGTGCTCGACGTCATGAGCGTTACCTTCTCGTTCCTCGGATGGACGGATATGCTGCTCGAAGTGGTAAAGCATCGGTTCCTGATCAATGAGAGGGAAGACAACGGCGTGAAGGTAATCGACCTGTCCACTGAGGTTGACGTCAACGAGACAGACCCGAGTGTCTACGCATGGGACGGGTTTAGCCAGCAGCTCTCACCCATGGGGTATCAGCAGTCGGTGATGCCGTCGACGGCGCCGAATCCCGATTTCGTCTTCACAACTCTGGGTATGGCCTCTGGCCCGAAGAACTCCATTATCGGCGCGGATGGAGTCAGCCGGGCAGCCATTGCGCTGAAATGGCCGAAGCCTACCGATGGCTGGATGCAGCAGGGCGGCATGGTGCAGGCGAGATATACCCGCACTGCGGATCTTGCCCAGGCGTTTTACGCGGTTCCCCCAACTTCGCCTCCGACTTATTTTGTGCCTCCGCCTGAGGCGGATGCTGTGTGGGTCTTAATTCCCGATATCAACCCGTATGTGACGGAGTACAAATTCGATTTCGAACTGGATTCTTCCTCCTATGTGAGGGTTCAGCTCCGGACGGTGAATTGTGCCGGCGTGCCGTCGAACTGGATTGACTGCATCAATACGGAATTGCCGCATGACCCGCCGTTTTATACGCTGCTCCCTCACCAGACCGCATCGAGGATCTCTCCCGCCGATGCCCTTGCTGTCAACGGACACCTGTAAGCTTTAATGGCCCGCCTTGTAGACTTTCGAGACGACGAACCCGCTGCGCCAAACCGGCAGCAGAACGTCAAATGGCAGAAGGGAACCTCCGATATCGGAGGGCGGATCATCAGCACCGCAAACAGCGGGACTTCGGTCACCTTCGTGACGGAGTTGCCTCATAACCTGCACAATGGCGATCTGGTCTTTGTCCAGGCGGGATCGGACCAGGGATCGAGCGGTACGTGGGCAGTTGAGGTGTTAGGGCCTTCGTCTTTCACAATCCCTGCCATCTCATCGGGCATCAGTTACCCGGGAGACGGGCTTGCCGTTTACGGGGCAGTTAAATTTTCCGCTTACCTGACGGATTTCATCGGGGATGCCGGTAGTTCATCGCTGTTATCTCCTCCGGAGTCCCCACCGAATGGAGGGCTCGGTGGAGGAGTGCCGGCGCCTCCGGCCGGTTCGGCAGCAGCGGGGATGTTTCTGTACGCCGGGGGGACGTGGGAGGTTCCAGGGTCAGTCGGCTCACCTCCAATCCCGAACACGCGGCGGATCGATACTCTCTACCCTCTCGAGGGCGGCGGCGATCTATCAATTGATCGCGAGCATAGCATTGCTGTCTTCGTGGGGGCTTACGGCTCTCCGCCTTCTTCGCCTCCGACTGGTGGATTACCAGGAGCGGTTCCTGCACCAGGCCCGGGCGACGTCGGTAAGGTGCTCGGGGCTGATGGAGGCTGGATCGATGTTCCTCCCGGGGCCGGGAGTGTCCCTGAGACGCGGAGAGTCGATACAGAGGCGCCGCTCACAGGAGGAGGCGATCTCTCTGCTGATCTCGATCTCGGGATTACCGACTTCGTGGGAGATTCCGGCTCTCCTCCGACCGGCGGCGCGCGGGGGACCGTTCCGGCTCCAGCTCCAGGAGATGCCGCTGCGCAAAGGGTGCTCGGGGCTGGTGGAGGTTGGGTCGATACGACTCCTCCGACCAGGCGCGTCGATACTGAACTGCCCCTTACTGGAGGCGGCGCTCTTTCAGTCGATCTCGACCTGGGCATCAATGATTTCACGCCAGACGCGGTTTCGCCTCCGGCAGCAGGGCTCAGGGGCACAGTCCCAGCTCCTGCCTCAGGAGATACAGCAGCAGGTAAGTTCCTCGCTACCACCGGATGGGAAGTTCTCCCGGGAATTGGAGCCCAGCCCTATGACGTGATCTGTGCCTTTGTAGGGAAGCCGGGGGCGGGGGCGATCGTGTTTCTGTATACCCCACCGCGGACCATCAGCTTTCCAGTGAACTTCAGCGGGGCATCGGGATCGGCGTCAGGTACGGTGGGGACGAATCCCAGCTCAACCGCAACCTACACGATTAAGAAGAACGGCTCCACCGTTGGGACTGTTGTCGTTAGCACGGGAGGTGCCTTCACGTTCGCCACGTCGGGAGGTGCTTTCTCAATCGGTACAACTGACAGGCTAGTTGTATTTGCGCCAAGCTCGCAGGACGCAACATTATCCGATGTGACGTTCACTCTCCCGGGAACCCGGTAATTAAAGATGGCGTTCACTCAGACCTACACGGTAGCCATCGACCGCACCAAGTGCGGATCGAGTAGCCTGACGAACTTCCCGGTGCGGATCTTTGCCTCTCATTCGAGCCTCAAGTCAACAGCGCACGGCGGAGATATCACAAGCGCGAACGCCTATGACCTCGTCGTTTTAGCGGACGATGGAACACTATCAACACTGCTGCCCTGGGAAATTGACTCGTGGGACCCGGTAAACGGAGGGATTAACATCTGGGCGCAGCTTCCCTTGGTCAATGGATCAGCGGCGGGGGCGAATACCACCTTTGTGGTGGCTTGGGGAGATTCGGGGATCACGACCCAGCAGAACGTGGGCTCTTATGCTCCGGCGAACGTCTGGGACTCGGGCTACATCATGGTGATCCACTTCGGGGATGGCACCACGTTGAACCTCAATGATTCCACCTCATATGGAAATCACGGCAGTGATTTTAACCCTGGTCACATCAGTGCAGCATCCGGAGTCTGTGGTGGAGGGGTCTTTGTTGATTCTTCCGGTGGCGTGCGGGTGCCGTCAACCGGGCCTGCAACTAATACGCCTTCGGGTGCAGATCTCTGGACGATGTCCTGTTGGTTTACGGCGCTTCTGGCCGGAGGCATCAAATTCGCGATGGCCGTAGGCAGCGGATCGACTACCAACAGGGGCGCGGAGATCATTACCTTTAATGGCGGAGTACGCGGCGGACTGTTCAACAACTTCATGGTGGGAGCGGGAACTGCCAGTATCTTCCATCACGTCGTGGTGACCTATGACGGCACTCAGCAGCATCTCTTTGTCGATGGAGTAGAGACCTCTGGCTCACCAGATACACAAACAGCCAATATCGATGCCTCGCTGCCAATCTTTGCCGCTGGACCCGCGCTCAATGGAACTGTCGACGAAGCGCGAGTATCGAAGGGGATCGCGCGAAGTGTTGACTGGGCTTTGACCGAGTTTCACAACCAGGGCGCCCCAGGTAATATCGGCAGCCCGGATTTCCTCATCTGGACTTCCGGGGCCACGGTCAGCACAGGAGTGCAGCCTCAGATGTTCGTCATGATGTAAGGAGTCTCGAATAATGAAAACAACGTATATTGTGATGTTTCTGATTGTGTTCGGCGTCTTCTCGGGTAAGGCGCAGTATAGTCCTCCGAGCGGCGGCGCGTCTGGGGCTGGGTCTGTCTCTGTCAACGGACAGACCTGTACGATTGGATTGAGTTGTACAATTCCACTTTCTGCGGTCAACGCTCAATCATCCACCTATCAGGTACTTGCCGCCGACTTCTCAAACTACAAGACGATCACGGTTGCGAGTGGAACTTTCACTATTACGCTCGTCGCCTCCGCTTCGCAACCCGCCGCCGGGCAATACATCCGCATCATTAGCTATGGCTCCGGGGTTGTGACGGTGGCAAGATCCGGGCAGAATATCAATGGTGGAACTGCCTCAGTTACTCTGCCTCCTAGTTCCGCCACTGCTGGAACTCTGATGGAAGTGATCTCAGACGGGACTAATTATTTTGCGAGCGTGCCATACGTTTTACCAAATCCGTCAGCCTCCACTCTTGGCGGCGTCCAATCGAAGGCGGCGGTGGTAAACAACTTTCTGACTGGGATTGGCACTGACGGCAGCGTAACGCAGGGGAGGCCGGCATGTGGTAGTCTATCCGATGCTGGCGCCGGCTGCACGGGAACGGCCGCCCCGGCCATCAGTGTCCCCTACGTAACACTCGGCGGAGTTAGCTATGGTCCGGTGTTCACGGTGACCCCGCCTGGCAATATCTCCGCGTGGACATGGGTCAACCAAGGAAGCGCAACTACCGATGGAACTAATAATTCTCTGTCCATAATCGCTCCGGCAAATTCTTCCGAGTCGATGAAGCTTCTGGTGAAATCCGCTCCCGCTACGCCTTATGCTATTTATGCTCTGATTCGGGACAATGCATTGTCAGGCGGCTCGGCGGGGCAGCGGTGCGGTGTGGCATTCAGGGAGTCTTCCACCGGGAAGCTGGTCGTCCTGCAGCATTTTATCAACACAGGAACCCCGAATAACGCGGTGGACGTGGATAAATTTACAAACCCGACTACCTTTTCCGCAGCTTACGTTGCCAGTGCGGTGGGGCCAATCGGTCAGACCTGGTACAAGTTGAAGGACGATGGCACGAACCTGACGTTTTCAGTCTGTGCGGATAATCTGGCATCAACTCACTGCACCGACTATACAACCCAAGGCCGCACCAATTTCCTTGCCAGCGGACCCGATCAGGTTGGCTTCTTTGCCGACCCTCTCAACGCGACCTACGGCATGACCTGCACGCTCGTTGATTGGACAGTGGGAAGCAGTTGACTGATACCGGGGTGGAGTACTGGTTCCCCTACAACCCAGTACACTTATTTCGGATTCACAGGAGAGCCAACTAACACCTTTACGACGGCGGGAAGTGATGACGGAATTTCCTGGAGGAATCTGGGAGGATCGTGGGCAGGGCAGATCAACGCTCCTGCCGTATTTCCGGGGCAGACCTACAACGGCAGCACTTACCTGCATGTCGCAGAAGCTTCCGACAACACACCCTTGGTTCCCTGGAAAATCGGGAAGTCCAATAGTCAGGGGATCATCACTGACTACGTGGCGGTCGACTGGACGAGTAAGATCTCGGGGATTCATGACACGAACTCGGGGAACTGGTTCGTAGATTCGCTGATTCATCTGTTCATCCCGGCAGGCACCGGGACGTCTCAGCCGGTCGGATTCAAGGTATACGAAACACACGCGACCAATTCAAATGGTACTGATTGTACTTCGAACTGCGATCTTCTCCATTGGTCTGACCCGGTTGAGATCACGATCAATGCGAGCGGCGGCGGTGCGCAGACGAACACATATGACCCGTCTGTTTTTCTGATCGGCGGGGTTTACTACATGTGGTTGACTCACGAGGTGGATCACATAATCTATCTCGCGTCGGCTTCATCCCTCCTTGGGCCGTATACAGTAATCAAATCGAGTTCCACCTTTGGCTGGGCGACAAATTATGAAGGGCCGAAGATGTTCTCGACCGGAGCTACCAGTTGGCGGCTTACGCTCGAGCAGGCCGTGACGCCATCAGCAGGGGATTATCACGCCATGTACTATTCGGACTGTGACGCGCTGGACATATCGGCGTGCACATGGACAGCCCTCAAGCTGTGGCACGAGGATCAACTTTACCGGCACGGAACCGTGGTTAAGAATTTTTAAAAAGCGGCCTATCCGATGATCTCCCTCCTCCAGAAGAACTTCGCCACCCTTGCCATGTTGCTGGCCCTTGGTATGATCCTGGGGTCTTTAGTCATCATGCTATGGCAGAAGATGATCGGACCTGACTCCGCAACGGCCACGGCTCTCGTAACCTCCATCGGCACCATCGTGGGAGGGATCGCTGGCTACTCGATGCACAAGCGCGAAGACTCGACCATGCAGACTCAGCAGGGAGTTCAGATTACCAAGTCAGAGACGGGAGAATAGGTAAAGCATGATCCAGGTAGACAATGTGACACCGAATCAGCTCGGAGAGTTATTGCTCGAGGTGAAGCGGAGCGGGCAGGCGACGGTGAGCCCGACGGACGGCTTCTCGGGCGTGATCGTCGCGGAGGCGCACATCGGTTTCATTTCCGTCCATGCCCATGCAAAATATTCTCTTGACCGGGCAGGAATACTGACAGTTGAATCAGACCGCGGAGAGGACAAGATTGAGAAGCTGCTGAGGGCGAAGCTTGCCGAGATCCGGATGCGGGACAGTTTGTAAGCTTCCTGGCCTCGGGTGGGTCAACCATGTCCGATTCAAATTTCGCTTCCGTTTCCGCTTTCCTGTCAGAGCTTGCCGACCGATTAGAAAAGAATCCAAGTTTCTCTCCAGATGAGGCGAAGAAGCTGGCCCACGATTGCCGCAATCAGGCGCAAGTCGCTTCACTGATGTCCGAAGTCGGAAAGTTGCCCGCTACAACGAAGAAGCAAAAATGAACTCCTCAGACCCACTCCTGCTCCGGTGTCTCGCCTTGACGGGCGCCTTTGAAACCGGGAAGCTTCCGCCGGCGTGCTTCGCCTCCGTTACCGGAGACTTTGATGGCCAGGGCTTGAGCTTCTCCGCGCTGCAATGGAACCTCGGGCAGGGCACTCTTCAGCCGCTGTTGCAGCAGATGTATTCTCAGCATCCGGATGTGATGCTTCGCTGTTTCGGAGTGCCTCACTCCATGAATCTGCAATCGGTGCTGGGGCAGCCAAAGGCCACGCAGATGGCGTGGGCGCGGAGTATCCAGGGAGCTGCGAATCATGTACTGAGCGCGGAGTGGAGCGCTTCCTTCAATGCCTTGGGACTGAGTCCGGAGTGGCAGGCTACCGCGCAGGAATCAGCGCAGAAATATTTTGAGCATGCAAGATTTCAGGCCGGGCAGCTCGGTGTCAGCTCGGATCGGGCGATCGCGCTGCTCTTTGATTGCCGGGTTCAGAATGGGGGCGTGCCGCGGTTGCAGCTCGAGCATTGCCTCGATACGTTCTTGCCGTCATGGGGAGAAGCCGAAAAGATGCGCTGCATCGCCAATGCTGTTGCGGATTCGGCAAACCCGGAATGGGCCGCTGATGTTCGGGCACGGAAACTGACGATCGCCAACGGGTCGGGAATCGTGCACAGGATGTCTTTCGATCTCGCAAAATCGTTCGCACTCTAGCTCGCAATTCAATAGGAGCATTATGGCTGCACTCGCCAGAAGCACCCCGGGGGGACCGTTTCCAATGGCAACTTCAGACGCCAATACCAACAAAATATTGACGGCAATTGAGGATGGCAAGAAAGAGAACCGTGATGCGCACGAGAAGAACCGGGAGGCGATCGGGACGGTCACACTAACCGTCGCCCAGCTCAGCGCCGATGTCGGTCACATGGGCGAGGCGATCACGGAGCTGCGGACCACGGTCGGGAGCCTCGACAAAGAGAAGGTATCGCGCGCCGAAGTGGGGGCGATCGAGGAACGGCTGGAGCGCGGACTCGACCAGTACCGCGTGCAAAACAAGATCGACTTCGACCAGTACCGCGTGCAATCAAGAATCGACTTTGAGCAATACGGCAAGCAGGTCGATGCGCGGTTTGAAAACGTCAACAAATTCAAGATCGACAAGTCTGAAATGAACCCCGGCACAATTGATGACGTCCTGGAACGTCTCGGCCATGTAGAGCAAAAGGCCGAGGATAATGAGAAGAAAATTAAGACCTGGGAGGATCGCGCCGAGGGCGGCTGGACGGTACTGGCCAAAATCGGCCTCGTGCTGAGCGCACTTGTCAGCTCCGTCGCCTTCCTGATTCACGAATTCCTGGCAATCGGCAGTAAGCGCTAAAACTGTTTCCTTTCATTTCCCTTCCTTCCTGCGGCTTCACAACTCCACAATTCCAACCGAAAGAGGTTAAACCCCGCATGGCAGTAAAACACAAGTACTTGAATCTGTTCTTCGCTCTCACTCCCCTCGTGTGCTTTAGTCAGAATATGCCACCGAGTACCAAGCCAGACCCCGCCCACATCGGGCCTCTCGCGCCTGACCCGCGCATCAAGCAGCATGTACGCAAAGAGCAGGACAAGCTTTCTGAGATTGTGGCAACGCTTGTTGCGCCACCCGAAAAGCCCAAGTCCGCGGTCAGGATCATCGACCCGAACATCCCCGGCATTCACATCATCCGGTATTCAGACCCCGAGTTCGAGAAATTGCCTGATACCTCGATGCTGCCGCCCAGTGCGTTTGCTATCAAGAACGAGTCGAGGCACGCGATTGTCTCTCTCGGCTCGTCTTACCGCATCGCCGGAAAGCCATACACCTGCTACGCCGATGGAATCAGCACCGACATCAATGTGCCGACGGGTGCCACGGTGACGATCGCCCCGTTCTGGCAGAAGGCGAGCAACACGGAAGAAGGCTGTAATGCCGGCTTCTCCTACGACAAGGACCCTACCGAAGGATTCATCGCGTTTCTGATGTTCGATAATGGCGACTTCTACGGCGGCGCCGACTGGGAGCAGAACATCCGTGAGAAGTCCTCGCTGCGCAAACGCTTCTTTCGGGAAGCATCGGGCACCAAAGATTACGCGAAGTTCATCGAGGAATTCAAGCCCGATAAGGGAGCGGACAGTGAAAGTTTCGAGGAGATCAAGAACGAATACGAGGCGCTGGTTAAATCGTTCCATATGGACCCGGTGGACTTCCTGCGTCTCAACCGCCGTCTGGCTGATCGGTTCCCGACGATCGGCAAGGTAACTCGCCTAGCGAGTACGGCCGCGCTGCTGTCTCCCATGGATGGTGTCGACGGCTACTTCGCATCGAGCGTATACGCTAACTGCGGCAGCGGTTCACCGGGCTTCAATGGGACAGTGAATACCGGGTGTCAGTTCCCTCTTAATTCCGATGGAGATCTAGTCAATCCCACCGGAGCACTTCTTTCAACTACCCCCACAGGCTTCTGGGCGCGATACGCTGCCACCTGTAACCAGCCGATTGGAAGCCAGGGCGTCTACATCGAGGATTATGTGCATGACGAATTCTCGACCCTGATCCCCCGGCCGGGAACACCACCCGCCGAGTATTTCTGGCAGCCGCGAGAGAACATCTACACCAAATACAGGCCGATTTACACCAGCGGTGCGGGGCCTGATCGCTTTGAGCTTTCGATCATCGCCGGCATCCCCGAGCCATTCGGGCCACTGGCCAACGCGGACGGTGGCGGGACGGCCTGCCGGGCGGAATGGATCAACACGCTGAACGCAGGGAGAATCGGGCAAATCGACCTCCTCCAAGGCGGCTCGACAGGCGTTATCCTGTCAGTCAACCAGGCCACCCTGGTCACCAAGGTTCACCAGCTGCCCTACGGTTACGCGCTTGCCAATCGCAAACAGACCAAGTATTGCAATCAGACACTTGGGCCGAATATCTCTTATTTCCTGGGAGTTGGAACAAAGCAGGGGCCGCCGAACTCGCCCGGCTACCTTTACACCGAATACACAGCGTGCACTCACGTCACACCCGGACAGCAGGCGGCTAACAGGTGCGACCCGAATACCGACTTCTGCTGCTGTATGGCAGCCTTCAACAACCTGTCGTTCTGTATCGCGCGCATGCCGGATGAATCGAGCATCGGACAATTCCCGGGTAGTATTCCCAGTTGCGGTTACACCGGCGCTGGAGTGGGCGCCGAGGCGGTCATTGCATCGCGCGGGCAGGTTTTCCCGAACAGCGCGGCGGAATCCGGAGATACCGGACAGATCCCGGACCACATTGGCGTGTTCCGCGCGAATAATTCTTACTTTATGACCGATCCGACCGGCACGAATGCGTATCAGGCCGGCGACACCAGGATCCAGAGCTTCATCCCGCCCGGTGGCATTCAATCGGGCGATGTTCCGGTCTCCGGTGACTGGAGCGGTACGGGGCATGCCCGCGTCGGCTTCTATCGCAGTAGCACAGGCACGTGGTATGTGGATGCCAACGGCAACGGCATCTGGGACGGAGTGGTGACCGGCGGCGACCTTACCTACCAGTTTGGCGGCGTTCAGTCGAGCGGCACACCGAACACGACCGGCTTCGTCCCTGGCGACATTCCTGTGGTCGGAGACTGGCAGGGCGGCGGGCAGAGTTGTATTGGAGTTTTCCGGTATGGCTACTACTGGATCTTGGACACCAACTGCAATGGAGTCTTTGATGGCGGCGATACCGGCTTCTCGTTCGGCGGCATCATTGGCGATGTTCCCGTAGTGGGTAAATGGGCAGGCACTTCGGTGTCGCAGGTGGGTGTCGTGCGCTGCTATGTGGGATCGAACGGCCTCTGCGCTGGACCGCCGGCGTACTGGATTATGGACATCGGAGCGCCGATGAACCCGTACCAGTGGCAGCATTCACCGGGTCAGGGGTATGTCGGCTGCAACATGCAGATGCCGTACTATTACTCGGAATGCCGCACTCCGGCGCCGTTCTGGTTTGGCGGCCTGTCGGGCGATGTCTACCTGTCTGGCGACTGGCTGGGCACCGGAGTCTCTTACCCGGGCATCTATCGCAGTGGTCAGTGGATCATGGATACCGACTTCACCGGCACGAAGCTGAACACCTACAACTTCGGCGGTCTTTCCGGCGACGTTCCCTTAGTCGGCAAGTGGTAGTTTTCCCCTCCTCGTAAGCAAAAGGCTTTCCTCTCATGGAAGGCGTCACTACAACCACTACCTCCAGACGTCTGACGCGCCGCGAAATCTCGTTGATCCAAGGGGTGATCGACGGGAAGAGCAACAAGGCGATTGCGGCGGACCTCGGGCTCAGTTGCAACTCCATCAAGGTTTACTTCTCCCGGATTTTCGACAAGCTCAGCGTGGGGAATCGGTCGCAGCTCGCCAACTGGGGCCGCGCGTATGGGGCGGCGAAAGGGCTTGTCGACCGCAGGTATAAAGAATTGCATCCGGATGCCGAGTCAGCAAAGCGGCCCATCTTCGAGGGCCTGGACCTTGTGGAGTTCGAGGTGTTTCGCGCGATGGCCCTCCAGATTGTTCTGACGCCCCAGCAGGTGGAAGAGATCATCTTCATCCTGGACAAGAAAAGAACTTAGAGTTTCGTTTTAAAGGAGGTGGAGATATTTTCGAAAGCGTGAGATTTGAAGTTCACCACTACCACCACTTTCCCGATGCAGTCCCGCACGATTCGCGGCTGGATCAATTACTAACCCTCGTAACCCAACTCAAAGGAGATATTAAAACGATCATGGCAACAGAACAACAGGTAGCCGCCGCGCTCACTTCCATCGACGCGGCCACAACCAAGATCGGAAGTAACCTCTCGGTTATTGCCGATACGCAGGCTGCTCAAGGGGCAGTCATCTCAACCATCAGCACCGAAGTCGATACGCTGGTCACCGCGCTTCAGAATGCGGGCGTGAGCCAGGCCATCATCGACCAGGCGACCGCCATCAGTGACAAGGCCTCCACTGCGGCCTCCACCTCCGACACTCTGGTAACGGCCCTCCAGGCTCAGATTCCGGTGTTGCAGGCCATCGCGACCAAGGGAGTCGTGAACCCGGTGCCCGTCGAGCCGCCTCCTCCTCCCCCGCCGCCGCCTCCGACCGCGTAAGTTTTCGGAGCTTCGCATGAACCGGCAATTTAAAAAGGGCGCTCTGCTTCAGTGGGGCGCCCTTGCCCTTTTACTGTCGATCGCAACCGCGCAAACACCCGTCACCAAGAAGCCATACATCTACTGGTGGGCTCCTGGTGATGCGGCCTATACCTGGAAGCCGCTCGTGGTGGACCCGCCGCTTACCGTCACAGTGGATGCGACGGGGCAATTCCATCTTGGAATCACCACT
>Ga0068862_100004357_pt1 | contig 11983 bp, 7 predicted proteins | sample KBSSwiS52_FD_66598 | JGI IMG/M metagenome (GOLD analysis project Ga0068862, IMG submission 66598) | Switchgrass rhizosphere microbial communities from Kellogg Biological Station, Michigan, USA - KBS Switchgrass S5-2 | ecosystem: Host-associated > Plants > Roots > Rhizosphere > Soil ... | reverse complement strand
CGACGACATGCCGAGCACGCCGACCCCGCCGGCCACCGACACGCCCGCGCTCACGCGCACGGTCATCCTCGAGGGCCTGAGCAACCCCTGGGACATCGCCGTCGCCGCTGATGGCGCGATGTTCTTCACGGAGAGGTGTCGCGGCCTGTCCGTCCGGCACGCCAACGGCACCGTCACCCGACTCTTCGGCACCACCGGCTCGGCGCTCGTCGCGGCGGATCTCGTGTGCCTGGGCCAGAGCGGGATGCATGGCGTCGCGCTCGACCCGAGCTTCGCCTCGACGCGCACGTTGTATGTCTACATGACGTCCAACCTCAACACGGCCCCGCGCACCAATCGCGTCGTGCGACTCGTGCTCGACGCCGGCTACACGACCGCCGGTAACCGCGTCGACATCGTCACCGACATCGCGTTCAAGGAGGTAGGCAACGCCGTTGGCGGCGCTGGCGCGCACAGTGGCGGCCGAGTTCGATTCGGGCCTGACGGTTTGCTGTACATCACTACCGGTGACAATCACAACCCCATCATTCCACAGAGTCCGACGCTGCTTGGCGGCAAGGTGCTGCGCGTGACGGGCAGCGGCGCCGCGGCGCCCGGCAACGCGCCTCCCGCCGGTTTCGACGCGCGCATCTACACGTACGGGCACCGCAACGTGCAGGGCATCGCGTTCCGCCCAGGTACGGGCCAACCGTTCATCTCGGAGCACGGGCCCAACCACAGCGACGAGGTGACGGCGCTCGTCAATGGGGGCAACGGCGGCTGGGATCCGAAGGACCGCCCCAATCTGACGTGCCCGGACAACTACTGCGGCTACGCCGGCAACGCGACGACGATGCCGATGACCGACATGGTGCGATTCCCGAATGCCATGCCGGCCCGCTGGAACACCAACGGCGCCTCGCAGGGGATGGGGCCGGCGGAGTTCCTCGTCGGCTCGCAGTGGCGGGCGTGGAACGGCCGACTGGCGGTGGGCATCATGGGCGCACAACGGCTGGCGATTCTGGAGCTCGACGCGGCTGGAACCGCGGTGGGTGTGGTGGACGCGGCCTTGCCTAACGTTCGCTTTCGGGCGCTGACTCGAGGTCCCGACGGGAACCTGTACGTCGCCACCGACGCTGGCGAGATCTGGCGCGTCACCCCGTCTGCGGCATCGCCGTGATAACCGACGCCACGAAAGGGCTTTCCACCACTCGATGACGACAGGCTACACGTTGAACCGGATGTGCATGATGTCGCCGTCGGCCACCACGTAGTCCTTCCCCTCGATCTGAAGCAACCCAGCGTCCTTCACCGCTTGCTCCGAGCCAAGCTTCGTGAAGGTCGCGTACGGAGTCACCTCCGCGCGAATGAAGCCGCGCTCGAGATCCGAATGAATTCGGCCGGCCGCCTGCCGCGCGATCATGCCGCGCCGAATCGGCCACGCACGCACCTCGTCGGCGCCCACCGTGAAGAAGGAAATGAGATCGAGGAGCGCGTAGGCCGCACGAATGAACCGCGCGAGGGCCGACTCGTGGAGGCCGAGATCCTCGAGAAACGCCGCCTGCTCGGTCGCGTCGAGTCTCGCGATCTCGGCCTCGACACTGGCCGAAAGGACGAGGCCAGCGGCGTCCAACGCGTCGATCCGAGCGGACAGGTCGTTAGGCAGCGGCACTGACGCGGTTGCCTCGTCGCGATTGACCGCGACAAGCAGCGCCCTGTCGCTGAGAAATCCGTATCCCCTGAGCGGGCCGCGATCCAGCTCGCCGGCCGGCACGCTGCGCAGCGGCCGTCCATCCTCGAGGACGTGCTTCATCAATTCGAAGGGCGCCAGCTCTCGCGGTGGCGTGTGCTCCTTGTGCCCGCGCTGCAGGCGCCGCTCGACGATCTCGAGATCGGCGAACACGCACTCGAGGTGGAAGGCTTCGAGATCGCGCAGCGGGTTTGCGTCGCCCTCGATCGCCGGATTCGCGAAGTCTCTCAGCACGAGGCAGAGCGCGTCCTGTTCGCGAACCTGTTGAAGTGCCTTGGCGGACAGGCCCTTTCTTTCGGCGCCGTGCTCGCCCGGGATGTCGCAGAAGCTCATCTCGGCGTACGTCGTCTTCTTCGGGGAGAAGATCCTGGAGAGTGCGTCAATCCGCTCGTCAGGCACGCGAACCGCGCCGAGCCGGACCTCGCCGCCGTACCCAACCGGGACCGCGAGGCCGGTCATCGTGTTGAAGACGGTCGTCTTCCCAGAGCCCGCAAATCCAACGAGTCCGATCTTCATCGCCGTCGCCTCGCACGCTCTGCCGATCCGTGTTCGTCCGGTGTCTCCCGCGACGGTGTCTATTCTGCCTTCATCGCGACTGGCGGATCAAGCCGCGAGCATCTACTCGTACCAATTGTGGCAGCCACCTGCCGGTCAATGAAACGCGCCCACGCTCCCTTCTCGAGCAGCCTTGCCGGCTATCGACATGCATAGTGAAGGAGAGGTCGTCGACATGAAGGAGAGGTCGTCGACGCGGGCGCGTTCAACGCCGATCGTGAAGGCTCCGTTGCCCCGATACGACACGCCGGCGAAGCAAACGGTGCCGACTGCCCGGGTTGGCCATGGGCGAAGCTTCCCATGGCCAACGCGACGTTCCGCTACGGCACGACCGGCACCGAAGCCAGATTCGCGGCCATCGCCTTGGCCGCAGTTACGCGACCGAGGGCCAGTCCCGCGTCCTTATCGAAGCGATAATGGATCCCGCCATACAGCCGCGATATCGCGGCTTCCTCGGCAATCTGTTCCACCCGTTTCGTCTCAGCGGGGAACTCAGCCTCGAGGATCACAGCCAGGGCCCCGTCGATGGTCGCGTGATTCGACGGGTACGACGGATGATTCGGCAGGCTGATTGGCAGCGTGATGCCGGGATCAGCCTGAGACGGCCGGATCGTCCAGTATGTGTACTTGCCGTCGTAAGAGCCGATCAACGCATCCCAGGTGGCAGAGTATTCCAGAAACATGATGCGGGCTGCTTCAGCGTCGTTCTTCCTGTATTTCACGATGAGGTCGCGGACGATCGCGTTCCAGGCGGCGTTGGAGGTCCCGCTCTGGTTCACGTGCCAGAACACCGCAATGGCCACCTGTTCCGGCGTCCGCGTGTCCGAGATCTTGCGGACCTCGGCCAGGTCGGCGAGGTATTTCGGCGACCCGAAGGCCGGCGGCGGTGGCGGGCGAAACTCGCTCGTTGAGCTCAGGTAGAAGGGACGCGCCCCGAGAAAGCCTCGCACCGGCGGGCCGTTCGGGATCCAGGACCCGGGCCCGGTCGGTGGAGGGCCGGGATCCGTCAGCCCCACACGGTCCGACTTCGCGAAGTCGTTGACCCGTGCCCCGATGGCGCGGCCGATCGCCTCGCCGGCGGCGAAGTTCTCGTGCTTGTTTCCCGGCCATGGGTCGGCCGCCTCCTGCGCATCCAGCGCTGCTTCCAGTTCCGCGATGTCCAGCGGGAAGAAGGCGCTCAGCACCGCGACCGACGCGCCGCCGATCGCCGCAGAGACCGGCGGGTGCGGCTGATTGCCGGCTTCGGCCGCCTGTGCGGCGCGCATCTGAGCTAGAGCCAGGTACGTGTCTACCCGGAGGGCGTTGGGGAGCCGTCGTGCGATCAGGCGGTCGGCCAGCTCGTTCCAGGCGACGGTGGCGCCGTTCTCCCAAAATTTTGGCGCCCCACCCCGCGCAGCGGAGGCGCCTACCGTATTGGCATTGGCCGCAGGGGAGGTGGACTGCTCGCTGCAGGCGGTGAGCAGGAGTAGTGGCGTGGCGAGTGCCGCGAGTCTGGTACTCATAGGCAATCTCCTGGGCGCAAACCATCCCGGACCAGGGTCCGGGAGACATGGACAAGTCTCCAGAAGGACATACCCTCCGAAGACGGTGGGCACCCGTACTTAGTCGGGCAGCGTCACCTCAGCGTGACTTGGCCGTCGGCTCCGGGGCTCGCTCCCGTTTGACTCGCTACGCAAGTGAACTCGCGGTTAGATAGCGACAACAGGATTCAAGTTCATGGACCCGAATTCACCCTCTTTCAGTGGCGCGAATGGCGGGCGCGCCGGGGATGGCGACGGCGTATCGGGCGCGCGCCGAGTCGCTCCTCGCCGCCACGCGGGCGTGTGCCGGCCGGAGTGGGGCGGGTGCGCCCGCCAATCACAAACGGAACCTCGGGCAGCATGATGGATTCAAGCCGCCACGCGTGAAGGTGACGTAACGGATCTGGCCGTGTGTAGCGCTATGGGCCGCCATCGGTTCGATCCAGCGCTCAGTCTTTCCTCGCGCCCTCGAAATCCCCGAGTCGCGACAATCGCCGCCTAACGTCATCCACGGCTGGTTGCAGCTCCGGATCGGCGTCCTTCCACAGCGTGATGAACTTCTGATAGTAGTGTGCGGCGGCTTCGCGATCACCGCGTGCTTCATAGAGCTCGCCGAGCCGTCTGAGAATCCAATGTAGGTTCCACGCGTCGGCAACTGTCCGCCGCACACTCGGCGCATTGACGAAATGCTCGAACGCGGCAATGGCGGAATCCGGCATGCCGTCCCGATCGAACGCACGCCCAACACCGGGATCGACACATACTGTGCACATTTGGTCGGGAAAACCGGGGAGGCGGTCCGCGTGCCGAAATTCCGCCACGGCAATGCTCGCACGGCCTTCCGCCAAGGCAATCTGGGCCGTCGCCCATTGTCGGTTCCGCTCCTCACGGCGGCGCTGGGCCGCGTCTTTGACGTCGCGGTCGTATAGCGCGAGCACTTCGCGCGCTTTGTCAGGACGTCCCGCCGATGCGTAGAGCGATGCCGCGCGAAGGTAGAGCTGGTCGCGGGCTTCGAGAACGGATTCCCGCGGTGCCTCTCGCAGCGCCCGGTCCAGCATCCGAGCGGCAACCTCGGGGTGGTTGAAGAACACGATCTGTATCTGCGCCACCGTCATCGTGTCCTGAAGGGAGAGTGGCTGTCCACCTGTCGCTGTGGCGAGCGCGCGAGCCTCCTCCAGCAGCGGCCGCACCTTCGCGATCTGACCACGGAGGAGAGCGTACGCCGCCAGCCCGTTGCGCGCGCCCAGTCGATCGTCCTGTCCGCCGCTCGAAGCCAGGTCGCGCAAGATGCTTTCCGAAGAATCGATGTGTCCCAGGGCGTACTGCACCAAGGACAGCGACTGTGCGCCGGCGGACAGATTTGGGAATTGCCGTGCCAGCCGCTCGGCGCCTCGGCGCGCGTCGGCCAGCTTGCCCTGGGCGACCTGCGCAAACACGGTATTAGAGTACGGAAAGGCGACGGACGTGTCGGCCGCGATCACCGTCGCGTACACCGATTCGGCGCGGGCGAACTCCCGGCTCTGCATGAGATAGCTTGTTGCGTAGAAGTTGGCAGCGCCGGGAGTTCGAGGGTATTTGCTCAGGAGTATCTCATAAGTGGCCCTCGCTTTGTCGCGATCACCGAGAACGCCGCCGTAGTACAGTGACATTGTCTCGAGACGCTCGCGTTCTGGAAGACGGTCGCGAAACTGATACGCTCTCTCGGTCATCATCAGCAGCCGCGCGCTCTGGCTGGTTTGCTCGCCTCCGATGCCGATTTGCGCACTTCTTGAATTGTTTATCGACACCACGATCTGTCGATACGCCATCGCGAAGTTGGAGTCGATGGCAGTCGCTTCCTCGAGCAGCGCAATCGCGCGCCCATAGTTCCGTGCCGCGTTTGCCTGGAGCGCCTCGGTGTATTTCTTGAGCGCGTCCAGCGATGCCGTCGTCACGTCGGCGAGGGGCGGATCGGCGCGGACGGACTTCAGTGATTCGCCAATGCGCTCGCGCAGCTTGCGCGACAGACGATCCACCGCGGCCACCACATCCTTGGGGCCATCGGCGGTTTCCTGGAACGACGCGAGCTCATCACCCGTGCTCGCGAGGACCAACTGTGTCGAGAGAATGTATCCGCCCCCACCGGGCAGCGGCGTGAGCGTTCCGCCCACAACCGCTTTGATCCCCTCGCGCTGCGCGATCTCGCGCGCGAGCGCCAAGTCGATCTTCGAGTCAGGGGCGCGCGCCATGCGCCCGAGCGCGCTGGCGACGCGACTCAACGGAACAATTTCGATCACACGCGACTGACTCAAGCCGGAGCGCATCATCTGGGCGAGCGGACCACTGAGTGCCGAATCGGGGCCGGTCGTTTTGAAGTCGGCGACGAGCAGCAGCTCGTTCGGTCCGAGTTTGCCCGCGCTCAGCAACGTCGCGAACGGGCCGATACTCGCTGCCCGCAACGCCAAGACAGCGGCGACGAGCACCGTGAACGCCGCCAGCGCATACATCGCGTTCATTCCGGTGCGCCGCCGTGGCAGGTGCGGGCTTGCCTCGACCGCAACAGTGGCAACCGCGCTGCGAGGGATGGCGGCTGGCGTACCACCCGGAGGAACCGTCAGCGCAGCCGCCAGCGCATCGCGCGCTGTTCGATCGCCGCGCCGGAGACGCTCGGCCAGCCTAACGACCGCAGCGTCGGGCTCGGCGTGCAATTCCTGTTCGAGCAGCGCCGCATAAACGTGGAAGTGGCGCAACGCCGCCGCCCCATCACCGCTGGCCGCAAGCGCCTCCATGAGGCCGGCCGCGGCGCGCGCGCTCGTCGGATCGAGCGCAGCGAGGCGTCGCCACCACGACACGGCCCTGGCGCGATCACCGCGGCCGTCGGCGTCCAGGGCAAGCCGCTGAAGCGCGTCGCGTTGCGTCTCGTTGAGGCGCGCCCGTTGCTCTTCGACCCAGCGCTCGAACTCGGGCGCGTCGGCCAGATAGAACCCATCCAGGAATGGACCCGAGTGAATGGCGACAGCCCGCTCGGCGTCGCCGTGCGCAACGCTTGCCTCGAAGTCTTCGACGTCGCTCGCGATCGCGTCGGCGTTGAGGCGAATCTCCGCGGTGCCCAGCACCACATCGTCGCGACCAAGGTCCCGGCGGAGTGACGAGAGGACCTGACTGAGCGAGTTCCGGCCGTGTTCCGCGTCGCGCTCCGGCCAGAGCAGCGCGGTTGCCTTGTCGCGGCTCAGGCCGCGCGAACCGGACGTGGCGAGGAGAGCGAGAAGCGCAAGCGGTCGGCGTCCTTTGGGCATGGCGCCGTCGGCGTGGTCCGTGCCCTCGAGCGACAACCCCCCAAACGTGCGAAGTCGTAGCCGAGCCATATCGCTGGCATTGTTGGCCGACGCGGTCCGGGAAGGCGAGCCCCCGAAGATCTAGTCGGTGCGTCCGGGGTAAACCGCAGGCGATAAGGTATAAACGTCGGTCGACTGCTGCCAGAAGGCGTCCGGGCCATCAGCAGCCACCTCGGGCCTAACAACGCGGCCTTAACGCCGCACCGCGACCGTCGTGGTGAGTAAAACGGAAATGCCGTCGCGCATCTCTGCCCACGCCAGTCGAAAGCGACCGTCCGGCTGCGCGGTAAGGCCGAAGTAGTCGCCTCCCGTTGCCGACGCAACGAACGTGCTGTCGGAGCACCGGCTCGCGGATGACACCTTGTCGCCCGGCGAAAAGGTCCGGCCCCCATCATGCGACGCCGCGACGAACAGGGTCTGGACGCACTTATTGGATGTCCCTGGCGCATCGATCCACGCGACCATCACGGTGCCACTGTCGTTCACCGCTATCGCTGGAACGCGTTCCCCAACACCATCCGGTGAGCTCGCCGCGGCCAGCGAGGCGGGCGGCGTCCAGGTTTCGCCGCGGTCGCGCGAGCTGACCACGACGATCGGGCCGCGACCTTGCTTGCGGCATGCGAAATAGAGCCGGTCGGCGAACGGACCCGTGGATCGATCCGCGGCAAGTGCGGAGAGGCGATACGCCGGAGGCCCGCACGCGTCGGTGACGAACAGCGGGATCGAGAAGGAGAATCCGCCGTCGGAGGAGCGCGCGATCCAGGCGCGACGCGGTGCAAGCCCCACTGACTGCGGTGTGGTGCTGCCGGTGTCCGCGAAGTAGGAGCCATCGACGAACGAGACGATCAGAGTCCCGTCCCGAAGCACCACAGGCATCTCGGCCAGGTTGTGGAGGTTGTTCGGAATCACATTGACGGGATCATCAAACGTCTTTCCGCCATCGCGTGAACGTACGAGATGCAGGCCCCAGCGTCGGATCCCGTCGTCGGCGCGCGTGGACCGGTGAGACGTCACGTAGATCCATCCACTGCGCGTACCATTCGACGCGTCGATCGCCATCACGGGATGGTCGTGATCGCTGCCTCCCGCGGTTGCACTGTCGTCCCACGTGACACCGCCGTCCTGCGAACGGAACAGCACGAGCCCGCTGGGCCCTTGTTGGGGAAACGCCGCGTGTCCCGTTGATAACGACACAACGGCGTGGCCAGCGCGATCAAAAACAATCCACGGATCGAAGCATTGTGAAGTCGCGAATGTGTGGCGCCTCCACGTAGTACCACCGTCGGCGGAATGGAATGCCGCACACGAGTACTGAAGGACTCGAGCGCTGAACGGGAGATTCCCAGGTCCGCTTACGATACTCGCGACCAGCAGATGACCAGGCCGTGTCGGGTCGATTGCGACGTACGGTTCGTAGAGCTGGCGCCCGGGCTCGCCGCTCGCAATCACAGTTGGAGCGGCAACCTGCATTGTCTGGGCCGGCGATCGGCCAGCATGCACGGCGAGCAACGCACCGATGCCTAACGACGCGCGAAGGTGACGCACGGGATGCACTCCAAACCGGAGGGGTTCGTGGCAGCACCGACGAAAGTAGTCCCGTTCGGCGAATCCGGCACCGGGTCATCATGGGCGCAGGTGCTTCGATATGGGCCGGACACCCGGCTGGCAACCGCGCTGGATCATAGCCTGCGCGTTGGCCGGCCGTGCCAGAACGACGTAGGTTAGGCCGATGACGACTATGCCGCGCTCTGCATCGGTGACGGTGTTCCACTTCCGAATCCTGCTCGGTGGAATCTGCCTCGCGACGGTGGCGAGCGTTCACGCCCAGCAGCCCGCGGGCGCCTCGACCCGCGTTCGTTTCGTCGTCGACGCACGTCAGCTCGGGCCCGTCGGCTACCGCGATCCTATCGGTGTCATGTCGCCCGACGGTGAATGGCTCGCTTACGCATCCGGCGGCCGACTCCGACTGACACCGGTCGCGGGTGGAGTGATGAGCAGCCTCGGGCCGCGCACGAATGTCCGCGCCATCGCGTGGCCCGACTCACGACATGTCGCCGCATTGGAATTCGACGGAGCGGGTGGTGGCGGCTGGTCGCTCGTCGACGTTCCGGGTGGCGCGCGCCGACCTCTCTGGAACCGCGCATTCCCGACAGTCGCGTCGGGTGGCGACTCCGTCGCTATCGATCCGAACCGTTTCCGCGAGCTTGCGTGGTCGCGAGATGGCAAACGCCTCGCGGGGATCATGCAACAGCAACGCGGATCCATCCTCTGGACTGGCAACGCCGACGGGTCTGCCGGGCGCATCCAGCGGAGCGAGGTAGCACTCGCGTCGCTGGCCTGGTCGCCTAACGGCGACGTCGTGGCGTGTCTGGTCGATTCGCAGGGCAAGCAGTATGTGAGCCTTCCGTGCGGCACTCCACCAGCCCGGGCGAACGCGATGGAGGCGTATGGTCCGATCGCATTTTCGCCTGATGGGACGAAGGTGTACTTTGGTTCACCGAATGCTCGCGGAACGCTGGACCTCTGCGTACGCACCGTCACCGGCGGTGCCGTAACCCGACTGACGAACTTCGCACGCGACACCTACGCGCCGTCCGTCGCGCGGGACGGGCGCGTTCTGTTCGGCACCCAGGACTATCGTGTGTTCGTCGCCGTCGTGCCGTCCGGCGGCGGTGAGATCAAGCAACTCACCTCCTTTCAGTCGGAGACGCCGTCCTGGAGTCGCGATGATCGCCTCATCGCGGTCACATATGGAAGCTGGCGTCGGGTCATCGATGACCTGAAGTATCCGGACATTGCGCAGGACCTGGGCACGGTGCGGGCCGACGCGGAGATCCCCGCCGCGAAACCTCTCGCGATCATCCGGGCGTCATCGTCCGAGGACCAGGGACTCGATTGGTCGCCTGACGGTCACTGGATCGTGCTGCACTCGCACGCGAATGGGCTGGATGACGTGTGGATCCAGCCGGCCGACGGCTCTGCCCCTGCGCACTCGATCACGAAGGGCGGGTACGAAACAGGCTGGCCCAGGTGGTCGCCTAGCGGCGCCTGGATCGCCTACGGCACCGAGGTGCCAGAGGGAACCCGCCTGCGGGGCGTGCTGTTCACGGTCGGCGTGGATTCCGCCACCGGCCGCGTCACGCGTGAAGCGCGCCGTGTTCCAATCGACGGGCTTCGTGGCGACGTCGATCAGGTCGAATGGTCGCCGAACTCCGACAGCCTCGTGTTCTCGGTGACCGAAGGCCTCGACGCTCGCGCGATTTACGTGGTGGGACGCGAAGGTGGAGCGGCTCGGCTGGTCCATCGGTTCACGAGCGACCAGCAGTTTTCCGGGATCGGCGTATCGCCAGACTTTCGCTGGGTAGCATTCATCGCTCCGGCGACCGATGGACACCTCCAGGTGTTTCGTGTGCCGGTCGCGGGCGGAACGCCAACACAGCTCACGGCCGATCCCACCGATAAGACCCAGCCGGCCGTATCGCGCGACGGCACACGCGTCGCGTTCACCGTCTTCTCGTACCGGATGCAGTTCTGGGTGACCGAGCCATGACCCAGCGGTACGATGCGCACGGAACAGGAAGGTGATGCGGTTGGACGGACGTCCCCTGCTTGACGCACCCTCGTTCGAAGCACAGTTCAAGGGAGCGTCTGTCATGGCGCGCCGAACGCCACACGAGGGAGGAAACCATGTCCAGTCTTGGCCGGCCGGTGGCGGAAGAGCGCATCGAGCGAGCGTTGCTCGAACAGTGGGATCCGCTCGGCGTCGCGAGCACTCCAGGCGTGCATCGGGAATATCTCCACTTCGCGCACGAGCTGTACAACCTGTTGGCACGTGGGGCGTCGGACGTGCAGATCGCTCGCTACCTGCATCACACCGAAGACGCCGACCTCGGGCATCCGGAGCTGGTATCGCGCGATCTGGCGCCGCTCGTCACCGAGCTCCGGACGATCGAGCGCCAGCTGTAGGCGCGCTCGGCGCGCTCCGGGTTACCCGTCGAGCACACAGGCGCGCTGCGCACGTGCCCGTCGGAACGGCATAGTTTTCCGATCCATGCCTAACACGCGCTACATCCTCGTTCTTGCAGGCCTTGTCGCCATGGGCATGGCCCGTCCCTCTCACGCCCAAGCGACGTCACGCGGGCAACAGGCGTCGGCCGCGCCAACGACGGCGGAGCAGCGCCGCGCCGTGTTGCTGGCGCCGACACGCGCGTACTGGTCGACTCGAGCGCCCGACACTGTCATGGCGGACATCGAGACGTCCCGTGGCACGATCACGCTCGAGCTGCTTCGCGAGTGGGCGCCGAACGGAGTCGATCGTTTCTACAACCTGGCGCGCGCGGGCTACTTCGACGATTCGCGCTTCTACCGCGTGGTCTACGCGTTCGTCGCGCAGTTCGGCATCGCGGGCGATCCGGCAATCGCCCGTCTCTGGAATCAACAGAAGATCCGTCCGGACTCCGCACGCACGCCTAACGTGCGCGGGACGATCACCTACGCGCAGTACAAGCCAACTGATCGCACGACGAATCTATTCATCAACCTGAGCGACAACCCGAGCCTCGATTCGCTCGGTTTCGCACCGATCGGGCGCGTAGTACAGGGCATGGAGGTCGCCGACAGCCTCTACTCGCGATACGGCGACGTACCCATGGCTGAACCGCCCATCGGCGATGCGAAGCGGCTGTACCGCGAGTCGAACAAGTACATGGACGCCGAATACCCGAAGCTCGACCGGATCAAGAAGGTGACGATCCGGCGCTGAGGCTGACTATCGAAACGGGTCCTGTTCCGGACGTCGACGTAAACGACGGACGTTCGGCCGAGCGTACCGTCGAGCGCTACACTGTCCGAAAGACACGCCACGC
>Ga0068862_100004355_pt1 | contig 11984 bp, 11 predicted proteins | sample KBSSwiS52_FD_66598 | JGI IMG/M metagenome (GOLD analysis project Ga0068862, IMG submission 66598) | Switchgrass rhizosphere microbial communities from Kellogg Biological Station, Michigan, USA - KBS Switchgrass S5-2 | ecosystem: Host-associated > Plants > Roots > Rhizosphere > Soil ... | reverse complement strand
GGGCGGCATCGGAACGGTCGATGGTGAGCCAGGCGAGCTCGAGATCGGTTGCCGCGATCGTCTCCAGCACCGCGGTCGTCTTGCCCGAGCCCGCGGTGGCCGCGACTACGAGGACGCGGTGACGGTCGAGCAGCGAGGCGATCAACTCGCTGAGGCGCGGCCGCGAGACGACCCGCGACGGCACGGTCGGCGGTCGGACCTTGCGGCCAATCGTTGCCGCAGGCACCCGCTTCTCCTCCAATGCAGGCTCCTTCACTGAACTGAGTTTAGGAGCAAAAAGAAGCCGTTGCAACGAGTTTAGATGCCGATTTCGCTGCTGTTAACGGGGGTGAGGCAAGCTCAGCTCGGGAGATCCAAAGGAGGAGATCGGATGCAGGTCGGGCTGCTGGTCAACGTCAACAATCACACCGTCGATCCGGCGACGCTCGCCGGCGCGGTTGAGGACGCCGGTTTCGAGTCCCTGTGGGTCGGCGACCACCCGGCGATCCCCTATGAGACGAAGACGCCGATGCAGGGGTCCGGCGGCGAGATCCCTGAGGCCTATGCGCACGTGAGCGATCCCTTCGTCGCCCTTTCCTTCGCCGCCGCGGCGACCACGACCCTGAAGCTCGGCACCGGGATCTGCATCGTCACCGCCCGCCACCCGGTGCTGACCGCGCTGCAGGTCTCGACCCTCGACTATTTCTCCAGTGGCCGCCTCCTCTTCGGCGTCGGCTGCGGCTGGCTGCCCGAAGAGCTGGAGCTGTTCGGCGTCGACTACCCCCGCCGCCTCGCGCAGGCACGCGAGCACGTCGAGGCGATGCGGGCCCTGTGGAGTGAGCCCGAGCAGGCGTTCGCGGGGGAGTGGACGAGCTTTCCGCAACTGCGGCTGAACCCGAGACCCGCTCAGCAGGGAGGGCCGGACATCCTGCTCGGAACCTGGGGCAACGGAGCGCCGGGACGAGTTGCCGAGTGGGCCGACGGTTGGCTGCCGATGCTGGTCACGCCAGCCGAGCTGGCCGCCGACCTCGAGCGGCTTCGGGTGGAGTGCGAGCGGCGCGGCCGCGACCCCGAGGCGATCGAGGTGACGCTGTTCGAGTACGACCCCGGCGGCGACCGCGACTCCTGCCAGGAGTTCCTCGGCGCCTACGCCGAGGCCGGCGCCGATCGCGTCGTGGTGATCGCCGGGCTCGGCGACCACATGGGCGCCCACGAGTGGGGGACTTGGGGACCGGACCAGTTTCGCGACCGGCTCGACGGCGTCGCCGGTCGCTTCCTTTGACGCCATGGGACGGCTCGCCAACGGCGAAGAAATCAGCAAGGAGTACGAGGACACGATCTACGTCGACCCGACTCTGGAAGGTCGAACAGGAGCCATTTCTCGTTCGTTAACGGGCATGGGCCAAGCTCATGCCGTTAACGAATCGGGTCACGGAGAGGGGATACCTTGATCACCTACAGCGCCACCTGGGGCAATCTCGGGCTGAAGCTGCCGCCACGCCAGTTCGTCCAGCAGGAGCTGGAGATGATGATCCTGGCCGAGGAGCTCGGGTTCGACGCGACCTGGACGCCCGAGCACCACTTCGACGCCAACTACGCCGCCTGCCCGGACAACTTCCTGGCGCTCTCCTACGTCGCCGCCCGCACCGCGACGATCAAGCTCGGCCTCGGGGCGATCATCCTACCCTGGAACGATCCGGTCCGGGTGGTCGAGAAGCTTTCGATGCTCGACCACGCCAGCGCCGGTCGCCTGCTGATGGGGTTCGGCCGCGGGCTGGCGAAGATGGAGTACGCCGGCTTCGGGATCGACATGGAGACCTCGCGCGAGCGCTTCGACGAGGCGGCGCAGATGGTCCTCGAAGGGATCAGGACGGCTGTGGTCGAGAACGACGGGCCCTTCTATCCGCAGGCCCGGGTCGACATTCACCCGGCGCCCGACCCGGCCCTTGCGGAGCGCCTCTTCTGCGTCGGCATGACCCCCGATTCGGCGCTGCACGCAGGTGAGATGGGAGCCTCGCTGCTCTGCTTCGTCACCGCCCCGATCGAGGACATGAAGCCGCTGATCGACGGCTACCGCGAGCGCTTTCGCGAGTGCCACGGCCGAGCGGCGCCGCCCGAGGTCCTGGTCGACTTCCACTACGTCCACGAGGACGCCGCCGAGGCGGCGCGGGTCGGCCGCGAGTTTGCCGGTCGCTACTACGAATCGGTGGTCAGCCACTACAACTTCGACGGCACCCATTTCGCCAAGACGAAGGGCTACGAGGCCTACGCCGAAGGCGCCGAGGCGATCCGCGACGCCGGCCTCGAGGCCGCGACCGACGCCTACGTGGCGCCGCAGGCCGGAATCGGCACGCCCGAGCAGGTGATCGAGAACTTCCGCGCGCGCCGCGAGGTGATCGGCGAGACCCACGTGATGGCGACCTTCCTCTACGGCGCGATGCCGTACGAGACCGCCGAGCGCAGCATGCGGCTGTACTCGGCAGAGGTAATACCGGAGCTGCGAAAGATGGAAGCGGCGGCGGAGGCCGTCCCCGTCGGCTAGGAGGAGGAGTGATGAGTGACCAAGATGCCGCGCTGCGGCAGCGCAACATGGAGATCGTCCGCGAATACCTCGAGGCGATCAACCGCTGGGACTTCGACAAGAAGCGCGAACTGCTCGCCGAGGACGCGGTCCAGGACATGGCCTACGCGCCAGAGCCGTTCGAGCGGGTCTTCCGCGGTCGCGAGACGATCCTCGAGTTCGTCGAAACGATCCCGGCGCTGATCGACTGCGAGAACCTGCACGACATCTGGATGGACACCCTGGCCAGCGACCCGGGTGAGATCGTCTGCACCTACAAGTCGGACATGGAGATCAAGCCCGAGCGGCGGCCATACCGCAACCGCTACATCACCCGCTGGACGGTCCGCGACGAAAAGATCACCTACTTCGGCGAGTTCTTCGACCCGATCCCGCTGTTGGAAGCGCTCGGCGGCAGCGTCGAACCCGGCCAGCTGCAGGCGGAGGAGCCCGCATGAGCGCCGCCCTCGCCAACGGGCCGACCCGGTTCGGCTGCTTCATGGCCCCGTTCCACAAGATGGGGATCAGCCCGACCGCGCTCTACGAGCGTGACCTCGAGCTGATCGTGCGCGCCGACGAGCTCGGCTTCCAGGAAGCCTGGGTCGGCGAGCACCACTCGGGCGGGCACGAGCCGATCGGCTCGCCGGAGCTTTTCCTCGCCGCCGCCGCCCAGCGGACCAAGACGATCAAGCTCGGCACCGCAGTCAACTCGCTGCCGTACCACAACCCGTTCACCCTGGCCTCGCGCCTGACGATGCTCGACCACCTCTCGCACGGCCGCGCGATCATGGGCTTCGGGCCCGGCCAGCTCGCCTCCGACGCCCACATCCTGGCGATCGACCCGCAGCGCCAGCGCGAGATGATGCTCGAGGCCGCCGAGGTGATCGTGGCGCTGATGGAAGGCGAGGTGGTGAACGCCAAGACCGACTGGTTCGAGCTGCGCGACGCCTACCTGCAGGTCCGCCCCTACCAGCTGCCGACCCTCGACATGGTCGTCGCCGCGGTCGCCTCGCCGTCGGGGCCGCGCACCGCCGGCCGCCTCGGGATCGGGATGATCAACCTGGCGGCGACCAGCCCCGAAGCGTTCGATGCGCTGAACGAGCACTGGGCGATCTGCGAGCGCGAGGCCGCACAGGCGGGCAAAACGGTCAGCCGCGACGACTGGCGGCTCTCGGCGATCATGCACCTGGCCGAGACCGAGGAGCAGGCGCGCGCCGACTGCGCCCACGGCTTTGAGCAGATCTGGCGCTACCTCGGCGAAGTCTCGCCGCTGCCGGTGTCCGACGAGAAGCCGTGGCAGGAGCTGCTCGACGAGGCGATTGCCTCCGGCTACATCGTCGTCGGCACCCCCGACACGGCGATCGAGTTGATCGAGAAGCTGACCGAGCAGACCGGCGGCTTCGGCTCGTTCGTGATGACGCTGACCGACTTCGGCGACTTCGATGCGCGACTGCGCTCGATCGAGCTGTTCGCCGAACACGTGATCCCGCGCTTCCGCGGCCAGCTCGCCTCACTCGAGCACTCGCATCGCTGGGTGCTCGGCGAGAAGGACGAGGTGGGGACGAAATGGAAGACGCAGACGCTCGAGGCGATCGCCTCGACGACCGAGCGCTACGCCGAGGAAACGGGCGCCAAGGCCGGGTCCTGATGGCAGGGGCGGCGTCCCTCGCCGTCCCGGAGGCGTGCGCGGAGCTGCGCGCCTCCCGGCTGGTCCTGCTGCGCGACGGCGAGGGCGCCACCGCCAGTGGCTATCTGCTCGCCGCCGCCGAGGCGATCGGCGCGGAGGAGGTCAATTTCATGGCCTGCGAGGGACGCGGGCTGATCTGCCTGGCGCTCACCCCCGAGCGCTGCGCCGAGCTCGGCCTCGAGCGGATCCCACCCCGCGGCCTGGCCGAGCCGAGCAAGGAGTTCACCGTCTCGATCGAGGCCCGCGAGGGAGTCAGCACCGGGATCTCGGCCGCGGACCGGGCGCGGACGATCGCCGTCGCCGCCGATCCGGCCAGCGGCCCCGATGACCTGCGCACCCCAGGCCACGTCTTCCCGCTGCGAGCCCGGCCCGGCGGCCTGCGCGAGCGGGCCGGCGAGGCCGAGGCGGCGGTCGAGTTGCTGCGCCTGGCCGGGCTGCGGCCAGCGGCCGTCCTCTGCGAGGTCCTCGACGAGGACGGGCGGTTGGCGCGCGGCGCCGCGCTCGAGCGCTTCCAGGAGCGCCACCGGATCCGCTCGGTCGCGTTCCCGGCGCTGCTCGCGGTGAGCGGCCGCGAGGCGGCGCTCGCCGGCCGGCTCCGCAGCGCGGCGTGAGCAGGCTGGAGCGACTCGACGGCGAGCGCTTCCGCGAGGTGATCGGCCACTTCGCCAGCGGCGTCACCGTGGTCACGGCGCGCGACGGCGACCGCGCCCACGGGACGACCGCCAGCGCCGTCTGCTCGCTCTCGCTCGAGCCGCCGATGCTGCTCGTCTGCATGAACCGCGCCTCGGCGACCGGTGCGGCGATCGACCGCGGCGGCCGCTTCGCGGTCAACATCCTCAGCGCCGAGCAGGCGCCGCTCGCCGTCCGCTTCGCCCGCCCCGGCGGCGACTTCGCCGGCCTTGCCGTCGAGACCGGGGCCGGGGGCGAACCGCTGCTCGCTGAGGCGCTGGCGGCGATCGAGTGCCGGGTGGTCGAGCGGGCAGCCGGTGGCACCCATCAAGTCTTCATTGCCGCAGCCGAGCGCGCCGAGGCTCGGCCCGGCGCGGAACCGCTCGCCTACTTCCGCGGCGAGTTCGGCCGGCTCGGTCCGCTCGAGTCAGCCGCCTCCTAGGACGGATCTGCTGGCCAGGCGGCGGCCGGGCCGAGCACCGCCGGGGTGATCGCGGTGCGGCCGCCGTCGACCGTTAGCGTCGCCCCGGTCACGTAGGAGGCCTCCTCGGAGGCGAGGAAGAGGGCGACGCGGGCGACCTCCTCCGGATCGCCGAGGCGCCGCAGCGGGATCTGCCGCTTCGCGTCCTCGCGGACGCTCGCCGGCACCGCCTCGACCATCGGCGTCGCGATGCCGCCGGAGGCGATGCAGTTGACCCGGACCCCGTCGGCGCCCAGCTCGTATGCCAGCGCCCTCGTCATCGCGATCATTCCCGCTTTGGCGATGTCGTAGACGGGGGCGAAGGGGTGGCCGAGGAGGCCGTCGATCGAGGCGTTGTTGACGACGGCCCCCGCCGCGGCGGCGCGCAGGCTCGGCAGCAGCTCCTTGGTCAGCATGAACGCCCCGCGCAGGTTGGCGTCCACCACCTCGTCCCAGCGCCCGTCGGTTGTCTCGGCCGCGGCCTCGAAGACGACCAGGCCGGCGTTGTTGAAGAGCAGGTCGAGGCGGGGATGGCGGGCGCGGATCTCGGCGCCGATCGCGCTGACGGCGGCGCGGTCGGTGAGGTCGAGGGTCACCGCTTCGGCGCTGTCGCCGCTCGCCCGCAGGCGCTCGACGAGGTCACGGTTGGCCGGCTCGTCGCGGTCGAGGGCGAGGACGTGCGCTCCTTCGGCGGCGAAGAGCCGAGCGCTCGCCGCGCCGATCCCCGACGCCGCGCCGGTGACGACCGCGACGCGTCCCTCGAGCCGCTTGCCTGGGACGGTCATCAGCTCGGCGCCGAGGCGGGGACGGGCCCCGCCTCGACCTCCCGGAACGAGGTGGCCGCGACCAGCGCGGCACAGGCGACGACCAGGGCGAGCGCACCGAGGAAGCCGACCCGGTAGCCGGCAGCGAGCGAGCCTCCGTCCTGCTTGCTGACGGCGGCGGCCAGAGTCGCCAGCACCGCGAGGACGACCGCGGCGCCGACCTGTTGGGCGGTCGGGACGAGCCCGCCGGCGATGCCCCGCTCGCGCGGGGTCACGTTGCCGGTGATGCCGATCGAGATCGCCGGGAAGAGCAGCCCCATCCCGAACGAGTTGAGCAGCAGCCCCGGCAGCACCCCGGTCACATAGGAGGTGCCGGCGTCGATCTGGCTGAAGGCCAGCATCGCCACGCCGGTCGTCACCAGGCCGAGGATCAGGACGCGCTTCAGGCCAAGGCGGGCGATCAGCCGATGGGCGAGCAGCATCGAGGTGCCGAACATCATCAGCCCCGAGGGCACGATCAGCAAGCCGGCCTCGGCGGGCGTGAAGCCGAGGATGTGTTGCATCGTCAGGGCGATGAAGAAGGTGTACGCGGTGGTGATCCCGCCGACCAGGAACATCGTCAGGGTGGAGATGCGGCGCAGGGGCGCGGCCAGGAACCGGAACGAGATCATCGGTTCGGCGACCCGGCCCTCGTTGGCGAAGAAGGCGGCGCCGAGGAGGGCGGAGAGGGCCAGCGGCACCCAGGACCCCGCGCCGCCGAAGCCGTGCTGCTCACCGTTGGTCAGCCCGAGGATCAGCGCCGCGATCGCGAGGGTGATCAGCGCTGCGCCGAGCGGGTCGAGGGCGACGTTGCGGTCGCGACGGCCCTCCGGCAGCACCCGCCTCGCCAGCACCACCAGGACCGCGATGACCGGCAGGTTGACGAGGAAGATCGAGCGCCAGCCGAGGTACTCGGTGAGCAGGCCGCCGACGATCACCCCGGTCGTGCCTCCGACGGCCACCGAGGCGGCCCAGGCACCGAGCGCCCGCGAGCGCTCGGGCCCCTCATAGATCGCGGTCAGCATCGCCAGCACGGTCGGGGCGATCATCGCTGCGCCCGCGCCCTGGACGAAGCGCGCTGCGACCAGCGTCCCGGCGCTCTGGGAGAGGCCGCAGGCGAGCGAGGCGGCGGCGAAGACCAGCAGCCCGGCGATCAGCAGCCGGCGGCGGCCGATCCAGTCGCCGAGCCGCCCGCCGAGCATCAGCAGCGAGCCGAAGGTCAGCGCGTAGCTGGTCGCGACCCACTGCAGGCCGGCGGTCGAGAACCCGACCTCGCTCTGGATCGTCTTCAGGGCGAGGTTGACGATGCTGTAGTCGAGCTGCAGGATCGCCTGCGCGGCGCAGAGGACGACCAGCGGCGTGACGAGCCGTCGGCGCTCCACCCGGTCGCGGTTCTAGGCCGCGACCGAGGGCACCTCGGTGCCGGGGCCCGTCCCGTAGGGGACGCCCTCGATCACCTCGGGCGGCAGCTCGGCGCTGGGGTCGACCGAGATCGTCTTCGGCTGCAGGAACTCCTGGACCGCGGTGATCCCGTGCTCGCGGCCGATCCCCGACTGCTTGTAGCCGCCGAACGGCGAGCCGAGGTCGGCGGCGAAGGTGTTGACCGAGAAGGTCCCGGCGCGGACCTTCCGCGCCACCTCGAAGCCGTGGACCGGGTCGGCGCTGAAGACCGCGCCGGAGAGGCCGTAGGGAGTTTGGTTGGCGATTGCGATCGCCTCCTCCTCGTCGCGGTAGGAGATCAGCGTCGCGACCGGGCCGAAGGTCTCCTCCTGGGCGATCTCCATCTCGTTGGTGACGTTCGTCAACAGGGTCGGCTCGACGTACCAGCCACGCTCGAGGCCCTCGGGCCGGCCGCCACCGACCCGCACGGTGGCGCCCTGCTCGACCGCGCGGGCGATGTGGGCGAGGACCCGTTCGCGGTGCTCCTTGGTCACCAGCGGGCCGACCGCGGTGTCTTCCTCCATCGGGTCGCCCACCTTCAGCCCTTCGAAGGCGGCGGCGAGTGCGTCGGCGTAGTGGTCGTACTTCGACTCGGGGACCAGGAAGCGGGTCAGGGCGACGCAGCTCTGGCCGGTGTTGGTGCCGGCGCTGCAGCCGACCAGCGTCGGCAGCACGACCTCGTCGTCGGCGTCCTCGAGCACGATCGCCGGCGATTTGCCGCCGAGCTCGAGCACGCAGGGCCGGACCAGCTCGCCGCAGGCGGCGCCGATCTTGCGGCCGACCGTGGTCGAGCCGGTGAAGCTGACCATGTCGACGCCAGGGTGGCTGACCAGGTGAGCCGAGGACTCGCCGCGCGCCGCGACGATGTTGAGGACCCCGGCGGGGAAGTCGATCTCGCGCATCAGGTCGCCGAGCGCGAAGGTGGTCAGCGGGTTCGGTTCCGGCACCTTGACGATCACGGTGCAACCGGCGACGAGCGCCGGGCCGGCCTTTTGCCCGACCGCGGCGAGCGCGAAGTTGAAGGCGGGGAAGGCGGCGACGACGCCGACCGGCTCCTTGACGACCAGGCTCTTGCCGGCCATCGGGATGATGCTGCCGCCCTCCGAGCCGCCGGCCAACGGCGTCAGTTCGTTGACCCGCACTTCCTCCAGCTGCAGGTCCTTGGCGAGCTCGGCGTTGTAGTTGAGGCTCATCGTCGGCGCCACCGCCTGGTAGACCTGCGAGAGGAACAGCGTGCTCCCCTGCTCCTCGGTGTAGAGCTCGGCTAGCTCGTCCTTGTTGCGGTGGATCGCCTCGGCGAGGCGGGCGCAGTGCTCCCCGCGTTCGGCCGGGGTCAGGTGCGGCCACTCGCTGTTGTCGAAGGCGTCCCGCGCCGCCGCCACGGCGGCGTCGATGTCGGCGACGGAGGCGGCTGGCACGCCGCCGATCCGCTCCTCCGAGCGCGGCGAGATGACGTCGAACGAGTCGTCTGACTCAGCCTTCCGCCACTCGCCCCCGATGAAGAACGCGTCGTAGTCGCGACCACTCATGTCCAGCTCCTCCTCCGGTCTTTCCCAAGTCTCCCTGAACCAAGTTCATGTTAGCTAACCGCAGATGAGGGCGCCAGTTGACAAATGCAGCCGAGTGCCCGTACAGTCAAAACTGAACTGACTTTGGGAACTAGGAACGGGGTGAGGGAATGCCTAAGGTGGTCGTCTGTGGTGGCGGTTCGGCGGGCTGCGTGGTCGCGGCGCGGCTCAGCGAGGACGCGGAGAACGAGGTTCTGCTGCTCGAGGCGGGCCCCGACTACGAGACGGTCGAGGCGCTGCCCGACGACATCCGCTACGCCTGGAACATCGGCGGCCTCGATCATGACTGGCAGTACCTGGCCGAGGACGAGCTGGTCCAGATCGAGACGGCGAACGAGATCTTCTCCTCACTGCCCGATCGGATCCAGGCCTACCGCGGCAAGGTCCTCGGCGGCTCTTCGGCGACGAATGCCTCGAACGCCCTGCGGCCGACCAGCCAGGACTACGAACGCTGGGCCGGGATGGGCAACGACTGGTGGAGCTGGGAGAAGGTGCTGCCCGCCTTCCAGGCGATGGAGAACGACCCGATCGGCGGCGAGCGCCACGGCGACTCCGGGCCGCTGCCGGTGCGGCGCTTCGGCGAGGACGAGATGCGCCCCCTCTACAAGGCCTTCATCGAGTCCGCCCAGCGGCTCGGCTGGCCCTACGAGCCCGACCTGAACGGCGTCGACACCGGCGGCGTCGGCCCGACCCCCTTCAACCAGGTCGACCGGGTGCGGATGAGCACCGCGATCACCTACATCGATCCGGCCCGCGAGCGCGGCAACCTGACGATCCGCCCCGGCACCGTCGTCGACCGGGTCGAGTTCGAGGGCGGCGCCGCGCGGCGGGTCGTGCTCGAAGGCGGCGAGGTGATCGAGGCCGACACCGTCGTCCTCTGCAGCGGTGCCCTCTCGAGCCCGGGCATCCTGATGCGCTCGGGGATCGGTCCCGCCGAGCTGCTCGGCCGGCTCGAGATCCCGCTGCTCGTCGAAGCCGAGGCGGTCGGCAGGAACCTGCGCGACCACGGCATGGTCTTCATGACCGTGGCGCTGAACGAGAAGGCGGGGCCGCCGGAGCCGCCGATTCAGGCCTCGCTCGTCTTCAACGCCGCCGGCGCCGCCGCCCAGGCGGCCGGCGCCGAGCCCGACCTGCACCTGATCCCGGTCAGCCCGACCCCCGACCTGCTGATCCTCAGCGTCGGCGTCGTCCAGCCGCACTCACTCGGCCACTTCGAGATCGCCTCCCGCGACGTCGCCGTCGACCCGAAGATCACGCTCGGCGTCCTCACCCATCCCGAGGACCTGGCACGGGTGGTGAACGGGATCAAGATCGTCCGCGAGCTCGTCGCCACCGAGCCGCTGGCCGAGTTCGTCAGCGCCGAGACCTGGCCCGGCCCGGCGATCGCCACCGACGCCCAGCTGACCGAGGCGGTCCGCGGCGGCAAGAGCACCTACTCGCACGCGACCAGCACCTGTGCGATGGGGCCCGCCGGGGTCGGCGTCGTCGACCAGCGCGGCAAGGTCCACGGCGTCGAGGACCTCTACGTCGTCGACGCCTCGATCTTCCCGATGATCCCCTCCTCGCCGACCAACCTGCCGACGATCATGCTCGCCGAGCGCTGCGCCGGCGCCCTGCGCGAGTCACTGTCCGCGCGCTCGGCTCAGCGGCTGGCGACCGGGCTGTAGACGTTGATCGGGACGCCGAAGCCGCCGAGGGTCTCGGTCACCCGAGGGTCGGGGTCCGGGCCGGTGCAGCACTCCATCGTCCCCAGCTGAACCAGCTCGAGCAGGCGGCCGACCGCCGCTTCGTCCATGTTCTGCAGGTGGTTGACCAGCGCGTCGGCGCTCTCGTAGTGCTCGTGGATGTAGATCGTGTCGCGGGCGCCGTTTGCCCAGAACGAGTACTCGAGCACGCCCGGATGCTGGCGGGCGTCGGCGGCGTTTTTCTCGCAGATGGCCGCCACCTCCTCGTAGTCCTTCGCGTCGAACAGCAGCCTGCCGTTGAGCCTGATGTCTTCCATCATTTGACCCCCGACCCGGCGTCGACGCGCAGCTGGGTGCCGCTCACGTAGCGCCCGGCGTCGGAGCAGAGATAGAGCGCCGCGTTGGCGATGTCCTCCGGCTCGACCCACGGGATCGGCATCGAGTTGAGCCCCTTGAACGCCTCCGCCGCCGCCTCCTCGTCCGCGGCCGAGCCGGGGGATAGGCCGGCGCCGGGGAGGAAGAGGTCGAAGATCGTCTGGTTCAGCGCCATCGGCGTCCGCACGGTGGTGGGGTGGATGGAGTTCACCCGGATCATATGCGGGCCGAGCTCGACCGCGAGGCACTGCATAAGGCCGACGACGCCGCCCTTGGCCGCCGAGTAATGGGAGAGGTTGGCGAGCCCGATATAGGCCGCGGTCGAGCTGGTCAGGACCATCGAGCCCCCTTCGCCCTGCTCGATCAGGTGCGGCATCACCGCCCGGCAGACGGTCCAGACGCCGGTCAGGTTGGTGTCGATCACCGCCTGCCAGCTCTGCTCGTTCATCTCCTCGGCCGGGATCATCGAGGTGATGCCGGCGTTGGCGACCACGCAGTCGAGTCGACCGAGCTGGGCAACCCCCGCGTCGACCGCCTGCTTGACCGCACTCAAATCGCGGACGTCGGTCTCGCTAGCGACGATGTGTCGGTCGAGCGCCTCGACTGCGGCGACCGTCTCTGCCAGGTCCTCCGGCGTCGCACCGTCGTAAGGGACCGTCTCGACGTCGCGGCAGATGTCGAGCGCGATCACGTCGGCGCCCTCTTCGGCGAAGCGCACGGCATGCGCCCGGCCCTGCCCGCGGGCCGCCCCGCTGACA
>Ga0068862_100004354_pt1 | contig 11986 bp, 6 predicted proteins | sample KBSSwiS52_FD_66598 | JGI IMG/M metagenome (GOLD analysis project Ga0068862, IMG submission 66598) | Switchgrass rhizosphere microbial communities from Kellogg Biological Station, Michigan, USA - KBS Switchgrass S5-2 | ecosystem: Host-associated > Plants > Roots > Rhizosphere > Soil ... | reverse complement strand
GCCAAAGAACGTTCGCTTCGACACTGCCGCCGGGACGAAGTCCGCCGGCAACCAATGTGTCAGCTCATGGCGCCACAGATCGAGCGCGAACGGTTCGAGGGTTCCGAGAATGCCCGCCATGGGCAGATAGAGCGGGTGGAGCACGCGCGGCCGATGATAGTCCACGATCACGATGCGCCCGCCGCGCTTCACGACACGACACGCTTCCGCCAGGGTGCGACGCCTCACGTGCTGTGGCTGCTCGTGCAGCAGGAAGAACAGCAGCGCCTGGTCATAACTCGCATCATCCAACTGCAATGCGGCACTGTCCCCGCAGATCAGCGTCACGCCGCTCTGGTCCGGCAGCTTGCGCGACAGGTTCTGCAGCTGGAGCGGCAGCACGTCGACCACGTCCAGGCTCGCGCCCGCCGCCAGCCGTGAGGCCAGCCTCGCCGTGAGATCGCCGTACACACAGGCGATCTGCAGGGTGCGTCCGCCGAGCGGGGCGCCGAGCGCCTGCAGCGCCTGGTCGCGCAGCCGGGAATAATTGCCCCACAGGATCAGGTCCACGAGCCATTGGCGTTCGAACAACCGGATGGCGCGCGGATGCACATAGGCCCACCAGTAGGTTCTCTCGAGGTACGCGGGAATCAAGGCTGCGTATTCACCGGTAGGTCTATCCAAGATCGCCTCCTCGGCAACCAAACTACCAGTGTGTCACAACGCTGAAGTCCGTAGGTTTCCGGGCGGACTACGTGCTTGCACGGATGGGAATCGTCGCCGTCATCAAGGCGGCATTTCACCCCGAGGGTCGGTACGCGCGCCGATGCTGCGCGTTGACCGGCGGTCACCCGCCTGGTCAGTGCCCCGTCCAGGTGTAGTTCGGGATCTCGGCGATGGGCGTGCCCACCTGGATGGTGATCTCACGATGCGAGAGCAGCTCGATGTCGCCCCAGTCACCGGATGCCATGGTCACGACACCGTTCTGGTCCGTGACATAGACGACGATGGGTTTTCCCGTGAGCCCCGCCACATTATCCGGGCCGAGCGGCTGACCCCAGATGTCGAAAAATTCTCCCAGCGTGAACATCACCGGTGCCGGCCCTTCGATGTGCAGCTTGCCGGAATGATTGTGCGTGTGAAGCGAGTAGACGCATTGTGTCGTGGGCGTGAGCTTCACCACGCCGATGTCTTCGGGAATCGCCAGCGCCGTGCCATCGAGGAAGATAGATAGGTGCGAATGCACGTGATACGTGTGCGGCGGATCATCGCCGGGATAACACTCGAGCCCGTCGACCGGCGTGCCATCGGGCATGGTGGCGGGATCGCGATCGCGCCAGTGAACGATGCCCACGCGATGATTGTCGGTGATATCGACGGGGACGGCGGACAGCGGCGGCAGGCTCGGCGCAGGCGGCGGCGCGGGGGCCGGTGCGGGCGCTGGTGCGGGTGCGGGCGGTGGCGCCCGGTCGATTGCAAAAGCTTCCGTCCCGGTGTGGAAGTCGGCGCGACCACAGCCCGCCAGCAACACAGCGCCGATCAGCGCCAGCGACGCAGGAAATTTGTCCATGTAGACGTTACCCAGGCGGATGGAGACCTGGAGTGAACTTCCTACAATTCCGCGTCGCGCTGCGCCGGACGGGGGACCGAGCCGCTGTAGGTCACTACCGCGGCGGGACGTCAGGCTTCATGGCTGGCCTCTGGGGGAAGCGCAAGCGGCAACGCGACGTAGAACGCAGCGCCGCGCTCCGCCCTCTTCTCTCCCCACAATCGGCCGCCGTGCGCGCTCACCAGCGTGCGGCAGATCGAGAGCCCCAACCCGAGGCCGCCTTCCTTCGTGGAACGGAACGGCTGGAACAGGGATTCAGTGTCGTCCGGCAATCCAACGCCGCAATCCAACACACCGATGCGCAGCTCGTTCTGTTCGACGGCCGTCGTAATCGTGAGCCTGCGATCTTCCGGTGGATTCGCCTGCATCGCATCGCACGCGTTCTTGATCAGGTTGAGCAGGATCTGTTGCAGCTGAACGCGGTCGGCCATGGCCGGCGGAAGATCCGCGGTAGATAGGTCCGCGACCGACACGCCGCGCGCGATGAGATCCGTGCGGGTAAGCCGCAGCAGCTCATCCAGGCTCTCCTTGACGTCGACGGGCTGGAGCGCGACCTGCCCACGGCGCAGCAGACTGCGCATGCGCTCGATGATTTCGCCGGCACGCCCGCTGGCATTGTCGATGTCCGTGAATATCGCGCGCAGCTCATCGAGGTCCGGCTTCTCGTGCTCCATGATGGTCTGGCCGGCATGTGTATTCACGAGGATGCTGGTGAGCGGTTGGTGCAGCTCGTGCGCGAGCGAACCCGACAGCGCGTTCATGGTGGCCACCCGCGACAGATGCGCCAGCTCCTCGAGTTGCAGCCGCCCTTCCGCAGCGGCCTTCTTCTGCAGCGTCATGTCGATGGCGATTCCGAGAATTCGCGCGGGCGCACCTTTTTCGATGGCAACAGGACTGCGGCCGCGCGCGGCGATCCAGCGCACCGATCCGTCCGCCAGGATCACGCGAAACTCCGACTCGTAGTTGCCACCATTCTCCAGGGCGCGCTGAATCGCGGTCTCGCGCAGTGCGCGATCGTCGGGATGCACGCTGCCGCCGAGCGTGGCGTGATCGATGGGTGTGTTCGTCGGGAAGCCAAAAAGCCCGCGGTCCTGCACCCAGACCTTGTCGCTCGCCAGGTCCCAGTCCCACAGCGCCAGCTGCGCGCTCTCCGCCGCCATGTTCATGCGGTGTTCGCTGACGCGCGCGGAATCCTTCGAGCGTTTCTCTTCGTCGATGGCGACCGCGAGCAGCATCAAGGGTGTCGCTGCGAACAGGATGAACAATTGCAGGGCCAGGGCGTTTTCAGGAGCGGTTTGCGCGAGGAACGGACCACGAGCCTGCATCGTTCCCCAGATCGCCAGGACCGTGATCAACAGCATCGAGGCGCTCATGCCTCCCAGCCCGAAGCGCAGCGCCGCCCATATGAGCAGCGGAATGGGCGCGTAGAGAAGTGCGGGGGACGAGTCCGGTCCCGCCGCCGAGCGATCGAAGACCAGCCACCCGACCGCGAGGATGCCCGAGGCCAGCAGACCGGCCTCGAGAATACGCGCAGGCGTCGTCCTGAACCCGCTCCTGAAAAGTTGTACGCCCATCAGGATCGTCGGCACCAGCACGATGGTCGTCACCGCATTGGAGATGCCGAGGTTGCGCCATTCAACCCAGTAATGGACGCCGAACCCGTAGTAGATCGTGAACGCGGCGCCCCAGAGTGCCGTGCCAAAGGGAATGATCATCCCCGCGACCAGCACGAAGAGGATGGCCTCGCGAAGGCTGATGAGAGGCAGCGGCGACTTGATGAACGCGCGAATGCCCGCGGCCGTCAGGGAAATCTTCAGCGCGTCGAAGGCTTCACACTGCAATGCGTAGAGCGGCGGCCATTGTTCCTGCTGGGTGGCAACGAAATGACTGCCCACCGCCGCCAGCAGGTATGCCCACCAATGACGAGTGGGGACCAGCAGCAGGATGGAAACCAGGGCCGCGTGCGGCGGGAAGAAGAGCGAGACCTTGCTGTCCGGGAAGGTCAGCAGCCACGCGGTGCGCGTCGCAAGATAGTAGACAGCACCCGCAGCCAAGACTCCGATCAGCTTGCGGGTGCCCCAAACAGGTTCCGATGTGCCGAGCGCGCTTTCGAGGGTCTGGGCCACCCCGAAAGGTTACGGTAATTCGGCGACCGCGTGCGCTAGACCAATTCTTTAATTCCCTCCAGCCCTGCGACGCGGATCAGAATGTCACGCGCGCGGTCAGCGCAAAACGCCGGTCGAACGTGAACCAGGCGTTCTGGTAGAGGTGCGAGTCGGTGTAACCCACGTTGTAGGCCGGCGTATTGCTGTCCGCGGCCAGCGTGTAGGTGTAAGGACCGACCAGCAGTTTCTGCGTGGTGTTGGTCAGGTTGTTGCCCTCGAAACCGATCTGCAGGTGATCGTTGAATCGCACGAAGATCGAGGCATCGAGCTGACCGTAATCCGCATTCCACACGGCGCCCTTGCCGTCACCGTCGTGGGTGGTCAGCAGCCAGCGTTCGCGCCAGTTGTAAGCGAGGCGCGCCTCGACGGGTCCGCGCTGGTACATGCCGACGAGGTTGTAGCTCTTCCTGGACAAACCCTCCAGCGGCAGGCCGGGCGGGATCGAGGCCGAATCCCCCGACGGCCCCGCCGTGGGCGATCCGCCTTTGCTGTCGACGTAGGTGAAGTTGGCCTGCATGCCGAGTCCGCGCAGCCAGCCCGGCAGCTCGTCGTAGAACTGCGAATAGCCGATCTCGAAGCCCTTGATGGTGCCCTCATCGCCGTTGATGGTGGCGTTGACCTGCCAGTCCTGGCCCCACAGGTTCTGCGTTTCGACACCGCGGATGAAGTAATTCTTCAAGTCCTTGTAGAACAGCGTCGTGTACAGCGAACCCTGCGGCGCGAAATACCACTCGGCCGCGAGGTCAAACTGGTTGGCCTCCATGGGCTTCAGCTGCGGATTGCCGCCATTGCCGGTGTACGAGGTCACCACCTCGGCGGCCGGCACCTGCGGGGCCATCGGATCCGGATTGGGCTGATACGTGGTGAGGATGTTGCCGCCCAACGTGACGTTCGCCGTGAGCTGGTCGAGGCTGGGACGTGCGATCGCCTTGGAGGCCGCGAAGCGCAGCTGCACTTCCGGAGTGAGCTTGAGCCGCAGGTTCAGGCTGGGCAACACGTCCTGGTAGCTGTCCTCGAAGTTGTTAGGCAACCACTGACCGCTGCCGTACTTCGCCACGAAGTCGGGATCGCCGTTGTTGTTGAGCAGCGGATGCGCGGTCCAGTCAGGCTGCTGGGCGCTGCCGGACGCGGTGTAGTCGGTGCGCACCACGCGCACGCCCACATTGCCGTCGAGAGTCGTGGAACCCAGCTCTTTGCCGAAGCGCAGCAACCCGAATGCGGCGTAGGTCTTCTCCTCCTGCACATTGGTGTCGCCGTCACGGAACGTGTCGGGCGCCCAGCCCGAGCCATTGACCAGCGCGGATTGCACCAGCCCGGCGTTGTCATTCAGGTTGCGGACCAGGGCATCCGAGGCCACCCACAGCGAACCCGGCATGTTCGCGCCGCCGCGGAAGAAGTCGGAAAAGTCGAACAGGGTGGAGTCGCCGACGATGAAGTTGTCCATGCTCGCGAGATGGCCGGGCCAGTTGCCCTGTGCGTCGCCCTGCCACCACTGGCTGATGGGCTGCCAGTTGTATCCCGTGTCGCGGTTGGTGGCTTCGCGATTGGCGTAGCGCACTCCCGCCTTGAAGGACTGGAGCCAGCCCGAATCGATCGAATAGGACATGTCCATGCGGGCTGCGAATTGGCTGGCCTCGTTGGCTTGCGTGTCGTCCATGCCCGCGGCCCAGAAGAAATTGCCGCGCTGGTCCAGGTAGCCGCCGGGATCCGCCGACACCGCCGGCAGGTTGCCCGAGAGATCGACCGACAAAGCGCTCGGATTCACCTGGGTGTTGAGTGTGTAGTCGTGGTTGTCCGAGGTCGCATCGACGTACTGCAGATCGCCACTGAAAGACAGGCGTTCCGTGGCATCGACCTGCACGTTGAACGAGTAGTCAGTGGTCTTCTGGTGCTGTTGCGCCGCGCGCGCGGTGGATCCCGTCGGCATGCGCGCGCCAGACGTCTGCAGCTGGCCCAGGTAATCGGTCCAGTTCGGGATCCAGCCGTTGGAAACCAGCGTGCCGGATTGAAACACGCCCTCGCTGTCGAAAGTGAACGCGCTGCCGGCGGCGGGCACGATGCTGTACGGGGAGTCTTCGAGCCAGGCCGAATGCTCGACCCAGTCCATGCGGTAGTCGGATCGCAGCACGTTGAGCGAAAGCGTGGAGTGCTCGTTCGGCTGCCATTGCAGACCCACGTTCACACCCTTGCGTTTGCGGTCGAAGTCGAGCTCGCTCCAGCGCGCGCCGGCTGGGACGAACACGCAATTCATGGTCGCGCCCGTGCCCATGTTCTCGCACGGCACGCCGGTTGCGCCCACATCCGCCGCGTTGCGGCGGAAGGGGCGGCCGAACTGGATGCTGTCGGTGCGGGTCGACAGCCCCGAGTAGGCAATATCGATCAGGGCACCGAATGTGCCGTGATCCGTGTCCCAGGTATTGCTGAGCAGCAGCGATGCCTGCGGTTGCAGGTCTTCGCTGAAATCGCCGAAATTGACACTGCCGGTGACGCCACCCGTGAAGCCGTCATGATCCAGAGGTTTGCGGGTACGCAGGTTGACCGTTCCGGCGATTCCACCCTCGACCATGTCCGCGGAAGGGTTCTTGAATACGTCGATGCCGGCCATGAGCTCGGCAGGGACGTCCTCGAAACTCAGTCCGCGCGTGTTTTTCGCGCTGAACACGTCGCGGCCGTTCAGCTCGCTGCGCACCTGGGTGAGTCCGCGCACCGTCACTCCGCTGCCCTCGGCGGAAAAGCGGTTGGTGTCGCTCGGTGCGAACAGGTGATCGATGGAGACGCCGGAAATTCTCTGCAGCGCTTCGGTCACGCTGCGATCCGGCAGCGCGCTGATGTCGACCGCGCTGATCGAATCGACGATGACCTCGGCATTCTGTTTGATTTCCTGCGAGGTCTGGATACTCTGGCGCAAACCCGTCACGACGATTTCGGTGACAGGTTCGTTCTGGGCTGTCTGGCAAAGGGCGGCGGCAGGCGCGAGCAACGCCGCCAGCGCCAATGGTGGCTTGGTCTTCATCGTGGGTCCCCCTTTTGATATCGGCTTTTCTGGAACCTAGCGGCGTGTCGCGGCGGGAAGTAAGTACGACGTTGTACTTTCAGGTTTCGCGGGCCGGAGTCGCTGTACGTGATTGATTCGACGTACGTTACAGTTCCCGTTACTGGGCCATGGAACATGCTCACACGATATGAATTCAGCGGATTCTGAACGGCTGGAACTGGAGCGTGCCGTCGAGCTCATCGGCCGGACCACGCGTCCCGGCCGGCTGCTCGAATACCTGGGCACGAAGTATTTTCAGCAGCAGGCGAAGCAGCTGACCGAGTTCGACATCGCCGTCGATGTCTTCGGCCGGTCGCTTAAAAATTTCGATCCAACATCGGACGCGGTGGTCCGCGTCGAAGCGCATCGCCTGCGGAAGAAGCTGCGTGAGATCTACGACGCCGATGACCGGCCAGAGTGTCTGCAGATTTCGCTGCCCGCGGGCACCTACGTGCCGAAGTTCAGCATCGTTCAAGGAAGGACGCCCGCGCCCACTGCGCTGGCGGCAACGGGTTGGCGGCGCATCCCGGCGTGGACATGGTCGCTCGCGCTGATTGTCGCCGTCGTGTTGGTGCTGGTCGCCGTCCTGAAGAAAGGCCCGGTGGCGGGGAGCAAATCGGCGGCGCAGTCGGTGCCCGTCCAGGCCGCGGCTGCACCATCCGCGAGCGGCGACAAGTTGACGGAGGTCCACATCCTCGCCGGTTACAGCGGCAGCGAGGTCATCGACAGCTCGGGCGTGCGATGGACGGCGGATCGGTATTTCGCCAAGGGAGGCCTGTGGTCGAGAGACAGCGGCTTCGTACGCGGCACGAGCCGCCCGTTCCTGTTTGCGAACTGGAGGACGGGAGAATTCGGCTACGACATCCCGATGGCGCAGGGCAGCTACGAGTTGCGGCTTTATTTCGTCTCACCCAACCGCGTGGGCGACGAGAAGCTCTCGGGTTTCAACGTAGCGGTGAACGGCAAGCCATTGCTCGATGCCTTCGACGTCAGCATGAGCGCCAACGGCGCCGACGTGGCCGAAGAACAGGTGTTCCGGGACGTCGTCCCGGGTGACGACGGCTTCCTCCGTCTCTGGTTCACGAACCAGATGGGATCGCCGATGTTGAACGGCCTGGAGGTGACTCCCGGAACCCAGGGCAAACTCCGGCCGATCCGCATCATCACGCAGCCCACTTCCTTCGTCGATCACAAGGGCCAGCGCTGGCGCGCCGATGACTATTTTCTGAATGGATTCCGCTCCACCGAACGCCGCAAGGTGGGCGGAACGGAAGATCCCGAGCTGTTCGGCGCCGAGCGCTACGGTCACTTCAGCTACAACATTCCGGTGGACAGGCGCGGACGCTACACGGTGGTCCTGCACTTCGCCGAGTTCTACTACGGACCGCAGCTTCCGGGCGGCGGCGGGCCAGGCAGCAGGATCTTCAACGTATTCTGCAACGGGCAAACGCTGCTCCGCGATTACGACATCTACAAGGAAGCGGGCAGTCTGCACGTCGTGACCAAGACTTTTCCGAATGTCCAGCCGACGGCGCAGGGGAAAATCAATCTGCTGTTCGAGCCGGTCATCAACAACGCGACGGTCTCCGGGATCGAAATCCTCGACGAATCGAAATAACCTCACATTCTCTTAACCGTCGTCCACACTTTCGAAACACAAGCGGCCTCATGGTGGCTCAACATGCTTGCATGATGAAAAGCCCCTCGAGACCGGACCCGGTGATTTCGCGGCATGACTACGGCCCTGCGCTGCAAAGCGCGGTGTCGTGGCTGGGTGAACGCTATCTGCTCGCGGACCCGGTGCCCCGGCGCAACCCGGAGCGCACAGCGTTCTTCAATGTGCCGCGGAGCTGGCACCCACAATCGCCACGGGTCATTTCACGATCAGCGTATAGGTGACGGCCTGCGACATGTCCGGCAGGACGCCGCCGAAGTTGATCGTGTGAGTCCCCGGGCTGAGTGGCCGCAGCATGATGTAGTAGCCGTTGCCGGCCGCAGGTTCGAGTCCGCCACCCGCACGTTCTGCAAGATCGAAGCATCGGACCGTCGCCTGGCGATGCGCTTGCAGATTCCCGTAAAGTTTGCCGTCGACTTCGAGCACCAGCGAAGAAACCCCGGCCGTCTCGCGCGCAGCGGACGACATGGCCATGCCGCAGCTCAGTGAGAATCCTTCGCGCGGATAGATCACGGAGTTGATCAAGGGAAAGAACAGGTACTTGCCGGCCGGCACGGTGCACTTGCGGATCGTGCGCTGGGTTCCGTAGGTTCCGGCTAGAAACCAGACCTCACCCTCCTGGCCCAGGTGGCACTTGGCACCGGTCCGGTCGGCGACCGGGCTGTCTTCGTCCTCGAACGATGCCGCCCACTGCCACCAGGAACCCGACCATTCTGCCTGGGTGCGGCCGAAGATCTTTTCGGCGGGCGGCACGAGGGTAGCCGTGGCCGCAGGTTCGGCGGCGAGTGACGCCATCGGAAGCAACAACGAAAGGAGGCAGGTGGCGATGCGTTTCATCGCAGTAGTTTGCAGAAAGTGCCCATTGGAAAATGAGAATGGCGTCTCGCGCCAAGGCGTTGCTTCCGTGCGGCAGGACCGATTGAAGCTTTGGGCCGCGCGCGGAGAATTTGCCGCATGGGAAACCGCGAGGCCTGCCTGTTGCTGATCTGCCTTTGCGGCGTCGCACACGCGCAGGTCGAAATCACGAAGGCCGGGCAGGACACGGGCACGATCCTCAAGAAGGATCTCAAGTGGAGCTCGAAAATTCCGGTCGACAAGACTTTCGAGCAGCTCACTGCCGAACAAAAGGCCGAGTTGCGCTCGCTGTACACATCGCTGGGACCGGATGACGAGCCGCCCTTTCCACTCGAAGGCATGAAGCCGATCTTTGGAGCCCTCAAGCAGGCAGAACACGTGCTCCAGGCTCGCGGCGAATTGAACATGGCCGTGACCGTCGGGCCGGATGGCAAGGCAACCAAGGTCGAGGACTATGGCGGCGTCAACGACAAACAGATGACGGAACTGGCGCAGCAAGTGCTGCTGCTGACGAAGTACAAGCCCGGCCTGTGCAAGGGCACGCCGTGCGCGATGATGTTTCCGTTCAAGCTGAAGTTGAAGACGGGGTAGCCATTTGTTGCGATAGGCATCAAACGTCAGCGGCGCGGCAATCTGCGCGCGTTGCAGTTTTCCCGAAACAGTCTCGTCACGCGATTGCAAACCCGCGGGTCCACGCTTTGGACAACTGCCGGGAGCATCACCATGCCGTCACTGGACCGACGCCGATTTCTCAAGTACCTGGGCGGAACCGCCGCCACCTCCACCCTGCTCGACAGCATCGCGAAAGCGACTTCGATTCCTGCCTATTCGCGTTCCGGGACACTCGAGGACGTGCAACATGTCGTGTTTCTCATGCAGGAAAATCGGGCGTTCGACCACTACTTCGGAACCATGCGGGGAGTCCGCGGTTTCGGCGAACCGCATCCGGTCACGCTGCCGACCGGCAAGTCCGTCTGGTATCAGCCGAACGGCAGCAGCGTGGTGTTGCCATTCCATCCGACCGCCGAGGATTTCGGCAACGCATTCCTCGTCGACACCGCGCACGACTGGAATGACACACACGCCGCGTGGAACGGCGGCAAGTACGACCAATGGATCCCGAACAAGTCGCCGCAGACCATGGCGTACTACACGCGCGGCGACATTCCATTCCACTACGCACTCGCCGATGCATTCACCATCTGCGACGCGTATCACTGCTCCTTCCTCGGCGCCACCGATCCCAACCGGTACCACATGTGGACCGGCTGGGTGGGCAACGATGGCCGGGGTGGCGGCCCGGTCATCAACAATGCCGAGCTCGGCTATGACTGGTCTACCTACCCTGAGCGCCTGGAACGGGCCGGAATCTCCTGGAAGATCTACCAGGACTCGGGTGTCGGCCTCGACCAGGCCGGCTTCTGGGGCTGGACCGAAGACGCCTACATCGGAAATTACGGCGACAACTCGCTGCTGTATTTCCACCAATACCAGAATGCATTGCCCGGATCGTCGCTGTATGAAAAATCGCGCCGCGGCACCAACATCGCCGTGCCCGGAACGCCGTTCGACGCCCTCTTCGAGCCACTGCGCCAAGACGTCCGCCAGGGCAAACTACCGCAGGTGTCCTGGATCGTTGCGCCCGAGGCATTCTCCGAACATGGCAACTGGCCGGCGAACTTCGGCGCGTGGTACGTCTCGCAAGTGCTGGACGCACTCACCTCGAATCCCGAGGTGTGGAGCAAAACCGCACTCTTCGTGATGTACGACGAGAACGACGGCTTCTTCGATCACTTGGTGCCGCCCACACCGCCACGCTCGGCCGCCGACGGCGCATCCACCGTCGATGCCAGCGACGAGATTTATGGCGGCGATGACCGGCATCCGTCCGGGCCGTACGGACTCGGGGTGCGCGTACCCATGATCGTCGTTTCGCCCTGGAGCAAGGGCGGATGGGTGTGCTCCGAAACCTTCGACCACACTTCGATGATCCGCTTCCTCGAGCGTCGCTTCGCCCGGCACAATCCCGATTTGATCGAAAGCAACATCACGCAGTGGCGCCGTGCCGTGTGCGGCGACCTCACCTCTGCGTTCGACTTCTCCAATGCACGCCCGGCTTCCGTCGAGTTGCCGGACACCTCTTCTTATGTGCCGCTGAACCACGACCGGTACCCCGACTATGTCCCCGAGCCGCCGGCAAACCAAGCGCTGCCGCGGCAGGAGCGCGGCCTGCGACGCGCGCGTGCGTTGCCGTACGCGCTGGACGTCGTTGCCGATCTGCGCCAGGGAGGTAGTGCGCTGCGGCTCGAGTTCGTAAACAAGGGCGATGCCGGCGCGTGTTTCCACGTGCGTTCCGGGAACGGCACGCAGGGCCCATGGACGTTCACCGTCGAGTCCGGCAGGTCGCTGGCGAATGTATGGCCGATCACGGGACATTACGATTTTTCGGTATTCGGGCCGAATGGATTCTTCCGCCGCTTCCGTGGCAAGCCGGGGCGCGGGGCCGATCTCGACGTTAACGTGCGCCTCGACCCGCGCGACTACACCCTCACCGTTCGCGTGACCAACCAGGGGCGTGAAGCGCGGCGCGTGCTTATCGACAGCGCGTATGGCAGGGACTCGTTCGCGGAGCTGCTGCAGCGCGGCCGCTCGATCGAAAAGTGCCTGCC
>Ga0068862_100004350_pt1 | contig 11989 bp, 10 predicted proteins | sample KBSSwiS52_FD_66598 | JGI IMG/M metagenome (GOLD analysis project Ga0068862, IMG submission 66598) | Switchgrass rhizosphere microbial communities from Kellogg Biological Station, Michigan, USA - KBS Switchgrass S5-2 | ecosystem: Host-associated > Plants > Roots > Rhizosphere > Soil ... | reverse complement strand
CCTCGGCTTCCCGTTCCTCACCGCGGGCCTGCTCCTCGGGATCCTGTGGGCGAACGCGGCGTGGGGCAGCGTCTTCGCGTTCGATCCCGTCGCGTTCCTGTCGGTGGCGATGTGGGTGGTCTACGCCGCGACGCTCTCGGGACGGGCGTTCGGTGCGTGGCGGGGCCGCCGAGCCGCGTATTTCGCCATCGCGGGCTTCTGCACGCTCCTCCTGACGCTCTGCGTCGGCGTGCTGATCCAGGGCCGCCATGGCTCCTAGGCGCGTCTCGTGGTGCGCCCGCGGTGCCCGCGCGCGGATGCTGCGGGCGGCGTGATGGGCGCGCTCTTCGTTGCCGGCCTCAGTCACCACACGGCGCCCGTCGAGGTGCGCGAGCAGCTCGCCCTCGAGGGCGACAAGGTGCGCGAGATCCTGATCGACCTCGCGGGAGCCGGCGTCCTCGCAGAGGCGATGATCCTCGCGACGTGCAACCGCGTCGAGGTGTGTGGCGTCGCCGAGATGCCTGGAGAGGCGACGCGCGCGGTCTTCGCCCGGCTCGGCGGCCAGCGCGGATTCGGCCTCGAGACCATCGAGCCACTGCTCTACACGAAGACGGAAGATGAGGCGGTGCTGCACGTGTTCCGGGTCGCGGCGAGCCTCGACTCGATGATCCTGGGTGAGCCCCAGATCCTGGGCCAGGTGAAGGACGCCTTCGCGTTGGCGCAATCAGCGGGCACCGTGGGCCCGGTGCTCCACGCGCTGATGAGCCAGGCCTTCGGCGTGGCCAAGAAGGTACGCACCGAGACCGAGGTGGGCCGCCTCGCCGTCTCCGTCTCCTTCGCCGCGGTGGAGCTCGCGCGGAAGATCTTCGGGAGCCTCGAGGGCAAGGCGGTGCTGCTCGTGGGGGCGGGCGAGATGAGCGAGCTCGCCGCCCGTCACCTGATCGACCAGGGCGCGCATCCCGTGTACGTCGCCAACCGCACTTGGAGCCGGGCCCAGGATCTGGCGCGGGCGTTCTCGGGAATTGCGGTCCGCTTCGAGGATGTCGTCGCCACGATGGGGCTCGTGGACATCGTCATCACCTCGACGGCGGCGCCCGAGCCCCTCGTCCGCGCCGACGCGGTTCGCCAGGTGTTGCACGCCCGCCGGGAGCGGCCGCTCTTCTTCATCGACATCGGCGTGCCCAGGAATGTCGAGGTCGGCGTGAACGACCTCGGCAACGCCTTCTGCTACGACATCGACGACCTGCGCTCCGTCGTCGACGCAAACCTGAAGGAGCGGCAGCGGGAGGCGCACCGGGCGCTCGCCATCGTGGAGCGTGAGGTCGGTCGCTTCGGCGCACGACTCGCGGAGCTCGAGGTCGTGCCGACGATCGTGTCGCTCCGCGAGAAGCTCGAGGCGATCCGGCGCGGCGAGCTCGACCGCGCGCTCGGCCGGCTCCCCGCGGCCGACGAGGAGACCCGCCGGGTGATGGAAGCGCTGTCGCAGGCGATCGTCAACAAGGTCCTGCACACACCCACCGTCAAGCTGCGGGACTCGTCGCGCGCCGGGCATGGCGCGCGCTTCGTCGAGCTCGTCTCGGAGATTTTCGGCCTCTCGGGATCGGGCCGGCGGCACGATCGCGGGGAGCCCGGGCGGTGAAGCTCCGGATCGGCACGCGCGGCAGCCGGCTCGCCCTCGTCCAGTCGAACCTGATCGCCGCGCCGCTCCGGGCCCTCGGCGTCGAGGTCGAGCTGGTGCCCATCCGGACGTCGGGCGATCGCCTCGCCCAGGTCGCCCTCGCGGACTTCGGCGGCAAGGCGCTCTTCGTGAAGGAGATCGAGGAGGCGCTCCTCGATCGGCGCGTCGACCTGGCCGTGCACAGCCTGAAGGACATGCCCGCCGTGCTGCCCGACGGGCTCGTGCTCGGCGCGTTTCCGGAGCGCGAAGACCCGCGCGACGCCCTCGTGACCCGGCGCGGGGGCACGCTCGACGAGCTGCCCAGCAAGAGTGTCGTGGGCACGTCGAGCCTGAGGCGGAGGGTCCTCGTGCTCGGCCGGCGACAGGATCTCGATCTCCGGCCGATCCGGGGCAATGTCGACACGCGCCTCGCCAAGCTCGAGGACGGCACGTACGACGCGGTCATCCTCGCGCAGGCGGGCTTGAACCGGCTCGGGCTGGCGCCCGTTCACGCGGCACTCCTGTCGGTCGACGATTTCCCGCCCGCGGTCGGCCAGGGCATCCTCGGCGTCGAAGGGCGCGGCGACGACGCGCGGACGCTTGAACTTCTCGGCAGCGTGGACCACACTCGAACCAGAATGGAAGCCCTCGCCGAGCGTTCGTTCCTCCGAGGCTTGGCGGCCGGTTGTCATACACCGGTGGCGGGGTGCGCGCGCGCCGATGCGCGAGCTCTTACCCTGACGGGGCTCGTCGCGAGCCTTGACGGCCGCACGGTGATTCGCTCGACGGTGAGCGGGCCAGCGTCGACCGCGGAGGCGCTCGGCCAGAAGCTCGCCGAGGAGCTCCTCGGCCGGGGTGCCGCGGCGCTGCTTGCCGCGAACGAGGACGGTCGGCCGTGAGCTTCGAGGTGGCGGTGGCCCGGCCGCTGGCCGGGCGGGTCATCCTGGTGACGCGCGCGCGCGAGCAGGCCGCGGCGTTCGCGGCGCTCCTGGAGGAAGCGGGCGGCACCGTGATGCTCGTCCCGACCATCGCGATCGAGCCCCCGGCTTCGTGGGAGCCCCTGGACGCGGCGCTCGCCCGTGCGGCCCAGTACCGATGGGCCGTGTTCACCAGCGTCAACGGGGTCGACATGGTGCGCCGCCGCCTCGCCCAGTCGGGGCGTGGCAGCGACGTCCTCGCCTCGTGCCGGATCGCGGCGATCGGGCCCGCGACGGCCGACGCGTTGCGTGGCTGGGGCCTGCGGGTCGCGGCGGTGCCCGAAGAATACGTGGCCGAGAGTCTCGTCGACCGCTTGCGGACCCACATCGCGCCCGGGGATCGCATCCTCGTGGCGCGGGCCGCCGAGACCCGCGACGTGCTCGTGCGCGAGCTCCGGGGGCTGGGCGCCGTCGTCGACGAGGTCCCGGCGTATCGCACGCGCGCGGCGCGGGAGCAGGCCGCCGGCCTGCGTGCCGCCCTCGCCGAGCGGCGGGTCGACGTCGTGACGTTCACGAGCTCGTCGACGGTCAAGAACCTCTGCGCGCTCTTCCCTCGGGCCGAGCTGGGCCGGCTCATGGACGGGGTGACGGTGGCCTCGATCGGGCCGATCACGCGGGCGACGGCGGCGGGGTTCGGCCTCGACACGCATGTCATGCCGATCGAGTACACGATCCCCGCGCTCGCGCGCGCCATTGCCGTCTACTTCGCGGAAGGAAGGAGTTAGCGACATGCCGTATCCGATCTACCGACCCCGCCGACTGCGCGAGTCACCGCTCGTCCGCAAGATGGTGCGTGAGACGACGCTCCGCGCCGACCAGCTGATGTACCCCCTGTTCGTCGTGCACGGCCGGGGTGTGCGCGAAGCCATCACGTCGATGCCGGGGCAGTTCCGGCTCTCCATCGACGAGCTCGTGCGGGAGTGCAAGGACGTGGCGGGTCTGGGCATCCCCGCCGTGCTCCTGTTCGGGCTGCCTCAGGAGAAGGACCCGCGGGGGAGCGAAGCGTACGCGGAGGACGGGATCATCCAGCAGGCGGTTCGCGCCGTCAAGGAGACGATCCCCGATCTGCTCGTCGTCACCGACGTGTGCCTCTGCGAGTACACGAGTCACGGTCACTGCGGCGTGGTCGAGGACGGGCGCGTCAAGAACGACCCGACGCTCGAGCTCATCGCGCGCACCGCCCTGTCCCATGTGGAGGCGGGGGCCGACATGGTCGCGCCGTCCGACATGATGGACGGCCGCGTCGGGACCATCCGCGAGGCGCTCGACGAATCGGGCTACCAGGAGACGCCGATCATGGCCTACTCGGCCAAGTACGCCTCGGCGTTCTACGGCCCGTTTCGGGAGGCCGCCGACTCCACGCCGCAGTTCGGCGATCGCCGCTCCTACCAGATGGACCCCGCCAATGCCGTCGAGGCCATGCGCGAGGTCGCCCTCGACGTCGACGAGGGCGCGGACATCGTGATGGTCAAGCCCGCCCTGCCGTATCTCGACGTCATCGCCCGCGTCAAGGGCGAGTTCGGGCTGCCCGTCGCCGCCTATTCGGTGTCGGGCGAATACGCGATGATCCGCGCCGCCGGGCACCTCGGCTGGCTCGACGAGGAGCGGGCGATGGTGGAGGCGCTGACGGGGATCCGTCGCGCGGGCGCCGACATCATCATCACGTACTTCGCGAAGGACCTGGCGAGGCTCATCGAGCAGGGCCGCGCGTGAGGTTGTCGGCGAAGAGCGAGTACGCCGTCAAGGCGCTACTCGATCTTGCGCTGCACGCGGCCGGTGAGCTCCAGCCTATCCAGGACATCGCGGCGCGGCAGGGGATTCCGCAGCGCTACCTCGAGCAGGTGCTGCTGGGGCTCAAGCGCGCGGGCTTTCTGATGTCGCGCCGTGGGTCGGCGGGCGGGTACCGCCTGGGCCGGCCCGCGGATCAGATCACGGTGGGCGCGGTGCTGCGGGCGGTGGAGGGGACGGAGGGGGGCGATGCGGCCGGGCGCGGTGGCCGCCGGGTGCCGGCGGACGACGTCGGGGATCTCGCCGAGCTGTGGCGGGAGATCGACGCGGCGGTGTCGGGCGTGATCGACCGGCTGACCCTGGAAGATCTCAAGCGTCGGGCCGAGGAGCAGCGGCGGACAGCGCGGCCGATGTATCACATCTAGCTCGAGCGAGGAGAAGGGCCCATCTGCTTCGTTGGCGCCCTCGGCAGCCGGCTCAACGTAGAGGGACTACGCCTCGCCGGCTGCCTTCGGGCGCCGCCTCGCAGCTGGACCCTTCTCCTCGCTCGAGCTCAGTTTTCTTTGACGGGCTCCTAGCGTTGCATTTTTTTTCGCCGGGAATCAGCGTTCCCGATAGGATTGCGAGCCATGACCCAGAAGAGATCGTCGAGTGGGCGGCCCCGGGTGGCCGCATCGGTCCTGGAGCTGATCGGCGGCACGCCGCTCGTCAAGCTCAACCGCATTCCGAAGCCCGAGGGCGCCACCGTGCTCGCCAAGGCGGAGTCGCTCAATCCCGCCGGGAGCGTCAAGGATCGCATCGCCTACGCGATGGTGGACGACGCGGAGCGCCGGGGCGTCTTGAAGCCGGGCGCCACCGTGGTCGAGCCGACGAGCGGCAATACCGGCGTGGGCCTCGCGATGGTGTGCGCCGTTCGCGGCTATCGGCTCATCCTGACCATGCCCGACGACATGAGCGTGGAGCGCCAGCGCCTGTTCGCGCGCTTCGGCGCCGAGATTCACCTGACGCCGGCTATCGAGGGCATGACGGGCGCCGTGTTCGCGGCCCAGGAGATGTGCCGGGAGCACGCGGAGTACTTCATGCCGATGCAGTTCGAGAACCCGGCCAACCCGGAGGTCCACCGGCGCACGACGGCCGTCGAGATCCTGGAGGCGACGGATGGCCGGCTCGACGCGTTCGTCGCCGCGATCGGCACGGGAGGCACCGTCACCGGTGTCGGCGAGGTGCTCAAGGAGCGCGTGCCCGGCGTACGGATCGTCGGCGTCGAACCCGCGCGCTCGCCCGTGCTCTCGGGGGGGCGCTTCCGACCCCACGGCATCCAGGGCATCGGCGCGTCCTTCGTGCCGGGCGTGCTCAACCGGGCGATCCTCGACGAGATCGTGCTGGTGCGCGACGAGGACGCCACGGCGACCGCGCGCCGCCTGGCGCGCGAGGAAGGTCTCCTCGTCGGCATCTCGGCGGGCGCCAATGTCTGGGCGGCCTGCCAGGTTGCCGCGCAGATGCCGCGGGACCAGATCGTCGTCACGGTGCTGTGCGATACTGGGGAGCGGTATTTGAGCGTCGCGTTCTGAGTGCGGCGCATGTCTCAGCCCAATCACGAGCCGAAAGAAGACGCCATGAGCGTACAGGTCTACATTCCGACGCCGTTCCGGCGGGCGACGAACAACCAGGACCGCGTGAGCCTCGAGGCGTCGGATGTGGAGGCGCTGCTGGACGAGCTGGAGGAGAGCTTCGCCGCGCTCAAGGGTCTCGTCCGTAACGACCGGGGGGAGGTCCACGATCACGTGAACATCTACGTCAACAACGAGGGCATCGAGTCGCTGCAAGGCCTGGCGACGCCGCTCAAGGACGGCGATGAAGTGTCGATCATTCCCGCGCTCGCCGGCGGGTCCTCGACCCCGGCTTGAACCGCCCTGCGCTCTGCATGATCTCCGTCTCATGATCCTGTCTGAGGACGAGTGGGCTCGGGTGCGAGAGCAGGCCGAGGCCGAATACCCGGCGGAGTGCTGCGGGGTGCTCCTGACCCGCGCCGATGCTGAGCCCCATCGCCTGCTCTTGCCCTGCAAGAACGTGCAGAACGAGCTACACGCCAAGGATCCCCAGCGACACCCGCGGGATGCCCGCACCGCGTACTTCATCGACCCCAAAGACCTCCTCGCGATCGGGCGGCGCGAAGGCCAGGGCTACGGGGTCGACGTGATCTACCACTCGCACATCGACGCCGGCGCCTACTTCTCGGCCACCGACAAGCAGAACGCGCTGATGAACGGCGAGCCCTTCTATCCCGCGGCGACGTACGTGGTCGTCTCCGTGATGGAGGGCAAGGTGGCCGACATCCGGGCCTTCGTCTGGACGCCGGCCGCGCGGGACTTCGTCGAATGCCCGATGTGAGGAATTCCAAGGAGCTGTTCGAAGCCGCGCAGCGCGTGATCCCCGGCGGCGTCAACAGTCCCGTGCGCGCGTTCCGGGGTGTGGGCGGCACGCCGATCTTCGTGGAGCGCGCGGAGGGGGCGCGCGTCGAGGACGCCGACGGTCGCTCGTACATCGACTTCCTCGGCTCGTGGGGACCGCTCATCCTTGGCCACGCCGCGGCGCCGGTGGTCGAGGCGGTCACCGAGGCCACGCGGCGGGGGACGAGCTATGGAGCGCCCACCCGCGCCGAGGTCGAGATGGCGGAGATGATCTCGCGCGCGGTGCCCTCCATGGAGATGGTGCGTCTCGTCTCCTCGGGCACGGAGGCGGCGATGAGCGCGATCAGGCTCGCGCGCGGGGCGACCGGGCGCGACGTCATCGTCAAGTTCGACGGGTGCTATCACGGCCACGCCGACAGCCTGCTCGTCAAGGCGGGCTCGGGCGGCGCGACCTTCGGCGTGCCCGACAGCCTGGGGGTGCCGGCGGCCCTGGCCGCGCTGACGCTGGCCGTGCCGTTCAACGATCTCGCGGCGGTCAAGGCCGCTCTCGAAGCCCACCCCGGGCGTGTCGCGGCGCTCATCGTGGAGCCGGTCGCCGGCAACATGGGTGTGGTCCCGCCCGCGCCGGGCTTTCTCGCCGGCCTGCGCGACCTCTGCACCCGTCACGGCGCGCTGCTCGTCTTCGACGAGGTGATCACCGGCTTCCGCGTTGCGTGGGGAGGCGCGCAGGCGCGCTACGGCGTCCGGCCCGATCTCACGTGCCTCGGCAAGATCATCGGAGGTGGGCTCCCGGTCGGCGCGTACGGCGGCTCGCGCGAGCTGATGGCGCATGTGGCGCCGCTCGGGCAGGTGTACCAGGCGGGGACGCTGTCGGGCAATCCACTCGCCGTGGCCGCGGGCCTCGCGGCGCTCCGGGCGCTCGAGCGGGGCGATGCGTACGAGCGGCTCGAGCGGCTGGGCGCGCGAATGGAATCGGGAATCGCCGAGGCGGCGCGGGCCACGGGTGTGCCCGTGACGGTGAACCGCGTCGGCTCGATGCTGACGGCGTTTTTCACTGCCGGCCCCGTGACCGACTATGCATCGGCGAAGCGGGCCGACACCGCACGGTACGCCCGCTTCTTCCACGGCATGCTCGAGCGCGGTGTCTTTCTCGCTCCGTCACAGTTCGAGGCGGCGTTCGTCTCCCTCGCGCACCGCGACGAGGATCTCGACGAGGCCGCGCGCGCCTGTCGGCAGGCTCTCGACGCGCTCCGCTGACGCCGGCGCGCTCGCGCCGAGGCTCATTGCCGCTGTTTCGTTCTTGACAGTTTTCAAACGCACGTGATAGGGTTCACAAGGTTTGGGCCCGGACACGTGCGGTCGGGCCGACCGCAGCCATCCCTCAACCTTCGCTTGAGGACCTTTCGAACGAGATGAGTCGATGAGCGGGCCAGGGGGCCAGATAGACCGCAGGTCGTTCTTCAAGGTCATCGCCACCTCTGGCGCCGTCGCGGCGGCCAGCGGTTGTAGCCGTCCCGCGAGTGAGCTGCTCTCTCTGGTGACGCCTCCCGAAGAGATCATCCCCGGGGTCGCGACGTACTTCGCGACCACCTGTCGCGAATGCCCGTCCGGATGCGGCGTGCTCGCGAAGAACCGCGACGGCCGCATCATCAAGCTCGAGGGCAATCCGAGCTTCCCGGGGACGGGCGGGGCGCTCTGCATCGCCGGGCAAGCGGCTTTGCAGGGCCTGTACCATCCCGATCGCTATCGCGGCGCGCTCTCCGCCGGCAAGCCCCTCGCCTGGGACCAGGCCGAGAAGCAAGTGGCCGACAAGGTCGGCGCGCTTGTGAAGGCCGGCCAGGGCCGGAAGATCGCGCTGGTGAGCGGGCTCGAGTCGGGATCACTCGGGCGGCTCATGGACGACTGGGTCCGCGTCTTCGGTGCGCGGCCGCGGGTGGCGTACGAGGCGCTCGGGTACGAGTCCCTGCGGGCATCCAATCGCGCCGTGTTCGGACGCGACGCCATTCCGCACTACGCCATCGGCGAGGCGGGCTACCTCCTGTCCTTCGGCGCCGATTTTCTCGAGACGTGGCTCGGCCCGCTCGGCAATTCCGTCGGCTTCGCGCAGATGCATGGCTTCGTCAATGGCCGAGCCGGCACGGCGGTGCACATCGAGCCGCGGATGTCCATGACGGCCGGCAATGCCGACGAGTGGGTGCGCAACGCGCCGGGCACCGAAGGCCTGGTCGCGCTGGCGATCCTCAAGGTCATCGTGGACGAAGGATGGGCGGCGGGCGGCGCGTCCGAGCTGGCGATGCTCCGCGGCGCGGTGGGCGGCGTGGACCTCGCGGCCGCGGCGACGGCGTCGGGGGTGCCCGCCGAAACCATCAAGCGGCTGGCCCACGAGGCCGCAGCCTCGAAGAGCGGGCTCGCCCTCGGCGGCGGTGTGGGCGTGACCGGTACGAATGCGACCGAGACGCAGATCGCCATCAACCTCCTCAACGTGGCACTCGGCGCCTATCCGAAGCTCGTGCGCTTCGGCGGCGATTCCGCGCTCGGCAAGGCCAGTCCCTACGCCGAGATGCTGAGCCTGACGGAGGCGATGGGCAAGGGCGAGGTGGAGGTGCTGATCCTCGCCGACGGGAATCCGGTGTTCACGATGCCCGGCAAGTCGGGCTTCGCCGAGGCCCTCGGCAAGGTGCCGCTCGTGGTGAGCCTGGCCAATCGGCCCAACGAGACGGCGTCGCGTGCGGGCCTCGTATTGCCCGCGCTTCATCCGCTCGAGTCGTGGGGGGATTTCGCCGCCGAGGACGGCGTGATGGGGCTCATGCAGCCCGCCATGGGACCCGTCCAGATCGACGGCAAACCGGTGGCCGGGAAGTCCACGGGCGACATCCTGCTGTCGATCGGGCGTCAGGTGCTGGGCGAGGATGCGGCCAAGGGCCCGCTCAAGTGGGCGAGCTTCGAGGAGCTGGTGAAGGACGAGTGGAAGAAGCTCGCCAAGGATTCTGCGGCCGGACAACCCTTCATCGACTTCTGGCAGGCCTCCCTCGAACGCGGGGGCGTCTGGCGCTCCGTGCCGGCCGCAGCGACGGCGCCCAAGGCCGACCTGCCGCGAATCGTGCCGGCGGCCGCCAAGCTCGAAGGGGACGGATCGCACGCGCTCCTCGTCTACCCGTCCGCACGCTTCTACGACGGCCGGGGCGCCGACAAGCCGTGGCTGCAGGAAGCGCCGGACGTCATGACCCAGATCACGTGGGATGGCTGGGTCGAGGTCCCCTCGGCGACGGCCACCCAGCTCGGGCTGAGGCGCGGGGACCTCGTCAAGCTGACGTCTCCCTACGGCAGCATCGAGTTGCCGGCCTATCCGTCGGACACGATTCACCAGGGGGCGGTGGCGGTGGCGATGGGACAGGGGCATGCGTACGCGGGCGAGTATGCACGCCAGCGGGGGCTCAATACGGGCGCGAACCCGATGGTGCTGCTGGGGGCGACACCCGAGGCGGCATCGGGGGGGCTGCCGTACCTGGCCGTGAAGGTGCAGCTCACCAAAACGGGGACGCGCCGCCCGCTCGCCATTCCGCAGGCCACGCAGGACCAGGACGACCGCGAGATCGCTCAGCACGTCGCGCTCGGCGCGGCGCGGGAGCTCGAGCTGCGCGGGCGGGCACCCGAGCACGCGAGCCACCCGAGCATGTACCCCCCGGTCAAGTATCCGGAGTACCGGTGGGGCATGTCGGTGGATGTCGATCTCTGCACCGGGTGCCAGGCCTGTGTGGTCGCCTGCGTCGCCGAGAACAATGTCCCGGTCGTGGGCAAGGAGCAGGTGGCCTACGGGCGCGACCAGCACTGGCTGCGCCTGGAGCGCTGGCAGGAAGGCAAGCACGACGATCCGGAGAACTTCTTCCTGCCGATGTTCTGCCAGCACTGTGAGATCGCGCCGTGCGAGCCGGTCTGTCCGGTCTACGCGGCCTACCACACGCGCGAGGGGCTGAACGCGCAAGTGTACAACCGCTGCGTGGGGACGCGCTACTGCGGCAATAACTGCCCGTACCACGTGCGCCGGTTCAACTGGTTCAACTACACGTGGCCGTCGCCGCTCGACGTCCAGCTCAACCCCGACGTGACGGTGCGGCAGCTCGGCGTCATGGAGAAGTGCACCATGTGCGTGCAGCGCACCATCGCGGGCAAGGATCGCGCCCGCGACGAGGGCCGCCCGGTGAAGGACGGCGAGATCCAGACCGCGTGCCAGCAGACGTGCCCGACGCAGGCCATCACCTTCGGCAACTTGAAGGACGGGGGCGCGCGTGTCTCGAAGCTCTCCCGGTCCCCACGCAGCTACCACGTGCTCGAGGAGCTGGGGACGCGGCCCGCCGTGACCTACCTCAAGAAGGTGGTGCGCCACGTCGAGACGGGACCGGACAAGGGACACAAGGCATGACCCCGGTGAGCGGCACCGCGACCACCCCGAATCCGACCTGGGCCGACGTCAACCGCGACGTCATCCGGACGGTCAGCATGCCGGGCGACAGGTACTTCGCCTGGATGTGCCTCATCGCCCTGACCCTCGCCGCGGGGGTCGCGGCCTGGGCCTGGCAGATCTGGATCGGGATGGGCGCGGCGGGCAAGCGCTCGCCGCAGATGTGGGCGATGTACATCACGACCTTCGTGTTCTGGATCGGCATCGGGCACGCGGGCACGCTCATCTCGGCGGTGCTCTACCTGTTCCGGGCGAAATGGCGGACCTCGATCTACCGGGGCGCCGAGGCCATGACGGTGTTCGCGGTCATGACCGCGGGGCTGTTCCCCCTCATCCACGCGGGGCGGATGTGGTTCGCGTACTGGCTCATGCCGTACCCGAACCAGCGCTATCTCTGGCCGAACTTCAAGTCGCCGCTGGTGTGGGACGTGTTCGCCATCTCCACGTACCTCACCATCAGCGTGGTGTTCTTCCTCATCGGCCTCGTGCCGGACATCGCGGCGCTGCGGGATCAGTCGACGGGCATCCGGAAGCAGATCTACACCGTCATGTCCCTGGGCTGGGAGGGGTCGGACTCGCAGTGGCGCCACTACCGCCGCGCCTACGGCATCTTCGCGGCGATCTCGACGCCACTCGTCCTGTCCGTGCACAGCGTCGTGTCGTTCGATTTCGCGATGGCGCTCGTGCCGGGGTGGCATTCGACGCTCTTCCCGCCCTTCTTCGTCGACGGCGCCATCTTCTCCGGCTTCGCCATGGTGCTGGTCCTCATCCTTCCCAT
>Ga0068862_100004349_pt1 | contig 11991 bp, 9 predicted proteins | sample KBSSwiS52_FD_66598 | JGI IMG/M metagenome (GOLD analysis project Ga0068862, IMG submission 66598) | Switchgrass rhizosphere microbial communities from Kellogg Biological Station, Michigan, USA - KBS Switchgrass S5-2 | ecosystem: Host-associated > Plants > Roots > Rhizosphere > Soil ... | reverse complement strand
GTGAAATTCGCCGTGTCGCCGTCCGAGAAGGGCGGCACGGTGCGCGTGGAAGGTCGCGCGCGCGGCGCCATGCTCGAGCTCGCGGTGACCGACGACGGGCCCGGGCTCAACACCGGAGCCGCGCCCGGCGCGGGCCGCGGCGTGGGCCTGCGCAACACGCGCGAGCGGCTGGCCGTGCTGTACGACGATCGGCACCGGTTCGCGACGCTCGACAACAAGCCGGGGCTGCGAATCGAGCTCGGCCTGCCGCTGGAGATGGCGGCGCCATGATCGACATGAACGTTTCGCGCAAACTGCGCACACTGCTGGTGGACGACGAGGCCCTGTCGCGCCGTGGCCTGGAACTGCGGCTGCGCGTCGCCAACGACATCGTGATCGTCGGCGAGTGCACCAACGGCCGCGAAGCGCTGGCGGCGATCCGCGAACTCAAGCCCGACCTGGTTTTCCTCGACATCCAGATGCCCGGGCTCTCCGGCTTCGACGTGCTGGCCGAGCTGCAGCCGCACGAGCTGCCGATGATCGTGTTCGTGACGGCTTACGACCGGTTCGCGGTGCAGGCCTTCGAAGCCCGCGCCATCGACTACGTCCTCAAGCCGGTGGACGACGCGCGGCTCGCGGCCACGCTGTCGCACGTGCGCGAGCTGATCGAACAGCGCGCCGCGGTCGCCGAGCGCAACCAGCTGGTGAATCTGCTGGCGGACCTGCGCGGCAGCGGCGAGATCGACAGCGGCCGGCCCATGTCCACGCCGGAGGCGCCGAGCTGGCTGCCGATCCGCAGCGGCCGTGAAACCGTGCGCGTGCCGGTGGAATCGATCGAGTGGGTGGACGCCGCCGGCGACTACCTCTGCATCCATGCCAGCGGCCAGACGCACATCCTGCGCGCCACGATGCGCGAGATGGAGAACCTGCTCGATCCGCGCCTGTTCCAGCGCGTGCACCGTTCGACCATCGTCAACCTGACGCGCGTCAAGTCGCTGCGCGCGCACATGAACGGCGAGTATTTCCTGCGGCTCGATGGCGGCCAGGAGCTCAAGCTGTCACGCACCTACCGCGACAAGGTCGAGTACTTCCTGAAACGACCCCGGGCGCACTAACTACCAGGTGTAACGCACGCGATAGCGGACCACGACCTCGCCGTCCTTCGGCACCTTCACCGGGAAGCCGATGGTGCGCGCATCCTCCTTGGTGAAGTTGTGCGTCTTGGTGACGATGGTCCACTTGCTCCAGCGGTACAGGTTCTCCTTCACCACGACGTCCACCGGCTGCGCCTTGTGGTTGCGCAGCTTCACCTCGATTTCCTCCTCCATGACGCGCGCCTTGGTGTCGATCGCGAAGTCCACCTGGCGGCGCTCGCCGACGACGTCGAAGGCCGAGCCGAGCTTCACGCGCACCGTCTCGTCTTTCGGCGTGTGATCGATCTTGTCCTCGCCAATGAACTCCAGGCTGCTGTCGGCCTTGTCGAGCTGCGAAACGCGCAGGCGACCCGCCGGCAGCGGCACGCCGAGCCCGAACTGCTTGTCGTTCCTGAATTCGAGGTACACGTCGACCTTCTTGTTCATGGCCACACCCATGTTCCGGTCGGTGTAGGGCGAGTCATACAGATAAGGATTCAGGGCACCGTAGTAGAGCAGCACCTTTTTCGCCGGGATCTGTTTCGCCTGGTCGAACAACTCGATCTGCTTGGTCGAGTTGTTGGGCAGGGTCGTCTGCCGCCCGAGCGTGTACAGGTGGAATTCGAAGAAGTCCTTCTGCGTGAAGCCTTCGGCGTTGGGGGCGGCGACCGCGGCCTTCATCAATACCTCGCGGCGCATGCCGGTATCCATCTCCGGCTGCACGCGGTTGACATCGCCGGCGATGAGCTTGAGCCTGGCATTGGAATAGGTCGCGCCGGACTGGTTGATGATGCTCACCCAGGCAGAGAGATCCAGCAGGCCGCTATTGGCGTCCGCGCCTTCGTTGAAGATGAGGTTGTAGTCCGCCCACCAGGTGATGCCGCCGGTCTGGTAGGTGACCCGCGTCTTCTGGGAACCGCCCGCCGGAGACGCGACGTCCCACACCAGTGTCGGCCGCGTGTTGAGCCCGCCGGGAAGATCCGGAAATTTCACCGCGGAATACCCCGGCAGTGAATAGATGGAGCCATCGGTACCGCGCAGCACGATGCCGTCGGTGGCGGAGAGCAGCGTGCCGGTGATCGGCGTCACGGTGTTGCCGACGTTCTTGTCGACCGTGATCTGCCGGTCGATGAACTTGAGCAGCAGCTTCTGCGTGCTGACGAGGTCGAACTGGAAGTTCTGTTCGAGCACGCGCGTCGCCGGGTCGGAAAGCGAGGTGAAGGTCACCGTGGTCGGATCGATGAGCGCGGCGACGTCGGTGAACGACACTTCCGAGCGCCCCTGCTTGATGTTCATCTGCCGCTCGTCGCGCACGAGTGCGTAGCCCGGAACCGCCATGGCGTTCGGCACGCCCTGGCCCGGGATCGGCCGGTAGAACTCGGGAGAGATCGCGCCCGGCTGCGCCGAACTGTAGATAGTGATGGCGGTGGCAGCGTCCTCGGCGAGCGCGGGCGCGGCGGCGCCGGCGATGGCACAGGAAACGGCGGCGGAAAGCAGGTGTGTCAGCTTCATGAATGATGGAACCTCATGTGAAGGCAGGTCCCCGAAGGGCAAACTGCGAACCACGTCGCAGGTTTGCCGGGAACCACTGCAGGGAATGTGAAGCGGCGCAGCGGCGAGCCGACATAAGAATCGCAGCATAGGCGAGTGCGATCCTGCAGGACCAATGGCAGATACCAGCCTGAGTGGCGCCTGGCGTTTTTGCGGCGCGTCCGGTCCGGCAGCGATGGCCGAGAGACCCGATTGTCAATGAATGTGCGGAATTGCGAACCACGATGGAAGCTGCGACTCGTATCGATACCTCTGGCGTAAACCAGGCTCCGGGATCACCGGGGACGGCCACTGGCGGCCTTCCTCCGGCGATGGATCGTGAATTCATCATCAAGAACCAGATCGTCGAGCGATACCTCGCCGGCCGTCTGCCGCCCAAGGGCGTCACCGATTTCGAAAGACTGATCCGCTCGCGGCCCCAGCTCATCGAGGAACTCGGGCTCGCCGACCGCGTAAACGCCGGCCTGCGACTGTTGGACGCGGCGGGCGTGGCGGAACCTTGGGCCGAGAAACAGAAAAAATTCTGGGAAAAGCCCGCCTTCACGTTCGTGGCCGCAGGCCTCGCCGTGGCCGCGCTGATCGTCTGCGCGGTGCTCGCCTCGCAGCTTTCCTCGCGCGACAGCCAGATCGCCAGGCTCAAGCAGGAGAATCACGATCGTCCGGTGACGCCGTCGGCACGCAAGCGCACGATCATCGTGGGCACGTCGCGCAACGGTCCGCCGTCGGCTTCGTCGGTCACCATCAATTCGGGTGAATTCGCCGAGATGAAGGTCGATCTCTCCTGGACCAAGTACTCCATGTTCCGCGTCTCCCTCGTGCGCGTCGACCAGGGCCGCGTTGCGGTGATCGACGGACTCGAGAAAGACTCGAACGGCCACGTGCGCATCTCGTTGAACGCCGGCGCCTTCGGCCCGGGCGACTACGCGGTCGAATTCGAAGGCCTGAACATGCGACGCGAAGGCCTGCCGATGGCCTGGATGCGCTTCACCGTCCTACGCTGACCCGGTCGATCAGGCGCGGCGCCGTGGCGCGCGCGTCGGCCGAAGTGAACGTCGCCTCGCCATTTCGTTGCGCCTCCCGCCAGCGGCGCGGCACACGGTCGATGCCGATCGAGTAGATGGTCAGTACTCCCGACGCATCGATGCGCAGGCGCAACCACTGCTTGAAATCCTGGATGCGCAACGCCGAGAACGCCTCGTTCGAATGACGGCCGAACAGGCGGATTGAGAGGAATAGATAGACTCCCAGTATGAACGAACCGGTCACGGCTCCGAGCGTCAGTGTGACGACACCCGACGCCAGCAGCTGCACCGTGCTGGCGTAGCGCAGGTCGAGTCCGCGCTCGGTGAGCAGCAGCGCGCACCAGCCCACCATGAACGCGGCCGCGAGATGCATGGACGCGTGCAGCAACCCGCCGACGATGCGCCAGGTGCGCACGTGGGTGTCCGTGAAGAAGATGAATCCCGCAACGATGGTGATCAACCACATGCCGTTCAGCGGATCGCGGACCGCCGCGTTGCTGGTCGCCGCGAACGCGGTCGGCAGATCGATCACGTCCGCCGCCTGCAGGCTGTGCGAGGCCAGCCACGCCGACATCGAGTAGAGAAAGGCGTACAGCCAGCCGGACTTTGGATTGATCAGGGGAAACAGGAAATTGCGCCAGGAAAGCCGCCGCGAGGTTTTTTCATCCGGGTACACGGCGCGCTGCTCGAAGCCATTGCGCAGCCGCCGGGTTTCCGGCGCATGTGTCGGGTGCATGAAAGCGCCGCCGCCGCCGGAGGTGATCTTCTGGATGCCCTCGGCATTCTCGTGCCGCTTGTAGAAATGCAGATCGCCGGTGAGGAACACGCGCACCTTGCGCTTGAAAACCTGCTCTTCGAGAAACCGGGTGCTCGATTCCTCCTCGTAGCTGGAATGGCGCGGATAGGCTTCTTCCAGGATCCAGCGCGGCTCGGGAACGCAGAGGATGAGCTTCGCTGCGTCGTCCATGCCGGCGGCGACGCGCTGGAAATACTGCACCTGCGGCTCGTCGAGCTCCGCGCCGAGTTGCAGGTCGACGGCCGCGAGCCACCAGTTCGCCGGCAGCTTCAGGGCGAAATAGCTGCGCGTCTGGCGCGTCCGGCCGCCGGCAAAGCCCCGCTCCGGGCGACAGAAGGTGCGCGAGAAGGCGACCAGGCTGTCGTACCAGTCGTGATTGCCGGGGATCGCGAACACATCCGGCCGTTGCTTCAGGCCCGCGAAGGCGTGGCGGTATGGCGACTCGGTGCGTACCTGGTATTCGTTGCGCGTCGGGTAGGGATACACCTCGTCGCCGCCGAACACGAGCACGTTGCCCGCGTGCGTCGTCTCGGTCGATGCGGCGTGCGAGACCTCGAGTGTCGGTTGCGCCAGCGCCGAAGCGATTGCGTAGGTGGAGTGCCAGCCGTCACCGGTATCCGCCACGTAGTCGAGCCAGAAATCGCCGCCGTACGCTGAATAATCGAATACGTCCTGTGGTTGAGTCGCGAGCGCCTCGATGAGACGCGTATCCGAATGCCGTCCGAAAACGTTCGCGATGGCGACCTGGTAGCCGGATTGAATGAGCACGCGCGGGTCGTACCACCCCACCATGGCGCGCCTGCGAAGTTTCGGGGTGGCCGGCATCTATGCCCTGAGTGTCAATAACGGCGGCTGATTGACGACCGAACGGGTCGCCAGCCAGCCGGCGAAGCAGACTAACAACCCGCCGCCCACCAGGCCATAGACCCACACCCAAGGGTCGGGCGTGTAGGGAATCTGCAGCACGCGACGCGCCACGTAGATTCCCGCGATCGACGCGCCGGCCGCGGCGAGCAGCCCGGAAAGTACGCCGAGCGCCGCGAACTCGGCCAGCAGCCCCTTGAGCACGGTACCGCGTCGCGCCCCGAGGGTGCGCAGCACGGCGCTTTCGTAGCGCCGTTCTTCGCGACTCGCCTGTACCGCCGCGATCAGCACCACCAGGCCCGCGAGCAGCGTAAACAGGAATACGCTCTGCACCGCGGCCAGCGCTTTATCGATGACCGATCGCACCTGGCGAAGCAGCTCGTCCACATTGAACACCGACACGCTGGGAAAACGTCGCACCAGCTCGGCGATGGTCTTCGGATTACCCGCGTCGAGGTGGGCGGCGGTCATCCACGTGCCCTGCGCTCCCTCGAGCAGCCCGGGCGCGAACATCAGGAAGAAGTTCGGCTGGAAGCTGTCCCACTTCACCTTGCGCACGCTTGAAATGGTGGCGCTGCGCGTTTCGCCGGCGATGTCGAATTGCAGCGTATCGCCGAGCTTGAGATTCAGCTCCTTCATGTACTCGGTGGACACCGACACCAGCGGCTTGCCGTTGTCGGCGGGCGTGAACCAGCGGCCCTCGGTGATTTCGTTGTCACGCCCGAGTGTCTCGGCCCAGGTGATGTTCTGGTCGCGGTTCGCGAACTCGCGGCCGCGCGGCGACGTGAACTCCATGCCTTCGACGGACCTGCCGTTGATGTGCGTCATGCGCGCGCGGACCATGGGCAAGGCACGCGTACGCTGCGCGCCACGATCGGCGAGGAACTGCGCGAAGGCCTGGTGCTCGTCGGGCGGAATGTTGATGAAGAAGAAGTTAGGCGTGTCCACCGGCAGGCTGCGACGCCAGTCGTCGAGCAGGTCGTTGCGGACCACCGCCAGCAGCAGCAGCATCATGATGCCGTGGGCGAAGGCCGTGAGTTGCACCACGCTTTCCGTGCGGCGCCTGCCGAGATTGGCGAGCCCGTAGCGCCAGGAGACGCCCACTCCGCCACGCAGCCGCTTGGTCAGCCGTACCAGGATCCAGCCGGCGCTTGCCACAACCACGACGAAGGCCGTCAGTCCCCCGACGAAGGCCATGAACAAGCCCGGGTCGCGCAGCACCCAGAAAATGAGGAATGCGATGGCCAGGACGGCCGGACCGAATGCCAGGATCACGAGCGGTGGGGGTGGTCCGACGTCACGCCTCAGGACCCGCAGCGCCGGCGTCCGGGACAGCTGCAGCAGCTGTGGCAAAGCAAAGCCGCCCAGCACCGCGATGGCGGTCAGGAACCCGATGCCCAGGGGTGCGAGCCCGGGTGGTGGCAGATCGCCCTTCAGAAGCCCTTTCAGCGCGACTACGAGCCACGCCTGCGCGCCGAAGCCGAGTATCGAACCCAGGATCGCCGCCGCCAGGCCGACCAGCAGGAGCTGCGTCAGGCTCACGCTCAGCGTAAAGGCCCACGTTGCTCCCAGGGTTTTCATGAGTGCCACTGAATCGAGGTGGCGTTGGACGTAGCGCCGCGCCGCCATGGCCACGGCGATCGCGCACAGCAGCACCGCCACCAGGCTCGCCAGACTTAGAAAGCGTCCAGAGCGGTCGATGGCCGACTTGATCTGCGGAGCCGTCTCGTCGACATCCAGCAGCCTTTCCGCCTCTTTCTTGTGCCCGGGATCCTTGAACCACTGCCTGAACGAGCTGATCTCGTCGCGCGGGCCGGCGAATAACTGCGAGCGCGTCAGGCGACTGCCCGGCTGGATCAGCTGCGTCGCGGGCAGGTCGTCGAGGTTCATGAGCAGGCTGGGCGCAAGATCCATGAACGTGGCGCCCTGGTCCGGCCGGCTGATGAGGATGCGGGTGACGCGGAACTTGCTGGCGCCGATGCTGAGCTCGGATCCGACACCGGCGTCGAGCGCGACTGCCAGGCGAGACTCCGGCCAGACTTCGCCGCGGCCGGGAATGCCGCGCGCAACCGTGCCTTTGCCAAACGGCTCGCTCGCCACCATGACCTTGCCACGCAGCGGATAGCCGGCGGAAACGGCACGAAGCCCCGTGAGCTGGCTCGTATCCCCATTGAAGACCACGCTGAAGAGACCGGTCTTGCGCGCGACCTGCAGGCCGCGGCGGCGCGCCTCCTCGATCGCCCGTTCGTCGATAGGTTGCGCGGACTCCAGTACCAGGTCCGCCGCGAGCACTTCGCCCGCCTGGTTGTCGACCGCGATGGAGATGCGGTCGACGAGAAAGCCCACGCCGGTGAGAGCGGCCACCGCGACGGTGATGGCCAGCAGCAGGACCCCGAGCTCTCCGGATTTCCATTCGCGCAGCAGCGTCTTCAGTGCGAGGCGCAGTGCGTTCACGCGGCATACCTCATTTCAGCGCGCCCGAGTCCATGTGGAGCACGCGCTTGCAGCGCGCCGCGACCTGCGCGTCGTGGGTCACCAGCACCAGCGTGGTATGCGATTGCGCATTGAGGTCGAACAGCAACGAGACGATGCGCTCGCCGGTGTGTGTATCGAGATTGCCGGTGGGCTCGTCGGCAAACAACACCGCCGGCCGGGTGACGAACGCGCGCGCAATGGCGACGCGCTGCTGCTCGCCGCCGGAGAGCTGGCGCGGATAGTGTCCGGTGCGATGTTCCAGGCCGACGCGCGCCAGGGTTTCCGACGCGGCCTCGCGCGCATCGCGCCGACCCGCCAGCTCGAGCGGCAGCATCACGTTCTCGATGGCCGTCAACGACGGGACCAGGTGAAACGACTGGAACACGAAACCGACGCGTTCGGCGCGCAGCCGGGCGCGGCCATCTTCGTCGAGCGCCGTCAAGTCGGCGCCGGCGAGCGTGATGCGTCCGGATGTCGGCAAATCCAGCCCCGCCAGCAGCGCCAGCAACGTCGATTTTCCCGCCCCCGATGCCCCGACGATGGCAACTGATTCGGCCGCGGTAATGTCCAATGTGACGCCATCGACGATGGTCAGCATTCCCTCGGGACTGGTAACCTTTTTCGTGAGGTTTTCGGCTTTGAGTACGCTCATCCGCTTCGTTCAGTTGGTGATGATCTTCGCGCTCGTGTCAGCAGCGAGTGCCGCGGATGCCACACCCCAGGCCCGGCAAGACCCGGCCCGACCGGCCATCGTGGTGCTCGGCGACAGCCTGAGCGCCGGTTACGGCATCAAGATTCAGCAAGGCTGGGTGAACCTGCTCGCGCAGCGACTCGCCTCCGAAGGGTACGGATACCGGGTGGTCAACGCCAGCGTGAGCGGCGAGACCACGCAGGGCGGGCTCGCACGCTTGCCACGCGCACTGGAAATGCACAAGCCCGCGATCGTCATCGTCGAGCTCGGCGGCAACGACGGCCTGCGCGGACTGCCGCTCGCGGCAAGCCGCACCAATCTCGACCGCATCGTCGAATTGTCGCGAGCCGCCGGCGCGCGGGTATTGCTGGTCGGGATGGTCATACCGCCTAACTACGGCCCGCGCTACGGCCAGGAGTTCCGCGACATGTTCGCGGCGCTCGCCGCCCAGCACCAGCTCGCGTTCGTGCCGTTCCTCCTCGACAAGGTGGCGTTGAAGACCGAATGGATGCAGGCGGACGGCATTCACGCCAATGCCGCGGGGCAGCCGCAAATGCTGGAAAACGTCTGGCCCAAGCTCAAACGGCTGCTAGTTGCCCCCGGCAAACCCGCAAGCTAGCCTGCGACACCTTGGTCGAGGGGTCGAAGTGGAAAAACATTGGCTCAAGTCGTATCCGCCGGGCGTCCGCGCGGAGATCAATGTCAATGAGTACCCCTCGCTGAAGGAACTCATCGAGCGCGGCCTGGCGATCTTCGCGGTGCGCGACGCCTACGTGCAGATGGGCAAGACGCTCACCTACGGTGACCTCGATGTGTTGTCCGCGCAGTTCGGGGCATTCCTGCAGAGCCATTGCGGGCTCAAGAAAGGCGAACGCGTCGCCGTGATGATGCCCAACGTCCTGCAATACCCCATCGCGGTGCACGGCGCGCTGCGGGCAGGCCTTACCGTCGTCAACACCAACCCGCTGTACACGCCACGCGAACTCGAGCATCAGCTCGTCGATTCCGGCGCGACCGTCATCGTCATTCTCGAGAACTTCGCGCACGTGCTGCAGGAAGTGATCGCGCACACGCCGATCAAGCACGTCGTGGTCACCAGCGTCGGCGAGATGCTCGGATTCCCGAAGGGCGCCATCACCAATTTCGTCGTGCGTCACAAGCGCAAGCAGGTGAAGCCGTACAACCTGCCCGGTTCCATCTCGTTCCGCGAGGCCCTGAGGATCGGCTCGAAGGTGCGGCTGCAGCCCGTGTCGTTGAACCACGCGGATATCGCGTTCCTGCAGTACACCGGCGGCACCACCGGCGTCGCCAAGGGCGCCATGCTCACGCACGGCAACATGATCGCGAACGTGTTGCAGGCACTCGAATGGATCAAGCCCGCGTTTCCGAAAGATCCCGGCACGCTGATAACGGCATTGCCGCTGTATCACATCTTCGCACTCACGGCGAACTGCCTTCTGTTCGTGATCCTCGGCTGGCGCAACGTCCTCATCACCAACCCGCGCGACTTCCCCGCGTTCGTGAAGGAACTGCGCAAGTACAAGTTCCAGTACATCAGCGGCGTGAACACCTTGTTCAACGCGCTGCTGCATACACCGAATTTCGACAAGGTGGACTTCAGCGATCTGCGCATCACGCTGGGCGGCGGCATGGCCGTGCAGGAGGCCGTCGCCAAGCGATGGAAGGAAGTCACCGGCAAGATTCTCACCCAGGCATGGGGCCTGACCGAGACTTCGCCCGCCGCATGTATCAACCTGCCGGGAGAGGATTTCAACGGCTCGATCGGCCTGCCAATTCCGTCGACCGAGATCAGCATTCGCGACGACGACGGTAATGAGCTCGGCATCAACGCCGTCGGGGAAATCTGCGTGCGCGGCCCGCAGGTGATGGCCGGCTATTGGCAGCGTCCTGACGAGACCGCGAAGGTGATGATCGGCAAGGACCTGCTGCGCACCGGCGACATCGGCCGCATCGATGAACGCGGTCTCGTATTCATCGAGGATCGCAAGAAGGACATGATCCTCGTCTCGGGCTTCAACGTTTATCCGAACGAGGTAGAGAGCGTCGCGGTAACTCACCCCGGAGTACTCGAGGCCGCGGCCATTGCGCAGCCGGACGAGAAGTCAGGCGAAGTCGTGGCGTTGTTCGTGGTGAAGAAGGATCCGAATCTGACCGAGCAGCAGCTGATCGATCACTGCAAGAAGGCACTGACGGGTTACAAGGTGCCGAAGCACGTTTACTTCAGGAATGATCTGCCGAAAACGAACGTGGGGAAGATCTTGCGGCGCGCGTTGAGGGATGAGTTGCCTCGGTCAACTTGATCCTCAGCTCACACGGGTCCGCGAGTTGCGTGATCATTAGTACGTGGCCTTTGATTGCTCACGTCGTCCATGAATGCAAACGTAAAGACGCCAGTCGTGCATTTTCGCCCCTTCTTCTTTTTTGCCTTATCAGCTTGGGCTTCCATCCAGTCATCGACTGCATTCAGGAAGGCGGCGGACTGAGAATTGACAAATATTCTGAATTCCGGCGCCGCATCCGCCGGAAATTTGCGAACTTTTGCCGACCGTTCAAAAAGCACTTCGTCTGCTTGGTCCGTATTCACATTGGAAATTATTGTTTCAACAAATCGGGAAACTCCTTCCGCGAGATGTGTTAGCAGTTCATTACTCAAGTGGGGAAAGAGGGCATAGCTCCGTGTGGGGAGCCACTTAGAACCCGTTGTTTTCTTTATCAGGCCGCACGCCAGCATGGCAGCGAAGATTTCTTTGATTCTTTCGGGTCCGTAGTATCGGCCGATCAACTTCCGCAATCCGTTAGGTCCGCTGAGTGATAGCGGCTTAGGAAATCCGAGCCGAGATAAGTAGCGTGACTCGCGGTGCCAAGAGCGCAGCACGCTGCCGATTTCATGTGAGTCCGAGTCATATGTGCGCTCGTAAAGCATTTGAAACCCATTCGCTGCGGCCTCAACGCACTCATTCGCGCACGCGCGAACTTGTTTGATGCCTTTGCCAGAACTAAGCAAGATTTCAAACATTTGGGTCAGGACTTCTCGAATCGCACGTTCTTGTTCTGTGGCTCGGTAATTTCTTCTCATAGTCCTACTCCACCAAACTATTTCCGTCGGAAACCGAGGAACCGAGGATCGGCAGTTGCGGTGGCCAATGAAATTACCACTTCGTATGCGCCGACATTCTTTGTGGTTGTGCCGAGCAATTGGACGCCCGTGACGAGCGAATTCCATCGGCCTTCAAGCTCACGAGCTGCCGCAAGGGCCTCTGAGCGGGATGCAAAGTAGAGTCTTACCTGTTGGATGTCCGAATCCAGGACATTCCCAGCTTGCGAATTGCTGGCGACAGCAACCACGTCCACCCACGGTGATATTGCCCGTATTGCCGCGGTGGTTGCTCGAGAGAGCGATGGTGATCGCCTCACGAGTGAGACAACTCCACTGCGATTAATCTTCACCATTCCCAGCCT
>Ga0068862_100004344_pt1 | contig 12000 bp, 8 predicted proteins | sample KBSSwiS52_FD_66598 | JGI IMG/M metagenome (GOLD analysis project Ga0068862, IMG submission 66598) | Switchgrass rhizosphere microbial communities from Kellogg Biological Station, Michigan, USA - KBS Switchgrass S5-2 | ecosystem: Host-associated > Plants > Roots > Rhizosphere > Soil ... | reverse complement strand
ACGTTGACGCACTGCGTTCGCGCGGCGGAGCGATTCGTGAAGTGGGCGCGAAAGCGGACGCACTCGGCGCTGTTAAGTACGCAGCGACCACACTGTTTCGTGTTCACATCAGCGCTTCCACTGCGAACATCGCTGACATCGAACGAATCGAAGCCCAGTCTGGCCGTTACTTCAACCAAACCGAAGACGCCTCAAGGAAGAATGTTTGTTTTATCGGCTCAGATGTTGCCGAGAAGTTGTTTCCGGTCGCCGACCCGCTGGGACAAACGATTCGGGTTGATGGCAAAGCATACCAGGTGATCGGCGTTGGCAAGGCGCTTGGATCAGTCTTTGGTCAACCACGCGACATGTATGTTGCGGTGCCGCTGTCGACCTTTCTCGCCACCTATGGATCCAGGCGGTCGCTGGCTGTGAGCGTAACTTCGGCCGGGCCCGAGAACTATCAAGAGGCGATCGACGAAGCGCAGGCGGTGATGCGTACGCGTCGCAAGTTGTCGCCGAACGAGAAAGACAACTTCGGAATCATTACGCCGAAAGCTATCAACGAACTACGCGACAAGATCTTTGGAACGATTCAAGTGGCGGCTATAGGCGTAACTTCAATTTCCCTGGTTGTCGGTGGCATCGTAATCATGAATATCATGCTGGTGAGTGTAAGCGAGCGAACGAAAGAGATAGGCATTCGCAAAAGCATTGGCGCTCGTCGAAGCGATATCGTGAAGCAGTTTCTGGCCGAGTCGACGATGCTGTCGCTGTTTGGTGGCGCCATTGGAATTACGATCGCTTACCTACTCGCTAAACTTGTGGCCGTGCTGACGCCGGTTCCAACTTCGTTGCCGCTTGTGGCAGTTACGTTCGCATTGCTTGTTTCGGCGAGCGTAGGTTTGATCTCGGGCGTTTACCCGGCGTGGCGCGCGGCCCGATTGGATCCGATCGAGGCACTCCGTGCTGAATGAAAATCATATTGGTCATATATCATTGGAGATTTCTCATTTGTCATTTGCCAGAACCAGCCGCAGATTTTCGCAGATAACCCAGATCAGAATTGATCTGAGTCTAACGACCGTATTTGATGTCGGATCTGCGTTTATTTGCGAAATCTGCGGCTCGCATGTTCCTAAACAACAAATGAGAAATGTCCAATGATATATGACCAATGATTTCGAACTAATCCAGTAATGACTCTTTTCCACGGAAGCTTTTTCGAGAACGTAAAGATGGGGCTGGACACCCTGTGGCAGCACAAACTGCGTTCGTTCCTCACCATTCTCGGTGTCATCATCGGCACAATGACCGTGATCGTGATTGCCGCGTTCGTCTCCGGCATCGATCAACGTGTCGCGAAAGAGATCGAGTCGTTCGGTACAAACTCCATTTATATCTACCGTTTTGATCCCGGCTTTAATTTCAATCCGAGTGCGGAAGAGCGCATGCGCAAGCCGCTGAGTTATGAAGACTCAATCGCGATTGGCACCGAATGCCCGTCGATTGCCTATTCCACAGCGTTTATGTCGCCAGTCGATTTTTTTGCCGGGCCATTTACTGAACGCGTCTGGGTGAGGTATCGCGACATCGAAATGAAAAACGCGGCCGTTCAAGGCACGTCGCCGTCGTATTTCAAGATGGGAGTTACCACGCTTGGTGAAGGCAGGTTTTTCACTGACGAAGAAAACGCGGTGCATGCCAATGTCGTCGTGATCGGTAACGATGTCGCCAACACACTCTTTCCCTACAGCAAAGCCGTCGACCAGGAAGTCAGCATCAATGGACGGATGTATCGCGTCATTGGGGTGCTGGTGCCACGCGACATCTTCATCGTAGGCGCGGAAGATCCCAACAACGAAAATAAAGCCGTCTACATGCCTTATCTGACGTTGCGCAAACTCTATCCTGACGTTGACGATAACTTCGTGATGGCCCAGGCGCATCCGGGAATGATGGACCAGGGCGTTGAGGAGGTGCGCGAACTACTGCGACGTCGCAGGAAAGTTCCCTACGGCGCTCCAGACAATTTTGGTATCTCCACGTCGGATCAGATCATGACCCAGTTTGCGGCAATCACTGGCGGCGTGTTTGCTTTGATGGTTGCAATCTCCAGTGTTGGACTGTTGATTGGTGGCATTGGCGTAATGAACATCATGCTCGTTTCCGTCACCGAACGCACTCGAGAAATCGGCGTGCGAAAAGCGATTGGCGCACGCAAGCGCGACATCATCCTGCAATTTCTGATTGAAGCGGGAACGCTTACAGGCATCGGCGGCATTATGGGAATACTGGTTGGGTCGGCGTTGGCGATGCTCGTGAAAATGATCATGCCAACCTATATCCCGGTGTGGGCTCCGGTGGTGGGCTTCGTTGTGTCAGTTGGACTCGGAGTCGTTTTTGGTCTCTGGCCTGCGTGGAAGGCAGCAAGACTCAATCCCATCGAAGCTCTTCGGTACGAATAGCACAGTCTGTTAGAATGCGCCCACCTACCCCGCGCTCTCGCTGACACTCGTTCGTGAGGTAAACATGCGGAAGAGAATTACTGCCAACGTCATTCTACTGATATTACCAACTGTTGTACTCGCTGGAGCGTTTCGCTCACCCGAATATCCAAACACACGAGCGGAACCGATGGAACAGCGACTAGATCGTTTTCTGATCACAGGCCAGGTTCTTGATGAGAATAGACAACCTGTGGCTGGCGCATACGTGGCCGCTCACCCAGATTCACTTCATGGCAAATTGCCTATGGCCACTACCGATAATCAGGGGCGCTTTTCAATCCCTGTTTACAAAACGGGCCCCTGGACGATAACAGCGAATAAACCCGCGCAGGGGTATCCAATAATGTCCTCGTTCTACTATCCACTCGCCGAGTCGGTGCCCAAGGTCATCGTTAAGGAGGACGAGTCGCCGCCCTTTGTTAAGGTCAACCTTTTGCGCGCAGCAAAACTAAACGTTCGTATTGTTAACCAGGAGAGCGGGCAGTCAATGCACAACGCACAGATCGGTTTGTGTCGCATCGAAGCGCCACGATTCTGTCACCGGCAAAACATCGCAGTGCGTAACGGCCAGTTTGAAGTTCTGGTGCCGTTAGCGCCGATTTTGATTCAAATTTCCGCTGCAGGATATGAAGATTGGTATATCAGGGATAATAACGACAGCGCTCCGAAACCTCTCCTGGCAAGCTCGTCTGCAACCACTGAGTTGAATGTGTTTCTAAAAAAGGGTGACAGTGGTTCCGCTTCGTTGGAAGCCCCTCACCCTTACTCGCCGCCCGATGGAACTGAGTTGTTCCATTACCCGCGACTCACTCGATTGGAATGGTTGGCTGTGCCTGGGGCGGCGACATACACCGTCGAAGTTGACGTTTGCCTTGGCGGTTATCCAGCGCAAAAAGAATGCAGAGACCCGCGGCCCCTCATAGGCCTGAAGGTTCCACCGATGGCAGGCATCCAGGGTACAAGCTATGAGTTTTCGTTTCTTGGGAATCAGCCCGGTCGGTGGCGAGTGTGGGCTGTTGACACGTTAGGCCGACCGGGACGTAAGTCGGATTGGACCACGTTCTTCTATCGGCTGTAAGTGATTACAGAACGGGAGCGAGCGAACAAATTCACCTGCCTATAAAGTCAGTTTCGAAACCGTAGCTGAGAATAATTATGTTCCCTCATACTTAGTTCGGGCCGCCTGCCAGGCTTTTTCCAGATCCGACATCATACTTTTGTATTCACTATCATTCTGAATCGGCCGAAGCAGTTGGTCGCGCTGGAACCATGGATAACACGGGAACCCCGTCGCAATTGACCGAGCTAACCACAAACGCGCCTTTACGTGATCCCCAAGCTGGGCATAGGCCGCCCCCACGCTGTAATGAACGTGATGGTCTTGATAAGAACCTGCGAGAACCTCATCGAGTAGCTTTAGAGCGCGTTGTTTCTCATTACGCGCGGCGAGAAAACTTGCAAGCGTCGCTTTCGCGCGTTGTTCAGCCTGCGCGCTGCCGTGTAGTTCGGTCAGAATCTTTTCAGCACGCTCCGTATCTCCTCCGTAATAGTAGGCTTGGGCCAAATACCAGTCGGAGACTGGTGCAGAACTGGCGGCACGCGCTTCTTCCAGAAAAGCGACCGCTTCAGAATATCGGCCGCTCAAAAATGCCGTATTGCCACGCAGGCGCAACGCCTCAAGTTTGTTTAGTGGGTTAATGCGCAACCCCGCACTCACTTCAGTTTCAACGTCGTCGATCAGCCCGAGGTGATAGAAGGCCGCTGCGCGGTAGTAATGCGGCTGATCGAGATTTGGGTTAATTAACAAAGCACGGTCACTCTCTATAATTGTTTGCGTCCAATTAAACTCAGAACTTCGATAAACTGATGCTAAAGCTTCGTGCGCCTCGGCCAAATTTCCATCCAGCTCGAGTGCCCGGTTCGCTTCCTGTTTTGCGCGGTCATCCCAAAGCTGTACTTCCTCCGGCGCCGCGAAACGGATGCGCATCTGAGCGCTTGCTTCTGCAAGCCCCGCGTGGGCCAGTGCGTAGTTTGCGTCGAGCCGCAATGCCTCTTCGAAAGCTTTTATAGCTGCAAGGGTGTCGTTCTTGTTGTAACGCGCCAATTTAGATCGGCCCAGTAGATACAGTTCGTAAGCTGCAACGTTGTCCGTATAGCGATGGAAAACGCGCGACTGCTCGGCGGCGGTCATCTTAATTCTCAAGGCGTCCGCAATCTGGGTTGCCACGGCATCCTGCAACCCCAACAAATCAGTCCGCTCCTTATCAAACTGCTGCCCCCATAGGGGTACGTCATCGCTTGTCCGAACCAGTTGGACGTTTACCTGCAGATGGCTGCCAATTCTCTGAAAGGTGCCAATCACAACATAGTCGCAAGCTAGTTCCTGACCCAGAGTCTGCGCGCTGACCTTCTGGCCTTCGTACTTGAGAATCGTGCTGGTCGGACGAACTCGTATCTGATGGACGTTAGCTAACCTGGTAATGATTGCATCTGGTAGTCCAGTGCTGAGAAAGCCGATTTCCTCTGCCGGACTGAGTGGAACAAACGGCAATACGGCGAGAGTAATTGGTTCATTTGAAGCATTGGTTCTTCGTGACAGTCGATCCCGGAAGACGTAGGCCAGGCCGCCAATCAAAAGCACGACTGCGCCGGCGACTAACAGCACCTTGCTTGAGAGTAACGATCTCCTGCGGTCGGATTCCGTTGAGGGCGAAACAACCGATGACACGATCTTTTGCCGCTCAGTTTCGCGTTTTAGATCCTTTAGGTCATTGAGTAAGTCCCTGGTGGTTTGATAGCGCTGTCTGGATTCTTTGCCAGGGCCTTTCGGATAATTCGTTCCAGCTCTGGCGGCGCTTCTGGTGAGTAACGCGCCACTGGAGTTGGTTCATGGTCCAATACAGCCGCGAGTATGTCGCTCAAGGTTGTACCTTCAAATGGGCGTCTGCCCGTCACCATTTCATAAAGGACCGCTCCGAGACTCCAGATATCCGTGCGTGCGTCAACCTCAAGACCACGAGCCTGCTCGGGCGACATGTAACTGACCGTGCCCAACACTACTCCATCAGCGGTGTTTACCAGAGTTGACGCTTCAGGATTCGAATTACTGTGGTCCAGTAGCTTGGCCAGTCCGAAGTCCAGGACCTTTACGTACCCATCATCGCGCAACATGATGTTTTCCGGCTTGATGTCGCGATGCACGATATTGACTTCGTGGGCTGCGGTCAGCGCTGAAGCAGACTGAGTAGCGATCTCGATGATCTTGTCGAGCGGCATCTGTTTGCTCTTGATGGCTTCACGTAAAGTCTTGCCCTCGATGAATTCCGTCGCGATGAAAGAAGTCGAGTCTGCTTCGCCGACTTCATAGATCGTGATGATGTGTGGGTGATTGAGCGCAGATACGGTCTTAGCTTCCTGAAGAAACCGGCGAACGCGCTGAGCATTTGACGCGACTTCAGCGGGCAGGATCTTAAGAGCAACTTTGCGTTGAAGTTGAGTGTCGGTAGCGAGATAGACGTCGCCCATGCCACCCGAGCCAATGTGGGAGTGGATTCTATAGTGAGAAAGAAGAGCACCTTCTGTTAGGGGCATATGCTTCAGAGGCGAAAGCTAGAATGATAAGGATAGGGGGGCAACAATGCTAGAGGACTACATGGAAATGAGCTTATCAGTGAGAGAGCAATAAGCCCAACCGCGGAGATTGCCTCAACCGTCGATTTCGGTGGTAACGGCTTTCGTGTTTCAGTTCGTGGATCGTCCTTCTTTTTCTGGACACCCGGAACGATCCACGAAATCACGAACTAAACTCGCAACCAAAATCAGTTAATTGGATTCCCGATCAGTTTGGATTTTTGAAGTCGAGCGTCTCCGAAAAGAATTGGAAAAGGCGCGTCTCTAAGCGCTGACGGATCTTGCTGCCATGATCGGCGCCTGCGTAAATCTCAAAGCTGTGGGGAATGTTTTGCTCCGAAAGCGCTTTCGAGAGTTGCGGGACCCCGATTCTTATACTTGAAAATTCTTCTTTTTCGCCGACGTCGATGAATATACCGCGAAGCTTTAAGAGGTTTGCTTTATTTTCTCCAACCATATAAACCGGCATTTTCGAACGCCACTTCGCGAACACCGGTTCGTTCTTCTCAATTCGTCCGTCCCGCTCTTGATAAGGAAAGTCGACGTAAAACGGGCCCCGTGTTGGATTGGGCGAGAAGGCCGCAGCTAGCGCAACGAATGCCATCTGATAAAACTCTTCGATTGATTTCGGCGGCTTATTCAACTGCTCTCTCGATGTAAGTCGAAGCGTATTGAACCAGGCTGGGTTCTGTTCACTGAAGTCACCTTCCATCACCACGCAGCAGGGACTCAATGCGTAAACGGCACCGAATACGTCCGGGTGTTTCATCGCTAAGGTGAGTGCCCCATATCCACCCATCGAGTGTCCTGCGATGCCCCGACTCTCCGCGCGCGCGATCGTCCGGTAGTTGGAATCCACATACTGAACTACATCACGATAAATGTAGTCCTCCCAGCCTCCCGCGACTGTTGAATTGGTATAGAACCCTCCCTTGTAGGCGTTCCAGCCATTCGGAGCGACGACGATCATCTCCCCCACCTTGCCGCTCTTGATCATGTCGTCCATCAGCACTTGAAGCTTCATGCCCTGGTAACCGTTGAGCCACGCGCCGTTGGTTGCCGTGTATCCGTGGAGTAAATAAAGGGTCGGGTATCGCGCTGTCGAAGAGGTGTCGTAACCGGGAGGGAGATAAACTGCGATGCTTTGTTCCGCTGGATCACCCAACAGATTCCCTTTGAGCGAAGGAGCGGGAACTTTGAGTTCGATTAAGCGACCGCCGGGCGCGGTCTTGGCGCCTTGCTGCGCGAAACTGGTCGCGTTCAAAGAAATGATGCAAACAGCCGCGAAGAAGAAAACTCTTGTTAGTCTTGGCAATAACATTTGATTTAGCCTCCTCCGATCGTCGAACTTCTTGCGAACCGTTCATTAAGAATTTGATGGCGACTCAACCGTAGCGACGCGTGGGTATGCGTAGTTGAGTGTTTGAATTAACTCCGACCGTAGGATGGGCAAGAGCAGGAGTAGAACGAGCGCAGTCACACTCGTTGAAATAAGCCCGCCGACAGCCAGGCGTACTATCGTGCCTTCTACAAACATTAAGGCGAATGCGCCAGTACCGATGCCGGTCGCACCAGCAAAAAGAGTCGACCCGATGATGCGCGGCAACCGAACTGCGGCTGCTGGAGTAAACTCGCGCAACAACCGAAAGCGGTTGATGAGAGTGATTGTGTACACGAACGATCCCACCCAGGCTGCACCTCGCAATCCGTAATTCACTGTCATTGGATACAGAAGGATGACGAAGATGATCGCTTCCCACATCTTCGCAGTAGCCTCAGGACGTGGCCCTTTCACGCTTATCAGGAGCGGCGCGACGACTTGTAAAAGTCCACGGCAGAATGCAACTAACATCAGCACCCGCAATACGGGCGCGGCGCCCGCCCACTTCGTGCCGTACAGCAGACTGATTAACTCGTCAGCCAGGATTACGACCGGCACCACCATGATGATCAGTATCGCCGAACTGATTGTTAGAACTCGCTCGAAAGCCCCTCCGAGTTGCTGCGACGCTCGCGACCCCAACTCTGAGTATGCCGAGAGCGATACTGAACCCAGCACGCCGCCGATAATTCCAATCGGCAGACTCGCCAGGTTGTACGCTAAGACATAGATGCCAAGCGCCGCCGCACCCAACAGTCTACCGACCAGAACGTTATCAACCATCGTGGTCACGTAACCGGCGACACTGATTACAAACACAAACTTTCCAAACTCGAAAGCGCGATTGAAGACTTCGCGATCGAATTCAAAGCGCGGCCTGTAAGTATGAAAGGCGTAAGACAGGAGAACACTGATGAGCGCGCTAAGAAGTTGAGTGAGCACGAGGGCCCAAACGCTGCGCGTCCAGTAAGCTAAACCAATAGCGAGAAGTGTGGACAGGACGTTGGTCGTCTGTTCGAACCAAACGAGTTTTTTGAAGCTGACTTGTTTCCGCAGTATCAGCAGACCGATATTTTGAAACCCCTGAACAAGTGGAGTGAGGCTGACAAACAACAAGATCTGAAACAGACGTTCGTCTCCGTAGAACTTTGTCGTTGGGTATACCAGGGCGACGAGTAATAACGTCAGCAAACACTTTCTTACTACTTCGGTGGTCCAAACCGTATTCAGGTGAGTGGACAACTCTTCGTCGTCAGAAAACCGGTTGACGATGAGCGACATGTCCAGTCCGATTTGGCTGACTGCTCCTGCGGCGACTAAAACGGTGATGGCCATGCCGAAGAGTCCAAAGTCTTCAGGCGCTAACAGTCGGGCCATGACGACTGAGCGCGCAAGGCCCGTTAGGTAAGTGATGGCGAGGGAGGCTGCGCTCCAGGCGACGCCCTCGCGCACGCGATCCCCAAGAGGACGTTCCGCGAAATCGGTTTGTTGAAGCATAATCAAACAACCCCGAGATGCTAACGAGAAAGCTAAAACCACTACTAGTTTCAGTAGCGCCGCGATCTATCGCTGCCTACAGCCGCGCAAGAAGTTTCGTCAGTAGAGTCGTTCACCCCGGAGCGTTCATGGAAAACACTTTCGCTCCGATCTATCGAGACAACTTGTGGGGTGATGGAGAGTCAGCATCTGGCCCTGGCTCAAGTCTCCGTGAGACTGCAAGGCTGAGGAACGCACTCCCGGCGTTACTCAACGAATTAGGCACGAAGTCAATGCTCGACGCACCGTGCGGCGACTTCAACTGGCTAAGTAAAACCGAACTGCCTTTGGAGCGATACATCGGAGTGGACGTCGTTCCAGCTCTCGTCGCACAAAATGAAAAACTTTATGGTGACGAACAGAAGCAATTTCTGGTTCGCGACATTACGAGAGCAAAACTCCCGACCGTTGATGTGATTCTATGTCGCGACTGTTTTATCCACTTTTCGTACCAGCACATCGCTGCCGCCGTCAAAAACTTCAAGCGAAGCAAGTCGAAGTATCTTTTGACCAATACCCACGTTCGGTGGTCGCAGAATCATGACATCCGCACGGGAGCTTTCCGTCCAGTGAATCTTCAACTCCCTCCGTTCAACTTCCCACCACCTCTAACATTGATATCGGAGAAGGATCCGGAACAAGAGGCGCGATACTTCGGAAAGAGTCTCGGACTGTGGAATCTGGCAGATTTATAAGAGCTGAGCTCTCGACAGCAACAGACCACCTTGCTTGACGACTGTCAATTCGCAATTCGATTGCTTAGAGATCTTGCCAGGCTTCCTGCGAACGGAATCCTCAGCAACCGGTTCCGCAGCCGGAATGTCGCCGAGTTTGCGAGGACGTCTCGCTCTCGAGCCAAAAGTAGCGGCAATTGGCGCAGGTACGCAGCAGCGGCCCGGCTTTCGGCCTCTAAGTCAGGCATAGGCCGTTGCTTGTAGTCGGCAATTACTTCTTTGTAGAGCGCGACGATCTCGCTCAGTGCCTCCTCACTTCCGCACGCGCGACGAACGCGACGCGAAACTTCCATCGCGTCAGTGGCATCGTAACGTGCAATCTCTTTTTCCAGTGTGTCTGAGTCGACACTCTCTTGTAGTGTCCGGATGCCGAAATTTAGTCGCCGGAGGCGCTCGAGCTCAATTGTCGTTACCATCGGGCCGACGCCCGCCTGATCGCATAGAACCACCGCTGTCCCCACGGCGAGCGCTTCCAGCGCACACCGGGCCTTGGCGAAAACGATATCGTACTGGCCCAATATTTTTTCCGGTCGCTCGGAAGTTCTACCCGCTTTCGAACCGACGACATCAAGGGAAATACCCGCACGCCGACACGCCTCGCGCACATTAGCAACGTACGTCGTTTCGCTGGCGCTGTTACTGAAAACTAAGGCTCTCCTGGGTTTCGCTGAAAGCTCGCCACGCGGAACGAACCGCTTCAAGTCAACAAAGTTAAGGATGACGCGCACAACCTCTTCCTCAATACCATGCTCACAAACAAGTCGGTCACGACAGGTGTCGTCAACGGCGACGTAGCGGAGGATACGCGGGAAGTGTGGCGGCGTCTCTTCCCAAGGCAGCCACCCATGACAGAAGAAAACCGCTGGTGTGTGAGGAAAGTGGAGAAGGGCCGTCATGGTCTCGACGTGATGTTGACCGTGAATCAGATCTGGTTGCACAGCCACGTCGGCAAGATCATCGACCACTGGCACTGTAGCTTGCCTTATTTCGCTCGCGACTTCGCCGAGCTTCGAGCTGTAAACAATCGGACTGTGACCATTGCGTAGTAACCACAGCGCCAGCTCGCGGACATACAGCTCCGATCCCGCGCGCTCCTTCAGGCCGTGATTAGTGATTAGGATGCGTAGCGCGCTCATTGCCGTTCTTTGTCACCCCTTTCCAGATCGCTTCGGCTAGAGGCAGCATGTGCTCACGAAAGCGAATCGCCTGAGAGTAGCGGCCCGCCGCAACAAGCTTTGCACCGTACAACTCATAGAAGAGAGGCTCAGCGCTTGGCCTGACAACGCCGGCGCGATTGCTGACCGGTCTCAAGCATTCAATGCGAAAATCATTCAATGTGAAGCCGCCCGTGACTCCATGAAGTTCGGCCTGAAGAGCGGGCGCACGGAGAATTCCTTCTGTGACGACGCTCAATTCAGGATCGACCTCCCCAGACATTTGCGGCTGCGCGAAACGTTTGACTCCTTGGAAAGGCGCACCGCCGATTGCTGCCTCAATGTCATCGTTTAGTTTGGGACTGTAAGCCCGCCCGGCCGCCACCTTGGCGGCGAAAGCTTTTTGATCCAGGTGGATCCAGATTGCTTTATCGTGTAGCTCAATTGGACAATGAGCCGGTGGGCCAACCACTGCGAAATCAAAGTTCCTGATTAGACGGCCGTGCCGGCGTGCCGCTAACTCAACAGCCGCCCCGATGATAATTCGGCAGATGTCATGAACAGTGTTATAACCTTCGGCTGCATCACCAACCACGTAATCAATTCGCTCACTGACGAATTCCTCAGACAGTTCTTCAACAAGACTAGCGAAGTAACTGACATCGTGCTTGAGAATAGTCGAGTACGCTTCGAGGTCAGTGAGCCGACCATAGATCGATCCGGGCTGTGCTCCAACTTCTTCCAGGAGTCGCGTCGTCTGTGAGAGTCGCGATGAGCCGGAGCGACCTGACCCATCTGTCAACACAAAAACCTGGGGGCGACTTGATTGCAACCAACCATGCACCAACAGTTCATGACTCGGGTGCGCAACAACCAAAGCCGCACGCGCTTGAAGCATTGCCACTCACTCCTCCTATGAATCACGCGATCGGGCTGTGTTCGCTGACTTCTCCCAAACTTTTGTTTCTGACCTTGTGGGGGGATGCTATCACAGAGTTGTGATTAGTGGGGTTGCCGCATATTTTGAGGTTGATGCTATTGAGCCGACGGAGCGTAATACGCCAGGCGACCGAGAA
>Ga0068862_100004331_pt1 | contig 12015 bp, 12 predicted proteins | sample KBSSwiS52_FD_66598 | JGI IMG/M metagenome (GOLD analysis project Ga0068862, IMG submission 66598) | Switchgrass rhizosphere microbial communities from Kellogg Biological Station, Michigan, USA - KBS Switchgrass S5-2 | ecosystem: Host-associated > Plants > Roots > Rhizosphere > Soil ... | reverse complement strand
CGTCCGCCTGCGGCCGCACGTCAAGACCCACAAGTGCCTGGAGATCGCGCGGCTGCAGCACGGCCTGGGCGCCCGCGGCTTCACGGTCTCGACCCTGCACGAGGCCCGCGTGCTCACCCAGCAGCGGGGCTGCGAAGACGTCACCTGGGCCTTCCCGGTGCAGCTCAGCCGGCTCGACGAGATCCGCGAGCTGGCGCGGCAGATCACCCTCCGGCTGGTCGTGGACACGGCAGAGGCGGTCCAGGCCCTGGAGAGCCTGGAGCTGCCGCTCCACGTCTGGTTGAAAGTGGACTGCGGCTACCACCGCGCCGGGGTCGATCCGGACTCGCCGGAGGCCCTGGAGCTGGCGCGGAGGCTGGCGGGCTCGTCCCGCCTGGCGTTCGACGGCATCCTCACCCACGCGGGCCACACCTACCATGCCCGCGGCCGGGAGGCGATCGCGGACGTGGCCGAGGACGAGCGCCGCGTCATGACCGGGTTCGCGGAGCGGCTGCGGCGCGAGGGAATCGAGGTGCCGGAGGTGAGCGTCGGTTCCACGCCGGGCATGTGGACGGTGCGCGGCCTGGAAGGGGTGACGGAGGCGCGGCCCGGCAATTACGTGTTCAACGACTTCGAGCAGGTGACCCTGGGCGCCTGCGAGGCGCGGGACTGCGCGGTGACGGTGCTGGCGAGCGTGGTCTCGGCACAGCCCGGCCGGTCCTGGTGCGTCACGGACGCGGGCGCCCTGGCGCTCTCCAAGGACCCCGGATTCGGAACCTCCATGGGCGAGCTGTTCGAGGATTACGAGGCCGGCGTGCTGAGCGGGGAGGCGCGGCTCACGGCCCTCTCCCAGGAGCACGGCATCCTGAGCGCGCCGCGGCCGGTGGGCTCGCGGGTGCGGGTGCTGCCCAACCATTCGTGCCTGACCGCCGCCTGTTTCGACGAGTACCTGGTGGTCCGAGGGCAGGAGATCTTGGACCGCTGGAAGATCTGGCGCGGCCGATGACAGCCACAGAGGAGATGCGAGCATGTTGACGCTTCCGGCCGAGACCCGCGGCGAGCTCTGGCAGCGCCTGGTCGAGGCCATCGAGAGATACACGACGGAGATCGGCGACGCCCCGGTAGCGCCGGCCGTGGACACGGAAGCCTTCCGCGACCGGATCTCCGCGTTCGACTTCGGGCAGCCGATGGACCCGCTGGCGGCCCTCGACTTCGCGGTCCAGAGCCTCTGGCGCGGGCAGGTGCACACGCCGCACCCGCGCTATTTCGGACTGTTCAATCCGGCCCCGGCCACCATGGGCATCGCCGGCGACGCCCTGGCCGCGGCCTTCAATCCGCAGCTCGCCACCTGGAGCCACAGCCCGTTCGCGACCGAGGTCGAGCAGCACCTGGTGCGCACGTTCGCCGAGCGCTTCGGGTACGACCCGGCCAAGGCCGAGGGGACCTTCACCGCGGGCGGCGCCGAGGCCAACCACACGGCGCTGCTCCTGGCGCTCACCCGCGCCTTCCCCGAGGTGGCCCGGCGCGGCCTGCTCGCCGTGCGCAGCCAGCCGATCGTCTACGTAACGGCCGAGACCCACCACTCCGTGCTCAAGGCGGCGCGGCTCTCCGGGATCGGCACCGAGGCGATCCGCGAGGTGCGGCTCGATTCCGGGCTGCGGATGCGCCCGGACGTGCTCGCCGCGCGCATCCGCGAGGACCGGGAGGAGGGGTGCACGCCCTTCCTGGTGGTGGCCACGGCCGGCACGACCGGCTCCGGCGCGGTCGATCCGATCGCCGAGATCGCGGAGATCGCCGACGAGGAGCGGCTCTGGCTGCACGTGGACGCGGCCTGGGGCGGCGCCGCGGCCCTGGTGCCCGAGCTGCGCCACGTGGTCGAGGGGATCGGCCGCGCCAGCTCCATCACCTTCGACGCCCACAAGTGGCTCTCCGTGCCCATGGGCGCCGGCCTCTTCCTGACCCGCCATCCCGGCCTGCTCGAGCGGACCTTCCGGGTCGCCACCGGCTACATGCCCCACGTGCCGGGGCAGACGCTCGGCGATCCCTACGCCCACACCCTGCAATGGTCGCGGCGCTTCATCGGGCTCAAGGTCTTCCTGGCGCTCGCCGTGGCCGGCTGGGAGGGGTACGAGCAGGCGATCCGGCACCAGACGGAGATGGGGGACCTGCTGCGGCGGCGCCTGACCGAGGAGGGCTGGACCGTGGTGAACGACACGCCGCTGCCGCTGGTCAACTTCGTGGACGCCGGGAAGGAGGGACGCGGGGGAGCCTACCTGGAGGCGCTGGCCGCGGACGTGGTGGCATCCGGGGAGGCCTGGATCAGCGTAGCGCAGCTGGGGGAGCTGGGGCCGGCGCTCCGCGCCTGCATCACCCACTTCGGGACCGGCCCGGACGACCTGGAGGTGCTGATCCGCGCCCTGGGCCGGGCCCGCGAGCGGCAGGTTCCGCGCTCCACAGAGGGAGAAGCGGGCGCCTGAGTGGTAAGCTTGACGAGATTCCGTGTCACGCCCTGGGCGGTGGTGGCACTTATAGAGGGGAACACCTCCGCCACGGGCGGTGAAATTTCGAAGGAGAAGACGATGAGCTGGGAAGACCGCGAAGACAACACGATCTACAAGGTGGTGGTGAACCACGAGGAGCAGTACTCCATCTGGCCCGCCCACCGCGAGAACCCGCTGGGCTGGAACGACGTCGGCAAGTCGGGCCCGAAGCAGGAGTGCCTGGACTACATCAAGGAGGTCTGGACCGACATGCGGCCGCTCTCGCTGCGCAAGAAGATGGAGGAGATGGAGCGGCAGAAGCAGGCGGGCCAGGACGCTAACTAATCCTCGTGAAACCGCATCATCAACCCAGTGAGCGGTGGCTCGCCTACCGCGAGGTGAACCCGCGCGCCCGCGTGCGGATGTTCTGCTTCCCGTACGCCGGGGGCGGGGCCTCCGCCTACCGCGGGTGGGCGGGGCCGCTGCCTTCGGACGTCGAGGTCTGTCCGGTGCAGCTCCCGGGCCGGGAGGGGCGCCTGCGCGACGCCCCGTTCGAGCATCCCGAGCCGCTGGTCCAGGCCATGGCCGACGCGCTGCAGCCCTACTTCCAGGGTCTGCCGTTCGTCTTCTTCGGCCACAGCATGGGGGCTATGCTCGGCTTCGAGCTGGCCCGCGAGCTGCGGCGGCGCGGGCAGGCGCTGCCGCTCCATCTGTTCGTGTCCGGCCGGCGCGCGCCGCAGGTGCCGGACGACGAGGAGCCGATCCACGAGCTGCCCGAGGCGGAGTTCATCGAGAAGATCCGGGAGCTCAACGGCACGCCCGAGGAGGTGCTGCAGCACACCGAGCTGATGAAGCTGCTGATCCCGGTCCTGCGGGCCGACTTCTCGGTCAACGAGACCTACGTCTACCGCGAGGAGGAGCCCCTCGACATCGGGATCTCCTGCTTCGGCGGTCTCGGCGACAAGGAGGTCACCCGCGACGAGGCCGCGGCCTGGAAGGAGCACACCCGCGGCCGGTTCCGGCTGCGCATGCTGCCGGGCGACCACTTCTTCATCCACGGCAACCGGGACATGGTCCTGGAGGCGCTGGCGCGGGACCTCATGGAGGTTCTCGCCCAGGTGCCGCAACGCGCGTGACCGGCTTTCCGCCCGGCTCTCCCACCGGCCTGACGCTTCCTCCCGGCGAGATCCACGTCTGGTCGATCCGCCTCGATCCACCCGCCGATCGGGTCGAGGCGCTCGGCCGTCTGCTCTCGGACGACGAATGGGCGCGGGCGAACCGCTTCCGCTTCGACAGGCACCGCCGCCAGTATGTGGTCGGCCGCGGCGCCCTGCGCACGCTCCTCGCCGCCTACCTGGGATCCCGGCCCGAGCAGGTGACGTTCAGCTACGGCCCCAGGGGCAAGCCGTTCCTCGCCCCGCAGCAGGATCTGTATTTCAACCTCTCCAACTCGGACGAGATGGCCCTGGTCGCCTTCGTCCTGGGCCGCGAGATCGGGGCGGACATCGAGTACCTGAGGCCGATGCCCGATTGCGAGCAGATCGCGGAGCGCTTCTTCTCGGAGAGCGAGAGGGTGGTGCTGCGGGGGGTTCCGGCAGAGCGCAAGGAGGAGGCCTTCTTCAACTGCTGGACCCGCAAGGAGGCCTACCTGAAAGCGGTGGGGGAGGGGCTGGCGGCCCCGCTCGACTCCTTCGACGTCACGCTCGCCCCGGGCGAGCCGCCGCGCATGCTCACTCTCAAGGGGGATGCCGGGGCGGCTTCGAGATGGCTCTTCGAGCACCTGCGGCCGGCCCCGGATTACATCGGGGCAATCGCGATCGAGCGGGAAAGGGTGGGGGAGGAGTGGGTGATGAAGACGTGGAGCCTGGCCTGACCTCTACCAGTGCGAAGACTCCTCCAATTCCTCTTCCGCCGTCACCAGCTCCGCTGCCCGCACCTCCGGCTCCGAGCCGCGTAGCCAGTCTTCCAGGTGGCCCCGTTGCTCGATGGTGGCTTCCGGATCGGGCTCCAGCTTCCAGAGCAGGCGCGGCTTCTCTCCGAAGACCACGCTCAGGCGCAGCAGGCGCTCCCTCCGGGCTACGAGGAGCGAATCCTTCTGGCCGGGACGGTAGGCCTTGAGGCGGTCCTTCCAGCCCTCGGGCGGCACCCGGTACTCGCCCACGGCGATCAGCTCGTCGCCGACGTTCACCCCGGCCTCGTAGGCCGGCGTATCGCGCTTGACCTGGGTCACGATCACCCGGCCGGCCTGGACCTCGGTCTCGATCCCCAGCCAGCCCGGCGGCTCCTCGTCCTTCTTCTCGTCCTTCGCCTTGCCATTGCCGTTGCCGTTCTCTTCCTCGCTCTCCACGAAGCGCAGGCCGTACCACTCCAGGGCCTCGGCGTAGTCCAGCTCCCCGGCGCTCTCCAAGGCGCTCGCCATCCAGGGATCGAGGTCCGAGCCGGCGACCTCGCGGACCAGCGCCCGCAGCTCGCCGGGCTGGAAGCCGTGGTCTCCCGAGTACCTCTTCCAGGCCAGGCGCAGGACGTCGTCCAGGGTGCGCTTGCCGCCCGTGGCGGTCCGGATGCGCGCGTCGAGAAGGAAGCCGACCACGCTCCCCTTGGTGTAGTAGCTGATGCCGGTGTTGATCGAGTTCTCGTCGCGCCGGTAGTACTTGATCCAGGCGTCGAACGAGGATTCCTCCAGCGGCTGCACCAGGCGGCCGGGCGTGGTCTGGAGCGCCTCGATCTGCTTGCTCAGCTTTTTCAGGAATTCGTCCCGCTTGGTCAGGCCGGCGCGGTGGACGAGCAGCTCGTCGTAGTAGGAGGTCACGCCCTCGGCGAACCAGAGGCTGCGCGTGTAGACCTCCGACTCGTAGTCGAAGGGGCCGAGCTCGGCCGGGCGCAGGCGCTTGACGTTCCAGGCGTGGAACAGCTCGTGGCTGACCAGGGCCAGCCAGTCGTTGTAGGCCTCGCGGGTGCGCGACTTCCAGCGGCTCGTCATGAGCACGCACGAGTCGCGGTGCTCCAGCCCGCCGCCCGCCTCGGTGATCAGGTTGAAGAAGACGTAGCGCTCGTACGGGACCACGCCCCAGAAGGCGGCCAGCTCGCGCGTGATCCGCTCCACGTCCGCGGCGGAGCGCGGGCCGTCCCAGATGTTGCCCTCGCCCTCGTTGACCAGCAGGTGCGGCCGGCCCGCCACCTCGAAGCGGTAGACCGGCGCGTTGCCGGCATAGATCGGGGAATCCACCAGGGTGTCGAAGTCGGGAGCGCGCCAGGCGTTGACGTCCTCGGGCGCGAGGGGGCTCACCGCGGTCCGCCACTGGGGAGGGAGGACGAGCCGTACTTCATGGGGACGCTTCTCGCCCCCGGCGAGCGTCAGGAAGGTGGGCGCGCCGTTGAGGATCGCGAAGCCCTCGTCCACGAAGTTCGTGCGCACCGACATCTCGCGCGCGTAAACCCTGTAGCGCACGGAGATCTTCGGTCCCCGGGCCTCCACGCGCCAGCGGTTCTTGCTCGTCTTCGCGATGGGGAGCGGCTCGCCCGCATCGCTCCACGCGGTCACCGCTTCCAGGTTGCGCGCGAACTCGCGCACCATGTACGACCCGGGCGTCCAGACCGCCATCAGCAGCTCGACCTCGGCGCGCCCCTCGGTGGGGACGAGCGCCTCGACCTCGACGTAATGGGTCTGGGGGGCCGGGAAGCGCAGGGTGTACGAGATCGGCTCGGGCATAGCGGCTCCATGCGCGGCGAGAGGAATCAGGGTCATGGCGGTGAGGATGAGGTTGGACTTCCTGAATGCGTTTGTCAACCTGCAAAAGTTCTGTGACATCGCTGGTCATATACTCCGCGCCGATGAACGAGGCGCTCTTCCGCTCGCTGTCTCCCCTCGGCCGCCGCGCTCCCTGTGACGGCACCTCGGAAGGCTTGCCCGAGGTGCGGCGGCTCTGGCGCGCCTGGCAGCGCCGCGGCGTGAATCCGGCCCTGCCCACAAGCCTGCCGCTGATCACCGTGGGCTTGAGCCACGGACTTTCGCTGCTCGCCGATCTCTTCGGCGGCGAGGGCAGGGCGGTGGCGATCCCGCGCCCCTTCTGGGGCAACTACCGGCAGGCGTTCGCGGTCCGCACCGGCTCCAGAGTCCTGACGGCGCCCGGGTACGTCGACGGATGTTACAACGTCCACGCGATCGCGGACGCGCTCGCCGGCGTTCCCGAGGGCGAGCCGGCGGTCGCGATCCTCAACCTGCCGTCGAACCCCGGCGGCTACTCGCTGACCCCGGCCGAGCGCGATGCGGTCCGCGCCTCCCTCCTGGAGGTCGCGGAGCGGCGGCCGCTCGTCGTGGTCTGCGACGACGCCTACGCCGGGCTCGTCTACGAGCCGGACGTGCCCCGGGTTTCCCTCTTCTGGGACCTGATCGGGTCTCATCCTAATCTGGTGCCTGTGAAGGTCGATGGCGCGACAAAAGAGTTCTCTTTTTTCGGCGGCCGGGTCGGATTCCTCACGTTCGCCCTCGATCCGGGCTCGGACGAAGCCCGCGAGATGGAGGGCAAGGTGAGGATGCTGGTGCGCTCCGGCGTGGGCGCGCCCATCGAGACGAGCCAGCGGGTGCTGCTCGAAGCGCTGCGCAACGAGAGGATCGGGGAGGAGATCGAGCAGGTGCGCCGGCTCCTCGAAGGCCGCTACCGGGCGCTCAAGGAGGCCCTGGCCCAAGCCGACCCCGGGCTGCTCACCGTGCTGCCGTTCAACTCGGGCTGCTTCGCCCTGGTGGAGCTGCCCGAGCGGCTCGGCCTGACCTCGGAGCAGGTGCGCCAGCACCTCCTGGAGCATTATGAGACCGGGCTGATCTCGCTGGAGCCCCGGTACCTGAGGATCGCCCACTGCTCGGTGGATGCCGGGGCGCTGCCGGAACTGGCCCGGCGGCTGGAGCAGGGCGTCAAGGAGCTGGCGGGACAAAGGACCTGAAGGACATCAAGGACACCAAGGACATCAAGGACCCGGGCGGGAGTCCTTGCGGTCCTTGGTGTCTTTGAGGTCCTTGCCGGGTTTTTACAGCAGCCCCTTGACGTACCCCCCGTCCACCGCGATCGCCTGCCCGGTGACATACGAGGCCTCCGGCGAGCACAGGAACCCCACCATGGCCCCGATCTCGTCGGGCTCGGCCATGCGGCCCATGGGGATGTTGCCGATCCAGCCGGCCACGATCTCCTCAGGGCTCTTCCCCGTGCGGGCCGAAGCGGCCAGCGCCAGCTCCTCCTGGCGCTCGGTGTAGGTATAGCCCGGCAGCACGGCGTTGACGGTGACCCCGTCCGCCGCCACCTCCTGCGACAGTGTCTTGAGATAGCCGACCACGGCCGGCCGCAGGCTGTTCGAGAGCGCCAGCCCGGGGATCGGCTGCCGGGTCGAGACCGAGTTGATCGCCACGATCCTCCCCCAGCCGCGCTCGCGCATGCCCGGGAGCACCAAGCGGCAGAGCCGCGGCACGAAGAGGAGCGCCAGGGGAATGGCGGCCTGCCAGTCCTCCTCGGTCAGATCGAGCGCCGGCTTCGACGGCGGACCGCCGCCGTTGGCGACCAGGATGTCCAAGGGACCGAGCCAGCGCTCCGCCTCGCCCACCAGGTTCGTCAGGGCGTCGGCGTCGCGGATGTCCGCGGAGACGCCGACGACCTCGGCTCCCTCGGCAGCGAGCCGTTCCCGCGCCCGGTCCAGCTTGTCCCCTCCGCGGCTGGCGATGGCGACCCGGGCGCCGCGGCTGGCGAGAGCCTTCGCCGCGGCGAAGCCGAGGCCGCTGCTGCCTCCCGTCACCAGGGCGCTGCGGCCGCTCAGATCGCTCATCGCACCCTTGTTCCCTGTTCGTCGTAATCGTAGACGCCCCGCCCGACCTTGCGGCCCAGGCGGCCGGCGCGCACGTGCTGCACCAGCAGGTTGTTCGGCCGGTAGGCCTCGCCCAGCGTGCGGTGCAGGAACTCCAGGATCGACAGCCGCACGTCCAGGCCGACCAGGTCCACCATCTCGAACGGTCCCATGGGATGGTTGAGGCCCAGCTTCAGCGCCTTGTCGATGTCCTCGGCGCTCGCCACCCCCTCCTGGAGCATGCGGAACGCCTCGTTGCCGATGAGCGCGTTGATGCGCGAGGTCACGAACCCGGGCGACTCGTTGACGGTCACCATCTCCTTGCCCATGCGCACGCCGACCTCGCGCAGGGTATCGAGCGTCTCCTGCGAGGTCTCGAGACCGCGCACCAGCTCGATCAGCTTCATCACGTGCACCGGGTTGAAGAAGTGCATGCCCGCGAAGCGGTCGGCCCGGCCGGTCGCCGCGGCCATCTCCGTGATCGAGAGCGCCGAGGTGTTCGAGGCCAGCAGGGCGTGCTCCGGACAGTTGGCGACCACGTCCTGGAAGGTGCGGATCTTGAGCGCCATGTCCTCGGGCACGGCCTCGATCACCAGGTCGGCCTCGCGCACGGCGGTGGCGAGGTCCTCCCGGAGGTTCAGGAGACCGCGGGTGTGCTCGGCCAGGTCGGCGGCAATTTTGCCCAGGTCGACGCCCTTGGCGAGGTTGCGGTGGATCGCGGACTCGGCCTTCTTCAGGGCCTCGGGGAACGGGTCGTACAGCCAGGTCGTATAGCCGGCGAGGGCGGCGACGTGGGCGATGCCGCGCCCCATCGTGCCCGCGCCGAGCACGGCGACGGTCGAGATCTCAGCCATCTAAGGTCCTCTTAGGAGACGGGGATGTTGTGGACGCCGGTCGTCTTGGCGGCCAGGTTGCGGAGCTCGTCGGCGATGGCCAGCGTGTTGCGCACGGCCGCGGCGGCGAGCTCCTGGAGCTCGGGAGTGGTGGCGTACTTCTCCAGCACGCTGCGGCCCAGCTCGTGGTGGTGCTGCTCCTCGGGCTGGATGACCTCGTCATAGAGGCGGGCGGTGCCGCCGTCGCCGACCGAGCGGCAGAAGCTGACGAACTGGGCGTTGCGCACCGTGGCGATGGCCTCGCTGGTGAACGGGCCGGCGGCGATGCGCTCGACCGTGGTACGCAGGCCGCGCAGGTACTGGTAGAGCGGGCTGTGGCCGTCGGCCAGCGGATCGAAGCCGTCGAGGTCCTCCCCGAGCTCGGCCAGGCGCTGGCTGATCAGGCCGTAGTGCTTCATCTCGTCCCCGCACTGCTGCGCGAGGCACATCTTGGCATCTACCTCGGGGGTGGTCGGCATCCAGAAGCCGGCGAGCTCGGAAGCCTCCAGCTCGCTTTTCAGAGCCAGCCGGAGCAGGGTGACCACGTCCACTTGGCCTTCCGACTCCGACTCCAGCGTGTCGATCTCCCCGAGCCGGCCGAAGATCTGGTTCATCTCCTCCATCAAGCCCGCGACGAAGTCCTTGCCATTCACCGTGTGCCCTCCTTCCAACACATTTTACCGGGATTCGATCGTCCGCAGGATGGCTCGTACCGGCGAGGCATCCAGGCCGGCGATGCGGAGCGGCAGGGCGATCAGCTCGTAGACCCCCTCGGGCACGCCGTCGAGCACCAGCCCTTCGAGGATGCCGACGCCGCCGCGCCAGAGGGTGTGATGGGCGTCCAGCGTCTTGCTGTCGAAGGGATCGACGGATGGCGTATCGAGCCCCACGAGCACGACCTTGTGCTCGCCGAGGAGGGCGGCCAGCTCGGGCGAGATGGCGGAGAAGCGCTCGGGAAAGGTGCGGCGGTCGCGCACGCTCTCGGTCTTGAGCAGCAGCCGCGGCGTGTGCGAGAGGTCGACCCCCTCCAGATGGCGCGGCTCGATGAGCGGCTGCGACGGGACCTTCACCACCCGGCAGGGGCCGAGGTAGCGCTCCAGCGGCATCTCGGCGATGCCCTCGCCGCGCGGCTCGGTGTGGAACGGCGCGTCGGCGTGGGAGCCCAGGTGCGGCGTGGTCGTGACCGCCGACAGGTTGACGCTCGCCCCCTCGGCCAGCGACCAGGTCAGGCGCGACTGGAACGGAGTGTCGCCCGGCCAGACCGGGAGCTCGGCGTGAATGATGGGGGAGAGGTCATAGAGCATGCAGGGATCATAGCGCGGCGGAACACGGACGGGCACGGACCTTCACGGACTCACACGGACAGCTCCGCGCCGTCCGTGAAGGTCCGTGTCAGTCTGTGTTCGTCCGTGTGCTTTTCCTACCGCCCGACGCCGGCCGGCTCGGAGATCTTCTCCAGCACCTTGCCGAGGTCCTTGGCGCCGACGGCCTTGCGCTCGCGGGCGAGGTCGGCCTGGGCCACCATGCCGAGGACGCAATTCTTCTCGTCGACGATCGGGATGCGCCGCACCTGGTTCTTGGCCATGGCGTTCTCGACCTCGTCGAGGCTGTCCTCGGCGCGGCAGCAGTGCACGTTGCCCGACATGACCTCGCGCACCTGCACCTCGGGCGACTCGCCGCGGCCCAGGACGCGCAGCGCTAGGTCGCGGTCGGTGACCACGCCGACCAGGCGGCGGTTGGCTTCGCTTTCGACCACCGGCAGGCTGCCGACGTCATGGTCCTCCATCAGGCGGGCCGCCTGGCGGGCGGTCGTCTCGGGGGTGATACAGGCCGGGTTCTCGGTCATGATGTCGCGTGCTTTCATCAGGGGTCCTCCTTTTCGGGGTTGCGGTTCATGGGGGGCGAATGAGGCCCCTTTCCGGGGATTGCAAGAGGCGGGCCGGTCTGGCGTAGGATAGGCAGGCCATGAGCGAGCCCGAAACCATCGTCGTTACGCCCGACCTGGACGAGCAAGGCAAGCTGGACACCCTGGCCTACCACGTGCGGGGGATCCTCACCACGCTCGGGCTCGACCTCAACGACCCCAACCTCGCCGAGACCGACCGGCGGGTCGCCAAGATGTACACGGAGATGTTCCACGGCCTGCAGGAAGGGGCCGAGCCCACCATCACCACCTTCCCGAACGAGGAGTGCTACGGCCACATGGTGATGGAGAAGGACATCCCCTTCTACTCCATGTGCGCCCACCATCTGGTGCCCTTCTACGGCCACGCGCACATCGCCTACATCCCCAACGAGCGCATCCTGGGGCTGTCGAAGTTCGCCCGCATCCTGGAGTTCTATGCCAAGCGGCCGCAGCTCCAGGAGCGGCTGACCGAGCAGGTGGTCACCTTCCTCGTCGACAAGCTCCAGCCGAAGGGGGCCATGGTGGTCATCGAAGCGCGCCACCTGTGCGTCGAGATGCGCGGCGTCAAGAAGCCGGGAGCGCTCACCGTCACCTCCGCCCTGCGCGGCATCTTCCACCAGAAACCCGTGCGGGAGGAGTTCCTTGACCTGCTCCGGCGCTCGTAGTCTCCTGACGATTCTGACCCTGGCGCTGCTCGCGAGCTGCGCCGGCGCCCCCACGCCCGACCGCACCGAGCTGACCAATCCGTTCCTGGGACCCGAGTACTCGGGCTGGCTCATCGGTCCCATCGCCCGGCTCGCCACTCCCGAAGAGATCAAGACCTTCCAGGCGATCACCACGGACGAGCAGGCGCAGGCGTTCGTCGAGGCCTTCTGGGCGAAGCGCACCCGGAGCGCGGACCAGTTCGGCAACACCGTGCGCCAGGTCTTCGACAAGCGGTCCGCCGAGGCCG
>Ga0068862_100004330_pt1 | contig 12015 bp, 9 predicted proteins | sample KBSSwiS52_FD_66598 | JGI IMG/M metagenome (GOLD analysis project Ga0068862, IMG submission 66598) | Switchgrass rhizosphere microbial communities from Kellogg Biological Station, Michigan, USA - KBS Switchgrass S5-2 | ecosystem: Host-associated > Plants > Roots > Rhizosphere > Soil ... | reverse complement strand
GCGGCGCACTTCTGCTTCGGCGCCGCGTTGGCGCGGATCGAAGGTCAGGAAGCGTTCGATGCGCTGCTGAGGCGAATGCCTGACCTGCGACTCGAGCCGGGACGACTGGAATGGCGGAACAACCTTGGCTTGAGAGGCGTCACCAACCTGAACGTGGCCTTCTGAAATTGGGTGGCGTGTGGAAGCGACTCACCGATACGAGAATTCCGGACGGAAGGTACGGCGGGGGCCGAAGCTGCGTGCCGCTTCCTTCGATGACTTCGCGGAGATTGCTGCGCTCGCATCGCGTGGTGGGCTCAGTCGGCCTAACAACTACGAGGAATGGAGCCATCTGTGGCTCGGCAATCCGCTGTATCGGGAGCGTCGAGGGGACTGGAGCATCGGATGGGTGCTCGAAGATCCGAGCGGTCGAATCGTCGGTTCGATGGAAAACATTCCGTTGCCGTACGAGTTTCAAGGCAGGCGAATCATCGCGGTCACGGGCCGTGGTTGGGTCGCCGACCCCGAGTACCGAAGCGCGTCACTCCTGCTCCTGGACAACGTCATAAACCAGCCTGATGTCGATCTCTATCTGAACAGCACGTTCAGTCCAGCGAGCACGCCAGCGATTACGGTGTTCGGCTGCTCTCGCGTCCCGGTAGGGATCTGGGATGAATCCGCCTTCTGGGTCGCGGACCATCAGGGCTTCCTCGCGAGTTTCCTCTCGCGAAAGGGCTATCCCCTCGCCAGACCGCTGAGCTATCCGGGCGCCAGTGCGATGCTGCTCAGGGAGCGCCTAACGCGAGCCGGCTTGCGCGCGAGCGATGTCGAAGTGGAAGCGTGTTCGATTTTCGATGAACGCTTCGACGAGTTCTGGGCAGACCTGAGAACCCGGCAGTCACATCTCCTGTTGGCGATCCGGACGCGCGAGGTACTCGCCTGGCACTTCAAGTATGCGCTGTCAAACAATCGGGCGTGGATCGCGACTGTGGTCGACAGCGGACGCATCATCGCGTACGCCGTTTTCGATCGCCGGGACAGAACCGATATCGCTCTGAGACGGGCGCGACTCGTGGATTACCAGTCGCTCGACGGAAGCACGGACTTCCTGTTGCCCTTGCTGTCCTGGGGTATGCAGAAGTGCAGAGCGGAGGGCGTGCACATGTTGGAACATGTGGGTCGGTGGCTGGAGGACGGTGAAATCATCGACCTGATCGCGCCCTATCGGCGCAGGCTGTTGGCCTGGCGGTATGCGTACCGCGCGAACAACCCCGAACTGGCCGAGGGCCTGCGAGAACGGCGGGCGTGGGCTCCGTCGCTATTCGACGGCGATGCGAGCCTAACGCGCTAGCCGTGAACCGCTCCAACGTCCGAGCCGCGGGACAGGCCGGTGTGCGAGGGACGCCTCACGCGAGCGTCATTGGTCCTCCCCTGGGGCCCGAAGCCCGAACCGACTGGTAATCGAATCGGCGATCGCGGCAATCCGTCGCCGGTTGAGCGCTTCGATCGCCCGGGCCGGCCCGGCCGCGTCGTCCGCTGCGGCGACCGATTCCCACTCGCTAGGCGTCACGAAGTAGATCGTCGGAGTCACCCTCCACTCACGTTGGAGCTCACCCGTGGCTCGCGCGCGCTCACTCCGCGCGCGCAGCTGATCGATGGAGGATTCCCGGACATAGATGACCCGTGCCTCATCATTCCGATGCTCGCTGAAAACCGACTGCAGCGCCTCGGGATCACTGACGTGCACGTTGTAGTGCAGGCTCGCCTCGAGCACGCGCGAGTTGTTTGCCACGACGGTCAAGAGCAGGCCGGCGTACGGGTCCTGGAGTACCCACAGCGTTTCGCGCTCGCCGGGCCACACTTCGACGTCGAACGTCGTGGCAATGTTGAAGCCGTCCTTGCGAGCGATAGCGATGTAGCGCTCGATGCTGTCACCCTCGGCCGTATCGCCCTGCTCGACGTTAGGCTTTGGTTGGCGTCGAGGCGCCGGTTGCGCTGGCGTTGCGTCGGGAGTGGCTCGGCGTTCCGCGGAGTGACCCGTCGGCGCTGTCGGGTGGCTGAGTGATGGCGCCGACGTGGACCCCTCTGTGTGTTCACCAGTGCGGCGAGGCCGGTGGGACTCGCGTGGCCGTGCGCGCCAAAAGGTCCAGCGACTCGGCGACTGTCCGGACGCTGGCGCGGCGTCGGGGCGCGCTGCCTCGGGGCGGCCAGGGGACGGGAGGGGAGCTGGCGCAACCAAATCACCCGTGGCATAGCTCGGCCATATCATCTGCGTGGGCTTGGGCGCGTTAGGTCCCATGGCGCGCCCATCCAGCAGCTCGTAAAACGGCGACCGGAACGCGCGCGACTCGACGCCGTCCCAGAGCAGAAACGCGCCGTCAGCGCCGCGGGATCCGCTCGTCATGACGAGGGTGGGTTGCCAGCGCTGCAGAAGCTGCACTGCTGACGCGGCGACGTCTTCGCCAAAACCTCGAGGCAGCGTCTCATCCATGTGAGTGACATAGAACCAACCCACGATGCGGCGTGTCGGCTGACTCACGGTCGACTCGAGCACGTCGCGGAACGCCGCGACTGGTGCTTGGTCCCGAAGCTCGGAGTGATCGCTGACGGAGTCGATGGTGAGATAGCTGACGGCGGTCGCCGGACATTCGCAGAGGCCGCCTCGGAGGAGTCCGACGATGCGTCGATCGCGTATCCGACTGGTGACCTCCCGCAGCGTTGCGAGCACGTGCTGATGCACGAACAGCTGACGTCGGCCGCCATTTCCGGGCTGCAGGCTGGCGACGACATGGTGCGACTCGCGGACCGGCATCCAGTGGATGGAATGGGAGACCGGGAGAGGTCTTCGCGCGACGCGTTCAATCATCGAAGTGGGCGGATCGAAATGCAGCGGCTGGCTTCGCTCGTCCGTTGCGCCGGCGTCGGCGCTGGTCTCGCAGGCCCGTCCTTGCGACGGTCGTTAGGGTGACGAGTAGTTGGTTGCGATGGCCTCATCGATTCCTTGCGATCCCATACATGAGGCCGTTGCGATCCAATCTGCTCGCTCCAAACAGCTGGGGCTGTTCGGGCCCGACCCATTCGCGCGTCATGGTTACCGACATGGCAGCGCCATGGCGAGCCTAACGATTCTGCCGCCGTGCTCCAATTGCAGAGGTGTTGCACTGTTTCGACATGGCTGCCGCGGCAGCGCCACGCTTCGGCGGCTTCGTCCGCGTTAGGTCCGTCATCACGCGCATAATTGCCAGTTGCGCATTTGTTACGTCCCGCATAAAGTGGCCGGGAACGGGAAACATGTGATTCTCCTCATGCAATAGTAAGCGGGCAGGAATACCAAGGAATCACACACGGGGACGCTTGCGAGTGAACTCGCACGTCGATCAGGTGCGTGCTCCTTGACAATAGACGGACAAGCTAGCGGACGACCTCGGTCAGCACGTACGTAGGTGATACGGCGCCGAGGCGTGACGAAGCGGTCTCTCGCATTGAGCATGGCGGCCATCGACCGCCCAGCTCGCCTTGTACCGTCAGCGGTGGGTGTGGTGGGGTCGGGCTGAGAAGCGGGGTGGTGGATGATGTGGCGGAGGCTCGGTGCGGACAGATGTGGCCCGCGCTGTCGCGGCACGCGTGGAGGTGAGCGCCTCCACGCGCCCCCAAACCTGGACGACGCGGAGCGCACGCATCGCAACGCAGGCGCGTTGCGAGCGGCGCGGTGCTCGTGAACGAGTCATCCGAGCGCCCGATCGTCCAGGCTCCTGGTCTTGCGCCGGCCGACACTCGTTATGCGCTCGAGCCGGTGAGCGCGGTGTCGGTGTCGCCACCGGATCCCGTCGCGCCGCGAAGAGGCGACAGCGCGCTGGTCATCGAGATGCTACGCGCGATCGATGGCGGTGCATCGCTGCTCGCGCTGTGTCTGGTGTTCGTCACGGCGCAGACCGGACGCATGCCCCACGGCTTCCAGGCGTTCCTGGTCGAACGCATCAGCTTGAAGAACCTGCTCGTCGCCGCCGTGTTTCTCTTCTGCTGGCGAAAGCTCTTCTTCCTCTGCGGGCTCTACGACGCGATGCGCCCGCTGTACCGCAAGGATGAGCTCGAGCGCGTGATCGCCGCGTGTTCGGCCGGGAGCTTCATGACGCTCGCGATGCCGCTCGTCAGCGCGACGGATTGGTTTCAACCGTGGCATGCGGCGGCGATCTGGGCGATCACCGTGACGACGGCGCTGGCAGCTCGCGGCCTCGTACGACTCGGAGTCGAAACGACCTCCAACCGCGCGCTTCGAACGGTCATTATCGTCGGAAGCGGTCCGCGCGCGCTGCGACTCTACAATACGCTGCAGGCACAGCGAAGCGCCGGCCTGGCCTTGCTCGGCTTCGTCGACAACAACGAGCACATCGAGTCCGAGGTAGTTCGCCGGCGCCTGCTCGGCCGGATCGACAACCTGGAGCACCTCCTGATGCGGCACGAGGTCGACGAGGTGCTCGTCGCGCTGCCCATCAGGTCGTGCTATGCGCTGATTCAGGACGTGATCAGCATCTGCGAGCGCGCGGGTGTTCAGGCGAACTACCTGGCCGATGTTTTTCGAACGTCGCTCGCACGTCCCCGTTACGATCAGACACACGAGACGCCTTTGGTCGCGATGACCGTCGTGACCGACGACCAGCGCCTCGTAATCAAGCGGGCGATCGATATCCTCGGCGCGGCCCTCGGCCTCGTGATTCTCAGTCCGCTCATGGTCGCGATCGCGATCGGGATCAAGTTGACCAGCCCCGGTCCGATCATCTACGCGCAGACGCGCCACGGGCTTCGTCGTCGCCATTTCCGGATGCTGAAGTTCCGGACCATGGTCGCCAACGCCGAAAATCTGCAGCGGATGTACGAGTCGCAGAACGAAGCGACGGGGCCGGTCTTCAAGATCCGAAAGGATCCCCGCGTGACGCGTCTCGGTGCCTTCCTGCGGAAGTCATCGCTCGATGAGCTGCCGCAGCTCATCAACGTGCTCAAGGGCAATATGTCACTGGTCGGGCCGCGTCCGCTGCCGACTCGCGACGTGTCGCAGTTCAGCGAGGCCTGGCTGCTCCGGCGCTTCAGCGTACCGCAGGGCCTAACGTGCCTGTGGCAGATCAGCGGCCGAAGCGAGCTCGGGTTCGACGACTGGGTTGCGCTCGACCTCCAGTACATCGATCAGTGGTCGCTCTCGCTCGACCTGCGTATCCTCATCCGCACGATCCCGGCAGTGCTGTCGGGCACCGGGGCAAGATGATGTCGGTCGCGTTCTCGCGTTTCGTGCTGACAGTTGCGGCGCTGACGCTCGCGCTGCCGGCTGCGGCTACGACTCAGTCGGTGACCGCCGCGCGCCCACCTGCCGCGGGGCGAGACTCGCTGGGTGAACCGCTTCGGCCTGGCGACGTCGTTAGGCTGCGTGTCTGGCGGGAGCCCGACCTCACCGGTGAGTTCCCCGTGGATGAAACCGGCTCGGTCGTGCTCCCGAAGCTCGGACCGACGCAGGTCACCACGGAGGCTTCGGCACTGCTCAAGGCGCGAATCGTCGCCGCCTACTCCAGGTTCCTCAATCACACCGCCATCGATGTGACGTTCCTGCGGCGGATCCAGGTATTGGGTGCCGTTCGCCAGCCCGGCGTCTATCCCGTCGATCCGACGATGACCATCAGCGACGTTCTCGCCGTGGCCGGCGGGATGACAGGCGACGGTGATCCCGGTCGGCTCGAGCTCATCCGCGACGGCCAGCGGCTGCAAACCACAATCGCTGGCCACAGCCTCCTCAGTGACACTCGCGTTAGGTCCGGCGATCAGATCTACGTGCCGGAGCGAAGTTGGTTCCGTCGCAACACTGGCTTCCTCATTGGTACCATGGTCAGCGCCGTCGTGACCGTCCTTGTGACGCGGGGGATCCGGTGAGCGCCGAGCGATCCTCGAGTGAGTGGGCGAGGCGCGACGTCGCTGTGCGCGACGTTGCGGGCGACAGCGTCAGCGGTGCGCCGGGGCCATGGCCGCCGGCGCCGACGAACGATGGAAGGCAACTCGATCTCTGGGGCACGGCCCGGCGCAACTGGATGCTCATCGTCGTGTGCATCGTCCTGGCGATGGGCACGGCTGCAGCCGCGACACGGTACGTCGTGCCCACTTACGAGGCCTCGACCACACTTCGGATCGACGAGAAACAGTCAGGCGTCCCGGTACTCGACGTGTTGCAGGACCTCTCCTCCGGCAGTGAGATCGACACGGAGAGAGAGGTGTTGGCCAGCCGCACCGTCGCCGAGGACGTCATCGACTCGCTCGGGCTTCAGCTCCGCATAGTGGGGCCGGCCAACCGGTCGCGCGACGAGCTGCTGACCGGAATCAGCGTCGCCCGCGACATCGTCCCGGCGCGGTACCGCCTCGTCCGGCAGCCTGACAATGAATTCGCGATCCTCGACAGCGCCGGTGCGCAACTCGGCGCGGCGCGCGTGGGCGAGCCGCTCTCCGTCCCTGGCATTCGATTGAGACTGACACCGAAGGCGGCGGCCGAGTCGCAGATCGAGCTCCGCGTCACGTCGTTCGACGATGCGCTCGATGCTCTGCGCAGCGGAATCCGCATCGATCGCCTGAACCGCGACGTCAGCATTGTAGAGGTCCGCTATCGAGATTCCGACCCGGCGCTCGCGCGCGCCGTGCCGAATGCGATCGTGTCGCGATTCATCACCCGGCATCAGCAGTCGAAGCAGACGGCCGCTCGCGGCACCGTGGTGTTTCTTCGCGATCAGCTGTCGAAACGATCGACGGAGCTGCGCAGAGCGGAGAACGAGCTCCGCTCCTTCCGTGAGCGCGAGCACGTGGTGAATCTGCCGGAACAGGCCAGCTCGCAAATCAGCCGGCTCGCCGAATTGCAGGCGCAGCGTAACGCGCTGGAGACCGAGCGCACGGCCCTGGCAACGCTGGTTGCCGAGACGCGCCGCGTGGCGACGGCCCGTCGGCCAGGCGAGCCGAGTCCGTATCGCAACGTGCTTGCGTTTCCAACCCTCTTGCGCAGCCAGACCGCGTCCCAGCTGCTGACAGCACTCTCGGAGGCGGAAGGCCGTCGAACCGACCTGCTCTCGCGTCGCTCGCCGGAGGATCCCGACGTCAAGTTCCTCACCGATCGCGTCACCACGATCGAAGATCAGCTCAGGCAGACTGTCGATACGTACCTCCAGGGGCTGAGCGATCAGGTGGCGGCGATCGACGCGACGCTGGCGCAATCGCGCGGGCAGATGGCAGCGATACCGTACCAGGAAGTGCGACTGGCGCAGCTCGAGCGCGATGGAAAGACACTCGCGGATGTCTATTCGCTCGTGCAGTCGCGCCTCAAGGAGGCCGAGATCGCGGCCGCGGTTCAGGACGGGACGATCCACGTGATCGATCCCGCCGTGGTGCCGCGATATCCCGTCGAGCCGCGGCCAGCGAGAACGCTCGCGCTGGCGCTCGTTGCCGGTCTGATTCTCGGCGTCACGGCATCGGTCGGACGTGAGATCGCCGACAAAGCCATCCATTCGCGAAAAGACATCCTGAATCTCACGGGCGCGCCGGTGCTCGGGGTTCTCCCACGGATGGAGGCGGCGGACAATGTGAACTCGCGCATCCGCGGCGGAATCCAGCGGCTGATACGCAACCGGGGCTACCGCACGTGGTCTGCCGGCTTGACGGCGCAGGCAACAGCCGTCGCGACGCGGCCCGGCCCAACGTGGAGCGCAGCGCGAGAGGCCTTCAACGGACTCCACGCCAATGTCGCGGTTGCGATGACACCATCGCCTGGACGGCTGCTCATCGTCACGAGTCCGCTGCCGGGCGATGGCAAGACGACGGTGGCAGTGAACTTCGCGGGGATGCTCGCGCGACTGGGGCAGAAGGTGCTGCTCGTCGACGGAGACATGAGGCGAGGGATCGTACACGCCGCGCTTCGGTTGCCGCGCGCGCCGGGATTTTCGGATGTGCTGTCCGGCGTCAGTGACCTCGGCGGTGCGTTGCGAACGATGCCGACCGGCGGCGGCCCGACGAGTGGTCGACGACTCTTGCACGTCCTCACCAGTGGGACACTGAGCGCTGACCCGACGCAGGTCCTCGGTCCTGGGCGCATGGGCGCGTTGCTCGAGCGGCTGTCGAATGAATTCGACTGGGTCATCGTCGATTCGCCTCCGCTCAACGTCGTGGCGGACGCGTCGCTCCTCAGCGCAACTGGCGCGGCGGTTGTCCTTGTTGCGCGGGCCGGATTCACGCCGGCGAAGGGGCTGCGGTATGCCGTCGAGCAGTTGCGTGCGGTGCGGGCGCAGGTGGTTGGGACGGTCCTGAACGGCATCGACAAGCGTGAGGCGAGCTATGACAACGCGTATGACTTTTTCGACTACGCATCGATGTATCACGAGATGGCGCCGCGAGGTCCTCGCGCGACGGTCGCGTTCGCAGCGGAGCCTGGATCATGACGGTCGAGTCGTTGTTGGTGTTCACGCCGTGTCGCCCACTCGTTAGGTGACGAGGGGACGGCGGATACCGCTCGTTCCTGAACGTTCGGCTTTATTCCTGGAGAAGTCGACCATGGCAGCAGCAAACGGAACGACCAGAGTCCTCGTGACTGGCGCCGGTGGGTTTATCGGCCACCACCTTGTGTCCTTGCTCAAGCGACAGGGTTTCTGGGTGCGCGGCGTCGACCTCGAGCATCCGGAGTTCGCGGCGACCGAGGCCGACGAATTCCTCGTGCGCGACCTACGCCGCTGGGAGGCCTGCCTCGAGGCCACGGACGGCGTGCGTCATGTCTACGCGCTGGCTGCCGACATGGGCGGGATGGGGTTCATCTCCGCGAACCACGCACAGATCCTCCACAACAATGTCCTCATCAGCACGCACACGATCGATGCGGCGCGCGCCAACGGCGTGGAGCGCTACCTGTACACATCCTCGGCGTGTGTCTACCCGGAGTACCGTCAGACATCGCCTAACGTGATTCCGCTGCGAGAAGAGGACGCCTACCCGGCACAGCCGCAGGACGCGTACGGGTGGGAAAAGCTCGTCACCGAGCGCCTCTGCACGCATTACCGCGAGGATCACGGCCTGGAGACGCGGATCGTGCGGTTCCACAACATCTTCGGGCCGCTGGGGACGTGGACCGGGGGGCGCGAGAAGGCGCCGGCGGCCATGTGCCGGAAAGTCGCGGTCGCAAAGCTGACCGGGAACGTCGAGATCGACATCTGGGGGGACGGCGAGCAGACGCGCTCGTTCTGCTACATCGATGACTGCGTCGACGGGATTTACAGGCTGATGTGCTCGGACTATCGCGCCCCGCTCAACTTAGGCCAGGATCGCCTGATCTCGATCAACGAACTGGCGGACATGGTCGCGGAGGCGGCTGAGGTCCGGATCACGAAGCGCCACGTCCCGGGGCCGCAAGGCGTGCGGGGGCGCAACTCGGACAACACGCGTCTGCGAGCCGTACTGGGGTGGGAACCACGGACCTCGCTGGAGGAGGGGATCGCGCGTACGTACGGCTGGATCGAGGACCAGGTACGTACGTCGGGCCTGGTGTCCCGCTCGCCGGTGGGTGCGTCGTTAGGCGCTGCAGCTGCAGTTGATCCAGCGCTGGCCGGTTGAGCCGGACGCCAATGACCGCGCGCGTGGATGTGCTTGGCGTAGGCGTGAGCGCCATTGCAATGGCCGACGCGATCCAGACCATCGCTGGTTGGATCGCGTCGGGCGAACAGCAGTACGTGTGCATCACCGGTGTTCACGGCGTGATGGAAAGTTGCCGCGATCCCGCGCTCCGCGCTGTGCACAACGCAGCTGGGCTTGTTACGCCCGACGGCATGCCGCTCGTGTGGCTCGGCCGGGCGCGCGGCTACAGCCAAATGCGACGCGTTTATGGTCCCGATCTCATGCTCGCCCTGGCCGGCTGGTCGGTCGCTCGGGGCGTGCGCCACTACTTCTATGGAGGCGCGGAGGGAGTGGCAGACACACTTGCCGTGCGGCTCCAACATCGGTACCCGGGGCTCGTCATCGCGGGGACCTTCTCGCCGCCATTCCGATCACTCGTGCCTGACGAGGACGAGGCGATCGTGCAACGGATCAACGCGGCCGAGCCTGACATCGTGTGGGTCGGGATGAGCACGCCCAAACAGGAGCGATGGATGCATGCCCATCGCGACCGGGTAAAGGCGCCAGTGATGATTGGCGTTGGGGCGGCGTTCGACTTCCTCGCTGGGCTCAAGCGACAGGCGCCGCGGTGGATGCAGCGCAGTGGACTGGAATGGTCGTTCCGGCTCGCGACCGAACCGAGACGGCTGTGGAAGCGGTACCTGGTGAACAACCCGTGGTTCGTATGGGAAATTTTCCGGCAGAGCATCGGACTGCGGCGTTCCGAACCACAGCGCTCGCTGGAGCCGCGGACATGAAGGTCTCACGGCGGAGTGGCCGCATCACGAGCAGCCGATCATGAGAATTGCGATTCTCGGGGCCGGAGGTTTTATCGGATCGCACCTGGTCGAACACCTCCTCGCGCGGAACGAGCACGAGGTGGTGGGACTCGATCTCACCGCTGAAAAGCTGCGCGGTATCACGGGCCGCGCCTTCACGTTCGTTCGAGCGGATCTCTGTTCGGGGAGCCGGCAGGTCGAAGAGGTGATCCAACGGGCCGACGTCGTGGTCAACCTCGTCGCGTACGCTAACCCGAGCATTTACGTCACGTCGCCACTGGAGGTGTTCGAGCTCAATTTCATGCAGAACCTCGACGTGGCGCGGTTCTGCGTCAGACACCGCAAGCGTCTTGTTCAATACTCGAGTGCTGAGGTGTATGGAAAGGCGGTAGCTGGCGACTCGTTTTCCGAGGAGACGACCGATCTCGTCGTCGGACCGATTCACAGGCAACGGTGGATCTACGCGTCGGCGAAGATTCTTCTCGAGCGCGTGCTCTACGCGCATGGTGTCGCCGGCGATCTCGACTACACGATCGTTAGGCCATTCAACTTCGTCGGGCCGCGCATGGACTATCTCGTGCCGGCACACGCCGTCGGTGGACCGCGTGTCTTCCCCCACTTCATGTCGGCGCTGTTGACAGGTGGGCCCATCCGGCTCGTCGACGGCGGCTGGGTGCATCGCGCGTTCACGCACATTCGAGACGCGAACAGCGCATTCCAGACGCTGCTCGACCGGCCCGAGGACACGCGGAATCAGATCTATAACGTGGGGAATCCCATGAACAACACGACGATCCGCGACCTCGCCGTGTTGATGATGGAGATCTACGAAGGACTGACTGGCAGGGCCGCCGATTCGGAGGTCGTGGACATCGACGGGGAGGTGTTCTACGGCGTGGGATACGAGGACGGCGATCGACTCCCGCCGGACATCTCGAAGATGCAGGCGTTAGGCTGGGACCCGTGCTGTGACCTCCGCCAGACGATCACGGACAGCATGGCCTATTACGTCGCGGACCGACGGATGGCCGCATGGGGCGCCCAGCGGGACTCGCGTGCGCTGGTGCGCTCGCTCCGATCGCACGGCGGGCCGGCATCGAGCGTGGACTTCCCGTGCTAGCCGTGCATGGCGAGCGCGGCGTGGCGGGGCGCCGATTGACCAGCCATCGGGTGCTGCGGCGGGCGAGTTGGGGGGTGGCCGACCAGGGACTCTCGAGCCTAACGAATTTCGCCCTCGGGATTTTCGTCGCGCGCAGCGCGACAACGGCCGGATTCGGCGCGTTCAGCATCGTCTTCACGACGTTCACCGTGACCCTCGGCCTTTCGCGCGCGCTCACGTCGGAACCGTTAGTGGTTCGCTGCAGCGACCGCAGTGAGCCGGAATGGCGCCAGGGGACGGTCGCGGCGACAGGTACCGCCCTCGCCGTGGGCATTGCCCTGGGTCTCGGTTGTGGTCTTGTCGGCTGGACCGTCGGAGGCACGCTCGCGGCGCCGTTCCTGGCGCTCGGCGCGACGCTCCCGGGGCTCCTGCTGCAGGATTGTTGGCGGTATGCGTTTTTTGCAAACGGTGAGGGCCGCAAGGCGTTTTTGAACGATGCGCTGTGCG
>Ga0068862_100004329_pt1 | contig 12016 bp, 7 predicted proteins | sample KBSSwiS52_FD_66598 | JGI IMG/M metagenome (GOLD analysis project Ga0068862, IMG submission 66598) | Switchgrass rhizosphere microbial communities from Kellogg Biological Station, Michigan, USA - KBS Switchgrass S5-2 | ecosystem: Host-associated > Plants > Roots > Rhizosphere > Soil ... | reverse complement strand
GGGAACCGCGTGAGCACGAGCGGACGGTTCCTGAGGTAGGGCAGGATCCACGGTGACACCGCCCGGTAGTACTCGATCAGATCGCCCTTCGTGTAACGCTCGGCGGGCCAGAAGATCTTGCTCGGGTTCGAGATGTTGACCGTCTTCTGGGGCGCCCGTTTCGGGGGCGACGGTGGCTCGGCCGCGTTTACCGGTTCCTCGGCCATGCCGGGAGTCGCGTCGGCCGCATCGGCGTTAGGCATGGCAGGCGCGGCCGGCGTCGGGTCGGGGGAGACGTGCCATCCCTGCCGCTCGCAGTCGTGCGGCCGCTTGTCCGACCGCATCCGCAGAAACGCCGGATGCCGGAGGAGCCCGTCCGGCGTCCACTCGCGGAAGCGGACCTCGCAGACGTAGACCGGCTCCGTCCAGGTGGTCGTGCGGGTTTCGGGAATCTGGTCACTCGGGCGCGGTTCCCCGCCAGGCGCGAGTACGGGGCCGAAGCACGCGGGATCACGGCGCACCAGCTCGTCGAGCATCTCGCGCAGCTCGGTCAACTGGCCGTCGTTGAACCCGGTCCCGGCTCGCCCGGCATAGACGAGCGATCCGTTGACGTAGTCGGCGAGCTGCAGGGCACCGAGACCGTGACGGTTGCCCCGTGGCTCCGTGAAACCCACGATCACGAAGTCATCGGTGCGCTCGGCTTTGATCTTGAGCCACTGCGCGGTGCGTCCGCCGCGGTACGGCGCGTCGGCCTTCTTCGCGATGATGCCTTCCAGGCCTAACGCGGCGACCTGCGTCAGGAACGCCTCCCCTTCGCGCTCGATGTGGTCGAGGTACCTGACCGCGCCGAGCTTGGGGATGAGCTCCGCGAGCAGCTGCTTGCGTCGGACGAGCGGCAGCGAGCGGACGTCGAAGTCGTCGAAGGCGAGGAGGTCGAAGACGAAAAACGCCGCCGGGAGCTCGACCGCCGCGCGTTTGACGTCGAGCGCCGACGAGATGCTCCCGCGCTGCTGCAGCAGCGAGAACTGCGGCTTGCCGGTCTTGTCGAGCACGACGACCTCGCCATCGATCAGGCAAGTGTCGAAGGGAAGCGCCTTGACGGCTCTCGCGACTTCCGGAAACACCTCGGTGTAGTCGTTGCCGTTCCGCGTGAGCAGCAGCGCTTCGCCGTGCGACTTGCACGCGAGCAGCCGGTAGCCATCGAGCTTGAGCTCGAACAGCCAGCCGTCACGCGTGAACGCCTCATCGGCCGGCTCGGCGAGCATGAGCGGAGTGGTCTCCGGGTTCAGGCGACCGCGCGGCACCCCTTCCGCCTCGAGCGCCTTACGTACCTGTGCTCCATGCGATCGCCCGGCCTTCACCTCCTCGACGGTGAGCCCGGAGAGCACGGACTCCTCCGGAAAGACGTCGCCCGGGACACGGACGTACGCGTCGCGCTCCTTGATCAACAGCCAATCGCGCTCGCTCTTCTTGATCTTCACGAGCGTCCACTTGCCGAGGAGCTTGTAGCCCTTGAGCTCGAACAGGAGCTTTCCCTTCTCGAGCCCTTCCCGCCAATCCTCGAGCGGCACCCACTCGCCGCGGTCCCAGACGATGATGCCGCCGGCGCCGTAGTTCCCGGACGGGATGATGCCCTCGAAGTCGCCGTACTCGAGCGGATGATCCTCGACCTTCACCGCGAGCCGTTTGTCGTTCATGTCGTACGACGGTCCCTTGGGCACGGCCCAGGAGCGGAGCACGCCTTCCATCTCGATGCGCAGGTCCCAGTGGAGCCGTGTCGCGGCGTGCTTGTGTACGACGAACAACCGGCCGGGAACGGGGGAGACCGTTCCGACGGGTTCGGGTGAGCTGTCGGGCGACCGTTTCGCCCGGTAGGTGCTGAGACTGTCGCCTTGGTCCACGTTGGCTGTGCGCGGCCGTCGGAGGTCGCGTTAGGCGTGCCAGGCCACCTCGGCGGCCTGGCGTCGCCCGTGAACGAGCTGCGACAGCGCGTTGCGCGCGCGCTCGTCGTCACTCTCGGGCCAGAGCAGCGCCAGGGCCCGGTCGCGGGTGACGCCGGCTGGCGACGCTGCCAGAACCGCCAGCAGCGCGAGGCGCTTGCGTTGACCGAGTGTGCCGGTGGCCGGCTCGCCGTCACGGAGTAGCGCGAGACCGCCGAACGTCACCAGGTGGTAGTTCGGGATCATCAGAAGCTCGCGTTTAAGGCAGGACTAAGCCGCGCATCACGCGGCGGTCCTATCGTAGCCCTCGTGCACAGTCGCCGGCAAGCAACGTCGCGCCCGCCACTCCATCCGCGTGTTCGTGAACCTGCGAGATCCAGAACAGCACCTACTCGATCCCCGTCGGCGCGACCGTCAAGCGCCGGTTCGGAATCAATCCGACGCAGGATACCCGGTGCGATCGCCTGGTCTGGGTCACCCGAAAGCACCGGCTGTCGTTCCGAGCGGAGCCGCGCAGCGGCGAAGTCGAGGAATCGCCGTCCTCCCGGTAGAGGGACGAGCCCTCGCTCGGGACGAGTGCGATTCCTCGCCTCCGCGCCTTCGGCGCTCCGCTCGGAATGACAATCGCCCGGCGCTTCGAGCCTCCGCTCGGAATGACACCCGCCGCTCCGCGGAGTGGTCGCCCGATCTCGCGTTGTATAGATGAGCCCGGTGCTGAGAGCGGCTCGGAGCGGGGCCGAATGACGCCCGCACGGGTCGATCGTCTCCCGAACACCCGCCGACGCCGGCCGAACCCCTTTGGCCGAGCCCGGTTAGCGTCGCGTCGCCTGCATCACAAAAGTAATGTAGGCATTTGTTTAGTGGAAAACTAGTGGCGTCCGCACTAGGTTCACGAAGCCCTCGATCCGCTAACCCCCTCATCCGAACCGCCATGGCCGCGCGATCCATTGGTACCGCCACCATCTCGTTCGGGCTCGTCTCGGTGCCCGTCAACCTGTACTCCTCCTCGGAGTCCAAGTCGAGCGTGTCGTTCAACATGCTCCACAAAAAGTGCGGGTCCCGCCTGAAGCAGCAGTACGTCTGCCCCAAGGACAACAACGAAGTCGTTGGGCGCGAGGACACCAGCAAGGGGTACGAGTTCGCGAAAGACCAGTACGTGGTGTTCACCGCCGAAGAGCTCAAGGCGCTCGAGGAGAAGGCCACCAGCACCATCGACGTCATCGAGTTCGTCCCGCTCGCCCAGGTCGACCGCGAGTACCTCGACAAGGTCTACTACCTTGGCCCCGACAAGGGCGGCGACCGCGCCTATCGACTGCTCGCGAAGGCGCTCCAGGAGACCGGGCGTGCCGCGTTAGGGCAGTACGCCGCACGCGGCCAGCAGCACCTCGTGCTCCTGCGCCCGCTCAACGGCGTGCTCGTGATGGAGCAGCTCCACTACGCCGACGAGGTCCGGTCCACCACCGAAGTGCCGGTGCCCGGTGGCGAAGTGCAGGCGAAAGAGCTCGCGCTCGCGAAGCAGCTCATCGAGCAGACCGCGACGGACGTCTTCGAACCGGCCAAGTTCCGTGACACCGTCCGCGAGCGCGTGATGGAGGCCATTCAGCGGAAGGTCGACGGCCAGGACATCACGGCGGACGTCATGCCGGACGGTGGCGGGAAGATCATCGATCTGATGGAGGCGCTGAAGGCCAGTCTGGCCAAGACCGCGGCGGAACCGGAAGAGGCCGAGCGCAAGGTCTCGTGAACGTTCTCGTCGGCACGAGCGGCTTCGCCTTCAAGGAGTGGAAGGGCCCGTTCTACCCCGAGGAGCTGAAGGACGACGGGATGCTCGGCTACTACGCGGGCCGGTATCCCACGGTCGAGATCAACAACACGTTCTACCGGCTGCCGAAGGAGCACGTCCTGCAGGATTGGGCGTCACAAGTGCATGACCGGTTCACGTTCTCGATCAAGGCGAGCCAGCGCATCACGCACTATGCGCGGCTCAAGCCCGAGTCGGCGAGTGCGCTCGAGTTTCTCCTGAAGAACACGGCGACGTTAGGCGGGCGACTCGGGCCGATCCTGTTCCAGCTCCCGCCGAACCTGCCGAAGAACCTCGAGCGGCTGCAGGCGTTCCTCGCGCTCCTGCCGACCGACCGGCGCTTCACCATCGAGTTTCGACACGAGAGCTGGTTCGACGAGGACGTGTTTTCGGCGCTCCGCTCGCACGACGTCGCGTTATGCGTGGCCGAGTCCGATGAGTTCCGTTGCCCGAATGTCGCGACGGCATCGTGGGGGTACCTGCGCCTGCATCGACAGGACTACACGGATCCGATGCTGGCCGAGTGGCAGGCGACGGTCGACGCGCACTCGTGGAGCGATGCGTACGTGTTCTTCAAGCACGACTACATCGATGGCGCGGGCCCCCTCGCGGTGGAGCGGTTCACGGCCATGGTCGGTGCTGGTTCCGCGAGCGTCAGCGCGTCAGACGCGAGGCTCCCCGTCGCCGCCCTGGCGGGCGTTCGGGTCTGAGCACGGCGCTCCACCCTTGCATCATCGTTAGGCACAGCGTGAGGAGATTTACCGCGGAGGACGCGGAGGGCGCGGAGAACCAGCATTCGAGCGCCGAGCACCAATCACGCTGATGAAAGTGGCGGTGTGCTCTATGTGAACGGCCCCGGGACGCGCCACTGTCCCGGGCCGTTCATTTCAAGGCACCTTCGGGTAGAGCATACCGGGAACGCTGTACCACGGCGAAGATGCGTTGCTCTGCGCCCTCCGCGTTCTCCGCGGTACGATCACACCCCACCTACGGCCCCCTCGGAACCAACCCCATTTCATCGAGAAATCGATGCCCGCCCGTTGAGTTGCCGCGGCGCGCCCCGGCCCGGGATAGCACCAGGCGGTCTTTTGCGCGCGTCATGCCGACGTACAGCAGCCGTCGCGCCTCTTCGATCTCGCCTTGCGTCGGCTCCATGCCGGCTGGAGGACGACCGGGAAGCTGCGCGTCCTCCACGCCGACGACATAGACCCGCGAGAACTCGAGGCCCTTCGTCGAGTGGAGCGTCAGCAGGTTGACGCGATCGCGGTCCACGTCGATGCCTTCGCCCCGCGACGACAACGTCACCCGCTCGAGGAACGTCTGGATCTGCGCCTTGAGCGGGCCGTCCTCCACGTGCGAGATGAGGCGCCGGAGCCGCAGCATCGTCGCGGGGTACCGCTCGTGCGCGGACTTCTCCGTCCGGATCTTCACCATCAGCTTCGTGCCGCCGAGTGCCTCGATGACGTCGTCGACGCCGGGGAGCGACTCGTCCGAGCCGCGCTCGCGCTCGTAGGATTCCAGGCACGAGCTGTAGCGGCCTAACGAGTATGGAACGCAGAAGTCGCGGAACATGAGCGCTTCCCCGCAGAGCGACTTCCTGTCACAGAGCGCCAGACCCACGCCCACGAGGTCGAGCAGGTTCGCGAGCGCCGTCTTGCGCGCCCGCTCGAGCTTCATCGTGCCGAGCTGCAGAAAGACCTGGGCAAGCGTGCGCGAATCATCGAGTGCGCGGTGCGAGGTCCCGGCAGCGATCCCGAGCACGCGCGCGAGCTCGGACAGCTTCCGACTCGTCCGGAACAGATCGCGCGCGAGCGGGAGGGTGTCGTATGTGCAGAGCTCGAACCGCTTGCCAAGCGCGCGGACCATGCGGTCGAGAATCTTGAAGTCGAAGCCGTAGCCGTTGTGCGCGACGATGATGTCGTCGCCACAGAAGGCGGCGAACTTCGGCCAGATGTCGGCGAACCGCGGCGCCATCGCGACATCCACCGCCCGAATGCCGTGTGTGTCGGTCGCGCCGGCGGCGATGGGGCCGTCGGGTTTGACGAGCGCGTTGAAGATGTCGGCGATCTGTCCGTCGCGAACGCGCACCGCCGCGATCTCGACGATCTCCGACTCGTCGATGTTCTTGTCGGTCGTCTCGATGTCGATGGCGGTGAAGTCGCGGAACGCGTCCGACGTATCACCGATCTCCAGCATCTGGAGTGCCTTGAACGTTCCGAGCACCAGGCCGAGCGAGGGGAGATCATCGGGCGTCAGGCGGTCGCCGTCGGTCGTGGCGTTTGGGACGACGCGCGCGGTGACGCCGGCCTGTGCGAGCAGCGCCTTGAGCGGGATCTCCACACCGCCGAGACTCGGCAGATCGACATAGCGATCGTTGGCGCGCGCGTCCTCGAGCCGCCTGGCGAGTTTCACGACTTCCGGATGAATCGCCGGGTCGGTGATCTCGTCGTGTCGCTCCTCGAGCGGCGAGCGCGGCTTCACGTTCTGCGACAGCAGGTCCGCCACGAGCGCATCGAGCGACGGGTGTGCGCGCTCGAGCGCCGTGAGGTTCCGATAGCGTGACAGGGCGAGCCGGATCTTCCGTCCACGCGCATCGCCCTTAGCGAGGCGCTTGCCCATCTCGTACAGCTCCCGACCGAAGTCGCGCTTGCTCGACCGCGCGCGTGCGCGCACGTCGTGCACGAGCGGAGCAGGGAGCGTCGTCGCAAAAAACCCTTCGCGCACGATGGGATCGTGCGGGTATGCGATCACGCGCAGCGCCGCGAGCACGTAGGCGACGATCGGCTCTTCCGAGAGCGCACGCCCGTGCGCCAGCCGGCACGCGATGCCGGCGTTCAACAGCGCGGCCTCCATCTCGTCGCCGATCTCGTGCTTCCGGTACAGCACGGCGATCTCTCCGAGCGCGTGCGCATGCTCGGCGCGGTCACGCGCGATGTCGCTCACGATCCACGCGACCTCCGCCTCATCGGTCTCGAAGTGGAGCGCGTTCACCTCGAACGGGGACGTGCGATCGGCTTCCGGCACCTCGCGATTCTCGAACAGCGACGGGTTCTGCGCGATGAGTCGTCGGGCGAGATCGAAGATGTGCCGCGGGCAGCGCCGGTTCTCGCGGAGGTAGACCGGGCGCGTGACCCCGAAGTCGTTCACGAAGCTCGTGAACGCGCGCGGATCGGCGCCGGCCCACCCGTAGATGGACTGCTCGTCGTCACCGACGGCGAAGACGTGGCGGTGCTGCCGTGCGAGCGCCCAGATGACTTTGTACTGGACGGGGTTGAGATCCTGGAACTCGTCGACCAGCAGCACCTCCCAGCGCGAGCGGATCTCGGGCGCCGCCGTGGTCTGCTCCAGGAGCTCGGCGGCCTTGATGACGAGCGTGTCGAAGTCGACGACGTTGCGCTTCGTCAGGAACTCCTCGTACCGGACAAAGAGACGTGCGTCATCCGGGTACAGCTGGTCGCCGCGCAAGCGATGGACCGAGAAGCGCGTGAGCGTCTTGCGATGGTGCGAGCCGTTGCCGGCAATGCGGCGCAACACGGTCAGCTGGTAGTCCTCGTCCGCGATCCCGAACCCCGCCGTCAGATTCACGTGCGAGCCGTACTCACGCAGCAGCTCGGCGCAGAACGCGTGGAGCGTGCGCCGTTTGACGCCGTCGGTGCGGGCACCGAGCTGGCGGGCGAGCCGAATCGCGATTTCGTCGGCGGCCTTGTTCGTGAAGGTGAAGGCGCAGATGCGCGCGGGATCGACGCCGAGCTCCTCGATGAGATATCGGATGCGCTCGATGAGGCAGAACGTCTTGCCGGCGCCTGGTCCGGCGAGGACGAGCGTGGCGCCCGGAGGCGCCTCGATGGCGGCGCGCTGGGAGGGGGAGGCGACGTGCGGCGGGACCGCGGAGGTCAGCGGAGCGAGAGCGATCTCGGAGACGGCCACGGGGCCGAATCTAGTCGTCGGTACGCTCCGGGACGAGTCGTTTGAAATAGCTATCAGCTATCGGCTATCGGCTATCAGCTACCCGACCCGCGAGCCGGCGGCGGCCAGTCGGTTTGGTGCGTTCTGCGGCCAGGGCGGATACGCGTTCCAGTGACGTCAGCATGCGCCTGACTTCTGAAACGCCGTGGTCGTGGTCATCACGCTCCGCGCTGTCGAGGTAGCGCAGATCGTGGGCCAGAATGACGTAGTAGGACAACCGTTCGCCCAGCCCAACGACGTTCGGGCATAGCGTGCGAGCTTGGCGTCGCTGTTCTTCCACAGCCTTCTGCGATGTTCGCTGCGATCGAAGCGGCCGCGCGACGAGTTTGCGAGGTCAACCCGAATAACTCGTGGTGCGGCCAAACGGCTGTCCGCCCGTGGATCCGTAGAGTGAGCTCGTGCGCCTTCTTCCAGACCGCGAGCTTCGTGAAGTCACCCATTGGACGCCTCCTCAGGCGCCCCAAGCTCGCTCAATAGGTGACCTCAGATAGCATCGCGTTCCCGCGTCGACAACCTATCCATCGCGACCACCATTTTCGCCGAACGCCGATAGCCGATAGCCGATAGCCGATCGCTGATCGCTGATCGCTGATCGCTGATCGCTGATCGCTTTACCGCGGCCAGCCCGTCTGCGGGAGTCGCGACGTGAGCTTCAACGCGTTCTGGTAGTAGACCTTCTTCAGCACCGAGTCGGGCAGGTCGATTCCGTACAGCTTCCAGAACGCGTGATAGTGGCGGTAGTAATCGAAGTAGTCGTCCCGCGTCTCGAATACGCGCCAGTAGTACGGATACTCCTCGGGCTGAAACGAGTCCTTGCCGAACAGGACCCGGTCCTGGTACTTGACGAAGAAGTCGTGTGCCGCGCGCGGCTGGCGACCGATGTCGTAGAGCACGGCGCCAACTTCGGTGTATACGTTAGGCATCTCCGTCAGCATCTTGCCCAGCCGCCCGAGGTCGTTCGCGTGCCACCCCATGTGGGCCGCCACGAACGTCGTCTTCGGGTTGTTGCGGAAGAGATTGTCACGCTCCGTCATCAGCTCCTCGAACTTCGGGAACCGGTCGGGCGGATAGCGGCGCTCGGGGAAGAGCGAGAGCTCGAGCCACCGCTCGTTCGTGTAGTCGATGGGCTCGAAGAACTGCGGCGGGTCGGCCGTGTGAATGAACACCGGCAGACGGAGTCGCGCGCACGCATCCCAGATGGGTTTCAGCTCGGGATCGTCGAGCTTGAGGCGGGTGCCGTCCGCCTTCTTCGTCGACAGTCCGAACCCCTTGCCGACCTCGCCAACGCCGACGGCGCCGGCCGCGACATCCGCCTCGAGCTGCGCGACGGCCTTTTCCGCCCACCCCGGGCCGACGTTGCGGAAGTCGATGCCCGCGAGCACCCGGACGCGATCCTTCATCTTCGGCGACGCGTTGATCACCGCCATCGCGTTCTTCAGCCGGTCGCCCGACATGTTGTCGGCCGCCACCATCATGCGGATGTTCAGGCTATCAAGATAGGCGACGAGGTTCGCGAGCCCTTCCGCGGACGCGAGGAGCCCCTGTGGATGCCCGTGGTAGTCGATCGCGGGATACTTCGCGGTCTTCACCATGTGCACGGGCGCCACGAGCGTCGACTTCGGGCGGTAATCGAGGATGCTCGGCGCCGGCGCCTCGGGGCCCAGGCAATTCCGCGGGCGGATTTCCGTCGTGCCCGGAGGACACGACTCGCCAGGTTGAATCTGTGTCCCACGCGCGCCGCCAGGGCCTCGGTTCGACGGCTGCTGCTGTGGCTGTGGTTGCTGTGACGCGAGCGAACCGCTCGCGAGCGATGACGAAAGGAGGGCGATGACGACGGAGCGGGTGCGCATGTCGGTCCTCGGAGGTGAACGAGCAATCTGCGCCGCGACGCGGAGCCCGGGAACCCCAGCCGGGCCCCACGGTCCGTCTCGGCACCATACCGGGCATGAGGCATCGTGCTCGTCCCCCGTTCCCGCCGGGCCGGCCGCGATCATGTCCGTCCAGCGGCGAGCGCGTGAACGGCGGAGCTTGTGTGCGTTACGGCCGAGCAGCTCCGGACGTTCGAGCCGAGCATGACTGTCGTTAGGCCCGACCCGGCCGTGTGTCGCGCGTCGCGGCGCTCTCGGGGGACGGATCAGCCTGCCGACGTCTGACAAGCAATGCGGTACCAGCGACGACGGCCGCCGGGATCCACACCCAGACGAGCTCACTCGCCAGGATCGCCATGCCACGAGCGGAGAAGAAGCGCCGGATGCTCATCGGTGAGACGAGGATCGGTCGCCACGGGAAGAAGTAGCGCTCGTTCACGAACGGCGCGAAGAACGCGATCCCACCGCCGCCTGTGGTCATCGCGTCCAGCACGCCGTGCGATGCCGTCACGAGAAAGAACGCGAGCCACAGCCGCGGGACTCCGGCGCCCGCGGTCCCACCGCGAAACGCCAGAAGGGCGACGGAGGCGAGCAGCGCCGCGAAGAACAGCGAATGCGTGAATCCGCGATGGCCGAACGCGCTCTCATAGGGAACGCCGAGCCAGAAACCGACGCCGTCGAGATCCGGCAGCGCCGCGGCTGTGGCGCAGATGATCCAGAATCGTGTGGGGACGTGCCGAGGACCGAGCGCGGTGCCGATCGCAACTCCCGCGATGGCGTGCGTGAACGCAGACGCCATCTAGCGCACGAAATGCCGCCAGGCGAAGTACCCCGCCAGCGCAAGCGACGGCACCCAGATCAAGGCGGCAAGCTTGCCGCGTCCCATGATCCCGGCCGCGACAGCAACGAGCACGAGCCCGGCCGCGAGATATGGTCCGGGATTCGTGAGCGCAGCCACGACGATCGCCCAGATCTCGCCAGCGGCACCGAAGACGGCGTCTGCCATGGTCTCACCTCGCGGTACGAGGCCCGCAACTCCAGTCTCCCACGTGACGGTTGCTCGCGCCGTCTCGGCGCTCGCGACGACCCGGGCTGGACATTAACACGCGGAGCGTATGCCGGCGATGCGTCGATCCCGGCAGTGGCGGCCGTCATTCCGCGCAGGCCGGACTCCGGGACTCTTCGGGTGGTGGTCGATTCACCGCGGAGGGCGCCGAGAGCGCAGAGGTGAACTCTCGGATCAAGAGGGTCAGAGCCCTTGAATTCGAGATGGCTGGAGGATCAAGGGGTCAGAGCCCTTGAATTCGAGATGGCCGGAACCTCGGCTCCTTGGAATTCAAGAATTCAAGGGCTCTGACCCTCTTGATCCGTCGTCTAGTCGTAGCGCAGAGCCTGCACCGGGTCGATCCGAACGGCACGACGTGCCGGAAGCCAGCTCGCGACGAATGCCGTCCCGAGCAGCACGATGACGACGACCGCGAACGTCATCGGATCCGTCGGGCGGACCTCGTACAGCACCGTCGTCATGACCCTCGTCAGGATGAGCGCCCCCGCGATGCCTGCCACGACGCCGATGATCGCGAGCGTCATCCCCTGACCGATCACGAGGCCGAGCACCGACCGCGGCGTCGCGCCGAGCGCGACGCGCACACCGATCTCCTGCCGGCGCTGGCTCACGGCGTACGCGAGAACCCCGTAGATGCCGAGCGCGCCGAGGGACAGGCCCATGACACCGAACAACACCAGCAGCGACGCGAGGAGCCGCGGCCGCGCCACGTTGCCGCCGACGACCGCCGAGAGCGTCTCGACACTCGTGATCGTTTGATCACGATCGACGGACCAGATGGCCTCACGGACCGCGTTCGCGTATCGCAGCGGGTCGCCGACCGTTCGAACGGCGATGCTCAGCCCGGCGCGCATGTTCTGCAGGTAGTGCATGTACACGGTCGGCTCGGGCGGGTCCGTCAGGTTTTTCTGTCGGAAGTCGCTGACGACGCCCACGATCTGGATGGAGGCGCGTCCCATGCGAAGCACCTTGCCGACCGCCGGCTCGTTAGGCCAGTACCGCTTGGCGAATGCTTCGTTCACGATCCAGACGAGCGGTGCGTCCTCTCGGTCCGCCGACGTGAAGCTGCGGCCCGCGCGCATCGGGATCCCCATCGCGCGGAAAAAGTCGGTGCTCACATGCAGCGCCGGGACGCGGACCTGACGATCGGAGCCATTCTCGCCGGCCGGAATCGTCGGGGGGCGAAGCTCCCCGGTGCCCCGGAGCGGGAAGTCCTTCGCCGCGCCAACCGCCTCGACCCCCGGCACCGCAGCGATGCTCGCGAGCAGCGACTCGTAGTAGCCGCGAATGCGTTCGTCGCCGTACTTATCGTAGTGCATGCCCACCCTGACGGCGAGGACGTTCTCCGGCTTGAAACCGGGATCGATCTCGAGCATCCGGGAGAAGCTCTTGGTCG
>Ga0068862_100004328_pt1 | contig 12018 bp, 7 predicted proteins | sample KBSSwiS52_FD_66598 | JGI IMG/M metagenome (GOLD analysis project Ga0068862, IMG submission 66598) | Switchgrass rhizosphere microbial communities from Kellogg Biological Station, Michigan, USA - KBS Switchgrass S5-2 | ecosystem: Host-associated > Plants > Roots > Rhizosphere > Soil ... | reverse complement strand
CTCGCCGTCCGGCTCGCGCCCGCACGCACCACGACCCAGTTCCGCGAGATCGTGTTCACCCACACGACGCGGGTGCGCGATTTGGACGTCGAGTTGGCGGGGGCTTTCGCCACTGCCTTCGCCGGTGTCTTCACGGCCGCCTTGGATGATGGCGCGTTCCTCGCCGTTGATTTTGCCGCGGGCTTTTTGCCCGGCGCGACGGGCGCTCGCGCGAGCGTACGCGCCGGGGTGCGTGTCGGCGCGGGCGTCGCCGAGCGGTCGACCGGGCGACGGGACGCGCGCACGGGCGCCCCGGCGGGTGGAGGGGCCGGCATCGATTCCGCCACCACCGGCTCGCGTACCGGCTCGGGGACCGGGGTCGGTTCCACTTGCGGCGGCGCGCTGTCGACCGGGGCGACGACTGTCGGCGCAGGCTGCGCCGGACTCACCACGGTATCGACGGCCGCGACGAATGTAGCAGGAGGCTGGCTCAGCGAGTCGACAGACGACGCAACGACAGCTGTCGTGTCGGGCGCGATCGCCGAGTCCACTACTGGTGTCGCAGATGGTATCTCACTCGCGAGCGAACCGGCGGCGACCAAATCCCTGGACAGCGACGAATCCGGTTTGAGGATGGCGCTCATTCTCGCGGCCGAGACTTCCGCCGGTGGGTCGTCGTGCACGAGCCACGCTCCCCACGCCATCGCCACGAAGGCCACCACGCCGGCGCCCTTCCAGACGTACGGGCCAATTGGCGCGCGCTCCGGCTGCGTCCCGCACCAGCGGCATGCACCGAGCTTCGCCGGATAGTAGGAGTCGCAGGTGGAGCAATGGGAGAGCGGCAGCAGCTCCCCGAATCCGTCGCGCACCTCGAATCCATGGGCGCACTTCGGGCACTTCGAGGCAGCCATGAGCGCCTTGGTGCCACACACATCGCAACGGACCGAGCGCATTCGAATCACCGTGTTGAGGGTGCGCTCCGCTGCTCCTACCCTCCCGACCTGACCACGGGGCAGCGACTGCTATTGGACACCGTCACCGGCGGCGACGGATGAACGACTTCGCGCGTCGCCCTCGCGAAGCGACCGCGCGATACCATCGGTGGACCTGGTAATACCGTGGCACCTCGCGGAAAGTGCCACGGCCGCCCTTGGGACTGACAACCGCTACTGAATCCGGCCCGGCGGCTCGGCGAAGCTCCGCCGTGCCTTCCCACACTTCGGCCACGACCGCGCCTGACCGTTAGGCAACGGCGGCAGCGTCGAGACCTCCCGGGAGGTCTTCTCCTGATCCTCCGACGCCGCGTACGCCAGCATCGCCGCCATCGTCGCGTTGTTCTTGAGATCGTCGAACACGATCTTGTCGTACGTGTCCCGGTTCGTATGCCAGGTGTACTGCCGGTATTCACTATAACTCGATTGCAGCCGAAACGCCGGGACCGGTCGACATACGAAAGACGTATGATCGCTTCCCGTGTTCGCCTGCGGGCCCGGCACCTGCAGCTTCACGCTGTCCGTCATCTCGGCCGGCAACTGCGCGACCCACCGCGCCAGGTTCCCGCCGGCCTTCAGGAAGCCCTGCGCTTCGAGTGTCTCCACGCGCCAGGTGCCGTTGTCCTGGTTGAACGCCACCTGTAGTCCCTGAATCACTTCGGGGTGGTCCTCGGCGAACGCGAGCGAGCCGATCGTCCCCTGCTCCTCTCCACCCCAGTGACCGACGAGAATCGTGCGGCGCGGGCGCGGGTAGGTCTCCTTCAGGATCCGCATCGCCTCGAGCATGGTGATCGTGCCGGTACCGTTGTCGGTCGCGCCCGTCGCGCCGTGCCAGCTGTCCAGATGCGCGGACAGCAGGACGTATTCGTTAGGCAGCGCCGTACCCTTGAGCTCGGCGACCACGTCGAACATCGGCACCTCCGCCGGCGTCGCCTGGGCCTCGGCGGTGAGTCGAACGCGCGGGCTCTGCTTGTTCGTCGCCAGGCGGTACAGCAGGCCGTAATCCTCGCAGGAGAGGTCGACGCTCGGCACGCGCAGCGTGTTCGATCCGAAGATCTTGTTGACCCCCCACCCGTTCGACCACGTGAGCGTTCCGACGCCGATGACGCCGGCGGAGTCGAGCTTCCCATAGACGATGCGGTTCACATCCGTGGAAGAATCCGCGCCCGGCGCCAGCGAGCGGAACCGCAGCCGCGCCTGCTCGCGAACCTTCGTGCGGTCATTGTTGAGCTTCGTTATGGTCGCCGGCCGGGCGTATCGCTCCAGCTCCTGCGGTGCCCTGCACATGAGCTCGGGCGCCGAGACGAGAACGAACTTGCCACGCAGGGTGGCGAGCCATTGACGGGCAGCCGCGGAGTCTGCGAGATCGGGAATCACCACGGCGTCGCCCTCGACCGGCCCACCCCGTGGCGTGCTCGGACTCCAGGCGAGCAGCTCCACCTCGAGGTTCTGTACACGCGGCGCGATCATCTCCATGTGCACGGTCCCCTGCCGCCACCCGCGCCAGGTGCCGTACTTCTCACGGCGCACCGGAACGCCCCAACCATTATAGGTGCGCTCAAGCCACTCGACCGCGGCCTGGAAGCCGGGCGAGCCCGAGAGTCGCGGACCGATGGAGTCGTCGAGGACCTGTGCGAGCTTTTCCGTCTGCGACTGCTCGATGCCGACCTGCCACATCCTGCGGATGACGGAGTCGGCGGAGCGAAAGGTCTGCGCGCCGGCAACGGCCGGCAGCAGGACGAGCGCATGGGCGAACAGCAGACGCTTCGAGCAGGGCATCCTCACTCCTGTGGTCGTGTGACGTGTCGTGCACGCTGCTGCCGTGCACGGCGGCTGTCGAGTCGATTGGAATGCTGGCGATATACCGCCGGGTCCGGGCGAACGGCAACACCATCATGCAGCCAGGCCCGATCCGCGTGCGGGTTTCCTGCCATGGCGGCCGGCGCCTCGTCGGTGCATCGTCGTGGCGTCGCCGTACCATGTCCTCCGCCCCCCGGATCCATGAAGCTCCTCGCCCTTGGTCTCATCCCGTCGCTGCTCGTCGCCCAGGCGCAGCCCGTACCGCAAACCACCGCGAAGCCAGGCTGGCAGTGGACCATGGACAGCGTGCTCAAGGTAGTCAACACGGTCCGCGCCGGTCGCTCGCTCCAACCGGCGGCATGGCCGAAAGGCGCCCGCGTCGCGGTCCTGCTCTCGTTCGATGTCGACAACGAGACCGTCGCGCTGCGCTTCGGAGAAGCGAACGCGGGCTCGCTCTCCATGGGACAGTATGGATCCCGTCAGGGGTTGGGTCGCGTCGTCAAGCTGCTCGATCGCAACCGCATTCCGGCAACGTTCTTCATCCCATCCGTCAGCCTTGCGCTCGCACCGGAGATGGCGGACGTCATCAAGGCGAGTGGGCGACACGAGTTCGGTGTCCACGGCTGGATTCATGAGCTGAACACGACCCTGCCCGACTCGGCCGAGCGTGCGCTGCTCACGAAGGCGCTCGCCGAGCTGACGCGGCTGACGGGGACGAAGCCAACAGGGTACCGCGCGCCGAGCTGGAATTTCAGCCCCAACACGCTATCGATCCTGCGCGATCTGGGCTTCCGCTACGAAAGCTCGCTCATGGCGGACGAGCGCCCGTACGAGCTGCTGCAGAACGGTGCCCCCACGGGCATGGTGGAGCTCCCGGTGGAGTGGATCATGGACGACGCGCCGCTCTTCGACCCGCGCGGTGAGCGTTACAGTCCTCCGCGCGACGTCGCGCAGGTGTGGATTGACGAGTTCGACAAGGCGTACGAGGAGGGGACGATGTTCCTCCTGACGATGCACCCGCACATCTCGGGGCATCGGTCACGCATCGTCGCGCTGGAGCAGCTGATCGCGCACATCAAGGCGAAGGGCGAGGGCCGGGTGTGGTTCGCCACGCACGGCGAGGTCGCCGAGTACGTGCGCAAAGAGGCGAAGCTCGGGGAGCCGAAGCCGCGGACGGGTCCAACCAGCGACGGCGCGAGGTAAACGTACCGACGCGTCGTTAGGTGGGCTCCACGAAGTGCTCGAGGCCGAAGACATCGTCCAGGCGGAACGTGAGCGGCAGGGCAGCGCCGGCCGGGTGCCACGTCAGCGTCTCGCTGGCAATGACGTCCTCGTGGCCGGGACGCGCGACGCAGATCGTGCGCTCGTCGCTGTCGACCATCCAGTACTCGGGGATGCCGGCCTCCGCGTAGACGTTGCGCTTGTAGAGACGGTCGCGACGTCGGGTGGTTGGCGACGCGATCTCTACGACCAGGATCGGCGTCGGCGCGCCCACCCAGCTCGCCCTCCGGCTCGCCTGCGGCTGACGCACCATGAGGTCCGGTTCGACCTCGCTGTCGTCTCCGATACGGATGACGGCTCGGGGGTGGTACACGAGTCCCAGATCGTTCGCCGCGACGTACGGATCGATCAGCCGCGTGAGCCGAGCACCGACTGTCTCGTGATTGTCGCTCGGTGCAGGCGTCACGAACAGCTCGCCGTGTATGAGCTCGTACTTGTTGCCGTCGTCGGGCAAGCTGTGGAGCTCCTCGATGGTCCACCGCCGCTTCGGTCTGGCCATGTGCATTGCCGCATCCCCCTCGGGATTGGTCGTAGAGCGCGCATGGGCCGAGGATACGCATGCGTGCGCGGAGCTCTGCCATCGATTTAGCGGGAGGCACGTCAATTCTCGGCGTGCGATCCGCTAGCCGAGCGTACGCTCGGCGCTCGCGCCGAGTCAAGGGAGGTGACACTTTCTGGATGTGGGCTGCCACTACTGAGGACAGCATGAACGAGGAGCGCCCGACAGCGGCAACCGGTGGTGCGCGGATCACGGCTCCGGTCAGTCGACATCTCGACGTCGCGGACCTCGCCCGCAGCATCGCCTACTATCAAAACGTGCTCGGATTCGCGCTGCAGCGGGCGGATGACCCAGCGGAGCTCACGCTTGGGCCCACACGCATCACGTTAGGCGTCCGGGCTGCCGGCGCGACGCCGGAGGCGGCGATCCTGTTCTTCGAGACCGACGATGTGAGCACGATGCATGCGAGGCTCGCCGCGGGCGGCGCCAATCCGACGCCGTCGGCCGACGTCAACTGGATCAAGCTGCGCCTGTTCGAGGTGCGCGACCCGGACGGCAACGTCCTCTGGTTCGGTCGGTCGTTCGGCCAGCCTAACGACTCACCGCCTGGGCGGAAGGCGCTGCGAAAGGTCATGCCCGAGCTGCCGCTCAGCGACGTTCCGGCCGGTGTCGCGCACTACCACGACGTACTCGGCTTCGAGATCAACTATCAGCAGCAGGACATCGGCGTCATGGATCGCGATGGGCAGCGGCTGCTGCTCATCGCGCGCACGGAGCAGCACACGGGGATCGGGTCGTGCTGTTTCTACGTGACGGATGCCGACGCCCTTCACGCGGAGCTCACGGCCGCGGGCGCGAACGTTCAGAGCGAACCGGTGAGCCATCCATGGGGGCTCCGCGAGTTCACGGTGCTCGACCTCGAAGGCAATCGACTATCCTTCGCGCAGCCCTTCGAGTAACCGCATCCGTTCGAGCGAGCCCACCATGACCGTTCGCGTCTTCGTCACCGGCGGTACCTTCGACAAGGAATACGACGAGCTCACCGGCAGGTTGTACTTCCGCAACACGCACGTCGACGAGATGCTGCGGCGCGGGCGATGTGGGCTCGATGTGGATGTCGAGACCCTGATGATGGTGGACAGTCTCGAGATGACGGCCGAGCAGCGCGGGCTGATCGTGCGAGCGTGTCGCGCGTGTACGGAAGCGCAGATCGTCATCACGCACGGCACCGACACGATGGTCGAGACGGCGCGCGCGATCGCCGACGACGTCGCGGACAAGACCATCGTGCTCACGGGTGCGATGGTTCCGTACGCCTTCGGCAGCTCGGACGGACTCTTCAACCTCGGCAGCGCGCTCTCGTTCGTGCAGTCGCTTCCGCCGGGCGTCTACATCGCGATGAACGGACGCAGCTTCCGATGGGACGATGTGAGGAAGAATCGCGACGCGGGTGTGTTCGAGCACCTTGGCGCGTGAGCGTCCGTCATCCCGAGCGCGGGACGGCATGACGCTCCAGGACGAGTGGCTGTGGGGATGGGATCCGACGCCGGGCATCGTGTCGGTGTGGGCGGAAGGCAACGGCACCGCGATGGTGTGGCGCCGGATCCCTGAGACTGGAGCACTCGTCGTCGAGACGGAGCGCTTCCGGCCGTGGATCCTGCTCGATCGGCTCGATGACCTGACACACCTCGGGAAGCACCTCGCGCGCGAGGGCACGTCCGGCGTGTCGGGAGCCCGCGTGAGCTACCGGGAGCTCAGCGGCCCGGGCGCACTGCGCTTTCTCGTGCAGGCGGACGACCTCCGCGTCCTGACGAGAGCGATCACGGAGGGCGCGACGCGTCGGCTCGGCCAGCGTGTGAGTCACGTGCGCGATCTCGAGGATGACTCGTTCGTCGCGCTGCCCCCCGAGGAGCAGTACCTCGTCGCGAGCGGGCGGACCTACTTTCGCGACCTCACGTTCGATCACCTGCGCCGCCTGCAGTTCGACCTCGAGACGACGGGTCTCAACCCGGAGCGCGACCGCATCTTCATGATCTCGGTCCGGTACCCGGACGGCGCCGCCGAAGTGCTCGAGGCGCGGGGTCGCGGGGACAGCGCAGAAGCCGAGCTGATTCGTGAGCTCATGGCGCGCGTCGCGGCCGCAGATCCCGACGTGATCGAGAATCACAACCTGCACGGGTTCGACCTGCCCTTCATCGATCGCCGCGCGCGGCGACTCGGTGTCCCTGTGACGTTAGGCCGGACCGGCCCGCCGGGCATGCGACAGCGCAGCGCACGCCGCGGAATCGTCGCGGGTGCGGACGGGGAGCGGCGACGCGTTCGCTTCATTGCGCCGGGTCGCGAGCTGATCGACACGATGGATGCGGTCCTGCGATACGATTTCTCCACGCGCTCGCTGCCAGGGCATGGGCTCAAGGCGGTCGCACGTCACCTGGGCTTCGCGTCGCCGAATCGCGAGTACATCAAGGGCAGCCAGATCTACGCGACGTATCGTGTCGATCCCGACCGCGTGAGACGTTATGCGACCGACGACGTCGTGGAGGTCGCGCACCTGTCGCGGATGCTGGGCGGGGCGGCGTTCGCGCTTGCGCAGATGGCGCCGCGACGCTACGAGCGTCTCGCGGACGCCGGGCCGGCGACCGGCGTGATCGATCCGCTGCTCGTGCGAGCGTACCTGCGTGCGGGGACGGCACTGCCGAAGCACGAGGAGAGCGACGGGACGCCGCACAGCGGCGCAGCGCTTCACCTGTTCGCCACGGGCGTCGCCCACCGCGTCGTGAAAGTCGACGTCGCGAGCCTGTACCCGTCGCTCATGCGGGCGTTTCGCATCGGACCGGCGCGTGACGAGCTTGGTGCATTGCTCGCGCTCGTGGATGGTCTCGTGGAGCGTCGGCTGGAGGCGAAGGCGCAGGCTCGCACCGCTCTGCCGGGATCGGCGGAGCGACACACACACGAGGCGCTGTCGGCCGCGATGAAGATCGTGGTCAACTCCGCGTACGGGTACCTCGCGGCGGGAGGGAGCCTGACGCGGTTCGCGGACGTGCATGCGGCGAACGAGGTGACGCGGCGTGGACGGGAGACGCTCGACCTCATCTGTCGAGCGCTCGACGAGCGCGGCGTCACGCTGCTCGAGGCGGATACGGACGGCGTGTACTTCGCGGTCCCGGCATCATGGACGCACGATGACGAGCGACGAGCGGTCTCCGAGGTCGCCGCGCTGCTGCCGCCGCTCGTTCACCTGGAGCTCGAGGGTCGTTATGCGGCGATGCTCTCACACGAGCCGAAGAACTATGCACTGCTCGGGTACGACGGCACGCTGCTGCTGCGAGGCGTCGCGTTCCGCTCGAGTCGCGCGGAGCCGTTCGGCGAGACGTTTCTCAAGCGCGCGATCACTCGCCTGCTGCATGACGACATCGCCGGCATACGGGATGTATTCGTGACGATGGTCAACGCGCTGCGTCGCCGGGAAGTGCCTACGCGCGACGTGTCGTCGCGCGTGCGGCTGACGAAGTCGCCGGCGCGCTACCTGGAAAGTCGGGACCGGCGGCGCGAGCTCGCCTACGAGGCGCTGCTCATGAACGGCCACACGACGTGGAGCGTCGGCGACCGGATTCGTGTCTATCGCACGAAAAACAGCGAGGGTGGGATCGTGGACCCGGACGCGGCGGATGAGGACAGCGACGCTCGCGACTACGACGTCGAGTACTACGTGCGCCTGCTCCGCGAGACGTACGCGGCGCGTCTCTCGCGCGCGCTCAGACCGGAGGATTTCACGGCGGTGTTCGAGGACCCCGATCAGTTCTCGCTGTTGCCGCCGTCGTTCGAGACGATGCGGCCGATCCTGACCCGGCTCGGCTAGCGGTGCCCGAGCCGACCCCCTCGGCCGGGACGCTCGGGCAACGGCAACTTCAACGGCACGGCCAAGACCTGACGCAGATTTCGCGGATGACGCGGACTCGCTCCGTGCGGCGAAAACCTGCCTCCGGACGTGTTGTCAGTCCGAGCGTAGGGCCGAAGGCCCGGAGGCGAGGAGTCGCTGTCCTCCCGGTAGAGGACCAGCCCGTCGGTCGGGACGATGGCGATTCCTCGCCTCCGCCGCTTCGCGGCTCCGCTCGGAATGACAACGCGTCCCGAGGCTGTTGAACAAGAAAAGACCGATGCGTCGGCTGCGGGCCGGGGCCCGACCTGGATGCCTACAGCGCGACGCGCAGCTGTGTCGGGTGAAGAGCTGCCGTAAAGAAGCAACAACAACAGCAAAGAAGACAGGATGGCAGGATTGACGGGATAACAGCAAAGCCTTTGACGTTTGCCGTCATCCTGTCAATCCTGTCTTGTTTGGCGTCGTAACGGGCTACGGGGATGAGATTCGCTCGCCAGCGAGGAACTTCGAGATCGTCTGATTCAGAAACGTCCTGTCCTCGGGGCTCGCGCCGGCGCCGGCCGGATGTCCCCAGAGCGAACGAATCGGGGCGAACACCACCGTCGACATGAACTGGCGCTCGTAATTCGCGTCCGTGAGCGGGAAGTAGAGGTCCGTCTCGGATGGCATGTACAGGAATGGCACCTTGATCGACCGGAGCGCCTTCTCCACGTCACCGCCAAAGCCGGGCGTGCCACCCACGTCGTGCCGCTCCCACGTGCGCACCTGCAGGATCAGATTGTTCGCGTCGTTGCTGCCGGGAAACCTCGACGGAAACGCCTTGATGTACTGCTCGAGCGTCGTGCCCGGCGGCGCCGCCGACTTCCAGAGCTCTCGCCGCCACCATTCCTGCGAATACAGCCACGCGGCCCAGACAGTACCGAACGCCTCGAGCCCCTTCTTCGGCGGCTCCGTGTAGTCGCCGCCGTTGAACGTCGGGTCGGCCATGAGCGCGGACAGCTGCCCCTCGAGCCTAACGATGCCGTGGCCGTACGTCTTCGCCGTTCCGGATGTCGCGACGATGCGATCGGCGAACGCGGGATGGCTCACCGCCCACTGAAAAGCCTGCTGCGCACCCATCGAGAAGCCGATGATGGCGCGGAGGTGCGTCACCTTCAGATCCTCCGTCAACAGCCGATGCACGGCCTCGACGTTGTCGCGAATCGTCGTGACGGGGAAGCGCGGACCGTGATACGGCTCGGGCGTGTTGCTCGGCGACGACGAGTGCCCGTTGCCGAAGAGCTCCGTGGCGACGAGGTAGAGCTTCGCCGTGTCGAGCGCCTGCCCGGGTCCGATGAGCCACTCGTAGCCGTGATGCGTGGCCATGTAATGGGACGGCAGCAGCACGGCATTGTCGCGCTGCGCGTTCAGGCGTCCGTACGTACCGTAGACGACGGTCGCCTTCGGAAGGACGACGCCGCTCTCGGTCCGGAAGTTCTCGATCGTGAACTCGTGATGCTCGGCGCGATCGGGGCGCTGCTGCTGTGCGCTCGACGGGCGCACAGCCACGATCGTCATGACGGAAACCAGGGTCAGGAACAGCTCACGATTGCGTATCATAGGCGATCCGACGCAGCGGTCAGCAGTGGGTTCGGCCAAGCTAGGGAGCCCGGACACCGGCGGCAATCGCGATCCCGGCCGGCTACCGGACCCACCATCACGCGCTCGACGTCGCCACCCCGCCGTTCCCGGCACCCGTTGCCGAGTCAACGCCTCCGCTCGACATTGGTCACGTGAGCCACCCTCGTTCCTCGCGCCAGCGCTATCGCGCGTTCGTCGAAGACTTCAAGCATCGTCGCCTCGACGAGGCATCCCTTCCCGACGGAAACGGGACGCCGAAAGACCCTCCGCTCGATAAGCGCGACAGGCGCCGGGAATACGTCCGCGAGTACCTGCGATGGCTCAGGCCGCATCGGTATGCGGTCGCCGGCGTGTTCGCGCTCGCGCTCGTGGTCGCTGGACTGCAAATGATCGAGCCGCTGTTCATGCGGTTCATCATCGACCGCGTCCTGCTCAACCCATCGCTCGACTCGGCCGCTCGACTCGTGCGGCTGAACTTCGCCGGCGCCCTGTTCGTGACGGTGATCGTCGGGTCGAACCTCATCAACCTCACGAAGGATTATCGCCAGCGGCTGCTGAATGTGCATGTCATGCTGTCGCTCAGGCGCGCGCTGTTCGAGCGGCTGCTGCATCTGCCGCTGCCGAAGCTCTGGGACATGAAGACGGGGGGCATCCTGTCGCGCTTGACGGGTGACATCGACACGACGACGGGATTGCTGCAGATGGCAATCGTGTCGCCAACGATCTCGATCATCCGGCTCGTGATTGCCGTCGGCGTGCTCATGGCGCTCAACTGGCGGCTGGCACTCATGGCCATGGCCGTCATCCCCGGCGTGATGTTCATCAGCTTCGCATCCGCGAAGCGCATCCGTCCGATCTACCGCGTCGTCCGAAAGGACGTCGAGCAGATCGATGGCCGCGTCGGCGAAACGTTCTCGGGCATCCGCGTCGTGCGCGCGTTCGGACGCGAGGCCCTCGAGGTGCTCGACTACATGCGCGGCCGCCACACCGTGCTGCGGAAGGAGCTGTTCGCGCATCGCCGAGAGCTCGTGTTGTGGACGTCATGGGGCGTGCTCGTGTCCGGTGTGAACGTCATCATCGTCTGGTACGGCGGGTACCTGAACGTCCGCGGCCGTGCGTCCATCGGCGACATCATGGCGTTCCAGTGGTACACGTTCCTGCTGATGAATCCCGTCTGGCAGATCGTGAACTCGTTCTCCGAGCTGCAGCGCTCCCTCGCGGCGATGGAGCGCGTCTTCGAGATCCTGGGCTGGGAGCGCGACAAGCCGGATCGGCCCGATGCTCACGAGGCGCCGAGCGTCGTCCAGGAGATTCGGTTCGACGACGTGGAGTTCGAGTACCGCGAGGGGCGTCCGGTCGTTCGGGACTTCAACGTCACGGTGCGCGGCGGATCGGTCGTCGCGCTCGTGGGTCGCAGCGGCGCCGGCAAGACGACGGTGACGGATCTCGTCGCGCGCTTTCACGATCCGACGCGAGGACGGATTCTCCTCAACGGCTCGGACATCCGTGACTTCAAGCTCCGCACGTACCGGGAGCTGCTCGCCATCGTGCAGCAGGACGTCTTTCTGTTCGACGGCTCGGTGCGGGACAACATCGCGTATGGTCGCCACACGGCAACGGATGCGGAGGTCGAGGACGCCGCGCGCCGCGCGAACGCGCACGAGTTCATCGTCAGGCTGCTGGATGGGTACGAGACGTTCGTGGGTGAGCGCGGCGTGAAGCTCTCGGGCGGGCAGCAGCAGCGGCTGGCGATCGCGCGGGCGATCCTGGCGAAGCCGCAGATTCTCATTCTCGACGAGGCGACGAGCAACCTCGATACGGAGAGCGAGCAGCTGATTCAGGCATCCATGGCGACGCTGCTCGCGGGGCGGACCACGTTCGTGATCGCGCATCGCCTGTCCACCGTGCGTCGGGCCGACACCATCCTGCTCATGGAGGACGGGCAGATCATCGAGCGCGGGACGCAC
>Ga0068862_100004326_pt1 | contig 12023 bp, 11 predicted proteins | sample KBSSwiS52_FD_66598 | JGI IMG/M metagenome (GOLD analysis project Ga0068862, IMG submission 66598) | Switchgrass rhizosphere microbial communities from Kellogg Biological Station, Michigan, USA - KBS Switchgrass S5-2 | ecosystem: Host-associated > Plants > Roots > Rhizosphere > Soil ... | reverse complement strand
GCTTTCACATATTGGTAGCTTGGGTCGACCGTCAGCACGAGACCGTCGGTGAGGGTGAACTTTGACGCACCGCGGATGTTGCCGGTGTTGGACGGGTTGTAGCGGCGATCGAACTCGGTGCCGCAGCTGGCCTGGGCGAACGGCGCCGGCGCCGGCGAGTCGGCCACGCCCGCCTGCGGGGTGTCGACCTGGCACGGGAAGTTGATCATGTAGAACCGCTCGTCGCGATTGCGCGGGTAGCGATTGCCCGAGTTCGGACCGACCAGGCGGTCGCCATTGTTGATCGAGCTCTGGAACAGATCCTGGCGCAGCGGCAGCGAGCCGAAGAAATTGTTGCGGTTCTGGTTGTAGTGGCCAGCGATCGAGATGAAGTCGCCGTTCGAGCCGATCGGCTGCCAGATCTTGGCATTATACTGCTGCTTGCTGACCTTGCCGTAATTGTTGAACGGCAGGTTGTTCTTGGTCCGCGAGGCAGCCAGGAACATGCGCGTGTGGAAGGGTCCGAACTCGCCCGTGTTCACCATCCCGAACAAACGCCAATATTTCCAGTCGCCAATCGAGGCGACGCCGCGGAAGCCAGGCTTCACCGTCGGCGTCATGGTCCGGTAGTTGACGGTGCCGCCGACCGCGGAAGCCGTCGGCGAGTCGACATCGGTCGAGCCGAGATTGACGTTGACCTGCTCGATCAGTTCGGGGTCGATCTGCTGGTTCGAGAAGATCGCGTAATTGCCGCTGTCGTTCAGCTGGATGCCGTCGAAGGTCAGGCTGATGCGGGTCGAGTCGAAGCCGCGGATGGTGAGCGTGCCGCCCGAGGAACCGTAGGCGTCATTGTTCTGGAAGCTGACACCGGGCACCATGTTGATCGTGTCGAGAATGGTCTGTCCGGGGTTCGAGCGGGAGATCAGCTCCTGCGTCAGGACGACCTTGGCCTTGGGGGTATCCGGCGTCTGGACGCCGCCGACATCCCGGGCGCGCGTGCCGGTGATGACGATCGACTTTTCGGCTTCGATCGTGCCGGTTGACTGGGCGTAGGCGACCGACGGCATGAAAACGGCCGTCGAGCACAGGAATAGCGTAGTTTTTTTCACGGAAATGACCCCCCGGCTGAACACGGAATTAATCGATGCTGGGGCGGCTATAGCGTCAAAATGACGGATTTGTGACAGCAGTTAACGCGTTCTGATGAATCGGAAAACTCGTGGCTTTTTGAACACGCTTAACTGCTGAGCTGCCCCCGCGACTCGGGGCAATTGTGCACTTGTGGGGGAGTCAATCAAGCGGCGAAAAAAGATTCTCAGCCGCGGGCGTCGAGCGCCCGTCCAAGCGCGACGAAACCGTAGACGAACGGCGGCACCAACACCGCCGACAGGACCACTTTGGCGAGCATCTGGCCGAGCAACAGCTCCTGGATCGGGAACACGCCGTAGAAGGCAACGGTGATGAAGATCAATGTGTCGACGATCTGGCTGAGGACGCTGGCCACGCCCGCGCGAAGCCACAGCAGGCCCGCGCCCTCCCTCGTCTTCAGGCGGCTGAAGATCGTAACGTTGAGAAATGTCGACGTGCCGTAAGCGAGGATGCCGCCGATCCAGATGCGCGGTGTCCCGCCCATCACGGTTTCGAACGCGGACAGGCGCTGCGGGTCCATCTGGGGCGAGGCCGGGACGGCCAGCACGACGAGGCTCAGCAGCAGCGAGGCGAGCAGCGGCACGAAACCGATCAGCACCAGCCGGTTGGCGGTCGAGCGGCCGTGCAGCTCGGCGACCGAGCTCGACGTCACGACCAGCAGAAGGAAGGCGAAGATGCCGGCCTCCACCGCCAGCGGACCGAGTGCGACCTGTTTGTTGCCGAGCACGCCCGCGATGCACACCATGCCGCCATAGAAGATGGCGAAGGCGAACAGGGACAGCGGGATCGCGCGGGCGGTCTGCGGTGCGTTCGCCGCGGCTTCAACTTCGGATGTCATGCCCAAGGCGTAACGGCTTTCCGTGTCCGCGCAAGCGCCGCCGTTGACCGCTCGGGCGAGCGGCGGCTAGCGACTCGCGCCAATGAATTCTTCCGCTCTCGATGTGGTGGCGATCGGCGACGCGATCGTCGACGTAATCGCGACCTGCGACGATTCGTTCATCGCCGCGCGCGGCCTGCCCAAGGGCGGGATGCAGCTGCTGTCGACTGACCAGGCAGACGAGCTTTACGCGGCGATGGGGCCGGCGCGCGAGATCAGCGGCGGCTCGGCCGCCAACAGCATGGCGGGGATCGCGGCGCTCGGGCTCAACGCCGGCTTCATCGGCCAGGTCGCGAACGACCAGCTCGGCGAGATTTTCGCACATGACATGACTTCGCTTGGCGTGCGCTTCGAAACACCGCGGATGGCGAGCCCGCCGCCGACCGGCCGCTGCCTGATCCTGGTGACGCCGGACGCGCAGCGGACGATGAATACCAGCCCTGGAGCGAGCCACGAGCTGACCCCGGCCGCGCTCGACGAAGATATGATTCGCGGCGCGTCGGTGACCTTTCTCGAAGGTTATCTATGGGGCCCGGAGAGGCCGCGCAGGGCGATGCTCAGGGCTGCCGAGATCGCCCATGCCGCGGGTCGCACCGTCGCCTTCACCCTATCGGAGAGCCTGTGCATCCCGGGCCGGCGCGAAGGAGTCATGGGCATGATCGACAGCGGCACCGTCGATATCTTGTTCGGCAACGAGGACGAGGTTCGCCACCTGACCGGCTGCCGTGCGCTCGGCGACTGCGTTGCTGCGCTTTCACCGAAGGTTCGAACCCTCGTGATTACGCGTGGCGACGCTGGCGCGATCGGAATTTCGAACGGCGTTGATTGCAGCGTCGATGTGAGGCCAGTCGCGAAGGTCGTCGACACCACCGGCGCCGGTGATCAGTTCGCTGCCGGATTTCTCGCGGCTCACTGCCGCGATCACGGTCTTCTAAAATGCCTAGACGCGGGCGCGTCCGCCGCCGCCGAAGTCATTACCCACTTTGGCGCGCGGCCCGAGGGTGACCTCAAGGAGTGGGTCGGGGATCTGTGAACAAGATCAAAAAAGTCGCGGTCTATTGCGGGTCGGCGCCCGGCGCGTCGCCAATCTTCGCCGACTGCGCGCGCGCGACGGCGAAGGCGCTGGTCGAGCACGGGGTCGACCTCGTCTACGGCGGCGGCCGGCTCGGGCTGATGGGCCTGATGGCCGACAGCGTGCTGGAACTCGGCGGCAAGGTCTACGGCGTGATCCCCCACCTCCTGGTCAAGCTCGAAGTCGCACATACCGGCCTTACCGAACTGCACCGCGTCGACACGATGGGCGAGCGCAAGGCGGTGATGAGCGAGCTCAGCGACGGTTTCCTCTGCCTGCCGGGCGGCATCGGCACGCTCGACGAACTGTTCGAGGCGTGGAGCGAGAATGCGCTCGGCTTCCACAAGAAGCCGTTCTGCCTGCTCAACGTCGACGGCTTCTGGGACGGCCTGATCGAGTTTATGGACCATGCGACCGAGAGCGGTTTCCTGTCCGCCCAGCGGCGCCGGCAGCTGCTCGTCGCCACCACCCCCGACGAAGCCTTGAAATTGCTGGACGAGGCCGCCGCAGCCGCTACGCAAGGCATGGTCTGGTAAGGCGGGGAGTGCCTGTGCAGTGCTGAATCAGAAATTGCTCGGCGTCGCCGGGATCGTCGCCATTCTTGCGCTCGCCTGGCTGGTGTCGACCAACCGCAAGGCGATCAGGCTGCGCGTCGTCGGCGCGGCGTTCGCGCTGCAGGCGCTGATTGCGTTCCTGGTGCTGTGGACGCCGGGTGGCCGCGCGGTGATCCAGTGGCTGTCGCAGGGCGTCGCCAACCTGCTCGGTTACGCCAACAAGGGCACCGAATTCCTGTTCGGGCCGAGCGAAAGCAATCCCCTCGCCCACACCTTCGCCATTGCCGCTTTGCCGGTGATCATCTTCTTCGCCAGCCTGGTCGCGATCCTTTATTATCTCGGGATCATGCAGCGGATCGTGCGGTGGGTCGGCGGCGCGATCGGCTGGGTCACCGGAATCAGCCGCGTCGAATCTTTGAGCGCGGCCGCCAACATCTTCGTCGGCCAGTCGGAATCGCCGCTGGTCGTCCGGCCCTATCTCGCCGCGCTGCCGCCATCGCGGCTGTTTACCGTGATGTGCGTCGGCATGGCCGGGGTCGCGGGCACGATCCTCGCCGCCTACGCCAGCCTGCTCGGTCCGCAGTACTTGCCCTACCTCCTCGCGGCATCCTTCATGTCCGCGCCGGGCGGCATCCTGATGGCCAAGATGATCATGCCCGACGACCCGCCAGGCCCCGACGAGCTGCCACTCGAGGGTGGAGCGGCCGAGGACGAGCAGGTCGACGTCGCCGAGACCTTCGAAGAAGGCGAGCGGCCGGCCAACATCATCATGGCCGCAGCCCAGGGCGCACAGACCGGCGTCAAGCTCGCCGTCGCAGTCGGCGCGATGGTGCTGGCGTTCGTCGCCCTCGTGGCGCTCGCCAACGGCCTCCTCGGCGGCGCCGGCAACCTCGTCGGCATTCCCGACCTCAGCTTCCAGCGCCTCGTCGGCTATGTCTTCGCGCCGTTCATGTTCCTCATCGGCATTCCGTGGAAGGAAGCGCTGACCGCTGGCGGACTGTTCGGGACCAAGCTGGTGCTGAACGAGTTCGTCGCGTTCATCGACCTCGGCCAGATGGGGCCGCAGGTCCTCAGCGACCGCAGCCGGGCGATCGTGACGTTCGCGCTGTGCGGCTTCGCCAATTTCAGCTCGATCGCCATCCAGATGGCGGTGACCGGCAGCCTGGCGCCCAACCAGCGGCCGGTGATTGCCAGGCTCGGCTTGCGCGCCCTGCTCGCCGGCAGCCTTGCCAATCTGATGTCCGCCGCGCTGGCGGGGCTGATGATTCCCTAGTAAAACCCAGCACATGGCTACGATCACTGACGACCGCATCGCGTCCGTTTCCCTGCAGGACGCCGAGCGCGACCCCGACGCCTTTGCCGACAAGCTCGGCCACAGTTTCGAGGAATATGGCTTTGCGGTCATTGCCGATCACGGCATCCCCGACGCGCTGATCCAACGCGCCGAGGAAAAGTCGCGGGCGTTCTTCGCCTTGCCCGAGGACGTGAAGCGCAACTATCTGATCGAGGGCGGCGGCGGACAGCGTGGCTACACCGCGTTCGGGATCGAGACCGCGAAGGGCGCGACCGCCCACGACCTCAAGGAATTCTGGCACGTCGGCCGCGACCTCGCCCCCGGCCACCCGTTCCGCAATCATATGCCAGACAACGTCTGGCCGGCCGAAGTCGCGGGCTTCAGGGAGACGTTCGAGGAACTGTACGCGGCGTTCGAGGCGGCGGGCCTCAAGATCCTCAAGGCGATCGCGCGCTTCCTCAAGATCGACGAGGATTATTTCGTCGACACCGTCCGCGACGGCAATTCGGTGATGCGCCTGCTCCATTACCCGCCGATCCAGGGCGAGCCGGGCAGCAACGTCCGCGCCGGGGCGCATGAGGACATCAACACCATCACCCTGCTGCTTGGCGCCGAGGAAGCCGGGCTCGAACTGCTGACCAAGGACGGGCGCTGGATCCCGGTTGCGCCCAAGCCGGGCGAGCTGGTCGTCAACATCGGCGACATGCTGCAGCGGCTGACCAACGGCGCATTGCGCTCGACCACCCACCGCGTGGTCAACCCGCCGGCCGAGCGCCGCGGCATGTCACGCTACTCGATGCCGTTCTTCCTCCACTTCCGCTCGGATTTCATGATCGAGGCGCTGCCGGGCACGGTGCCGGCGGGCGAGCAGCCGAAGTGGCCGCCGATGACCGCCAACGACTACCTCCAGGAGCGGCTGCGCGAGATCAAGCTGGTCTGACGCAAGAGCCGCCTGTAGCGCGCCGGTTTCAATCCATTTCGGAGCAGTCCCGTCTCGCTATGGATGCGGTGCTGGCTCATCATCCGGCCAACCACAGCCAAGTGCGGGGAGGCACTTGCGATGGCCAGTTTCCCGGGCGGCGCAACGCCGAACGGCCTCACCGGACGCAAGGCCGAGCGCGTCGCGGTGAACGCTGAAGTCGCGCTGCGCCGTTCGGGTGCGCTGAACTACCGGGTCCGGGTCTTCGACGCCTCACCCACTGGCTGCAAACTGGAATTCGTCGAGCGTCCGATGCTCGAGGAGCGGGTGTGGGTGAAGTTCGACGGCCTCGACGCGATCGAGGGGGCGGTATGCTGGGTCACTGGCAACACCGTCGGCATCGAATATACCCGGCCGATGTACCAGGCGGTGTTCGAGGCCTTGGTGACGCGGCTGGGTTAGGCGGGAGGCAGGCTTAATGTTCGGCCTCGAAGGGTTGCTAGACTTCCTTCATCGGGAAGTGCCTGGGGATACGCAGACCTGCATCGACGATCTCCGCCTGTAGTCTGTCAGACATGCACAGCAGGAAGCTACCCATTCTCCGCTCATGCCACAGGTGCGAGCCGGCAAAGTCCGCCCGGCGGAAGGCCAGGCCCCGCATGTCTTTGGGCTTCTCGGAGTGGCGAATTTTGTCGCCGTCCTTCCTGAACGATCCCTTGTTGCTGAGTTCTTCCGAGAAGCTGTCCAGCTCCTGCTCGACAACGAGAATGTAACGGGGAGTCGGGGGCGGCGCGCCGCGGATTGGCCGGACGTCGATCGGGAAGAGGCGGTGCACGCCGGGCTCCAGCCATTCGATGAATGCCTTCAGCGGTTCGTCCACGGAGAAAACCGGACCGGCAAACAAGGCGAGCGAAGGGAACTTGCTGCAATTGCCCTTGGCATGAAAGTACGTTGGAACCTCATGGCTCAGGATGGCAGCTGCCGACGGGTCTTCGATTGTAAGCCGTCGGCGCAGCGAAAACTTCTTGACGACATGACATGCGTACCAGTGGGCTCCGTTATTATGGTCGTCCTGAAAGATCGCCTGGTCCTGGGCGGACATTTCCTCTTCGAAATGCTGCTGCAGGCGTTCGCGCCACCCGCTTGAGACACCCTTCCGGCCCTCGAACTCACCAGCCAGATAAAAATCATTGCTCACCGGAGGGTGGTTCATTCCCCAAACCATCGATTACCTCCTCGACCATCTCTGCTTTCCACCCAAAAGCCAGCCTTGGAACTCAGCTGGGTTTGGCCAGGTTCGCCGGGCCGAAGCCGTGGGGGATCAGCGTGCTGATGGCATAGCGCTCGACGCTTGAGCCGTCGCCGCTCGCGCAGAGGATTTCGACATCGCGGCCGCTGACCTGCGCGGCTTCGAGGATCGCCTGGCGGCAGCCGCCGCACGGCGTGCAGACGGTGGCGTCGGTGCCGCCGACGACCGCGATCCGCGCGACCTTGTCGAGCCCGAAGGCGTGCTGGGCGGCGGTCAGCGCGCTTTGCTCGGCGCAGAGGCCGAGGCGGTAGCAGGCATTCTCCATGTTGGCGCCGGTAGCGACCTCGCCGTCAACGCTCTCGACCGCGGCGCCGACGTGGAACCTGGAATAAGGCGCATAGGCCTTGGCCGCCGCCGCGCGCGCCAGTGCGACCAATTGTTCATCTGTCATGCTCTTGTCTTTAGGCGCGCTCACGGGCCATGCGCTAGACAGCCGAATCCGAGACCCGTCCCATGCGCTTCACCTATTTGATCACCGTTGCGGCCACCGTCCTCACGCCCGCCCCGGCCCTCGCTTGGGGCAAGACGGGCCATCGCGTCGTCGCGGCGATTGCCGACCGGCAATTGTCGGGCCTGACGCGCGCGCACGTCCGCGAATTGCTGGGCGGCGCCGAGGGCCTCGACGAGGCCGCGACCTGGCCCGACGAAATGCGCTCGGCGCCCGAGACCTTCTGGCAGAAGACCGCGACGCCGTGGCATTATGTGACGCTGGACGGCATCGTCTACGATCATGCGCCGAGCGAAGGCGATGCGCTGGAAGCGCTGGCGAAGTTCAAGGCGACGCTGCAGGACCCGAACGCCAGCCTCGCCGACAAGCAGTTGGCGCTGCGCTTCATCGTCCACCTCGTCGGCGACCTCCACCAGCCGCTCCATGTCGGCAAATGCTGCGACAAGGGCGGCAACGACGTGAAGGTCACCTGGTTCGGCAAGCCGACCAACCTCCATGCGGCGTGGGATTCGGCGATCGTCGACGACGAACAACTGTCGTTCAGCGAGCTCGCCGCGAAGCTGGTGCGGCACACCAGCGACGCCGACGTGGTCAAGTGGTGGGACATCAACCCGCGCGACTGGGTCAGCGAAAGCGCCGAGGTGCGCGAGCAGATCTATGCCAACATCCCGAAGGTGCAGGCCCCCAAGGATCGCAAGCTGAAGAAGGGCGAGAAGCCGCTGCCCGATTTGTCCTACGGCTATGTCTACAAGTTCACGCCGGTGATGGAGCGGCGGCTGCAACAGGCCGGCGTTCGCCTCGCCGCTTATTTGAACGACATCTACGCCCATCCGCAACCGACGGGGCGCGCGGCGCAATGATGCGCAAGCTGTTCGCCGCGTCGGCCGCGTTCCTGGCCGCTGCCTGCACCACCGTTCCGCAAGCGAACCGCGCGCCCGTCGAGGTGCAGATCCTCGCGTTCAACGACTTCCACGGCAATCTCGAAACCCCGCCGCCGGTCGAGGTGACGCAGCCCGACGGCGCGAAGCTCAAGATCGCGACCGGCGGCGCCGCGCATTTGGCGGCAGCGCTCACGCGGCTGCGCGCGGGTCATCCGAACACGGTCACGGTATCGGCCGGCGACACGGTCGGCGCGTCGCCGCTGATCTCGGCTTACTATCTCGACGAGCCGACGATCGACGCGATGAACCTGCTCGGGCTCGAGTATAATTCGGTCGGCAATCACGAGTTCGACAAGGGCGTCGCCGAGTTGAAGCGGATGCAGGCTGGCGGTTGCGCGGTCTATACGCGGCGGACGCCGTGCGCGGTCGAGCCGTTCGCCGGCGCGCACTTCCGCTACCTCGCCGCCAACGTCGTGCAGTCCGACGGCACGACCATCTTTCCGCCGACGGGCCTCAAGCGGTTCGGGCCGATCACCATCGGCTTCATCGGCATGACGCTGAGAGGCACCAAGCAAATCGTCACGCCGTCAGGGGTCGCCGGGGTCGACTTTACCGATGAAGCGGCCACGGCCAATGCGCTGGTGCCGAAGCTCAAGGCCGAAGGCGCGGACGCGATCGTGCTGCTGATCCACCAGGGCGGAAAGACGGCGACCTTCACCACCGGCAACAATTGCGACGGCTTCTACGGCGACATCCTGCCGATCCTGCCCAAGCTCGATCCGGCGATCACGACCGTGGTCTCGGGCCATACGCATTGGGCGTACGTGTGCAGCGGGTCGGAGCAGGTCGGGCGCGGGCGGTTGCTGACCAGCGCGGGCAAGTACGGCTATTTCGTCACCGATCTCCGCCTCCGGTTCGATCCGCGGACTCACCGCCTGCTGGGCCAGGACGCGGTCAATCGGGTCGTCGGCAACGACAATGACGACCCGCAGGTGAAGGCGTTGGTCGACCGCTACGCCGCCGCCGTCGCGCCGGTCGGCAACAAGGTCATCGGTCGGCTGACCGAGACGGCGAAAAAGAACGATGAAGATGGCGAGAGCCCGGCGGCGGACCTGATCGCGGATTCGATGCTCGCCGCGGCCAAGGGCGATGCGCAGATCGCGCTGGTGAATTCGAGCGGCGTGCGGGTCGATCTCCCCGGTGGCGACGTCCGCTACAAGGATGCGTTCGCGATGATGCCGTTCGGGAATAACCTCGTCGTCATGACCCTGACCGGCGCGCAGCTGAAGGCCGCGCTCGAGCAGCAATATGCCGTCCCGCTGCGGCCCAAGGCGACGCGGCCGGCGGTGCTCGCGCCATCGAGCGGCTTCACCTATGCGGTCGACATGAAGCGGCCCGAAGGCAGCCGCGTTTCGGACATGCGGCTGAGCGGACAACCGCTAGCGCCCGACGGCCGCTATCGCGTGGTGCTCAACAACTACCTCGCCGCGGGCGGGGACAGCATCACGGCGTTCACCGGCGGAACCGAGGTCAAGGATACGGGGATCATCGATGTGGACGCGTTGATCGCGTGGATCGCGCCGGGGCAGACACCCCCGCGCAACGACCGGATTCGCATTTCGCTCTAGCGCAGCGGCGGTTCGTCGAAACTCCGGAGCTTGCGGCTGTGGAGGTCGTCGCCCTCGCGCTTCAGCAAAGTCAGCGTCTCGATACCGATGCGCAGGTGCTGGCTGATCGCGCGCTCGTAGAAAGCGTTGGCCTGGCCGGGCAGCTTGAGCTCGCCGTGGAGCGGCTTGTCGGACACGCACAGCAAGGTCCCGTAGGGGACGCGGAAGCGATAGCCCTGGGCGGCAACGGTCGCCGATTCCATGTCGATGGCCACCGCCCGGCTCTGGTTGAAGCGGCGCGCGGACGCGGTGTAGCGCAGCTCCCAGTTGCGGTCGTCGGTGGTAACCACGGTCCCGGTGCGCAGCCGCCGCTTTAGCTCATCCTCCTCCTCGCCGGTGACGCCAAGCGCTGCCTCGAACAGCGCCCGCTGCACTTCGGCGATCGCCGGGATCGGAATCTCCGGCGGGAGGACATCGTCGAGCAAATGATCGTCGCGAAGGTAGGCGTGGGCGAGGACATAGTCGCCGATCGTCTGGCTCGGACGGAGGCCGCCGCAGTGGCCGATCATCAGCCACACCTCGGGGCGGAGCACGGCGATATGATCGCAGATCGTCTTCGCGTTGGACGGGCCGACGCCAATGTTGACGAGCGTAATCCCGCCGCGCCCTTCGGCCATCAAATGGTAGGCCGGCATCTGGTGGCGCCGCCAGCGGCCCGCCGCGATTTCCGCCTCGGCGTTGGTCAATTCGCCCGGCTCGTACACCGCGCCCGGGACCGACAGCGACGTGAACTGGCCGTCCTTCCTGCGCAGCGCATCGACGGCGAAGCCGACGAACTCGTCGACGTAGCGGACGTAGTTGGTGAACAGCACCCAATGCTGGAAATGCTCGGCCGGGGTCCCGGTGTAATGCTTGAGCCGGGCGAGGCTGAAGTCGGTGCGCGGCGCGTCGAACAGGGACAGTGGGCGGCAATCGCCCGGCGCGTCGAGCCGGTCGCCGTCCGCGACCTCATCGCCGATCGCGACCAGTTCGTTGGCCGGGAACCAGCGTGACAGCTCCGTCGTGCTGACATTGCCAAGCTCGATCCCGCTGTCGTCGATGACATAGGGATAGGGGATTTCGCTCTCCGAGCGGCCGACCGAAATCTCGACGCCATAGTCGTCGACCAGATGCTGCAGCTGGACCGCGAGATAGTCGCGGAACAGGTCGGGCCGGGCGATGCTCGACGCGTAGCAGCCGGGGTCGTTGAGGCGGGCGAAGGCACGGGTCGCGGCGCGGCTCGGGATCGGCGCGGTCGGATGATAATCGATGCGCAATTCGGGGTAAGCGAAACGGCCGGCGGCGCGCTCGCGCGGGTCGGGCATCTCCCCCCGTTCGAGGTAGAGCGTCAGCGATTCGCGGAGGTTGGCGACCGATTCATCGAAGATCGCGCACAGTTGCTCGACGATCGCCTGGACGGGTTGCGACTTCAACATGGGTCACGATTGCAGCGACTGGGCCGCTGACGCAAGTCAGGCGGCATGCCCGTCCGGCACGCGCAACATCGCGAGCGCGGCAAGCACCATGACGATCGCCGCAGCGAGCATCGTCCAGATCGGCTGGTCGGGGAAGAAGGCCTTCATGATTGAGCCCATGACCGTCGCGACCAGCAGCTGCGGGATGACGATGAAGGCGTTGAACAGCCCCATGTAGATGCCGAGCTTGCGCTGCGGCAGGCTGCTGGCGAGGATCGCGTAGGGCATGGCGAGGATCGACGCCCAGGCGATACCGACGCCGATTTCCGACACGATCAGCGCTTTGGGGTCCTTGAGCACGAGGAAGCTGGCATAGCCAGCCGCGCCGCACAGCAGGCAGATCATATGCGTCCGCGCCTTGCCGACCGAGCGGGCGAGGAATGGCAGGACCGCCAGCGCGACGACCGCCGCGACCCCATT
>Ga0068862_100004324_pt1 | contig 12023 bp, 10 predicted proteins | sample KBSSwiS52_FD_66598 | JGI IMG/M metagenome (GOLD analysis project Ga0068862, IMG submission 66598) | Switchgrass rhizosphere microbial communities from Kellogg Biological Station, Michigan, USA - KBS Switchgrass S5-2 | ecosystem: Host-associated > Plants > Roots > Rhizosphere > Soil ... | reverse complement strand
CGTCGCCGCCCGGGGAACCGTCGAACTACGACGGGGCGAGCGCCATGACCGATGCGCCGGCCCAACAGACGACGCCCGTCTTCGGCAGCCCGATCGCGTCCCCGGAACCCGTGCTCGCCAGCAACGGGCGCCGCGAACTCGCCTACGAGCTGATGCTGACCAACCGCAGCGAATCGACGGTCACGGTCCGCAAGGTCGAAGCCCTGGCCGGCGGCAAGGTCGTCGAGAAGCTCTCAGGCAAGTCGCTCGAGGCGGTGATGGAGCCGTTCGGACAGTTCACCACGTCCGACAAGCTGAATCCGGGCGAGTCGGGCTTCGTCATGATGGACGTCAGCCTCGCACGAAAGGCGAAGATCCCGGCCGAACTCACGCACCGGATCGTGATCTCGATGAAGCCGAAACCGGCGTTCGCCTCTGCGCTCAGCTACGAACTCGCCCCGACCAAGGTGACATTCCGCAAGGCGCTCGTGATCCATCCTCCCGTGTACGGCCCCGGCTGGATCATCAACAGCGGTTGCTGCTCGGCCTTCAACTTCCACCGCGGCGTCGCCTGGCCGGTCAACGGAGCGATCACGGTCTCCGAGCGCTTCGCGATCGACTTCTTCCAGGTGGACGCCACCGGCAACGCCCTCGACGGCCCGGATGACCAGCTCACGAGCTACGTCTCCTATGGCGCCGAAGTGCATTCCGCGACAGCGGGGAAGGTCATCAGCGTCCGCAACGACATGCCCGAAGCTCCCCTCGGGCCGCTTCCCCCGGGACTCACTCTGGAAGAAGGCCCCGGCAACAAGGTCGTCATCGACGCCGGCCACGGTCGCTATGTCTTCTACGCGCACCTGCAGCACCGGAGCGTCACCGTCCATCCGGGCGAGCGGGTAAAGGTGGGTCAGACGCTCGGCCTCCTCGGCAACAGTGGCAACTCCGCCGGCGCCCATCTTCATTTCCAGGTGATGAACGGCCCGCTCAGCGCCGGCTCCAACGGCATGCCGTTCCGCTTCTCCGAATTCAACCTGCAAGGGACGGTGACGTCCTTCGACTCAGTAACAGGCTTGGCAGCGATCGACCGGGCCGAACACGGCATCCGCCGCGACGTGCTCCCGCTCGACCAACAGGTGGTCGAATTCTCGGGCTGATGCGGGGCTACCCAGCCGGCCGCTCAGAGGGAGGACAACCCGGCGATTGACGCCGGCGCGGAGGCCGACTCTCGAAGATCGGGGAGACAGGATTTGAACCTGCGACCGCTCGGCCCCCAGCCGGCCGATGGGAGTGCCAGATGCATCCGAGGCGCGTCCCGCCGCGTCCTCGTGTCCTGACACTGAACGTCAGCGACCAATCGGACGATAAAGCCGGTACCTCGTGTGGTACGAAGCCAAGCTCGCGTTGAAGGTCAGGGCCAAGACCCTCGGCCGTCGCGACTGGAGAAGGAAACACCAGGTGTCCCCCTCGCCCTCATTACAGCCCGCTCACGCTCGTCCTCTTGCCGGGGCCGCCGGGAGGCGGATACGTCTAGTCGCCGCAATCGCAGCAACGGTCATCCTGCTCGATGCAGGGACGAAGGCGCTAGCCACCCATTTCCTCACCGAACACGAACCGATAGACCTGCTCGGCGGCCTGATCAGCCTCGATCTCTATCGCAACTTCGCCGGTCCCAACGACATCCTTCCAGGCCACACAGTCGTCATCTCAGCGATTTCGATAGTCGCTGCGATCGCACTGGTAGTCATAGCCTTCCGGGTCACCAGCACGCTTGCCGCCGTCGCGGTCGGTCTCCTACTCGGCGGCGCGGTCGGCAACCTGCTCGATCGACTCCTCCGCGAGCCCGGACCACTACGCGGGGGCGTCGTCGATTGGCTGCGACTGGCGGACCGGACCAACTCGATGAACCTCGCCGACCTTGCGCTCGATGCCGCGATCATCGTCATCCTCGTCGGCGCAGTCCTCGGCTGGTGGCACGACCGCAAGCCCCAATAGCCTGCTCGCCGTGCTGTCCTATATCCCTTCCCCCTCGATCAACGACTTCAATGTCGGCCCGCTCGAATTCCATCTCTACGGCCTGACCTATGTCGCTGCGGCCGCGGTAGGCCTGCTTATCCTGGTCCGGCGCTGGGAGGCGGCGGGCGGCAGCCGCGAGCTGATCTGGGACGTCGCGATCTGGGCGATACCGGCTGGGCTCATTGGCGGCCGCATCTACTTCGACCTAACCAGCAGCAATGAAGTCCCACCGCATTGGTGGGGCCCCTTCGCGATCTGGCACGGCGGCCTGGGAAGTTGGGGCGCCTTCGGGGCCGCGATCCTGGTCGGGATCTGGCGCGTCCGCAGGAGCGGCGCCTCGGTGGCGGTGGGGCTGGACGCGGTCGCGCCGGCATTGCTGGTCGCCCAGGCGATCGGTCGCTTCGGGAATTACTTGAACCAGGAGCTCTTCGGAAAGCCCTCCGATCTACCTTGGGCCGTCGAAATCGATCCCTCCCACCGCCCGGATGGCTACGAGCAGTACTCGACCTTCGAACCGACCTTCTTCTACGAGGCGACCTGGGATCTCGCGCTCGCCGCCTTCCTCGTTTGGCTCGGCCACCACCGCGAAATCCGGCCGCCGGGTCTCTTCGCCCTCTATGTCACCGGCTACTCAGCCTTTCGCATCTTCGAGGAGGTCCAGCGGGTCGATCCTTCCCATTACATCCTCGGTATGCGGCTCAACTTCTTCGTCGCCTGCATCGGGACGATCGCGGGAGCCCTCTGGTTCGCATGGACCCAGGGCTGGCGAGGGTGGAACAATCAGAGCGCTCGCGTGAAGTAGAGAATGCGTCCCTTCTTCTGGCGGCGGTTCAAATGAGGAGCTTCTAGTCGGGGAGACAGGTTGCATGCCGCTCGCTAGAGCGGATAACCACCTACTGTCATCACCGTTTCATCACGCTCAAGAGAGATATCGGCTACCTATGCAGCCGGCGGTGAGCGATCTCATAGACGCTCGGTTTCCGTCGTTGTGGGGGGTGGCGCTCGCCGACCGCGACGAGGACGAGGCCGGCTTCGCCGCTTCTTCGTCACCGGCCAGGACAGCCCCCCATTGACCGGCCGGACGGGATATAGAACTTCACGCATCCGCCAAGTCGGGTTCCGTCGTGGCCTTCCGCTTCGCAGCGCCGCAGCCATTCGTAAGGAACCCCGTCGCGCTGGACTTCCGCGACTACCGGTTCGATCGCGGCCCGTGCCGCGCTGGTGCAGCGGCTCAGATCCTCGGTGAGAACCTGATCGATCACGCGGACTTCGAAGCGCGGGACCCCCACCCGCGCTCACCGCTGGCTACCCCTCGCCGTCGGTTGGCAGCGAGCCGAAATGCCGCTCGAAATCCTCCGAACTCATCGGGGTCGTTCGTGTTCGCTTGCGGATCTCCTCGATCAGAGTCGCTTTGGAGGGCCAATCCGGCGCGTAGATGAGCTTCACCTCCGGAGCTTCCTCCTCAGTCATCGCGTCGATCTGGCGATGTAGCTCGGCCTTGGTCATAGGGAAATCGTAGCTTCCACCCGGACGGATCCGAAGGACAGCCAAGGCCGTGACCTCATATTCAGGAACCGAGTGCAGCCGAGGAGAGGACGCGGGGAGGCGTGGGGACGCGCGGCGCCGACCTCTTATTCCTAACCGAGCTGGGCCTAGTCGCCGCTATTCGGCAGGCCTCTTAGTTAAGGACTTCTGCCAATCGATCCTGAAGGTCCCAGGTGTGCACCACATCCGGCGGACAGCCCCGCACGTTGCCCCTGGTCTAGACGGTCGCCTCAGGGCACGTAACGCGGATCGCGTCGGCGCCCGCGCTTGGCCGATCTCATCGATCCCGATCCGCTTGAGGTTCGCGAGCAGGTCAACCTCGCGCCGAGATATCGCCGTGAGGCGGAACGAGAGACGTAATATGGCGTCAGAATAGAATATACTGCGTCCATGTGCTGCTCGGGGGCAGACGCTCCGGCGTTCACCGCCCCCATCCCCGGCCAACCCGGAGGCCCCATGGCACCGATTCATTGCGAAAGGAGGCATCCGTGACCGCGACACCTCGGGTGACACGCGAGTTCGACCATCATTCTGCGGAGTTCGGGCAGAACCCCCTGGCGTTCTATCGCCAGTGGCATCAGGAGTGCCCAGTAGTGCACAGCGAGAAGTACGGCGGATACTACGTCCTGACGCGCCACGAGGACGTCGCGCAGGCCGCCGGCGATCCGGAGCACTTTTCGAACACCCATGATGTCGACGGCACCGGCACGGGCGCCGGCGGCATCGGGATCCCGTCGCTGCCGGTCCGCTTCGGGGTGGTCGAGATGGATCCGCCGCAGCACCGGAGCTATCGCGCGATGATCACGTCGTGGCTGGCGCCCGCGCGTGTGGATGCCGCAGAGCCGCAGATCCGAGAGATCATCGTTGAATACATCGAGGCCGCGCGGAGCAAGGGCCGCTTCGACGTGGTGCATGACCTCGGCATCCCGATTCCGGCTTGTGTGACGCTCGAGCTGTTGAGAATCCCGCTCGAGAAGTGGGAGGTCTACGCCCATCCGATCTGCGATCTGGCGTCTTACGCGCAGGGAGACCCGGAGTGGCCGCGAGTCATGCAGGACGTCGCCGCGGCGGAGCAGGATCTCATGGACCTGATCGGGGAGCGCCGTCAGCGCCCTGCCGAGGACTACATCACCTCGCTGCTGCGGGCCGAGCCCGAAGGGACCCCGCTGAGCGATGAGGAGATCTTCCAGGCCGTGTGGGTCGTGCTGACCGGCGGCTTCGATACCACGTCAGGCGCAATAGCCCATATGATGCTTTACCTTTCGGAAAACCCTCAGGTTCGCGATGAGCTCATCGCTGACCGCGAGCGAATTCCCGGGGCCGTCGAGGAGTTTCTCCGGTACTACTCACCGGCGACCTCCACGGCGCGAACGGTGATGGCACCGGTCACACTCGGCGAACATGAGTTTCAGGCCGGTGACCGGGTCCTACTCTTCTGGGGCGCTGCTAATCACGACCCCAACCAGTTCGACGAGCCCGACGACCTCGACATCTCCAGGCACCCGAATCGCCATCTCGCGTTCGGTTATGGGCAGCACCGCTGCCTGGGTGCTCGGCTTGCTCAGCTCGAGGCGCGGATCTTCCTCGACGAGCTGTTGGAGCGCATGCCGGGGTTCGTCGTGCTCGGTGATCAGGCGCACAAGAAGCCCTCGGTCGGCGCCATCCACGTCTACAAGGACATGCCGGCGGCAGCCGAGCCGGCCGCCTTGGCCTGACGGCCCGTCGTGAGATCGGTCGTCGTGAGACGGCCGACCTGAACGCGCCGCTGGCGTGGGCGCAGACCCCCTCCAGCCCACGCGGTCTCGCGCTAGCGTTGGTGGGCGAGAAGCACCTCGTCGTGGAGCCCGAATCGGTCTTCCACCGACCGCAGCGGTTCGTGTTCGAGATGGGCGCCCGACCGCGGGTCAGGCGTCCATCGTCAGCGGGCTCACGGCGTCGCCGGTGAGGAACTGCCGGATGAAGGGAGTCGGCGGATCCAGGGCCTTAATCGGCCATTCCGGCTTCCAACGCCTTGCCCTGCCACAGCACCGAGATGTGATCGGCGATCGTGCGGGCGAGCATCACGTTGGAGAAAAACCCCTCGATGATGAAATCGGCGACTGCGAGCGCCACGAAGAAGATTCCGATCAGCGCCGGGGTCCTCAGCCTCGGCCAGCGTGCGCGGGTTGCGTCAGTACGAGGCAGCCGAGCTGCGTGGGCCCGAAGAACGCCAGATGTAGACCGCAAACCTTCTAGTGGTCAACGAGTTAGTCGCGGAGATGCAGCGCGACATCGAACGCGTGAGAGAGACTCACCGCGCACGGCAGCCCTCTCAACGCGATCCTTGAGACGTGCGAGCGGCCGTCGCGCGCTTAACCTGCGACCGTCGCAGGTTCAGGTGGATCGGGGAGACAGGATTTGAACCTGCGACCGCTCGGCCCCCAGCCGAGTGCGCTACCAGACTGCGCCACTCCCCGTGGGGTGATCGGCACCATTCTGACGGATCGGCGGGATGGCGGCTAGGCTGGCGAGGCGCGCGGCGGTAGCTCAATGGTAGAGCCCTAGCCTTCCAAGCTAGTGACGCGGGTTCAACTCCCGTCCGCCGCTTCGGCCGGCACGCTTTTCTTTGGGCATCTGGCTGCCGATAGGAAAGGGAACTCGATGCGATTGGTCCGCTTGCGATGCCGGCTGCTGCTTCTCGCCGCCCTGCTGGGTGCGGTCGCGGTGCTGGCCGGATGCGGCTCCGGGGGGTCGGATTCGACCGGGGGCACGGCGACGGGCGGTGGCTCGGAAACGGCCACGGGTTCCGGAAGTCCGACCGAGATTCCGGCGATCGCGCTCAAGCCCGGCTTCGCCGACTGGCCCTACTTCGGGCGAATCCCGGAACGGACGCACTACCTGCCGAACGATCCGGTCGACCGGGTCTACCTCGACCCGCCGCTGAAGCAGGCGTGGTCGATCAACACGCACGCGCTGATCGAGTTCCCGCCGGCGATCCATGGCGGCGTCGCCTACGTGATCAACAAGTTCGGCAATGGCAAAGCGGTGCGGCTGCGCGACCGCAGGGTGCTGTGGGAACTCAAGGTGGACCCCAAGAACAAGGGGGAAGAACCGGTCGACGTGACCGGGCCGGTCTATTACAAGGGCAAGGTGTTCGGGGCGTTCAAGGAGGGCGATCTCGCCGCCGGCGACGCGCAGAACGGGAAGAAGGTCTGGGTCAGGGACCTGCACACGGAACTCGAATCCTCACCGCTCGCGGTTGGCGGGCTGCTCTATATCGGCACCAACGACAAGCAGCTGCTCGCGATCGACCCCGAAAACGGCAAGGCGGTGTGGAAGTACGACGCTGCCGGCGAAATCAAAGCGAGCCCGAGCTACCACGAAGGCAAGGTCTTCGGCGCCGACTACGAGAGCGCGATGTTCGCCCTCGACGCCAAGACCGGCAAGCAGGTCTGGAGCACGAACACCAGCCAGACTGGCGGCAGCGGCGGCTTCTTCTCCTCCCCCGCGGTCGCCTTTGGCCGCGTCTATGCCGCCCGCGACGACGGCACCGTGTTCGCCCTCGACGAGAAGACCGGTAGGATCGATTGGTCCTTCCCGACCGGCGCTGCGGTGTATGGCTCACCGGCGGTTGCGCGGGTGCCGGGGACGCAGCCGACCGTCTACATCGGCTCCGAAAACGGCACTTTCTACGCGCTCGACGCGAAGACCGGCAAGCCGCGCTGGACCTATCGGGTCGGCGGGCCGGTGCCGGGCACGGCGACGGTGATCGGCCACACCGTCTACACCTCGAGCTTCACCCCGCACCGCACGGTCGGGCTCGACACGCGCACCCACAAGAAGACCTTCGAGCTGAACCAGGGTGGCTACACGCCGGTCGTCTCCGACGGCAAACGCCTCTACCTGGTCGGCTATTACACGTTGATCGGGCTGGAACCGACCGAGAAGGCGAAGAAGATCGAGGCGGCCAAGAGCGGGAGCGAAGGCAGCGGCTAGTCCCGCTCGCCTCGGTTAGATCTCCCGCCGCCGTACGTTGACCGTCGCCATCGCCGTCGCGAGCACGGTGCCGTCGGTCCTCATCAACTCAGCTGCCAGGTAGGCGATCGAGCGGCCGCGCTTCACCACCCTCCCCCGCCCGAGCAGCGGCCCCGGGTAGACCGGTGCCAGGAACTGGGCGTGGAGGTCGGTGGTCGGCGCCCATTCGTCGTCGCCGAGCGTCGAAAACAGGGCCGGGCCCACGGTCTCGTCGAGCATCGCCGCGACGAACCCGCCCTGGACCATGCCGGCCGAGTTGAGAAAGTGCTCATCGGCCTCGAAGGAGACTGTGGCCGTAGCCGACTCGAGGTCGAACTCGACCAGCCGCCGGCCGAGCAGTCGCGCCGCCGGGGTGTCGCCGATCCGAGCTTCGATCTGCTCGCGCGTGGCCGCGGCAATGGCTGGCTGCTTGCCCACCGGGCGAAGGCTATTGCGGCTCCCGAGCGGCGTAAGTGGTCGTTTCCGACAACTAAGGGGTCGGGCCGCGAAACCGTAGGCATACGCCTGATGTGCAGCGGGCTCCTCAGACCTAGTTTGAGATGAGACCCGAAAGGAGGCCCGAGATGCAACCGAATTCAATGCTGATGCTGAACGTGGAGATCGAGCAGGCACAGCGCCAGGCACGGGCGCGGGCCGAGCGGCGCGCCAGCGGCGCCCGCAATAGCCGCGGCCCGATCGCCGGGCTGATCAGCCGGCTGTGGAGGCGATAATCGGGGAGTGGCTGCCCGAGTAAGCGCCCGAGAGCTGATTGGGCGAGTGGCTGAGCTCGCCGAGCTCGAGGCCGCCTTCGCCGAGGCCGCGGCGGGGGCGGCACGGCTGGCCTTCATCGCCGGCGAATCCGGCGTCGGCAAGTCGCGACTGCTGAACGAGCTGCTCGAGCGGACCGGCGAGGCCGGGGCGCGCTGTTTCGGCGGCGAGTGCATCGAGCTCGGCGCCGACGAACTTCCCTACGCGCCGCTGACCGGGGCGCTGCGGGCGCTGGTCCGCGAAGGCGAGCCGGCCCTCGAAGAGCTCTCGGCCAGCGACCGGGCAGGCTTGGCGCGGCTGGTACCCGAGCTCGGGCCCGGCGGTGCCGCGGCCACGCCAACCGACAGCGACGGCGAGGACGGGCTGCGGCGACCGCTCGAGGCGCTGCTGGCGCTGCTCGAGCGCCTCGCCGAGGACTCGCCGGTGGTCCTCTGGATCGACGACGCCCAGTGGGCCGACCGCGCCACCCGTCACTTCCTCACCTACCTGGCCAGCAGCTTGCGCGAGGACTGCCGGCTGCTGACGGTGATCGCCTACCGCTCCGATGAGATCACCCGCCGCCACCCGCTCCGGCCGCTGCTCGCCGAGCTCGGCCGCGGCGAGCGGGTGCGACGGCTCGAGCTGGCGCCGTTCGGCCGCGCCGAGCTGGAGCTGCAGCTGCGCGACATCCTCGGCTCTGACCCGGCACCGAGCGTTGTCGAGCGGCTCTTCGAGCGCAGCGAGGGCAATCCGCTGTTCACCGAGGAGCTGCTGGCGGCGGGCTCTGACGGCCGCGGCGGGCTCCCCACCACCCTGCGCGACGCGCTGCTGGTCCGGGTCGAGCGGTTGCCGGGACCGGCGCTGGACGCGCTGCAGGCGCTCGCGGTGGCCAGCCGGGCCGACCACCGGCTGCTCGCCGAGGCCGCCGGACTCGAGGAAGCTGCGCTCGCCGAGGGGATGCGCGAGGCGGTCTCGGCCCAGGTCGTCCTCGTCGGCCGCGACGACCGCTACGGCTTCCGCCACGCGCTGTTACGCGAGGTGATCTACGAGGACCTGCTGCCCGGCGAGCGGGCCGAGCTGCACCTCTGCCTGGCGCGGGCGCTCGAGGCGCGGCTGCCGATCAGCGAGGACCCGGCGCTGCTCGCCGCCGCGGTCGCCCACCACTACCACGCCGCCGAGGAGCAGCCGGAAGCGCTGCGCAGCGCGATCGCCGCGGCCCGAGCGGCGGAGGGCGTGCAGGCGCCGGGCACCTCGGCGGCGCTGCTCGACCGCGCGCTCGGCCTCTGGCGCCGCGTCCCCGAGCCCGAGCGGCTGGCCGGGATGGACCACGCCGAGCTGCTCTGGCGGGCGGCCCGCGCCCATGGATTCGACGCCGACGAGAGCCACGCGATCTCGCTCTACGAGCACGCGCTGCAGGAGCTGGATGAGACCGCCGACCCAGTGCGGGTCGCCCGCATCCTCACCGACAGCGCCTCGGCCCGCTGGGGCGTCGGCCAGGCCGACGCCGCCCGCGCCGACCTCGACCGGGCGCTGGCGCTGCTGCCGGCGACCGACCCGACCCCCGAGCGGGCCCGGATCCTCGAAGGCAAGGCGCGCTTCCTGCTGCTGCAGGGACGCTACGAGGAGGCGCGCGATGCCGGCGAGGAGGCGCTCGGCGCCGCTGACGCCGCCGGCGTCGAAGGCACCAAGTCCGGGGTGCTCAGCCGCCTCGGGCTGGCGCGCTTCTTCCACGGCGAATTCGAACAGGGGATCGAGGAGATGCGCGAGTCCCTCGACCTGGCGCGGCGGGCCGGCTCGAACGACGAGATCGCCACCGTCTTCCTCAACTACGCCGACGCACTGCACCTCGGCGGGCGCACCGAGGAGGGGCTGGAGCTGGCCGTGCGCGGCTGCCGCGAAACCACGCCCGGCGACCGCTCGGAGATCTGGCTCGACTGCCTGCGCTCGGAACTGCTCTACGAGCTGGGGCGCTGGGACGAGGCGGAGGCGGCGCTGCCGAAGCGCTCGCGGGTCGTCACCGGCACCACCCGCTTCTTCCTCCTGCTCCGCCACGCGACCCTGGCGGTCGGCCGCGGCGAACTCGGCCACGCCCGCCAGGACGTCGAGGACATGCAGCGCTCGCTGGTCGACGCGGTCGAGCCCCAGTACATCGCCCCGGCCGGGGTGCTCGCCGCCGAACTGCAGCTGCGCGAGGGCGATTTCGAGGCGGCGCGGGCGGCGATCGACCTGGCGATCGACCGGATCGAGTACTGCTCGGAGGAACCGGTGCGGATGGCGCAGGTCGCCGCCGCCGGCGCGGCGGTCGAGGCCGAGGCGGCGCAGGCCGCCTGCGACGTTGGCGACACCGAGGAGCACGAGCTGGCGCTGGGCCGGGCCGAGCTGATGGTGGCGCGGGCGCGAGCCAGCGAGCCCGACAACCCGGCAGCGCCCTACACCCAGCTGACCGTCGCCTACCGGCGGAGCGCCGAGGCCGAGGCGGCGCGGGCGGCCGCGCCGGATGATGCGGCGGCGCGGGCGCTGGTGGCGGCCGAGGCCTGGGAGGAGCTGGGCCGCCCCTACCCCGCCGCTGTCCACCGCTGGCGCGCCGCCGAGGCGCTGACCGCGGCGGGCGAGCGTGAGGCGGCGGGCGCGGCGGCGGTGGAGGCACGGGCGACGGCGGAGCGGCTCGGGGCGGCCTGGCTGGCCGCCGAGGTCAGCGGCCTGATCGCCCGCGGGCGGCTGCCGGCGGGCGGCGGCGCCGGGGCTGCAGAGGCGAACGGGGCAGGCGCCGACGGCGCGGGCGAGGCCGCCGAGGACCCGTTCGGGCTGACGCCGCGCGAGCGGCAGGTGCTGGCGGCGCTCGCCCGCGGCGCCACCAACCGCGAGATCGCCGAGGAGCTGTTCATGGCCGAGAAGACAGCCAGCGTCCACGTCTCGCGGATCCTCAGCAAGCTCGACGTCCGCAGCCGCACCGAGGCCGCCGTCGTCGCCCACCGCCACGGCCTCGGCGCCTAGATCGGCACCGCCACGTTTCCAGAGTTTGCCCCGCTGTGGCGGGGTGAACTCTGGAAACGCACGGTTCTCGGAGCGATCAAGTGCGGGACAGGCGCCACTCGTCCTCGAGGATCGCGAAGACGAGTTCGTCGCCCCACTCGCCCTTGAAGATCTCGGCCTGGCGGAAGTGCGCCTCCTCGCGCATCCCGAGGCGCCCCATCAGGGCCGCCGAGGGCTCGTTGCGGGCGTCGGTGCGGCCGTAGACGCGGTGGGCGCCGAGGCGCTCGAAGCCGAGGACCAGCAGCTCGCGCGCGGCCTCGGTCGCGTAGCCCTGCCCCTGGGCGTCAGGGTTGAAGACGAAGCCGATCTCGACCTGGCGGTGCTGGCGCGAGCGCAGCCAGATCGAGACCCAACCGAGCAGGTCGCCGCCCTCGCGGCGCTCGACGGCGAGCGAGATCGATTCGTCGTCCTCGCCGGCGATCTCCTCGTCGGCGATGAACTTGGCCAGCGCCTGCTCGACCTCCTCGCGCTCTCGCGCCTCCCAGTAGAGGAAGCGGGCGACCTCGGGGCGCGCCTGGATCGCCGCGAGCCCGTCGAGGTCCTCGCGCGCGAAGCGCCGCAGCCGCAAGCGCTCGGTCTCGATCGGCTCGTCGACCCGGAGCACAGCCCGATTGTGCCGCGCCCGTGCGTTGGGTGATGTGTCGGAGGTCGTGATTGTCGGAGGCTCGACGTGGGCTAGGCGCGTGCGCGGCGTCATCCGCGTGCGTGATGGG
>Ga0068862_100004310_pt1 | contig 12040 bp, 10 predicted proteins | sample KBSSwiS52_FD_66598 | JGI IMG/M metagenome (GOLD analysis project Ga0068862, IMG submission 66598) | Switchgrass rhizosphere microbial communities from Kellogg Biological Station, Michigan, USA - KBS Switchgrass S5-2 | ecosystem: Host-associated > Plants > Roots > Rhizosphere > Soil ... | reverse complement strand
ACCGGGGACACGTTCTATCCGGGGCGGCTCTACGTCGACGACTGGGCGGCCTTCCGGCGTACGGTCGACAGCCTGGTCCGGTTTGCCGGGTCGCGGCCGGTGACCCACGTGATCGGCTGCCACATCGAGATGACCAGCGAGCCGGGGGTGGACTATCCGGTTCGTACGGCATATCAGCCCGACGAACCCCCGCTGCAGATGACCACGCGGCAACTCGACGACCTGCGCGCGGCCGTGGACGAGGTCGGCGACCGCATCGGGCGGCACGTCTTCGGCGACTTCATCATCTGTCGCTGGTAGTGCGGCCGGCGGCTGTCGCGTTCGGCGCCGGGGTGGCCGCGGCGCCGGTCAGGCCAGGCCGGCCTCCTTCGCCAGGATCGCCGCCTGGACCCGGGAGGAACAGCCGAGCTTGGCCAGGACCCGGGAGACGTGCGTCTTCGCGGTCGCCTCACTGATCGCGAAGGACGCGGCCAGGTCGGCATTGGACAGGCCCCGGCCGAGCGCGGCGAGCACGTCGCGCTCGCGGCCGGTGAGGGTGCCGAGCGCGGGATGCGCGGCCGGCGTCGCGGGTCCGGGGCCGGTCGCCGCGAAGACGGTGAGCAGCCGGCGGGTCACCTCGGGGGCGATCACCCCGTCCCCGGCCGCGACGTGCCGGACGGCGTCGACCAGGGCCGCCGTCTCCACCGACTTCAGCAGGAAGCCGGCCGCGCCCGCGCGCAGCGCACCGAACAGGTATTCGTCGATGTCGAACGTGGTCAGCACCAGGACGTGCGCCAGGCCGGCCGAGGTGATCGCGCGGGTGGCGCTGATGCCGTCGGTGCCGGGCATCCGGATGTCCATGAGCACCACGTCCGGGCGCAGCGCGGTCGCCTGGCGGATCGCCACCGCGCCGTCGGCCGCCTCGGCCACCACCGCGATGTCCGGAGCCTGCTCCAGCATGAGCCGCAGCCCGGCCCGGATGGCGGCGTGGTCGTCGGCGAGCAGGACCCGGATCGGGGGAGTGGTCACGGCCGCCCCTGCAGCGGCAGCGCCGCGCACACCCGCCAGCGGTCGCCGTCGCGGCCCGCGCTCAGGTCGCCGCCGAGCAAGGCGGCCCGCTCGCGCATCGAGGTGAGGCCGGTGCCGGCGCTCAGCGGATGGTGGCCGGGACCGTCCGGGCGGGTCAGCGTGTTCGCCACCGCCACGGTGAGGCGGTCACCGGTCCGGCCGACGTCGAGGCGTACCTCGGATGCGGGCGCGTGTTTGGCGGCGTTGGTCAACGCCTCCCGGACGATCTGGTACGCCGTGTGCGCCACCAGCACCGGTACGCCGGGGACCGCCGGCGTGTGCACGTCGACCCGCAGGCCGTTCGCGGTGGCCGCCTCGACCAGTTGCGGCAGCCGGTCCAGGCCGCCGGGCGCGGTGGCGTCGTCGGCGGTGTGCTCGCCGGCCCGCAACAACGTGATCATCGAGCGCATCTCCTCCAGGGCGGCCAGGCTGCTGATGCGTACCGCCCGCAGCGCCGCCCGGTCGCGGTCGGTGTCGGGCGGCTGGGACAGGGCCGCGCCCGAGTGGATGGCCGTGGTGGACAGGTGCGCGGCGATGACGTCGTGCAGGTCGCGGGCCATCGCGGCGCGCTCGGCGAGGACCGCCTCCCGGGCCGACCGGTCGGCGGCCAGCACGCCCAGCAGCCGCTGCTGGCGGATGTTGGCGGCCCACCACAGCGGCACGAACAGCAGCGTGGTCAGCTGCAACCCGATGAAGACGGCGATCCGGAACTCGCCGGCGGCCAGTCCACCCACGACGCTCGCGGTGCCGATGACCACGAAAACCGCCGTCGTCACCGCGGTCCGGGCCCGGTCGGAGGCGAACTGGCCGGCCGAGAAGATCAGGTCGAACAGGACCAGCACGAGCGCGATGCTGCCGCCGAGCGCCAGATCCGCGGTGACCGCCGCGACGCCCGCGCCGAGGGCCGCCATCGGGTGGCGGCGCTTGCCGAGCATGGCCAGGCAGCCGGCGGCCAGCAGAACCGTGTGCCACCAGCCGGGCACGCCGGCCAGCCGCTCGAACTGCACCGAGGACCAGACGTCGGTCAGGCCGACCAGGTTGAGCACCAGGCCCGCGGCGAACGTCCCGGCGGCCGCCCCGGCGTCCTGGAACCGGGTGCTCGCCCGCCACCGTTCGACGAGCCGCCGCCGCGTTGCCGTCACCACCACGGCACCATCCCATCATGGCCGGGCCGGCGCGGCGTCCGTCGAAGGTTGTACGTGCCGCGGCGGCGGACATCCTTCGGCCGACGCGGCGGCAGTTCCCGGCGAGGCACGGTGACGCCATGGATTTCGCGCTGCTGGGTTCGCTGGCCGTCCTCGCCCTGATCGATTCGACCAGCTTCGGTACCCTGCTCATCCCCGTCTGGCTGCTGATGCACCCCGGATCGGTGCGGCCCGGACGCATCCTGGTCTTCCTCGGCACGGTGGCCGCCTTCTACTTCGCGATCGGCGTGGCTGTCGCGCTGGGCGCCGACGCGTTCCTGCCGCAGATCAGCCGCTTCCTCGACACGCGGCCGGCGCAGTGGGGGCAACTTGTGATCGGTGTCGCCCTGTTCTTCTGGAGTTTCCGGCTCGACCGCAAGAACAAACCGGCCGCCGGCGGCGGCCGGCTGGTCCGCTGGCGCGAACGCGCCCTGTCCGACGGCGGCGGCACGGCGGCGGTCGCCGGGCTGGCGTTCGCGGCCGCCGCGGCCGAGGTGACCACCATGCTGCCCTACCTCGGCGCCATCGGCCTGCTGACCACCTCGACGCTGCCCGCGCCGTCGATCGCGCTGGTGATGGCCGGCTACTGCCTGCTGATGATCGTGCCCGCGCTGGTGCTGCTGGCCGCCCGTCTCGCCGCGGGCGGCCACGTCGTGCCGCTGCTGACCCGGATCAGCGACTGGATGACCCGCAGCAACACCCTCGCCTGGATCGTCGGCATCGTCGGCTTCCTGCTCGCCCGGGACGCCGGCTTCCGGCTCGGCTTCTTCAACTGACGGCTGGAGCACGGAGACCTCACCTCGGGGCGCCCTGCCGAGGTACCCCGTGTGGCGCGGTCAGGCATGGCCGGCCGTGCCTGGTCGGTTCTGGGTGGTCAGACCTGGTATGCGGCGACGGTCGACTGGAGTTCGGCGGCCATTCTGGCCAGGTCCTGGGCGGTGGCCTGGGTTTGGGTGGCGCCGGTGGCGGTGGAGTCGGCGGCTTGGGCGACGCCGCCGATCGTGGTGGCGATGTCGGAGGCGCTGGTGGCGGCGTCGTTGACGCTGCGGGCCATTTCGCTGGTGGTGGCGGTCTGTTCTTCCACGGCGGCGGCGATGGTCGAGGTGTAGTCGTTGATCCGGGCGGTGACCGAGGTGATCTCGGCGATCGCCGAGACGGCCTGGCCGGTCTCGTCCTGGATCGTCGCGATGCGGCGGGAGATGTCCTCGGTGGCCCGGGCCGTTTCCTGGGCCAGATCCTTGACCTCGGAAGCGACCACGGCGAAGCCTTTCCCGAGTTCACCGGCGCGGGCGGCCTCGATGGTGGCGTTGAGGGCGAGCAGGTTGGTCTGTTCCGCGATTGCGGTGATCAGCTGGACCACGCTGCTGATCTCGGTGGAGGACTGGCCGAGTTTCGTGACGATGTCGTTGGTGCGGTTCGCGGTCTGGGTGGCCGAGGCCGAGACGCTGGCCGCCTCGCTGGCGTTGCTGGCGATCTCCCGGATCGAGGCGCCCATCTCCTCGGCGCCGGCGGCCACGGTCTGCACGTTGCGCGAGACTTCGCCCGCCTTGGCGGCCACGTTGCCCGCCTGCGCCGAGGTCTTCTCGGCGGCGGCGGACATCTCGACCGACACACTGGACAACTGTTCGGAGGCGGCCGCGACGTGCTGGGAGTTGGCGCCGACTCGACTGACCATCTTGGCGATCGCGTCGGTGGAGGCGTCCAACGCCTGGGCCAGCCGGGCGACCTCGTCGCGGCCGGTCAGCCCGGTGCGTCCGGTCAGGTCGCCACCGCGCACCCGCTCCAGCACCCGCACACAGCGCGCCAACGGCCGGGTGATCAAACGGGCGATTCCGATCGCCGCGGCCACGCCGAGCGCGGCACCCATGACGATCAGCGCCAGGACCAGGGCCCGGGAGCTGCTGTAGTCACTCTGCGCGGTGACTTTCTCCTCCTTCGCCTTGACCACGGTCTGCGCGGCCAGGGTGTCCATCGCCTCCCGCATCTCCGCGATCAGCGGCAAGGTTTCGTTCTTGCGAATCTCGGCGATCTCAGCCTGCTTGCCGGAGCGGCTCAGCGGCAGCAACCGATCCTTCACGATGCTCAGATACTTCTGCCACGCATCGTCGAACGTTGCCAGCGCCTCGACGCGAATGGGGCCGAGGGAGAACTGTTTGTAGGCGCGCTCCGGCTCGGCGACACCCTGCTCGTCCTTGGCGAGAGACTGCTCGGCTGCCTGTTTGCCGGTTCCGTTGGCGGCCACCAGATGTTCGAGGACGTCGGTGCGGACACGGTTGAACGCGTTGCGCATCTCGGCGACCTTCTGCAGCTGGAGGCTACCGTCGTACACCGCGCCGGTGCTGTCGTTGACCGCTGACATCTTGACCAGTGAAAACACCGCGACCCCGGAGCCGATCGTCGCGACCAGCAACACCGCGGTCAGGATCTTCGTGATCACCGAACGGTCCTTGATCAAACCGAGCGGGCCGGACGCGGCCGCCGGTCGCCCGCTATCCGACGCTGTACTCACGACGACCCCCGTGGACGTTGATTCTTCTACCGAAGTACCAATCGGCATCCCGGGCCACGATCTGAGCTTCTCGCGGTGTCTACTTCACCGACACTGTGCCGCCGGCGAGCGTCGCGGGTGAGGGCCGGCCGGTTGTTCACCCGGTTTGTGGGCGGCGGGTAGCTCCGGGACGGGTCGTGCCGACAGGGCGCGACCCATCCCGGAGAGTCCGGTCAACCGGTCGGGCCGTCCAGGCCGTGGAACGCCGGCACCTCCAGCTTCCGGCCGTCGCCGGAGCCGCTCAGGATCACCTTGCGCAGCGAGATGTTGTTGGTCGTGCTGAGCTCCGCGAGCCGATCCGACGGGTTGGCCTTGACCTCGATGTAGTAGGTGCCGTTCGGCAGGTCGGTGACGTCGAACGACTGGCCGGGCAGGAACTGCGTGTAGGTGTCACCGTTGCCGATGTCGAGCACCTCACGAACGGCGGCGGCGGTGTTGGCGCCGCAGGAACTGGAGAGATCCGTGTTGCTCGGCCGGACCTTGGCGTTCGGCATGGTGTAGTCGATCGCGTCGGTGTTGACCAGGCAGAAGGCCTCCTTGCCGCTGCGCACGGCCTCCTTCTGGTCCGCCGTGAGCAGGCTGTACTGGGCGAAGTCGGTGAAGTGCCAGTGCAGGTGGCCCTCCCGCTTGTCCCACTCCATGGTGCCCGCGTTGATCGACCCGACCTGCTTGCCCTTGGCGTCGTAGAAGTACTGGTAGGCGTCCATCAGGTCGGTGCCGATGCGGCGGAAGCCATCGACGACCAGCGGTGAGGTGCCGGCGTTCCAAACGGTGGCGCCGAAGACGATGTACTTGCGGCCCGGAGTGCCTTCCGAGTCCGCGCCGTCGGCCAGGCTGATGCCCCACGCCGGCAACGGGCGCAGGTCGGGGCGGGGCCCCTTGGGCAAGGCCGCCCGGCTGCGCGCCGTCTCCGGACGGCGGGCCGCGGGGCGCAGATCGGGTGAGTAGGCCGAGACCTGCTGGGTGGGATCGCCCTCGGTCAGGTGTTCGTGGTGGGCGCCGGCCGCGGGCTGGGCGGCCTTGACCTTCGCCTTCGCGCGGGCGCGATCCGCCGCGGAGAGCGAGCCCTCGACCACGCTCTTGATCGTGATCCGGAGGTTCGCCCCGGCGCCTACGATCTTGAAGTAGTCGCGATACCTCGGGGCGATGTCGATGCTGGTCTGGTACGTGCCGTCCGGCAGCGCCTCCAGGTTGCCCGGTGCGATGCCGGCCGTCCATCCGTTCTGGATGCCCCAGACGTTGCCGATCTGGAAGGGATTGCCGTTGAAGCAGTCCGACGGATACGGGGTGGTGTCCGGCGCGTCCGGCCGGGTTCGGCTGGATTCACGGGAGTTGGGGCAGAAGGCCTGGTTGCCGGAGACCACGGCCGTGCCCGCCGCGTCCTTCATGGTGACTGTGGTGAAGTCCTGGAGGCCGCCGAAGTCGGTGACCATGCCCGCGGGCAGGGTGACCTTGGTCTTCCTGCCGTTCCTGGTCATCACCTGCTGGGCGACGATCGGGTCGTCGTACGACTTGCGCTTCACCTGGATCTCGAACGGGTCCCGGCCGGCCACGAGGTACACGCCGATGTTCGTGCTCTCGAAGAAGGAGCCGAAGTCGTACACGTACCGGGTGAGGGTGACGTCGGTCGTCGTCGTGATCAGACTGAGTGGCGGTGCCGGCGTGGTGTCGGCGTTGGCGGCCGCTGTGCCGGTGGCGACAAGGCCGGCGCCCATGGCGAGCGCGACGAAGGGGCGCGATCGGCGCCGGAATCGGGCGGTGCTGGTCATGCGAATCCTCCCCGTTCAGTGAACCGAGCTGTCGGGTCGACAGCAGCGTCAGCCGCCGCGACCCGTCAGGGTCGCAGCGAGTCGTCGGATCTGTCGCATCAAGACCACGATCAGGTCGCCACGGGCCACCGAACACCGGCCATGCACCGGTGAGGCCAAGCGGTTGCGGCGTCGCGAATCCCCCGCAGTACTCGTCGCGCCGAGAACATTGGACCTGGCCGATGTCCAACGTGTCTACCCCGGTGTGATATTCAGGGAGTTTCCGGGCAATCCGCGAGCCGACTGGTCGGTCACGTATCTGGCTGTTTGGTTGAGTGCCCGGAGGTGGGCCCGCACGACGTCCGCTTCGGGTACATCGACATCGGTATAGATGTTGAGGGCTTCCTGCCAGTGGCGGCGGGCCTGGTCGCACTCGCAGTTGACGTTGTGGGTGTGGGCGAGGCCGGTGTGGGCGCGAGCCTGCTCCACAAGATTGCCGGTTTGGACGGTCAGGGCCAGGGCGGCGGAGTGCTGGTCGCGGGCCTGGTCGGGGCATCCGATGGCGTGCGACGTCTCGCCGAGGCCGTTGAGGCCTTCCAGTTTGCCGGCACGGTCGCCGATCCCGCGGAAGAGTGCGATTGCCTGCAGAGAAGGACGGCCTGTTGGAGGTAGTCGGAGGCTCGCCGGTGGTGGCCGGGCCGCCGACTGACCTTGCCGAGGTTGATCAGTGTACGGGCCTCGCCGGTCCGGTCACCGAGCTCGCGGAAGATGGGAAGGGCTTGCTCGAGATGGTCGGCGGCCAGTGCGTGACGGCCCAGCCCGTCGTGGGCGATTCCGAGGTCGTGCAGGGTGCGGGCTTCGGCCGCCGGTCACCGATGTGCCGGGCGGCGCGCTGAGCGTAGGTATGGATGGCCACGGCGTCGGTGTGGCGGCCACTGGCACGTAAGTAGCTGGCGAGACTGGCGGAAAGTCCGGTGGCGTGGGCCGGCCAGGCGCCGGAACATCCGCTGCTTCTCGTTGGTGAGATCCTGGTAGGACAGGACGAACGCGGCGGCAACGCCGCGTTCGCCGTCGTTGAGTTCGCCAAGCCTGCGGTGTTGATCGGCCAGCCGGTCGGCCAGGTGCGTCATGGTCCAGGCGGGGCGAGCACGCAGCCGTGCGGCCGCCAACAACGCCCCGAGACGGTCGTACGCGTGAGCGTGGCCGAGCGTGCCGACGGAGTCTCCGAACGCTGAACGAGGGCCCGCCCGACTGTCGGCGTAACGATCCGGGACCGGGCATGCCCCACGGTTGCCCCCGCGCCTCGACGGCGCAGCGATGACGACTTTCTACGATTGCGACGCCGTTCGTATCACCGAGCGGTGGCTGTCCGTCGGCAGTGACCGCTATCCGATCGACCAGCTCGGCAACCTTCGCAAGGCCCGTGGACCGGTGGACCGCAACGCCCAGCGGGCCGCGTGCACGGCGGTGCTTTCGCTGCCTGCACTCGTCGTGCTCGCGGCGCCCATCCCACCAGGCAAGGTACTGGCCCTGATTGTGATCTTCGTGGTGCTTCCGGCCGCACTGGCCGCCGGTCTCGTCTGCCTCGGCGCGTAAGCCGGACCGCTACAGTACCTGGATGGTGGGGCTCCATTGTTCGGAGCCGCTACCGCCGTAACTGGCCCAGACCCACGCCTGATAGGCGGCACTCTCGCGAGGGTAATAGCATTGGTCATTGGTTGCCTTGACGCCACCGGCAGGCACCGTGAAGTTCCGGTGGATATTTGGGCAGTTAAGTCGTCGGGTATTTACGAAAGATCCCAGCCTGACCTCGGCAATGGTTACCGCGCGGTCGCCTCTGTTCCCGAAATGGCCGGTGAACCAGACGCGCGGCGTGCTGCCTCCGGATGCCCAGGCGCAGGCCTGGAAGTAGAGAGTGGACGTGATGTTTTGGTAGGCGCTGCATGCGTGGCCGGAAGCCCCCGGCTCAATGACGACGGCAGCCTGCGCGGGCTGAGCGGTGGCCAGGATGCCGGCTCCGCCGATGACGGTGGCCATCAGCGCCTGCAGCAGTTTCCGTTTCAGCGCCTTTCCGGATGTGATGCTCACGTGCGCTCCCCGATTCGTCGGTGTTCCGGACCCCGCGGCCGCGGGTTGAACACATAGTGGGAGGCAACGCTCACCAATGTCTTCCCGTACGCTTCCCAACGCGGCAGCCGGCCGGAACGCCGTCGACCGGAACGGGGTGGGAAGAAGGCATGGAAGTCCGGGTCCTCGGCCCCGTCGAAGCGTGGCATGACGGCGCCCTCGTCCGGTTCGCCCGTCGCCAGCAGCGGCTGGTGCTCGGCATCCTCGCGTTGCAGCCGAACCAGCCGATGCCCGGCGAACGCCTGATCGACCTGCTGTGGGGCGAGCGGCCACCGGTGCGCGCCCGCGCGGTGTTGCAGAGCCGGGTCTCGGAACTGCGGGCCACCCTGGCCGCGCTGCCCGGGCCGGCCGGTGCCGTGCGGGTCGCCACCACGGGCGCGGGTTACCTGCTGGAGATGTCCCCGCAGCGGGTCGACGCCCACCGGTTCCAGGTGCTCGCGGCCCGCGGGCGGGCCGCGGGGACCGACGAGGAACGCCGGACGCAGCTGCGCGAAGCGCTCGCCCTGTGGCGCGGGCCGGTGCTCGCCGGCTCGCTGCCCGCTCTCGGGGCGGCGCTCGAGAACACCCGGCTGACCGTCACCGAGGACCTCCTCGATGCCGAGCTCAGGCTCGGCAACCACGGGGCGATCGTCGATGAGGCGGTGCGGCTGGCGGGGGAGCACCCGACGAGGGAACGGTTCGTCGTCCACATGATGCTCGCACTGAGCCGTTGCGGCCGGGCGGCGGAGGCGTTGCAGGCCTACCACGCCTGGCGTGGCTGGTTGCGCGACGAACTGGGCACCGACCCGGGTGCCGAGGTCCAGGGGGCCCACGCGTCGATACTGCGCGGCACGTCCTCGCCGGTCCGGCTGGACGGTGCCGACCAGCCAGACCCGGATCAGCCGGACGGCACGGACCCGGTCCCGGTCCCGCGTACTCTCCTGCCGGACATCGCCGACTTCGCCGGGCGACGGCGGGAGGCCGGCCAGGTTCGGGATCTGCTGTTGCGTCCGTCGACCGGTCAGGCGACCATCACGGCGGTCATCGGGCCCGGTGGCGCCGGCAAGACCGCGCTGGCGATTCACGTGGCGCACGCGGTGTCCGCCCATTTTCCGGACGGGCAGTTGTACGCGAACCTGCGCGGCAGCGACGCCGACGAGCCGGTTCGGCCGTTCGAGGTGCTCGGCGGGTTCCTCCGCCTGCTGGCCGCGGACGGCCAGGCACTGCCGGAGACGCTCGACGAGCGGGCCGGCCTGTACCGGAGCCTGCTGGCCGGCCGCAGCGTGCTGGTGTTGCTGGACGACGCCGCGGCCGATGAGCAGGTGCTGCCCCTGATCCCGAACAGCTCGGGTTGCGCGGTCGTCGTCACCGGCCGGTCCCACCTCGGCGCGGCCCTTGGTGTGCACCCGCTGCGCCTCGACGTGATGGACGAGACCGACGCCGTGGAGGTTCTGCACCGCGTCGGCGGCCGCGCGCGTTTCGCGGACGCCCCGGCCGCCACCGCGGAACTCGCCCGGCGCTGCGGTTACCTTCCCCTCGCGCTGCGGGTCGTCGCCGCGAAACTCGCCGCGAAACCGCATTGGAGTGTCGACAAGGTCGTCGGACTCCTCGACGACGAGCAGGAACGCCTCGACCGCATGTCGCACGGCCATCTCGACGTACGTGCCAGTATCGCCCTGAGCTACGGACATCTTCGGCCGGGCTCGCAGAGGTTGCTGCGCTGCCTCGGTCACTTCGATCTGCCGGACGTCAGCGTCTGGCTTTCCGCGGCGCTGCTGGACTGCCACCCGGACGACGCCGAGGAACTGCTGGAACAGCTCGTCGACGCGCAGCTTCTCCAACTGGCCACCGGCTCGGGTGACCGCCCGCGGTACCGCCTGCACGACCTCGTGCGGATCTTTGCCCGGGAACGCGCCACGGCCGAGTCGCCGGACGAGGAACGGGAAGCGGCGACAATTCGCGGCTTCGGCGCCTTCCTGCAGCTGCTCGACGATCTCCAGCGGGCCACCTACGGCGGCGCCTACCGCGCCGTCCACGGTCCGGCACTCCGCTGGCCCGGCCACCACCGTTGGAGCCCTACCTCGCTGCCCGAACTGCAAGAGCGGTTCACCGTCGAAAGGTCCAACCTGGTCGCCACCGTGCGCCGCGCTGCTCGCGACGGCCAGAGTGCGGCGGCCTGGGATCTGGCGTGTACCGCGGCCATGCCGCTCTTCGCCCAACGGCAGTTCGACGACATTCACGTTTCACTGGAGGCCGCGCTCGCCGTGACCTTGCGCACGGGCGACCAGCGGGGTGAGGCCGCTACCCGGCACCGGCTCGGTGCGGTCCTGTACACCCACCAACAGTTCGATGCGGCCAACGAGCAGTTTCGGCGGGCAGCCGAGCTCTTCGAGCTGTTCGACGACATACACGGGCAGGCGCTCGTCTCGCATGTTCAAGGCATGGTCGCGATGCATCAGGGGCGCTCGGAGGACGCGCTGGAGCATTACCACGCTTCGCTCGCCGGCATGCGCGCCGTTGCGGATCATGCCGAGACCGCGCAGATCCTGCGCTCCCTTGGCCAGGTCCATATGCAGCTCGGCGAGGACGACACCGCGGACGCGTTCTTCGAACAGGCCCTCGCAGCTCATCGGGAGGCCGGAAACGCCCCGATCGGCCGGGTGCAGCTGCTGTTCTGGCGCGGCATGCTGTGGTTGCGGACGGGACGCCACACCGCAGCGGAATCCTTGTTCGAAGAGGTGCTGGAGGTGACCCTGGCGCTGGGCGACCGGTCAGGCCAGGCCCAGGCACTGCGGGGCCTCGGCATCTGCCACGTCCGGCGCGGTGACCGCGCCGCCGGCCGCGCCGCTCTCGACCAGGCCCTGCATGTCCTTCGCGGGCACGCGCAGACGATCGTCACCACACAGATCCGCGGCACCATCGCCGAACTGTTCGACAAAGACTGAGCCGCGACCCTCGACCCGGCCGTGGGAAGGCCGGCGCGGGGCCCGACGCCCAGGGCCGTCGTGATGGGAAGCGTACGGGAAGACATTGGTGAGCGTTGCCTCCCACGATGTGTTCTGCCCGCCGTGGCCCACCGCCGCGGGGTACGGAACGCCGACGGATCAGGGAGCATACGTGAGAATCAAGTCCGGAAAGACGCTGAAACGGAAGCTGATGCGGGCGCTGCTGGCCGCCGTCATCGGCGGGGCCGGTGTCATCGCCACCGCTCAACCCGCGCAAGCTGCTGTCGTTATTCCGCGGGGGGCTTCCGGCCACGCGTGCAGCGCCTACCAATACATCACGTCCACCCTCTACTTCCAGGCCTGCGCCTGGGCATCGGGGGGCAGGGAGCCGCGCGTCTGGTTCACCGGCCATTTCGGCAACAGGGGCCGCAACAATGTGACGCTTCCCTTTGTCAGCATGGG
>Ga0068862_100004309_pt1 | contig 12042 bp, 9 predicted proteins | sample KBSSwiS52_FD_66598 | JGI IMG/M metagenome (GOLD analysis project Ga0068862, IMG submission 66598) | Switchgrass rhizosphere microbial communities from Kellogg Biological Station, Michigan, USA - KBS Switchgrass S5-2 | ecosystem: Host-associated > Plants > Roots > Rhizosphere > Soil ... | reverse complement strand
TGGCGCTGCGCGACTTCATCGAGTTGATCAGGACCAGCCCGATCGGGAAAGTCGCGATCAGAGTGTAGAAGATCAGCGCCGCGTGGACGGCGATCCGGTTGATGTTGACGCGTCGGTTGACCATTGCCATTGCGTGCGTCTCCTCAGGCCAGGTGGTGCTGCAGCTTGCGCTGCACGCCGAAGAGATAGAACAGCACGCCGATCAGGATGATCAGCAGCATCATGGTCGCGACCGCCGCACCCATCGTTGGATTGCCGGGCGTCAGCTGATAGCCGAAGAAGGTGCGGTAGAAGAAGGTGCCGAGAATATCGGTGGCGCCGTTCGGTCCGGCCTGGGCGCCCTTCATCGCATAGATCAGGTCGAAGGCATTGAAGTTCCCGACGAAGGTCAGGATCGAGACCACGCCGAGGGTCGGATAGACCAGCGGCAGGCGGATCTGCCAGAACACGTAGAAGGGCGGCGCGCCATCGACCGTCGCGGCGTCGATCAGGTCGTCCGGGATGTTGATCAGCGCGGCATAGATCAGGATCATCGGGATGCCGACGAACTGCCAGACCGAGATCAGCGACACGGTGATCAGCGCGGTACCTTCCTGGCCGAGCCAGGGCGCGAACAGCGCGCCCAGCCCGACGGCGGAAAGAAAGCCCTTCGAGATGCCCCAGAGCGGCGACAGGATCAGCTGCCAGATGAAGCCGATGATCACCACCGAAAGCATGGTCGGCATGAACAGCAGGGTGCGATAGATGCCGGCGCCGCGGAGACGCGGCAGGCTCAGCAGCGCCGCCAGCGCCAGGCCGATCGAGGTCTGCACGATCATGTGGATCGCGAAGAAGATCAGGTTGTTGCGCAAGGCGTTCCAGAACGGCTTCGACCAGTTCGGATCGGTCAGCAGCTGCACGAAATTGCCGAGGCCGATGAAATGCTGCGCGCCGGTCTCGTCGGCGGCGTAGAGGCTCAAGCGGATCGTGTCGATCAGCGGATAGATCGAGAAGACCGTATAGACCAGGAAGGCCGGGGCCAGGAATACGACGATATGCGTGGGCCATTTCCGTCTTCCGACGGAAGTATCCGCTGCCATGGCAATCGACGTCATCCGTGAATTTTCCTCGTCTCTCCCGGTGCCGGAAACGAACCGCGGGTCGCGGCCGGTGCCACGACCCGCGGTGGTCGAAGTTTAGCCGATCCCAAGTCTATCCAATCACTTGGCCGGCTTGTACCAGCCGTCCAGGCCCTTCTGGAGCTGCTCGGCGGCGGCTTCCGGCGTCTGCGTGCCGTTCAGCACGTTGGCGCTGGTCTTCCACAGCTCGTCCTCCAGGTTCGGCGTGCCGCGCGAGAGGATCTGGTACGAGTTCCGGATCGTGCTCTCGCAGTTCTTGCGCCAGCCGACGAAGGTCTGCGCCACCTTGTCCTTGATCTCCACCGGCTCGTTGGTCAGCGGGAAGAAGCCCGGGAGCGCGTTGGCATAGAGGCCGGCGAACTCGGCCGAGCCGACCCAGTCGATGAAGGTCTTGGCGGCGTCGAGATTCTTCGACTTCGCGTTGACACCCATGCCGATATCGACATGGTCGCTGATGTAGCATTTGTCGGTGCCGTCCGGTTGCACCGGCGGGAAGGCGTCGAAGGAGAGATCCTTCGACTGCTCGAATAGCGGGATGTCCCAGGAGCCCGCCGGATAGATCGCGGCCCGGCCGAGCGAGAACAGGTTCTGGGTATCCGGATACTTCTGCGCCTGGTAGCCGTCGCCCATATAGGGACCCCAGCTCGCCAGCTCCTTGAAGACATCGACATAGGCCTTGTCGGTGAACTTCTCCTTGCCGGCGATCAGCGCCTTGCGGCCTGCCTCGCCTTTCCAGTAGTCGGGACCGATGTTCTGGAAGCCCATGGTCGCGGCTTCCCACTGGTCCGCCGTACCAAGCGCGATCGGCGTGTACTTGCCGTCAGCCTTGATCTTCTCGAGGACCGCGTGGAATTCCGCCGTGGTCTTCGGAACCGCCAGGCCCAATTCGTCGAAGATCTTCTTGTTGTAGATGAAGCCGTGGATGACCGAGGCCATCGGCATGCAGAACGTGTCCTTGCCGTCGTCGGTCTGCCAGGCGGCCTTGGCGACGTCGGAGAAGTTCTTCATCGACGGCACGTCGTCGAGCTTCGCCAGATGGCCCTTCTTGTAGAGGTCGAGCGAAAGGTCGAACGGCCGGCAGGTGATCAGGTCGGCCGCGGTGCCGCCCGCCAGCTCGGTGTTCAGAGCCGAGTTGTATTCGGTCGGCGGATAGCCCTTGAAGGTGACCTTGATATCCGGGTGCTTCGCCATGAAGGCGGGCAGGATCTGCTTGTTCCACATATCGGAGTCGTCGTTGCGCCAGCTCTCGATGGTGAGTTGCGTCTCGGCCTGGGCGACACCACCCATCAAAGTCACCAGCGCGATCGCGGTTGCCGCCAGGGCACCGGTCCGGCTGAAGCGCCGTTCGTCTCTCATCGTCATGTTCAGCTCCCTTGTTTTCGTTGTTGCAGGTCTGGTTGGTTGGACTTGGTCGGTTCGACAGACTTGAGGGCGGCGCGCAGACTGCCGCCGCATTGGGCGAGGATGCGCTCGGCCTCTTCGGGCGAGCGTCCGGCCAGCACCAGGGCGGCCGGCTTGATGCGGTCGTTGCAGGCGGCCAGCGCCTTGGCCGCCGAATCTTTTGTGGCGCCGGTGATGCTCATCAGAATGCCGATCGCCCGCTCGCGCAGCTTCGCGTTCTGCACGCGCAGATCGACCATCAACCCGTCATGCACGCGGTTGAGACGGATCATGGTCAGGCTGGAGAGCATGTTCAGGACCGCCTTCTGCGCGGTGCCGGCATTCATGCGGGTGGAGCCGCTGATCACCTCCGGCCCGGTCTCCAGCAGGATCGCGTGGTCGGCGGCTTTCAGCATCGGTCCGCCGGCATTGTTGGCGATCGCGATGGTCAGCGCCTTCGCCTTGGCGGCGGCTTCCATCACCGCCAGCGTGTAGCGGGTGGTGCCGCTGGCGGCGACCGCGATGATCGCGTCGTTGGCGGTGAGATGCAGCGCTTCGGCTTCGATCCGGCCGCGGTCGTCGTGGTCCTCGACATCGCCTTTGAGGCCCGGCGTCAGATCGGTGCCACCGGCGAGGAGGACAGAGACCCGGTCGTCGGGCCAGTTGAAGGTCGGCCCGATCTCCATCGCATCGCCCGCGGCGAGCAGGCCGGAAGCGCCGGCGCCGGCATAGATCACCCGCCCGCCTGCGGAGAGGCGCTGGGCGAGTGCATTGGCAGCCCCGGCGATGGACGGCAGGGCCGAACGGATCGACCCGATGGCGCGCGACTGACCCTCCCAGAAAGCGTCGAGGATTTCCCCGTCGCTCCAGGTGTCGAGGCCGCGATAGCGCGTCGCCTGGGTCTCTGTTCCAGATGCCATATGGCTGTTCTCAGCCTTGCCTTCCCTTAACTGATATTATGCTGGTATTATCAGAACGAGTCAATTTCTTTGGTACTTCCCGATCTGGACCTAAACTGGCATTATGATTTCGGCGAATGTCTGGGAGCGCCGCCGGCGAATGGCTGACACTCTATTTATAGGAATCGACGGCGGGGGGACCCATTGCCGGGCCCGGATCCGCGACGGCGGTGGCCGCCTGATCGGCGAAGGCACCGGCGGTCCGGCCAACCTGCGCCTCGGCCCCGCGGTCGCCATGGCCGCGATCGTCGATGCCGCCAAGGCGGCCGCCAAGGCGGGGGGCTTAAGCGAAAGCGAACTCGCCCGGGCCTCGGTCGGCCTCGGCATGGCGGGGGCCATCGATGATGCCCGGAATGGCCAGCTCCTCGCGCAGCCGCACCCCTTTCCGCGGGTCGCCATCGACACCGATGCCTATATCGCCTGGCTCGGCGCCTTTGCCGGCGCCGACGGTGCGATCCTGATCATCGGCACCGGCTCGGCCGGGCTCGCGGTGGTGCAGGGCCGGCGCTTCAATGTCGGCGGCTGGGGCAATGTCATCTCCGACGATGCCAGCGGCAACGAGATCGGCCGCCACGCGATCCGCCGCGCGCTCTGGGCCCATGACGGCATGGCGCCGATGACTGAACTTGCCGGCAAGATTCTCGACCGCTTCGACCACGAACCGCCGAAGGTGGTCACCTGGGCCGATCAGGCGCGGCCGACCGACTTCGCGCAGCTGGCTCCGCTCGTTCTGGAATACGCGGCGAAGGGCGATGCCATGGGCGTCGCGGTGATCGAAACGGCGGCGGAAGGTGCCGCGCGCATCGCCGATTGCCTGCTCGCCGCGGGCGCGCCCGGCCTCTGCCTCTTGGGCGGCTTGGCGGAACCGCTCCGGCCCTGGCTGCCGAAGCGGATCGAGGAGAAGCTGGTCGCACCGAAAGGCGACCCGATGGAAGGCGCGCTGCTGCTCGCGCGCGCAGCGCAGCCGCAAGGGGCGCTTCCGCTGGGGGCGCTTCCGTCGCAGCAGCGAGCGGGCGCTTGAAGGCCGCGGCGCAACCGGATTTCCGCGACGCGGGCAGTCTCGACGAGAGCAGCCCGACACCGCTCTATCTGCAGCTTCAGCATTTGATCCAACAGGCGGTGCGCTCCGGCAAGCTGCGCGCCGACGAGGCGCTGCCCAGCGAGCGCGATCTCTCGCGCCAGCTCGGCATCTCCCGCGTCACCGTGCGCAAGGCGATCGCGGGTCTCGTTGAGAAGGGCATGCTGATCCAGCGCTGGGGTTCCGGCACCTTCATCGCGCCGGCGGTGCAGGTCGAGCAGCCTTTGTCGCGGCTCTCGAGCTTCACCGACGACATGAAGGGCCGCGGGCTGCAGCCGGGTGCGGTCTTTCTCGCGCGCGGCGTCGGTCCGGCCACGCCGAAGGAATCGATGGCGCTCGGACTATCCCCTGGAGAATTGGTCAGCCGTTTCGACCGCCTCCGCACCGCCGATGACGTGCCGATGGCGATCGAGCATGCAGTGGTGCCGAACCGCCTGGTGCCTGACCCCGATGCGGTCGCGAGCTCGCTCTACGCCGTGCTGATCGGCCGCGGCCACGCACCGCGCCGCGCTTTGCAGCGCCTGCACGCGGTATTGCTGAATTCCGAGCAGGCGAAGCTGCTGCAGGTGCCGGACGGCACCGCGGCGCTCTATATCGAGCGCCGCTCCTTCGACCAGGACGGCGTCGCCGTCGAGTTCACGTCCTCTTACTACCGCGGCGATGCCTATGACTTCGTCGCAGAGTTGAGTCTTGGAACACCGAACACAGAGCAGGAATAGCATGCCACCTGGAGCCGCGAATGGAAGTCTGATGCGCAGCGAGGCGCTCGAAGCGCCGCAGGTGGTGGCAAACATGCTCGCCGCCAATGCCGGGCGCTGCGCCGATCTGGCGAAGCGTCTGCGCGCGGCCCCGCCGCCCTTTGCCGTGACCTGTGCGCGCGGCAGCTCGGACAATGCCGGCACCTATGCGAAATATCTGCTGGAGATCCATCAGGGCGTGGTGACGGCCTCGGTCGGACCATCCGTCAGCTCGGTCTTCGGCGGGAGCCCGCGGATGCAGGGCGCGCTCTGCCTCACCATCTCGCAGTCGGGGCGCAGCCCGGACCTGCTGTCGCTGACCGACACCGCGCGCGCCGCCGGTGCCTTGACGGTGGCGCTGGTGAACGACACGGATTCGCCGCTGGCGCAGAAGGCGGAGATCGTGCTGCCGCTGCTCGCCGGGCCGGAGCGCAGTGTGGCGGCGACCAAGTCCTACATCGCCTCCTTGGCCTCGATCCTGCAGATCGTGGCGCATTGGTCGGGCGATGCGTTGCTGCATGCGGCGGTCGATCGCCTGCCGGAGGACCTCAGCGTTGCCGCGACCTATGACTGGTCGGCGGCGGAGCCGGTGCTGAACAATGTGCGGAATCTCTTCGTGGTCGGCCGCGGCCCCGGCTTCGGCATCGCGCAAGAGGCGGCGCTGAAGCTGAAGGAAATCTGCGGTCTGCATGCCGAGGCGATGAGTGCCGCGGAATTGATGCATGGACCGCTGGCGTTGCCGGGCCAGGACTTCCCGGTCATGGCCTTCCTGCAGCCGGACAAATCGGAAAGCGGCGTGCTGAAAATTCTGCGCGGTCTTGCGGGTCGCGGCGTGCCGGTGATCGCGGCCGGCGCGGGCGACAAGGCGACCGGGGCGATTGCCCTGCGGAGCCTGCCGGAAGCCAATCCCTTCTCGGCGCCGATCCTGCTGATCCAGAGCTTCTATCTGCTGGCCGAGCGTCTCGCCTGGGCGCGCGGCCGCGATCCCGACCGGCCGCCGCATCTGAAAAAAGTCACGGAGACCCAATAATGGCGACCGCACTGATCGGCGCCACTCTGTTCGACGGCGCGCACCTCAAGGACGGTGCGGCCGTGCTGATCGACGCCGGCAAGATCGTCGGCGTGATGCCCGAGGCGAAGCTGCCCAAGGGCGTCGAGAAGCAGGTGATCAGCGGGCTGCTCGCGCCGGGCTTCATCGACGTGCAGGTCAATGGCGGCGGCGGCGTGCTCTTCAACGAGACCCGCACCGTCGCCGGCATCGCTGCGATCGGCGCCGCGCATCGGCGCTACGGCACCACCGGCTTCCTGCCGACCTTCATCACCGACACCCAAGCGAGCATGGGCGAGGCGATCAAGGCCGCCGATGCGGCGATGCAGGCGCGCACCCCCGGCGTGCTCGGCATCCATCTCGAAGGCCCGTTCCTCAACCCGGAGCGCAAGGGCATCCACCGCGCCGATCTGATGCGCCCGATCGCCGACCAGGATGTGGCGATGATCGAGCTTCCGGCCGGCGGCCGCGTGCTGGTGACCCTGGCGCCGGAGAAGACCGAGCCCGCGACCATCGCCAAGCTCGCCCAGTCCGGCATCATCGTCGCCGCCGGTCACACCAAGGCCGATCTCGCGACCATCCGCAAAGCCCAGGAAGCCGGCCTCACCGGCATCACCCATCTCTTCAACGCCATGCCGCCGATGATGGGCCGCGAGCCCGGCCCGGTCGGCGCGGCGCTCGACGACAACGAACTCTGGTGCGGCCTGATTGTCGACATGCACCATGTCTCGGCCGTCTCGCTGCGGGTGGCACTCGCGGCACGCGGGACCGACCGGATGATCCTGGTGACCGATGCCATGCCGTCGGTCGGCAGCAGCGCCGATCACTTCGAGCTGCTGGGCGAGAAGATCAAGCGCATCGATGGCGCGCTGGTCAACGACGCCGGCACGCTGGCCGGCTCCGACCTCGACATGGCGAGTGGCGTGCGCAACACCGTCCAGCATCTCGGCGTGTCCATTGAGGATGCGCTCAGGATGGCCTCGCTCAATCCGGCGACCTTCCTGCGCCTGGACAACGAGCTCGGCCGGATCGCGGAGGGCTATCGCGCCGATCTCGTGCTGCTCGACGGCCATTACAAAGTCAAAGCGACCTGGATCTCGGGTTCGCGCCAGGACGAACAATAGGGACGAAAGGGTAGATGATGAGCGGAAAGCTGCGGGTCCTGGCGGTGGGGCTGGGCAATATGGGCATGTCCCACGCCCAGGCCTATGCGCGGATCGACGGATACGAGGTCGTCGCGCTCTGCGAGCGCCGCATCGCCGAACGCAAGCTGCCGCCCGAGCTCGCGAAGGCGCAGCGCTTTTCCGATTACGGCGAGGCGCTGAAAGCCGTGCAGCCCGACGTGGTCTCGATCAGCACCTGGTCGGACAGCCATGCGGCTTACGCGATCCAGGCGATGGAGGCGGGGGCGCATGTCTTCGTCGAGAAGCCGCTGGCCGACACCGTGGAGGATGCCGAGCGCGTGGTCGCCGCCGCGAAGCGCACCGGCAAGAAGCTGGTGATCGGCTACATCCTTCGCCACCACCCGTCCTGGATCAAGTTCATCGAACTCGCCAAGACCCTGGGATCGCCGCTGGTCTTCCGAATGAACCTCAATCAGCAGAGCAGCGGCAAGCAGTGGGAAGACCACAAGAAGCTGCTGCAGAGCCTGTCGCCGATCGTTGACTGCGGCGTGCACTATCTCGACGTGATGTGCCAGATCACCCGCGCCAAGGCGACCCGCGTTCACGCATTGGGCGCGCGCCTGACCGACGGCATGGCGAATGTCGCGATCCCGGAGGGCATGTACAACTACGGCATGCTGCAGGTCGCCTTCGACGACGGCTCGGTCGGCTGGTACGAGGCCGGCTGGGGTCCGATGATCAGCGAGACCGCCTTCTTCGTGAAAGACGTGATCGGCCCCAAGGGCAGCGTTTCCATCGTCGTCGCCGACGAGGGCAACAGGGACACCAAGTCCGCCGACATCAACACCCACACCAAGACCAACCGCATCCTGCTGCACCACGCCGCGCTGAAGGCCGACGGCACCTTGGCGAAGCCGGACGAAACCTTCGACACCCAGGACGAGCCCGACCACGACGCCTTGTGCGAACGCGAGCAGCGCTACCTCTTGAAGGCGATCCGCGAGAACGTCGACCTCACCGATCACATGTCCGACGCGATCCGCAGCCTCCGGATCGCCCTCGCCGCCGATTGCTCGGTGCGCACCGGCGAAGTGGTGACGCTCTAACGCGGAGCGGCCTCGAACGCCGCCGTCATCCCGGCACCCCGCCGACGCATCTCTCCACGGCCCGCGCAGTCGCATCGAAATCGCCGATGCTCGTTCGATCAAGGACCGCAAAGTGGAAAAGGATGGGCAACCTGCGCCCCCTTATCCAAAGCATGCCTGCGATCCATCTTGAGGCCCGGAAGACTGTAACGCGCGCGTCGACAATCGAGTCCGCGAGGACAATGACTTCGTCCAGCGATCTTAGGATATGGAGCGTTTGGCCATCCCAGGTAATTCGAGCCGCTACACCACCGAAGAAGGCTAAGCCAATCGCTGCTCCGATTAGTGCACCAATCATTCCAGAAAATGGAAGTACGAAGGCGTCTTGCGTTAGTTGGTAGAGCATCAGGGTAAGTGCCCCACCAATGGGCAATGCAAAGAGGCCGGCTCCGGCGCGGAGTACAGGAATTTTGGTCCCAGTGACCACAATCTCGGTTCGACCGTTTGCCATGCGCCTATCCAAACGTATTCGATACAAACCGACCGATAGCAGAGTGTCCGCTTCGGGTCACTTGCGGACATGCCTAGGGTGGCCCCAATGGTGGGCGATCTCGAGCGGTCCGGATTGACCTTGATAGACTCGCCTTTGGGGTGATTTGAGCCTAGGATCGACAACTGCAGCACTATGACCGCTGGGACACCGCACGATGGAGCGTCGACTTGCTGCCATTCTTGCGGCTGACGTCGTCGGCTATAGCCGGATCATGGAACAGGACGAAGAGGGCACCTTCACGCGCGTCGGAGCGCGCCGCAAGGAACTGTTCGAGCCGAAGATCGCGCAGCACAAGGGTCGCATTTTCAAACTGATGGGCGACGGCCTCTTGGCCGAGTTCGGCAGCGTCGTCGATGCGGTCGAATGCGCCGTGGAATTGCAGCGCGAGATGGCTGCGCGCAATGCCGGTGTGCCGGAAGACCAACGCATCGAGTGCCGCATCGGCGTCAATCTCGGCGATGTGATCATCGAGGATGGCGACTGCTATGGCGAAGGCGTGAACATCGCCGCCCGCCTCGAGACACTGGCGGAGCCGGGCGGACTCTGCGTTGCAGAAGTCGTCGTCAAGCAAGTCGATCGCAAGGTGGACGTGCAGTTCCAATCAATGGGGAAGCACGTCGTCAAGAATATCGCCGAACCGGTTTCGGCCTATCGCGCATTGCTTGGAACCGGCGTCGCGAAGCGATCGGTCCGGGCTGCGCCGGCCGGTTGGCCGCGGCGGCGGTTGGCAATCCCTGCCATCGCGGCCATGGCCCTGATTGCCGTCGGCGGTGTCACGGCCTGGTACGTTTATTCTGGAAATCAGTGGCCGAGCGGACCGCCCGTGGTCGCTGTCCTGCCGTTCGAGAACTTGACGGGAGATCCCGCACAATCCGCCTTTTCCGACGGCCTCACGGATTTCGTCACGACAGTGCTGTCCACCTATCCCGAGATCCGCGTCGTGGCTCGTTCCTCGACGGCGCGTTTCAAGAGTTCTTCCGAGGACATCCGCCGGATCGCCGAGGCTCTGGGCGCTCGCTACTTGATCGAAGGCAGTGTGCAGCGGGGCGAAGACGGCTTCCACATCACGGCACAGCTGATCGAAGGCGCCACGGGCGATCACGTTTGGGGCCGCCCGATCGGTGTCACGAGCGAGAATCCGATGGCCCTGCAGGAAAGCGCGGCGAACACGATTTACGGCGCACTCGCGGGATTTGATGGTGAGTTCAGGAAGAACGAAATGGAACTGGTCTGGCGCAAACCGAATTCCGCGCTCGACGAATACGATTACTACCTGCGGGGGCACCAGGCCTTCTTCAAATCCACCCAGTCCGACATTGCCTTGGCGCGGCAGATCTGGGGAGAGGGCCTTCGGAAATTTCCAAATTCCGCCCTGCTGCGCATCAAGATCGCCGTAACCTTTTGGGCGGATGTCGTCTGGGGATGGAGCGAGGCTCCGGACGACGATCTGGCCAAAGGCTGGCGGTTGATGCAAGAGGCGGAGGCAATACCGAACAAATCCAAGCTTGCCGAATGGTACAGCCACTACATCATGGCGGTCTACCAGTTGTGGCATCGTCACGACTACGATCGCTCCGTCGCCGAGGCCAGAATGGCCATCGAGATCGCGCCTTATGATGCCTGGACGCTGGGCGATCTGACGCCGGTAATGGCTCTGGCCGGAAACACCGCAGAGGCGATCGAATGGGGGCAGAAGGCATTGCGCATCGATCCCCATCCACAAGACTTTTTCGTCGCGAACCTGGGCATCGCCTACTACCTGGAGGGTCGCTACCAAGCTGCATTGGATACCATGCGAAAGCTGAACGATCCCAACAACCCTTATCTGGCGATTATCTACGTCCGACTGGGTCGTCTCGCCGAGGCCCGCGCGATTATGGCCGCCTATATGAAGGCCGTTCCGACCGATACCCTGGCGGTGGAAGCGCGGTTTCCCATCAAGGATCCGGCTCTCCGGGAGAGGTACCTCGCGGATCTGCGCGCAGCGGGGATGCCGGAGCGATAACTGTGATCCGGCACGCGGCTTTCTGGTGACCGCGACTGTCTCCACCAGTTCGCCCGATGTCCCATCGATTCATTCGAGAGCAGGGCGACGCCTCTGGAATCTTGCTCCCGCACACCGCCCCTGATGGCAAAGCCCGCGCTGCTCGATTAAGCTCAGCGCGCCGCCAACCACGTCGGACTCCCCAAGGTTCCGGCGTCAACAGGAGCTTTTTCATGAGCATCGGCCTCATCGCCCTTCTCGACGATGTCGCGAGCATCGCCAAAGCCGCGGCGGCGTCACTGGACGACATCGCCGGGCAGGCGGCCAAGGCCGGAACCAAGGCGGCGGGCGTGGTGATCGACGACACCGCGGTCACGCCACGCTACGTGACGGAGTTTTCCGCTGCGCGCGAGCTGCCGATCGTCGGCAAGATCGCCCTCGGTTCGCTGAAGAACAAGCTGCTGTTCCTGCTGCCGGCCGCGTTGGCGCTGAGCTTGCTGCTCCCGCAAGCCATCATGCCGCTGCTGATGCTGGGCGCGCTCTACCTCTGCTACGAAGGCGCCGAGAAGGTCTACGAATCCCTGTTCCCGCACGCCGCGCACGCGCACGAAGCCGCCTTGGAAACGATCGCGACCGATGCGCAATCCTTCGAGGATCAGAAGGTCGCCAGCGCCATCAAGACCGATTTCATTCTCTCCGCCGAAATCATGACCATCACGCTGGGCGCCGTTCCGGACGCCGGACCCTGGACCCAGGCGGCGGTCTTGGCGGTCGTCGGCATCGCGATCACTGTCGCGGTCTATGGCGTCGTCGCCATCATCGTGAAGGCCGACGATGTGGGCCTGGCGCTGGCACAGGTCGGAGGTCGGCTTGGCGCGCCGGTCCGGTTGTTCGGCCGCGGCCTGGTAAAGTTCATGCCGTGGTTCCTGCGCGTCCTCGCCACCGTCGGCACCGCGGCCATGATCTGGGTCGGCGG